>Ga0210385_10000072_pt1 | contig 116673 bp, 97 predicted proteins | sample IncBWH26OmetaG_FD_160107 | JGI IMG/M metagenome (GOLD analysis project Ga0210385, IMG submission 160107) | Forest soil microbial communities from Barre Woods Harvard Forest LTER site, Petersham, Massachusetts, United States - Inc-BW-H-26-O ...
ACCCCAGTTGGCAAGGCCGGGTATGCGAAATACCTCGACCAGTTCAATAAGTTCATATGGCACCAGGCTTCGCCAAAGTGGAATTTTGACGACGCCACGTACGACCGCACAGCAGCGTCCTTCAACAATCCCGACCATGTTGACATCGTGATGCACGACTATCGCTGGCGGCTTGGCCTGGCCGATGGCGAGCGGAAGTATGACGAACTGGAAAAGCGGCTGGCCGCACTTCCCGCGGTCACAGTGCCTGCGATCGCGATGGAAGGTGACTCCAACGGTGCGGCGCATCCGCCAAGCACGGCATATCGCGATAAGTTCTCGGGCAAGTATGAGTATCGCCTTATCACCGGCGGCGTCGGGCACAATATGCCGCAGGAAGCTCCGCAAGCCTTCGCCCAGGCGGTCATCGACGTCGACGGCTTTTAACCCATGCCAGCATCCGTATGCCCCACACGCCGTTTTGGGCTGGTGAGCCAGCCCAAACGGCATGTTCCATTTCCATGATTAAGATCGTTCCATCATTCCTGCGATCGACAGCCGCTAAAGGAGCGTCCATCATGAACGCCACTGCCAAGTATCGGGCCACGATTGCGGTCCTGGCCGCTGTGGCCCTGTTCGCCCTCAGTCGCCCGATTCAAAGCGCTGCAGGCAGCAAACCCGTGTCAACAGGTTCAAGGGTCGCCGATACCAATGCTTCGCCGATTTATGGTGTCACAGTTCCTGTCGGATTCAGGCAGTGGGAGCTGATTGCCCCGTCCCAGGAGGCAGGAAGCCTTAACGAGTTGCGCGCGAAACTCGGAAACGACGTCGCGATGAAAGCGTACCGGAAAGGTTCGCTTCCATTTCCAGACGGCACGATCCTTGCAAAGGTGGCCTGGAAGCGCGTTTCGTCGGCGGATTACGATGCCGCCCTCGGCGCTCCACAGGGCTTCGTTCCCGGCGCCGCGACAACGCTTCAGTTCATGGTCAAAGACTCGAAAAGATATGCTTCCACCGGAGGTTGGGGATTCGGGCGATTCATCAACGGCAAGCCAGTCGATGAGGCGCAGCACGAGGCCTGCTTCGCCTGCCACGCCGCCCATGCAAAAGAACACGATTTCGTTTTTACACAATACGCGCCGTGACAAACGAGGCTATGCGAATAACCGTCGCAGATTGTTGAAAGCTCTATGACATCATGCACAAGGAGTTCCGCGCGATGAAGCATTCTTTGTGGTCCCGAATTTGGATCTGCCGACTTATTGGCGTTCCAACATTCATCGGAGCCGTGGCCATCGCAATCGCTTTGTACCCGACCCCGACCTTTAATTCAAGGATATCGGTGGATCTCACCGTCAACGCAGCTGAATCTCATCCATTGCTTGACGATCTCGTAACTATGCCCGACTTGAACGGCGGCGTTGCGTGGCTCAATTCCGCCACGGTAACGAGTCAGTCGCTGCGCGGCAAGGTTGTGCTCGTCAACTTCTGGACATATACATGCATCAACAGTCTGCGCGCACTGCCATACGTCAAGAGCTGGGCAGAGAAATATCAAAGATCCGGATTGGTAGTGATCGGCGTGCACACGCCTGAATTCTCCTTTGAAAAGGATCAGTCGAACGTACAAGCTGCGTTGCGCGACCTGCACGTTGTCTATCCGGTCGTCATGGACAACAATTACAAGATCTGGCAGGACTTCAACAACCAGTACTGGCCCGCGTTTTACATCGTTGATGCAAAGGGGCAGATCCGATACGAGCATTTCGGGGAGGGAGCTTACGGCGACTCCGAGCGCGTGATTCAGGAACTTCTCAAGGAAAATGGGGCCAAGGACCTGGACTTGAATCTTGTCAGCGACACTGCTCACGGGATTGAGGCGCCGCCCAGCCATGACGAGGGATCTCCGGAAAGCTACATTGGATACCGTCAGGCCGAGCGTTTCTCATCGCCGGAAAGGTTGGATCACGACAAGCAAAGAATCTACAGTCTCCCAGCAGTGCTTCGCCTGAACCACTGGGGACTCAGCGGATCGTGGAACGTGAATGCCGAAAGTGCTGTGTCGCAAGCGCCATCGGGGCGAATTGTATTCCGATTTCACAGCCGCGATCTGCACCTCGTGATGGCCCCCACGAAAGACGGCAAGCCTGTCCACTTCGAGGTGACGCTGGACGGCGTGGTCCCCGGCACTGATTGTGGAACTGATTCAACACCTGAGGGCACCGGAGAAGTTCGCGAACCCCGCCTCTACCAACTCATCCGACAAAAGGGTCCGCTGAAGGACCGGACCTTCAAGATACAGTTCCTTGATCCCGGCGTTCAGGCGCTCGACTTCACATTTGGCTAGAAGGTCTGTGTTCAAACACGGGAACTTCTTCGTTCGCAGTCAAGACGACTGCGTGGGAGCGCCATCGCCCAAATTGATGGATCCCACCGCCACGAAAACCAAATGCTCACTATCAGTGAAGTCAACGGCAGATGAAGATGAGATCTTTTCACCGGGACAGTAGTCTGCGCTTCGACACTTCAGTCGTCTCATGGACGCGAAACCCGAGGTTGAATGCCTGTCCGGCAAGCTCGGTCGCGAGTCATCGCAACATATTGAATCAACCACGCGATCCTTTGAATGTTTACGCACACCGAAAACAACGACTTGTGAACAATTCAACCCGACTGGTTGGTGATTGCGTAAGGGGCCCCGTAATCGAATTCGGAATGGCACTTCAGGTGCAAGGTACGTTGCGCCGGCTTGCTATTCGGCGGACGTCCTCAAACACTCAATACACAAATGGAGAATCGATGATGCGCACCAATCTGGCTGTTATCTCGAATGCGCGCGCAGGCCGAGCGACCGCACCTCCGATCGTTGCCTCAGCCTCTGCCGAAGGGTTTCACCTTCCCTCGAAGCTGAGTTCCTGGGAGAAGCTGCTTGACAGTGTCGGCATCCCTGAGGCCGCCTGCACTTCTCTTATCGGGTGCAGGTCTCAGAAAGGTCGTGCGATCAGGTCATGGGTTCTCGAGCACTACAAAACGAATTTCGTCCCGGAAAGTGTGCTCGAGTTTCTAGATTTACGCTACGAACTCAAGCTCAAATGGCAGGTCGAAGACTGACGTGCCCCCGGAGTCTCTGGAGATCAAACGGAACTCTGAATCCCCAAACTATCTGACTGTAGAGACTCACCACCATATTGACCGCTTCGCTGGATTGACAATATGACGACGCTGCAATCTGAACTCGGCATCGAGGAATACCTTCGCAAGAGACTGACGCCGGCGGAGGTTGCAATTCCTCATCTCGCGGGAATTGACATGTACGGCCGATCCATTCCCGCCGGGATTGTGGGCGGGGACCTTGTCGAATACATTAACTTTCAGCAGCGTTACGATCTCGATGCGCGCATCGTGCGTGCGATTCGGCAATCCACTGAGTACTTGGAAGCTGCCGATGGCCGGCTCTCACGAAACCTGGTGGATGCGCATGTGGAGTGGATGCGTTCCAAGCCGGGATTTGGCAGTGAGGACGCAGCGCAGTACAGAAAGGCTAAGGGATCAGAACAGCTCAGGATCGCCGAGGACTTGCAAGCACTTCACAAGACGGCTGGGATTCTCCTGGTTGATGCTCAGGGTCACGACATTATTTCGGCGAAGATTGCCTCCACCGTACACGATACCTTCCACGCGTTCATGCTTTCGGAGCTTGATCGTAACGGAAAGACAACGCCGGACATGTTCGAAAGGATCAATTTGCGGCTGGCCGAGTCCGTCACTGCTAGAAACGCTCTCGGCTGCGATCCGGACGAAAATTGGCGGGAGAACGCCACCATGCTTTACGGCGAGATCCATCCCAACGGACATTTCCGCTTCGTGGACTTCGGCCATCCGCCTCCGCTCATATTTTCCGCGGAATCCGGAACGTTCATGGAAATATGCGCGTCTTGCATTGTTCAGTTTCTTCCACTGGGCATGGCAATTCCTGAAGATCATCCTGACCGTAACAGGTATCTCTCCATGGCCCCGCGGGCACACGGAATGCATGCATCGGAAATGTCAGACTTCCAGCTGATGCATTCGGGAGACATCCTCTTTATGTATACAGATGGAGTCTACGACGGCAGCGATGAACAGGACCGCCTTCAGATCGAGCAGGTAATTCGTGAACATCAAAACCAGCCGGCCAAGGCAATTTGCGACGCGATTCTCGGATACGCCGTTGAGCAGGACGAACGCTTGATGCAGATCGGCGAAGAAGATCGCCTGGACGACAAGACGGTCTTTATCATGAAGCGCACAGATTAACGTCGGGCATGGCGAGACGGTGTGCCGGCAATCGAGAGAAGCGAATGTCGATTCAGAGAAAACCCAATCGAATCTCGCGCAAAATGGTCTGTCGAAACAGGAGGAGATACGATGGGCGATCTACTTCAACCAACTCACCTGATGGTGATTGGCATTCTCCTACTGGTTCTTTTTGGAGCCGAGCGGCTGCCGGAACTCGGCAAAGGGCTGGGTGAGGGACTGAAGGGCTTCAAAAACGGATTCAAGGGACTAGTGGACGAATCGCCACCGTCGCCTGTACAGGAACACACGCCGGTCGCGGTGAACTCGATCCCGGTCGATCCCAAATAGCGAGGGCGGTGTCTTTTCCGAGCCACTCACCGAGGCTCAGCGACGCCGACCGAGATGCACTTTGAGATCACGCAGCACGCAATGCCTCGATCGCTCCGTCCAATTGCCGATCGATTCCAGCTGCTACTTCTTCGAATGACCGTGGGATGGAAATATCCGGAGTGATCCCGCTTCCCTCGATTTGAGTTCCTTTGGCGCTTATATAGGCGGCAATTGGAATCACCAGACGATAGCCGCCGAGATAGGCATGAACCAAGAGCAGCCTTGGCAAAATGGGTAGATTTTGGGCATTTCATCGGTTCATCCACAAGTAACCGCGTTTCCCGAAAGTGGGAAGGCTCCGTGGCGTTTTGGACTCACCCAAGAATTCACCCAAAATTGAGACTGCTTACACGTAAATACAGGTGCTCAGGCGGTATTCCGCGTGCGGTTAAGTTGTTGAAAGTAATGGTTAGATGCAGATTGACAGAGAGGAGGTCTTGGTGCGAATCCAACCACTGAGCATTATTGGCTAATAGGCCGTTGTATTCCTCCACTCAACGGCCTCAAACCTCTCCTAAGTAAGAATTCGACCTTCAGCAGAAGATTGCGCTCTCGTGGCGTTGATTCCACCTGTTGGAGTCATTACCTTAGCTAGTGGAGACCTTATGCGAACAATCGGCGAATACATCGGAGCCATAGTGCCTCGCGACAGTGAGAGCAATGTGCCCGTTGAGTATTGTGTTTTCTTTGCGCTGATCGCTCTCTTCATCGGCATTCGGGGATTCGCCGAGTCTTGCAATCATCGTGCCTTTCCAGCGATCGCGGTCACGATTCCGGCCCGCACCCTTCGTCCTGTGCCAGCGGAAGTGGCTCAGATCGATACGCGCAGCGGGAGTGATGCTGCGGTTGCAAGCAACCCAGTGTCCACGATGGCCGACTCCGGTCTTGCCCGCGCCGCCACTACAACCCCGGACCTGGTACCAACAGCACTCGGGTTAATGGGCAATGTTGTCTATTTGCATGCCCCGACCGGAAAACTCTTTTTGGAAGTCGGGAACCTATCGTCATCAGGGCTAGCAATGAAGCTGGATCTGGGCGTCATAAAAGCAATTGGAAATGAAGTTTTTGGGCCGGTCAGTAGCCAAATCAATCTGGTAAACGACAACGATCACCCACAGATTCACGCGATCGAGGACGCTTCCATCATTCGGACACCTATGTCCTCCGTGGGAAACCAAAAATACACCTCCGAATTCCTGATCCACAAGGGTCGGCCCGGATACAAGCAACGGGTGCGTAACCAAAGGGTCAAGATCGAGCCCGAGCACAACTACACACCAAGCGAGGTCGCAGCGGCGCTAAACCTGAGCTACGATGCCGCATTGCGGCGCATGCCGAAGATGAAGGGTGTATTCGATCTTGGAACGCCGCCACGTCGATACAAGCGGGGCAAGAGGAAGTTGCGAATCAGCGGCAAGAATCTGCTCGCTTTCCAACGTAGTAAGACGATAGTTTAGGGGTTGTTCTTCCTCGTTTCTGCAGTGCGAAATGACTTCTAGAGATGCTACATGTTCATTGGACAATCTCGTTGCCATTCTCGTCCAGCCCCATTGTCAACCACGCTTCACGCTGAACTTCATCCAAGCGGTCTTCAGCCTCCTTGATCCAATGACGGTAGGTTTTGCGGATTTCGTTGGGCGACGAGCCCACCATGTCCGCCACGTCGTCAACGCGCACGCCAGCCGAAAGCCACTCGGTGATTCTGTAATGTCTAAAGCCATGAGGGGTGGTCTTGACACCTGCATCCCTGATGGCCTTGTTGACCCGCTCACGCCACTGCGTATATGTGCCGGGGAAGGCAGGCTCGCCCAGATCCCCAAGCTGTTTCGCTAGTGACTCGCTGATGCGAACCCGGTAGCGTTGGTTAGTCTTCGTGCGATTACCACGGATAACCATCTCCTGAATCACGGGACATCGCTCAGGTTTTGACATTTCGTACTTTTCGGCGTCCTGCTGCGACATACAGTACTTCACGGCATCAACCAATGCCATCGCCGTTTCACGCATCAACAGGCACAAGAGTTGAACTTGCCCCGTCGCAGTATTCAGGATTTTCTCGACCTGCTTTTTGGTGGGCGGGATAACCTCCGTCTTCTTGTACGTGATGCGGAACTGTGGATTCACCTTGGGGTCCGGAATTGGTGATTTCTTGATGTAGCCCATCCCCACAGCCCAAGAAAAGAACCCACTGATCACAGACCAGTGGACGCTTAGGCTGCTGCTGTCCCCGCTACGATGCGGCAGCGTTACACGCCAGTTCATGGCCTGCTCGGTGGTGAAAGCGGTCAAAAGAAGGATGTCGTTCTTCTCGCACCACTCATCGAGTTTGCCGCCCATCTGTTTCGCCTTAGTATTTCCCAATTTGTTCTGGTCTCGGAATTTGTACCACTCTTGCAAGGCGGCTGCCACCGTCCTGCTTTTGGGCGCCACTTTGCCTTTGGCGAAGTCCTTCAGGCGCTTCTTCAAGGCCTTCACTCTGGACTGGGCTTCAGACCAGCTACGAGTCTCCAAAGACCATTTGTTTTGGTAGGCCAGCTTTTTACCTTCGAAAACGCCGGGGGTTCCCTTCCAGACGAATTGAACGTGCAACGGGCATTTGCACCGAGGCTCATAGCGGTTGGTACTGTCACAAATGTCCTTGTTGTGACGCCTAAAAACAGTGAAGTTCAAAGGGGCTGTCCTCCCCCTGCCGGATGTTGGGCGCTTTGGAAGGCCTCACAGCGGGTTTAGGACAATTTTAGGTACAGTTCAGAGGGTAAGTCAATAAAGTGCAGTGTTTATAGGGATAAAATATTGGCTCCTCAGGTAGGACTCGAACCTACAACCCTTCGGTTAACAGCCGAATGCTCTGCCATTGAGCTACTGAGGAGTGTCGGACGCAACTCGTCTCTTATCAAAATATCAGACCCCTTCCCCACCGTCAAAAGTCCGGCTCCATCCGCGCACCCCCGGGCGGTACCATAAAATCAACCCGCTCAGGAGCCCCTCATGTCCCGCATTTCTCGCCTCGACCGCAGCTCCGTCACGCCCGACCTGACTGCCCTCTTTGACAAGGTTTTCGCCCAGCGCGGCAACGTCCCCAACATGTTCCGCGTCATGGCGCACCGGCCCGAGATTTTCGCCACCATGCAGGCCCATTTCGGCGCCGTGCTCAACACAGGCACCGTCTCCACTCGGCTCAAGGAACTCATCATTGTCCGCACCAGCCAGATCAACGACACGCCCTACTGCCTCGCCAGCCACACCATCCTCGCCCGCAATTTAGGCTGGTCCGACGATCAGCTCGCCCACCTGGCCGAGTGGCCCACGCGCGAGGACTTCAACCCCGCCGAAAAAGCCGTACTCCGTCTCGCTGAAACCGTCACTCGAGACGCCCACACCGTCTCCAACGAGCAATTCGCCGAACTCCGCACCTACTACTCTGAAGGCGAAATTGTCGAGCTCCTTTGCGCCATCGGCCTCTTCAACTACTTCAACCGCTTCAATAACGCCCTTCAGATGGAACCCACTAAGCCAGGCGAAGGCGGATGTGCCGCACCGGAGCCCGCAACAGTTGCCATATCCGCAGCGCAATAGTTCCTGATCCCGATAATTCAATCGCCCGGCGCGCTCGCATCACGCGCCACTGACTTCTACTTCCAGGTTAAGGAGCCTTATTTTCCGCATGATTCTTTCCATCCCTCCCGGCGACTTCCGCGCCTACCTGTTCGACTGCGACGGAACCATCGCCGACTCCATGCCCCTCCACTACAAGGCCTGGAAACGCGCCCTCGCCGACTATGGCTGCCCTTACCCTGAAGATCTCTTCTATGCCTGGGGCGGCAAGCCCGTTCGCACAATCATTGCCGACCTCAATCAGATCCACGGCCTCCACATGCCCGTCGACGAACTCGCCGCGCTCAAGGAGTCCTACTATCACGAACAGCTTCCCCAGTTGCAGCCCATCCCTTCCGTCCTTGAGCACATTCACGCGCAGTACGGTCGCATCCCTTTCGCCGTCGTCTCCGGCAGCCGCCGTGCTTCCGTCATCGGCTCTCTCACCGCGCTCGGCATCCTCGATAAATTCCAGATCCTCGTTTGCGCTGAAGATTACATCCACGGAAAGCCCGCGCCTGATTGCTTCCTGCTTGCCGCGGAGCGTCTCGGCGTCCCTCCCGTTCATTGCCTCGTTTTCGAAGACACCGAGCTCGGCATCGAGTCCGCCACCGCAGCCGGCATGGCTTCTGTCCGCGTCCCGCAAACCCGCGAGGGAACTGAACCAGCCGTCACCGCGTAAACAACCCCAGGGCGTATTCTGCCTGCGAGCCTTTATGTCTTCTTTCCCCGCTGACACGCAAACTGCCCAGGCCCCAACCATCGATCGCGCCACAGCACGCGCCGACCTCTACATCCTCATTGCTCTCGCCGCGGCCCAGGCGCTTCTCCATCTCTTCACCAACGGCCGCTACGGGTTTCATCGCGACGAGCTGCAGTTCCTCAGCGATGCGCGCCATCTCGACTGGGGATTCGTTTCTTATCCGCCTTTCACGCCCTTCATCGAACACATCGGACTTGCGCTCTTCGGCCTTTCGCTGGTCGGACTCCGTCTGTTCTCCGTCGTCGCCCAGGCGATCGCGCTCGTCACCGTCGGCCTCATCACCCGCGAGCTCGGCGGCGCCCGCATCGCTCAGATCACCGCTGTCCTCGCCGTCGCGCTCTCCCCGGTCCCGCTTTTCAACGGAACCGAATTCCAATACACCAGCTTCGACTTCCTCTGGTGGGTGCTCATCGCTTACTTCACCGTGCGCCTCCTCAAGTCCGACGAGCCCCGCTGGTGGATCCCCATCGGTGTCGTCATCGGCCTCGGTCTCCTCACCAAATATTCCATCACCTTCTACATCGCCGGCATCCTCGGCGGACTCGTCCTTACTTCCGCTCGCCGATACTTAATCTCGCTCTGGTTCTGGGCCGGCGTTGCGCTCGCCCTGGCCATCTTCCTCCCCAACTTACTCTGGCTCGTACACCACGACTTCATCTCGTATCGATTCCTGCAGCACATCCACGTCCGCGACGTCGGCGAAGGCCGCGGCGACCACTTCCTTCGCGATCAGCTCATGGTCTGCATCAATCCCGCGGCAACACCCCTCGCGCTTGCCGGCTTGTTCTTCTTCTTTCGCGAAAGCCGCTACCGCCTGCTTGCGTGGATGTATCTCATCCCCTTTGCCCTTTTCCTTTTCGCCAAAGGACGTGCCTACTACGTCGCCGGCACCTATCCCATGCTCATCGCCATGGGTGCAGCCGGATGCGCGCGACTTCTCGGTTACTTGCCTAAGCTCGCCAGTCGTTCCATTGCTGCAGTCTTCTTCGGCGCACTCGCCTTCTGCGGCGCCGACATCGTGGCCATCGTCATCCCGCTCGCGCCCGAGGGTCCGCTGCGCGACTTCGCGCTGCAGCGTAATGGTGACTTGCGCGAAGAATTCGGCTGGGATGAACTCGTCCGCACCGTAGCTGGCATCCGCGATTCCCTGCCCCCTGACCAGCAAGCTCACCTCGGCATCACCGTCGGGAACTACGGAGAACAGGGGGCAATCGAGCTGCTTGGACCCGCCTACCACCTGCCGCCGCCCATCAGCACCACAAATTCCGCATGGCTGCGCGGCTATCCAACACCCCAACCCACCACGATCATTGCTCTCGGCCTCGATGCAGATCAGGCAAACCAGATCTTCACCGGCTGCCGTCTCGCCGGCCACAATGGCAATTCTTCCGGGATCAGTAACGAAGAGAGCAAGTACCATCCCGACATCTTCGTCTGCGGTCCACCACGTCTGCCCTGGCCCGAAGTCTGGAAACAACATCAGGACTTCGGCTGAGCCGCGAGAGCCGCTTCCGTCCGGCGTTGAACTCGACGCTTCGGCTTGACCTACCCTGGAAACTCGGCAGGCGTGCGTTCAACTTCTGCGTTGAAGCTCGTCTCAAGCTCTCTGAGTTGCCGCTCCAGCTTCACGCTCGCCGTCAGCAGAGCGCCCCGCCGAATCAGCGCTTCCGTTCGCCGTGTACTCGAAGTACAGGCAGACATGATCTCTCTCGCCAACGAAGCAGTTTCCCGCTCCCACGTGTTCAACTGCGCCGTCAATGTGCAGATTGCTAACGAATCAAGGGCCCGGTCCATACATACGCCTCAGGTTTGCAGATGGACCACGCTCAACCTGGAATCCCTGCGCCGTTGTTCTTCGCTGTATCGCTGAATCTGGCGCGTGATTTCTTCAGCCTCGACGATCAGTTGCTTCTGTACTCGGACTTCGCCGCTTTCAAGCGCCAACCGGATCGCGTGCAGCTTTTGGAGCAATGCAATGGTTTCCATCGCGTCCATACCTCACTACTTCAGCAAGCGTCCCACGGATTTTCTTTATCCAGTGTGACCTGAATCACAGCTCTGGATCGGCCGGCTAAAGCATTCTCACACCAGCCGCCTCATTCCATCTCTCGCCTTACTCCTTCTAATTCATTGAGTTCGAAAGTCAACCAAGATCCGCGTCAATCCATCCCCCATCCACCTTCTGCCGTCCCTCGCTCCTGACCTCGCTCTCCGGGTGTGGGCCTGGCGTAGAACACTGCCCGCGACGATATTGCCGTGGCGAACAACCCATCTGCCGCCGAAAAGCCTTGCTGAACGCGCTCTCCGACTCATAACTCAGCGACTGCGCAATCGCCGCAATCGCATCCTTGGAACCCGTCAGCTTTTCCCCGGCGACAAACATCCTCCAGCGCGTCAGATACTCCATCGGCGATGTCCCCACCGTTTCCTTGAACTTCATCGCAAAAATCGATCGCGACATACCGCAGCGCTCAGCAAGTTTTTGCAGTGTCCAGTCATGCCTCGGATCGTCGTGCATCGACGTAATCGCCAAATTCATCTGCTTGTCCGCCAGCGCAAACAGCCATCCCACGCCGCCTCGCAATCCCTCCGCCAGGTGCAGTCGCAGCGCCTGCACCAGCATCATCGTTGCCAGCTGTTGCGCCACCACTGCCGCTCCCGGCCTTTGCTCGCGCAACTCCAGCCGCATCCGATCCAGCCACCAGCGAAGCTCCGCCTTGTCTGACTCTTCTCTGATGTGCACAATGGCCGGCAGCTGTCCCAGGAGCATGCGCGCAGCTCCGCCCGTGAACGCGATATGGCCGCCAACGCCAAAACATTCCCCACCGCCGTTCCACGTCGCCACGCCTCCCTGCAGTGGCAACACGAACATTGCCCGAGCATCCATCGGGGGCAAACTCAAGTCCGTGGTCAGCCGGAAAGGCATCCCTCTCGGCAGCAAGAAGCAGTCTCCGGTGTGCAGTCGCACCGCGTCGGTAACACCCTCCACCACCAGTCAGCATTGCCCGGTCACAAGGGCATAACACTTGATGCCCTCGTGCTTCTGAAACTGCAGCGACCATTCTCCAGCCAGGTCAAACGCGCCTGCCATGGAACTCTTCGGCTTCAGCAGGCCCAGAACATCCGACAGTGGATCCAATTTGCCCCCGGACGATCGCGCTAGAATTACGGACTTACAGCATAGATCGTATCGCGCTCTCCAACATCTCTTCATTACACGCTGCGATCGACCAGACCGTCGCGCAGCCAAGGAGAACCTCTACATGCGCATCTTTCTTACCGGCTCTACAGGCTTCATCGGCTCTGCCCTTGTTCCGGAGCTCATCCAGGCAGGCCACCAGGTCATCGGCCTCACGCGGTCCGAAACAGGCGCCGCTTCTCTCAAAGCCGCCGGCGCCCAGCCCCATTCAGGCGACCTCGAAGACCTCGACAGTCTTCGCACCGGAGCCGCCCAATCCGACGCCGTCATTCATACCGCCTTCAACCATGACTTTTCCAAATTCGCCGAAAACTGCGCAATGGATAAACGCAGCATCGAAACCCTCGGCACGGCGCTCCAAGGCTCCAAACGGCCCCTCATCGTCACATCCGGACTTGCCCTACTGGCGCAAGGCCGAGCTGCAACCGAAGACGACGCTCCTGTTCCACCTTCCGACGCGTTTCCCCGCTCTTCTGAAACCACAGGCCTCTCGTTTTTGGATCGCGGAGTGAAAGTCTCCGTCATGCGCCTTCCCCAGGTCCACGACACCGTGAAGCAGGGCCTCGTGACCTACGCCATCGCGCTCGCTCGCCAGAAGGGCGTCTCGGCCTACCTCGGCCAGGGCCTCAACCGCTGGTCGGCCGCGCACGTAAGCGATGTCGCCCGCCTTTACCGCCTCGCAGTCGAAAAAGGCGAAGCAGGCGCCCGTTATCACGCCGTCGCTGAAGAAGGCATTTCCATGCGCGACATTGCCGAAGCCATTGGCAGTGGCCTCAAGATCCCCGTTGTTTCTCTCGCGTCAGAAGAAGCCCCTGCCCACTTCGGATGGCTCGCCCGATTCGCCAGCCTCGACCTTCCCGCTACCGGCACAAAAACACAGCAGGAACTGGGCTGGCATCCCACCGGCCCCACCCTGCTCACAGACCTCGCCAATATGGATTACGCCGCCTGATTTACCCTCGTGTCCGCGGCCCATTCCCGGCATCGTACTTGCCTCTGGGCCGCGACACTTTCCTTTTCAGAACGTCTTCACGTATTCGATCAACGCCCGCTTGTCGTCCTCCACAAGCCCAGCCCCGTAGGTGTGACCACGATCCTGCACAAAGTCAGGCGCGTTGTCCATCAGCAGAAAAAGTGGATTTGCCGCTCCGGAGTCGGTGATTCGACACAGAATGTTATCCATCAGCTTGTCCCGCCCAAAGTGCTCTCGCGGCGCAACCCGGATGTTCGTGATCAAGTCGATAGGCGTGTTCCGCGCAACGCAAAAACTGCTTCCTTCTTCAAATTCAAAACGGCTTCTAACCGTTGTCCGCCGAATAGACTTCAACCCCGCCCGGCGGTCGGGCCAAAGCAGTTGTTCCATACCACTCTCATAGGCCGCCAATCTTCCTTCCACCGACGGGTCCCCGTTGTACAACCCCACCGAATTGTTGTGCAAAAACGGTGCTGTCGCCCAGACATTCGCCAGCGAAGGCGTGCGGTAGTACCCGCGCCCGCTCGTCGCCTCCACGGCAGGCAGCGGCAGCAACAGGTTAAGCGGGTCGATAAGACCGCTAACCCGCACCGGCGGCGCATCTTTGTAGGTCTCCGATGAGAACTCTTCCCAGATTTGTCCTCGCTCTGCATTCGACGCCAGGGCGCGCTCCGCATTGGTGCCGATCTCCGACACGGGATGCTTCTCATCCTCTGAAAGAAAATTCCCATCGAGAAAATCCTCCCGCTGCACCGCTTCCCTGTACCAATTTGCTTCGCTTCCATCCAGGTCTCGCGGAGGCCGCTTGCTCGAGTGGCACCGCGCGCAGTTCTCCGCAAACACAATCTTCCCTCGCCTCAGAACTGCCGCGTCTTGCGTGAGATATTGGCTTCCACCTTCAGCGTCCGCCAGGTGCAACGGCTTCAAAGTTCGCAGAAACGCTTCAAGACCTTCCAACCGCGCCTCGGTTGCGGTCCAGCTCTCGTCGCAAGGCTTGCTTTCCTTGCGCGCGTTCTTCACATGGAATGGCGTCTGAGCTCGCTTCAACCCGTACACCGGATCCTGCAACGTCGTCCACACGCCTGCGCAGACACCGATATTCACGTACCCTCGCAGCGCGGCGCACGCCGTATCGTTCACTCCCGCTTTCTCCGTCGGATCGTCCAGGCACGCAGCGCCCACGGAGTCCGCACCGTCCTTCAGCACATGAAATACCTGCCGCGAAATCCCATCCGCTGTAACTTCGGTGTGCATCGGTCGAAAATTCAAATCCACAATCGTGTTAATCGTGCTCGCATTGTCGATGTGGTCCGTCGCTACCTGCGACGTATCCGACGTGCCCGGCGTTTCGGCATTCGCCACCTGCCAGCGAAAGTCACTCGGCTTCAATCCCCGCGCCGGCGGGTACTTCGCCGTATTGAAGATCTGCTCGCGAAAATATTGGTTCCCGATTCCCGGGTGCAGGTTATGCCACGTCGGGTGCTCCGGATCGGCAGGCGGATGCAGTGGATTGAAGCCCACATGACAGAAACCGCAAGCCACGCCGATAAGATAGGGCGGTTCGACTTTCGCCGGGTCGGCCAGATACTTCGCCAGGTCCCACGCCTTCCCGTCAAATTTTCGATTTCGGAACCGCCGCAGTCCAATCACCCCGGCCGGTACGCCCACAGGTGCCGTTGCGTCTTTCACCGCGCAGGTGTCCATCCACAACCCATACTCGTCCGGCGCATTCGCCGCCCTGCAGTCTGGATCATTGATCACACCAAAACGTTTGAACCGTTCTCCGCGGAATCGCGAGTCAATGGCTTGCAGCAGATCGACGGTGCCATGCGACCGGACTGCCAGGAACCGCCACAACGCCTGATCTCCAACAACATTTCCTTCGCCATCCGTGTCTCCCCCGGTCCAGAAGTACCAGGTATCGCGCCCCTCGCGCTGCAGCGGCGTCAGTCCCGCGTAGCCCGATTCATAGCAGCTCGCCTTACCACCCTCACACGCATCGATCCCATCGCCTCCTGCGCGCACTGTGTCTTCCGCCACCCATACCATCGCACCCAGAACGCAAAGCATAACCAAGCCGGACCGCAGTGTCACAGGACGCCTCCTCGCAATCATCCTCCATGACGAGCCCACCCACGACGGACGCCCCTTGGGACACTTCTCGAACTGTCTATTAAGCTGCGGGGCCCTTCCCTGTCGCACTCTGCAACTTCGTTGATTCAATCAACCCACCCAGCGCCTCCCGGCCGATATGCTGCACAAATCCCCAATTCTGCTGTTGCCGGGGAAGTTGCGACATCGCGTGAACCGCTGCATTCACCGCAGAGATCGCCACCCACGTCATCGCCGGATCAAGCCCGGGAACAACCTCGGTTCCCCTTGCATGAATCTGCCGCCTCGCACTTTGCGCCTCGGTCACAAGCTTGAGCCGCTCGAGATTTTGATAGACCACCCCACGCACGCGCGCGTTTTCCTTGTGAATCCGCAGGAGTGCATCGACCAGCGCATCGAGCAGGTCATCCAACCCCCGGTTCCCGTGCTCCTCGAAGATCCGCCCAAACAGCTCGGCATCTTGTCGCATATACATCAAGGACAAATCGGCCAGGATGGAGTCTTTGTTCGGGTAATACTTGTAAAGCGTCCCGACACTGATCCCCGTCTTCCTCGCAATATGGTTCGTCGAAACCTCGCCGAGCGGCCGGTGATTCAAAAGGCGAGCAGTCGCCTCCAGGATCTCCTCGCGTGTCCTCTGTGACCGCGCCTGTTGCGGCTTCTTCCTTGGCTGAATGCTCCTCTTCATCGCTCTCCACCTGGCCGCCCAAAGCGAGCAAAAAAGGCGAGTCATTGCTCGCTATTTCTCCTAGAATAGACCCGTGAGCTCAAACCGGCCGGATATCAATGTCGACATCCTTGTGCAGGGCGCAGGCATCGGCGGCTTGACTCTGGCGATCGCTCTGCTCCAGCACGGCTACTCCGTCCTGGTCGTCGAACGTTCGGCCAAGCTTTCTGAAATCGGCGCCGGCATCTGGATGGCCGCCAACCCGATGCAGGTCTTCGACAAGTTGGGCATCGCCGAACAAATCGCCGCCTCCGGCTGGATGGTCAAGCTTCTTCGCCTCCAGGACTTCACCGGTTACGACATTCAGATCACCGACATCTCTGAAGTTGCTAAAATCTTCGGCTTCGAAACCGTCGCTCTCCATCGCTCCCTGTTGCAAAAAGTCCTCTTCGATCAACTCCCGCCCGATACCGTCGTCTTCGGGACAGAAATCCGCGCGCTGTCTCAGTCCGCTGACTCCGTTGCGGTTCAACTCGAAAATAGCTCCGCCATCCATGCGAAAATCGTCGTCGGAGCCGACGGAATCAACTCGCGCCTCAGGAGCCTTGCAGCATTGGGCGGCGAAAGGCGCTATTCCGGATCCTCTTCCTACCGCGCCATCGCACGCGGTGCCCAACTCCCACTGGTTTCGGAACATGAAGCCTATGAGATCTGGGGCGAGGCCTGCCGCATCGGCTTTTCCAAAATCAATTCCAGTGACTACTACTGGTACATGACCTTCGAAAGTCCCGCAGGCCTCTCTTCCTCAGCAGAACAAATGAGGTCGCACGCAGAATCACTCTTCCAATCGTTTTTTCCCAGGTGGATCGAATTGCTTGAGAAAACACGCCCCAATGAAATTCTCCGGACCGACATCTCTGACCTCAAGCCCCTCAAAGCATGGTCGTCGGGGCGCGTCGGCCTCATCGGGGATGCAGCCCACGCCACAACTCCCAATCTTGGACAGGGTGGCGCCATGGCGGTAGAAGATGCTCTCGCACTCGCCCAGACCTTCAGCCAAGTTGGCCTGAATGCTGCGGCATTCGAACGCTTCGAGCAGCGCCGCCGCGGAAAAGTCGATTGGATCGTCTCTGCATCCTGGTCCATTGGACGAATCTGCCACTACTCCAATCCAATCGCTCGTCGCCTTCGAAACATCCTCCTGATGCACACGCCAAAGAATTACGGAAAAAAGCAAATCATGCGCGTCTATTCGATCCAATAGCCCCGTTCATTTTCGCCCAATTCATCGATAAAAAAAGAAGGGGCCGCAGCGCGCAACCCCTTCCTTCAACCAGTTTCCTCAACGGCTTCCCAAAAATCGGCCGCCTCTCGCTAACCCTTCGCTACCATCCCTCATGCCACCGACATTCAGGCTGATTCTCCACCTTGGTCAGTGCCAGGTTTGTGGCAATCAGCGTCCGCCCATAGCAATTGCCCAAAGTGTCGTCGTAGTGGTAAGTCTGCTTGCTGCTCTGCCCCGTGCTCGGTCCGAGAGAATACCCTCCATTCGCCAGCACAAACTCCGTCGAGTCCTGCGTCGAAACCTCGTTGCTCACATCCGAGTGAAACACCGGAAATCCTCCCAGCGTATCCGTCTCGCTTACCTTGTATTGCTGGTCAATCGAAGTTACCTGGGGCACATCGCCGCTCGCAAGGAACGTGTCCGACAGGTTGATCTTGAATGGATACGAAACACGCGTTTCCTTGGTCGTAAAGAGCGGCCCTTCGCGCGTTGTCGTCTTTGCGTCCACGGTCGAGCTCTGCACCTCGTCTTGAATCTCTTCGTTCGTGGCAGTCAGTGCAATGTTCGTCACATTTTTGAAATCCACTCCCTCTTGCACCGTCGTCGATACCCGTCCATGCGACGTGTTCACATAACCCGCAATCATGAAATTGTGCGAGTTCGTTGTCGTCACCGTCCCCGATCCAACTCCGCTCGCATTGAACGTCACCGTATTCACAACCGTCGGATCAGGAGCCGTCAAAGAATTCTCGGTCAGCGCGCCCGTCACCTTGCTGCTCCCATGATCCTCGAACAGCAGCAGCGCCGCATCCGTGCTGAAGTACGAATATGCGTTATATACACTCACGCCAATCGTGTGCTGCTGCCCGTTGCTCAGTTGCGCCGCAAACGGCGTCAGGTCCACGCGATAAGGCTTGAAGTTGAGCGTCTGCACTCCTGGAATCGGAATCCACAGGTACGGATCCACTCCGCCTGTGTAAATCCATGGAAACACCGGAGCCACTCCTGCCGGCGTCCCATCAATGCTGATCTCCACTTCCCGGAAGGACGTGTCCTGGCAATCGCCCAGCACTGGAGACAAACTATCCGGCACGCACAGAAACCACTGCTCTTCCGCATTCTGGCTCTGCGCAAACACATCCAGATACGCGCCTTCTATGTTGCTCGGCAGCGTAAACGTCTGCGTCAACTCCGGGCTGCCCGTGTCGATCGCGAACGTCCCGTTGGAATTGTTCGGAATCGGCAACACCACGTCCGCCGTCTTCGGAGCCGGGTTGCGGAAATTTGCCGGATAAAACTCCAGCGTAAATGTCCCATAGATAATCGAGTTCAAACCGGGCTCAATCAGGTTGCCCAGGCTCGCAAATCCCGTCTGGTTGCTCTTGAACAGAGAACTGTAGTCAGTCAGATCGCGTTCCACATGCCACGTATCATTCACTGATGAAAGCGGCTCTGCGGTCGTGCCAAAGTAAATGTCCACATCGCCCAGAAATACCTCGGCCGTGCGGTCATACTGCACTCCGGCCTGAATTGAAAAATCCCCTTCAAACACAACCTTCGACCACGGCCCGGGGCAATCTGCCGGAGGCGCGTAGCTAAACGGCTTGTTGCTGAAATCGTCAAACGCCTGCTGCGAGAGCAGCGTCACCACGCAAGGCTTCGTATTCGGCCGGGACACCGGCGGATCCGCCGTCGCTACCACCGACGACCCTGGCTGATATTGATTCGATGGACTGGAATCGTTCGTTGCTTGTGCACTCAGCAACGGCGCAACAATGACTCCGAGCAAGGGAAGGAGAGCACTCGTCGCCGAGCGCAAGGGGGAAAGTCCTCTTTGCATGGTGTCCTCTCATTCGTTTCGATTTTCAATGGTGTTTTCTGCTGGACCTCACGAGCGCCACACAGTCTACTCTGCCCCACCAATTCATGGGAAATCGAACTCACAATTCTCCGGTTCCTCACGCTCGCAACTAAAAATCCGGAACAAATCCATGTTGCACAAGCAGATCGTGCAGTTGCTTCAGCACCCCTGCATCGGGAGTTCCCGACATCGCCGGCACCCAATATTGCAGTTCTTGTGTACCCGTCTTCACAATCCGCCACTTCGCCGCGCCAATCACCTGCGCCAGTGGTGCCGGACTTCCACTCGGTGTCGTAACGCCAATCGTGTAACCCACAAAACGCTGTTCCACGTTAGGTTGGTCCTCATAGAAGCTCGGCGTGTCAAAGCTCTCCGTGCCGTCGCAATCCTGCTGGATATCCTGCTTCATGTAAAGATCGCTCGGCGGTTCGGCATCCGGAACCCAGTTCGGAGCCATTTCGTTCGTGGTCAGCGGAATGCACTGGTGCACGGTGCCGTCGCAGTCCCCGTTCTGCTTCCACGATGCATTCGTCGCCTGTCCCGCCGCCGCTGTGCCTTTTGCCGGCGGAGCCACCCCCTTGTTCTCGTCCTTCAACGAGGTGTACGCAAGATACGTCCCATCCGACTGCCGATTCGCCACCTCGTCGCCTGTCTTGTAGGTCTCCGTCAGATCGAAGTACGGCAGCAGCTGATATCCGTTTGCATCCGTCACGCCTGCAACCGGCACCAGCACCGTGCCCCCGGCCACGTTCTTTGTAATGTTCAACCGCTCCCGATAAAAAAACTGGAGAATCCGCGTAGAGGGATCCTTCATCCGAACAATGATCCCGTGCAGTGTCGTCGCCTGACTGCATGCCGTTTGCTCGCCACGATACACCGCAATATCCGTCACCACCTGCATCAGCGGGTCGTTCCAGATGTGCGTTCTCCAGTTTCCCTGGAACTGCACCCGGTCGCGCGGCTCGTTCGTCCCATAAAGTATTCCCGGCTCCGGCTGCCCCGTCACAAGATACGCAGTGTTGAGCCGCCAGAACACCCCTCCGTTATATGGGCTCCCGCCTGCCGTCGTGCCATAAAGATTGTTATCGTTGCCCAGCACCGGAGCCACGTCAGGCGCCGCACCCGATTGGCTGTCGAAGTTGTACACCGTCGCAAAGTCTGTTCCGTCCGCCCTCAACCGAAAAATAATGCCCAGGTCGCCGCCAAACGCAACGCCGTTCATCGTGGCCACACCATAGAGATAGTCAGCCGCATCCGCCGCTGTCGGTCCCGGCGCAGGCGCCGTAGACGCGCCCGTCCCGCAACTTGCCGCCGGAGGAGGCAGCGGTCGCACCGTCGGCACCTTCTGATGCACAAGCACCAGTCCCGCCCCAGGATTCGACTCGCGCCCGCCAATCGCGTAGAGAACTTTATACGTTCCTCCTTTTGTCAGGCTGAAAACAACGCCACGCCCATTCGGTCCCCCTAGCCGCGCCGTTCCATACAATGTCCCATCGCTCCCCTGGATCAGTGGATTCGCAATGTTCCCATCGTCATCGGACGCGTTGGTCATCCCTTCCCTGAACTTGTACAGCGTCTTGATTGCGTCAGCCCCTGACTTGTGTGGATCGAATTGAAAAATTGTCCCGAACCCCTGCCCACCCGATATCGTCGTCCCGTAGAGAAATCCATCTTTCCCAGCGCTGATCGTGTAGGGTTGCGTCCCATAATCCTTTGCACCCTGCGTCATAAAAAGGTAAAAGTATTCAAGATTGCCCGAGGTCGAGACGCGAAAAATGGTCCCCGTCCGCGCTCCGTTTGCTGCCGCAGTCACGCCATAAACATTGCCATCGTTTCCCATCGCCAGCGGCGACTGCGGATACCCCCCGTTCACGTTCTTCAAATCCTCCGCCGTCGGCTGGGGATTGGTCGACAACGGCACTGTGGCCTTCACATCGCCAAAGTTTGCCAGCGTGATCACCTGGGGCGGTCCTCCCGATCGCGAAATCTTGAACACTGTGCCGACATCATGCGTTCCGCCGCCATAGGTCGTGCCATATAAGAAACCATCCGGACCAACCACCACTCCGCCCTGCGGATTCGTGCCATCGGCACCGGCATTGAAGTCGTAATGCACAGTCGACCCATTGGTCGGCTTGCCCACGTCCTTTACATAAGGGATATGAAAGATCGCGCCCTCGCCGAACATTCCTCCTGTCGAAGCCGCGCCATAAAAGTCGTTATCCCCCGCAGGCCCCTGCGTAATCGCCGTGATCTCGCCCGGAATCATGTACTGCGAAGGATCAGCCTTGACCGCATTGAATTGGTGCAGCACACACAGCCGCAACGGCTCCTGCACAACTCCTCCCTGCCCCAGCGGATCCGCCGGCGGAGGAATTTGAGCGCACAGCGCCGTGCCGCATACGAGCCCAAACGGAACTGCTTTCCACCTGCAAAAGTCGATCGTCGGCAACAAGTCCTCCAATTTGCTACAGCGGTGCGGGGAGGTCTGATTCTACAGCGTCGCCCACGTTCAAACGCCTGCCTTTCCCCTAGTTTTCGCAATCCCGGACTAGCGGCCGCAATCCCTCATTCATACACTTAAAACGGGAGACTCCCTTGGTCGGAAAACGAGCGCATCAGAGCCAGTTTCATCGATCGCAAATCGGCCGCGCACAAAGATACATTCGCCTGCATTTGACGGAGCAGTTAACGCTCGCGAAAATTGCCCGCGAAGCAGGATCTTCCTCGTATCATTTCGCGCGACTCTTCGAGGCCTATATCGGAGAAACGACCTTCGCCTTTGTCCGGCGCATTCGCCTTGCCACCGCACTCCGCCTGCTCCAGGAAGATCCAGACACCACCGTCACCGAAATCGCGTTGAGCATCGGCTACGACACATCCGCTGCATTCAACAAAACACTCCGTAAAATGCTCAACCTCACACCGGGCGGTTTCCGCAAGCTGGGAAAAGAATCGCAAAATGCGCTCATCTACGATCTCAGTCAACCAAGGCTTCTCAAGGAGATCAAAATGAACCTCACTCCCGAATTCGAATCAATCACCCGCCCGCTCACTCACTACGTATTCCTCGAAAAGCGCGGCCCATTCGCTGAAGTGGCTCCGCCCCTTTGGAATGAGCTCATGCCTTTTCTTCAGCAAATGGATTCACAAAGTGTGCGGGAATACCTAGGCGTCAGCGGCATCGACAAATCCAGCCCCGGAGAAGATGCCATGATTTACCAGGCAGGTGTCGCTCTCCTTCACGACACAGACAGGCTCCCCTCCGGCCTCCAGAAGAAAACCATCCGCAGTGGCAATTACGCCCGCTTTCTTCTAACCGGACCCTATTCGCACATTTGGATGGCTTTCGACCGCATCTTCAAAACCCTGGCCGAGAAGCGCGTACCTTTGCGTCCGGAGTTCTGCGTCGAAAACTATCTCAACGATCCTCGCACCACGCCCGAAGCTGAGCTTCTCACCGAATTGCTGGTGCCGATCGAAGGTTAGCTAAGAACCGGGTAAGCACCGCGCCGCCTAATGCCGGGCGCTCTCGAAAAGATCCACGAACTCCTTGTAGCGCTTGGCAATCTGGTCCACCGTAACTTCGCGCGACTGCTTTCCGTTGTGCCACGCCGCCAGTGGATCCCAGAAGTCCGTGCGGCCCACCGCAAATCCGATGAACCCTTCTACCTGCGCGGCGGTCGTCAGCCACTCCCTCACTTTCTCGTCGTCCTCGCCGCGGCCCAGGATGATGCAACCAACTTTGTCTCGTCCGTTGCGCCGGGCTGCAATCACCATCTTCTCGCAGTCCTCGCGCCGGTCGAGCCCCTCAATCTTCCATAGATCCGGCTCAACCTGTGCGTCTTGCAGAGACTCGATCGTCTTCACCATCAATCCCGGACGTACCTCCCGGTCGTAGGCTTTTTTGTCGCCCTTCAACTTGTCCAACTGATCTTTCGTCGCCGGCACCAGCAACTCAAACATGAATCGGCTTCGCCCCGCGTTTTGCAGATAATCCGACAGCCGGCGCAAGCGCGTAGTCTGGCGCTTGTTCATCTCCGCATCGTCCTCCGGGTTATAGCGCACCAGCACCTTGCAGAACGTCGGGCGAAACGCCTCAATGTGCGCCGCAAAATCGTCGCCATATTCAAAATCAAACTCGTCCTGGCCGCTCTTCTCGGCGGGACAGGCAAAGTGATAGCCCTTCGCCGATGCATCGCGAAGAATCGCCGCTCCAAACTGCTCGTCCACAAGGATTCCCGCCGCTCCCTGCGCCACTCCCTCCGCCAGGGCTGCCTTGAATCCGTCGTAGATCACTTCCTTCGCGGCCGCAATCTGTGCCGTCTGGTCTGCATCCAGCGCACCGTGCCAGCCAAACATGCCTGTCTCAAACGAGCCTCGGTGATCGAACGGAAGAATATAAAGAGGACCTTCAAACCCACGCGGAATCATTGTTTCTCCTTTGGCCGAGCATCCGGAGCACGTCCGACAGACCAACAGTCTGCGATTGCCCCTCATCCTCTCAATGTCAGATGCATTCTACCGAGCCCGCCGCCCGCGGGGTACACCAGGTCCGGGCTCCCCGCCGACCGGTCTTCATCGCTGGGGCGGATGCCTGAGAGTGTCGTACATCCCTTTGCGTTCTTAGACCGGAGACATGGTTTACAAGCCCCCTCCGGTAAAAGTGGCCCGGATTGCGGATTTTCCGCGGGCTTTGACACTTGGACTGGTCTCATGAACCCGGGTTGAGCTCTGTCCGCTATTCCAACTCCGGCCCTCCAGGCTTCGGGCCCGCTGCAAGCTTGCATGGTCGGTCACGCTCTCTAGGCCGGGCGAAACCTCATCTCAGAACTGTTGAATTCGCCCCGCTCAGTGTTGCAGAAGAAAACGCGATACACGGAGTCGTCCACCGTTCTCGCCTGATCTCTTCGTTGCAGAAAACCGGTTGAGGAAAACCCGGCGCTGCGCCCGCGAATCTCCCCACTATTTTTCATCCGCCGAGTTTCGATGCTGTCAAGCCTCTGCCCTCAAGATTTCTCGTAAACCTCTCATTCCACACATGCGATTCTTCCGCCCGATTTGCATCCTGATTCGAGAAAAAGTTCACAATTGTAGTAGGTATCAGTCCAGTGCAAAACGCAAGTGCAGGCAAAGAGGCTGAATGAGGAACGAATTGATCGATTCCGCCAAACCGAGACTGCAAAAGTCCCGCTTAAAGTGCGGTTTAAAACCGCTTTTATTTGCACTAACCAAAGAGGAATCTGAAGGTTATAGTCAAAAAATGCCCCCCCTCCCCCCTACCCCCGGGGGGTATGCGACATCATATTAAATCGCATAAAATCGATCACATTCCGGCGAGTTATTCCCCACTCGTTGGCCGTCACCCGCGCGAAGCAAATACGCAGATTCGATTGGCCACGACCGGCGTCTTCGCCTCAAGCCACCGTTCCTCACCCACCGCGAGCGCAATCGGACCAAACGTACACACCCTGATCTTGCGCGCCATTGCCTGATCGCGGAGCGCATCCAGCACCGCGCGCAGCACCGTCCCGGTAAACGGCGTGTAGAGATAGAACACCGTGCCAATCGAAAAATCCGCGTCTCGCGCATCCGCTTCGATAAACCGCACCCGCTTCAAGCGCAGTCGCTCGGCGCATCGCCGCGCACTGGCCACATACGCATGCTCCAGTTCCACTCCAACCGACGGTGAACCCGTGCAGGCCGAAACCAGCAGAGGAACATGGCCAAGACCCGAACCAAGATCGACCAGCACATCCCTCGCCTCAATACCCGCTGCCGCCATCAACGCGAAAATGTGCCGTGCCGGCGTCGGCTGGTAGAACACACTCTCTGGGCCGGCACGCAGCGGCCCATCTTCCGGCTCATCGATCTGCAAAACTCCGCTGACCAGTTCGTCCAGCGCATCGTAGCCAATTCCCTGCGCGTTTCTGCACTCTTTCACCAGCTTGGCAAACAGCCCAGGACAAGCTCCCGCGTCGATCTCTTGCTGGATCGCCGCAAACACTCCGGCATTTGCAGCCTCCAGCCGCGCATGCAGCGCGCTCGCTCGCGCCTCAAGCCCTGCGCGTTTCCACTCCAAAGCATGGAAATCCAGCTGGTCCAGCACCTCAGCGCGCTCACGGAGCTGTCGCGGCGCAAGCAACGTTGCGTCGCTCTCCCAACGCTTCATAAATTGTTCCAGAGTCTCCTGCACGCTTGCGATTGTTGCATCTTCCATGGGCAGATTCGCGACGCGCGTCCACGCTCGCGCTCAATCCACCTGCTTCGAGATATTCAACAGAATTCCAATACTTGCCAAGGTGAAAAACAGGCTCGTACCGCCGCTCGAAATAAACGGCAGCGGAATCCCCTTTGTCGGGAGCAGCGAAAGCACAACGCTGATGTTGAAGAACGCCTGCAGCAGGATCGCTGTCGTAATTCCAAAAGCCGTCAGCCTCGCAAATGGGTCAGTCGACCGGTAAGCCGTCCGCAGCCCGCGATAGGCCAGGACACAAAACAGCATCACGATCGCCAGCGCGCCCAGAAATCCAAGCTCCTCGGCGATATTCGCGAAGATAAAGTCAGTCGAAGCCTCGGGGAGGAAAAAGAGCTTTTGCATGCCCTCCATGAATCCCCGCCCCGCCCAACCGCCTGTCCCCACCGCGATCAGCGACTGATTAATGTGGAAGCCGGCGCCTTGCGGATCGAGGTCCGGGTGCATGAAGGCCAGCATGCGCGCTCGGCGCCACGGAACCCAGAAGAGCAGGATGGCCAGCGGAGGCAGCGCAGCCGCGACAGAGAGCACAAGATAACGCCACTCCATCCCCGCCAAAAGCAACATCATCGCCGTCACTCCGCCCAGCACCAGCGCGGTCCCAAGATCAGGCTGCTTCACAATCAGCAGAATGAAAACGACCGGCATCACCGCCGCCCGCAAGAGAGTGTGCCGCCAGTCGCGCATCTGGTCGAGTCGCGTCGACAAAAACCACGCCAGAAACAAAATCAGCACCGGCTTCGCAATTTCCGAAGGCTGAAAACTGAACAATGCCCCAAAGCGAATCCATCGATGCGTATTATGTGAGTCCCGGAATAAGAACACACCCACCAGAAGCAATGTCGTGACGGCGAGCGCTGGAAAAATGAAGCGTGGCGAGTTGTACTTGGTGTAATCGACCGACATCAGCGCAACCATCAGCAGCACGCCGGCAAACGCCCAACCAGCCTGGCGCCCCACATAGGCATACGGCGAGTGGAACCGGTCCTGAGCTACGATGGCCGATGCGGAAAAGACCATGGCCAGCCCGATAACCACCAGCAATAGCGTGGTGAAAAAAATCCACTTGTCCACGCCGACACGTTTGGCCATGCTTTCATGGTTTCACGATCTGCCTGTCGAGATCCGCTCGCAGACGCGAACGCGAATCAAGGTAATCAATTCGGTCAATCGGCGAAAAGAACCGACTAGGCGTTCTGCCAAAGCTTCAGGCCTCGCCACTCAGCCACCAGCTCCTTGAAAACCCGCCCTCTGTGCTCATAGCTTTCGAATTGGTCGAAGCTGGAGCAGGCGGGAGCCAGCAGCACCACATCGCCTGGATGCGCAGCAGAGGCGGCAGCGCTCACTGCCTTGTCGAGTGTCTCGCACGAATGGAGCGAAACCACCCCGCGCAGATGCGACTCGATCTTGGCTGCGGCAGATCCGATGGTGTACACCGCACGGACATGTTGCCGAAGCAGCGGCCCCAGCTGCGTATAGTCGGAATTCTTGTCTTTCCCGCCGAGAATCAGGTGAATCGGCGTCGAAAAAGCCGAGACCGCCTTCATCGTGGCGTCCACGTTCGTCGCCTTGGAATCGTTGTAGAACTCGACACCATTGATGGTTGCCACATATTCAAGGCGGTGTTCAACTGCCTTGAACTTTTCAATCGCGCTGCGAATCACCGCGGGCTCAACCCCGGCAAGGCGCGAAGCGCAAACCGCGGCCAGAACGTTCTCCACGTTGTGCTCACCCTTCAGCGGAATCGTCTGGAGCGGAATAATGGTTTCGATGGGCGCACCGCTTCCGCCTCGATACACCACATGCCCCGCATCGACCCAGGCGCCTTGCGGTACAGGCCGTTCCAGCGAAAAGAGAGAAACGGGTGCACTGGAGCGCGCGGATGCGGCCGCCGCACGCGCATTGTCGGCGTTCAACACAACATGATCCCCGGCAGTCTGCGCAGCAAAAATGCGCTCCTTCGCTAGCGCATAATTCTCAAACGTACCGTGTCGGTCCAGGTGATCCGGGGTGATGTTCAGAATAACGGCGATCGCGGGATGGAACTGCTCCGTCGACTCAAGCTGGAAGCTCGAAACTTCGAGCACCGACCACGTTTCAGGCGTGCTTTCTTCAATCAGGGAAATGACCGGAGTGCCGATATTTCCGCCAATCAGCGTCGCGTAGCCTGCCTCTTGCAGGATCTCGCCGACCAGCGATGTCGTCGTTGTTTTGCCGTTCGAACCAGTAATTGCGAGTATTTTGCCTTGGAGAAAGCGGGCCGCCAGTTCCAATTCGCCGATGACCGTACGTCCAAAGGCTTTGGCCTGCGCGAGCTCGGGCGTATCCAGCGGCACACCCGGGCTCACCACAATAAGGTCCTGACGACGGAAAGTCAGCAGTCCGTGACCACCGGCTTCGACCATGATGCCCTCATCGAGCAACGCCGGAATGTCGTTGGCCAACGCCTCCGCCGACCGGACATCGGATACCGTAACCTGCGCACCCCGGCGGCGGAGAAACAAAGCCGCAGCAAGGCCGGATTTGCCAAGCCCAACAACCAGGACTTTTTTACCTTTGAGTTCCATCATTGCGTTCAGTCCAAGGATACTTTACCGGAACGCACCCCAGGAACGCAGGTCGCTATCGCAATTTCAACGTCGTCAGAGCGAAAAGCGCAAAGACCAACGCCAGGATCCAGAAGCGCACAATAACCTTCGATTCGCTCCAGCCAACTTGCTCAAAATGATGGTGCAGCGGGGCCATTTTGAAGATTCGCTTCTTGTTCCGCAGTTTGTAGCTTCCCACCTGCAGAACCACAGACACCGCTTCGAGGATAAAAACACCGCCGATAAACGGAAGAAGCAGTTCCTGGCGAATAATCACCGCAACCGTTCCAATGGCTCCGCCCAAGCTAAGCGAACCCACATCGCCCATGAAGATTTCTGCCGGATGTGCGTTATACCAAAGGAATCCGATCGATGCGCCCACCATGGCGCCACAAAAAACCGTCAGTTCCGCCACCATGGGCATGCGCTGCAATTCCAGATAGTCGGCAAACACCACGTGGCCGCTCACGTACGTCAGAACGGTAAGCGCTCCCGCAGCAATAATCGTGCAGCCAATGGCCAGGCCGTCCAGCCCGTCCGTCAGATTCACGGCATTGGTCGATCCCATGAGCACGAAGACGACAAAGGCCACAAAAGGTAGAAATGCGAGGAAACCGAGGTGCTGCCAACTGCCGAGCCAATGCCACTGCAGGTCTGGGTGCCAACTCTTGATAAAAGGCACGGTAATCTGCGTTGAGAACATCTTGAATTGCGTCAAAAGGCAGAGAGAACCGGCGACACCCGCCGCTGCCAACGTCTGCCAGAAAAGCTTGGCGCGCGCTGTCAATCCCAACGATCGTTTCTGAACGACTTTTATGTAATCATCGGCGAACCCGATCGCACCAAACGCTAGCGTCGAAAAGACCGTGATCCAAACAAAAGGGTTCGAAGGGTCAGACCATAACGCGGTCGGCAGAACAATGGCGATCACGATTAAAACGCCGCCCATCGTGGGCGTTCCCGACTTCTTCTGGTGAGATTTAGGCCCCTCTTCGCGAATATACTGGCCGATCTGGAACTCGCGCAGCTTTTGAATGACATAGGGACCGATGAAAAGCGCGATCAACAACGCGGTAAGAGAAGAAAATGCGGTACGAAACGTGAGATAGCGAAATATGCGGAATGGGTGAAAGAACGGGAACAGCTTTTCGTAGAGCAGCCAGTAAAGCAAGTGGCCTCCGAAGCGGAATCGGCACAGATTTCAGGTTGATTTTACAGGGACGGGCGCGCCAACGACGGTGGATGCGCCTTGTGCGGCCGACTATGCAACTGCTTAGTCAACTCAACTTGAAATGCCTTCTCACGATCGGCAACGTATGCCTTGTAGCCGCCCGGATCGATGAACGCATTGCGATCGCCCCCTTTAAACCGGGCATATTTCTCGTTCAAATCGAAATAGCCGCCATGTGCGCCGAGAAAGATATCGCAAGGTAGCGCCTTCAGAACCTCAAATTCGTGCCTGAAGTCCGAAGCAATCCCTGGATACCGCACGTTGCCCACCAACTTGTAACCGGGATTCACGTTCGGGCTGCCCACAATTACGACATGCAGCCTGCGACCGCCCTCAATTTCATCCAACGTCCAGGTCGTAGTACCCTTCGTGTGTCCCGCCGTCAAATGTGCCGTAAGAGTCGTGCCGCCTAGCGAAACTTCGTCGCCGTCATGCAGAATGCGATCGACATGAGTGGGAGGAAATTGCATCGTCTTGTCACTCGCGTAATGGAAGTCGGTGCGGCCGCCGGACTCAACAACGGATACGTCTTGCGCCATTACTTCGTAGCTGGCATGAGTTTCGCGCTTGATCTCCGCACTCCCCGCGCAATGGTCGTAGTGGCCATGGCTGATCAGGAGGATCTTTATGTCGCTGAACTTGAAACCGAGCGATTCAACGCTCTTGCGGATCAGCGCTGGCGATGAGCTGAGGTTGCTGTTGATCAGTATGTCGCCCTTAGGCGTAACAATCAGGTAGGAAGCCAGATCGGCAGTGCCCACGTAAAAGAGGTTTCCAGCGATGCGGAAAGCCGGAAATGGCTCTGTCCAATCCGGGCTCACGTCTGCGTGAGCCGGTAGGATCGACGCTACAAAGAAGACAAACATCAATATGTGGCCGTAACCGCGACTACTCAACGGGCCTCCGATGAGGATTGCGTCAGAATCTCAATCGCGCGCTCCAATCGAACCCCGCGCGACCCTTTGATAAGCACCACATCGCCTTTTCGTAGATTCTGCGCAAGCCATGTGCCTGCAGCTTCGGCGTTCGGCAAATAGAGGGATGCAACGCCACGTGCACAGGCTGCGGTTGCAAGATGTTCGGCATTTCCCCGCACGCCCACTACGATATCGATCTGCGCTTCGGCTGCAGCCATCCCGCATGCCGCGTGCAGCACCGAAGCATGCTCGCCAAGTTCTAACATTTCTCCTGCAACAAGAATTCGCCGTTTCGCCGGCCGCGATGCCAGCGTCTGAATCATCGATTTCAGCGCCTCGGGATTCGAGTTGTAACTGTCGTTCAACAACGTCCCGCCTTTCAATTCGAGCACTTCGCCCCGCTTGTCTCCGGCTGTCAAACTCTCCAAAGCCTTCGTCGCAGCCGCCAGATCCACTCCCGCCTCCAGGGCCACTGCAAGGCCGGCCATCGCGTTTGCCGCGTTATGCGCGCCCAGCAGATGAAGAGTGAAGTCCCCCTCGCACTCCCCTGCTCGATATCGAACATGAAGTCCAGAGAGATCCTCTGACTCCGAAATGATTTGAGGGTCCGCGCATGGACCAGCACCGAAATACACCACGCGGCCATGGAAATCTCGGCCAAACTGCGAGACAAATGGATCGCTACAATTCAGAAACGCGACGCCGTTTGTGGGTAAAGCAGCGACCAGCTCAAACTTGGCGCGAGCGATGCCTGCCTGCCCCTCGGCAAAGTTTTCAATATGGGCAGTTCCAACGTTGGTCACAACGCCCCAGTCCGGAGCCGCGATGCGTGCCAGCGCCGCAATCTCGCCCAAATGATTCATGCCCATTTCAACGACCGCATATTCGTGCTCGGGTTCCAGCCTGAGCAGTTGCAGAGGCAAACCAAATCCGTTATTCAGGTTTCCGTGTGACTTCAGCACGTTGAATTTAGCGCCAAGCGCGATGGCAATGGCCTCTTTGGTTGTAGTCTTCCCGGCTGAACCGGTAACGGCGACCACGTGCTTGCCCCACTGCCTTCGAACCCGGGCGGCAAGCGACTGCAACGCAACGAGAGGCTCTTCCGCAATCAAAAGAGGCGCGGCCAGCGCGCGATCGGGCAGTGTTGCCACGCGCGCACGAGAGACAACTGCCGCAAGCGCCCCCCTTTCAATTGCCATGGCCACGAAATCATGCCCATCCAGGTGTTCGCCGCGTACCGCAAAAAAAAGCTCGCCTGCTCCGACGGTGCGGGAGTCAATCGAATAGCCCTGCGCTACAAGAGCACCGGCATGCGCAACACTGGCCGGCGCCTCAAGCACAGCTCCCGCGCCAACTGCCGCCTCTGCAAGCGTCAATTTCATCACTTTTCACCGTATCCCAAGTCAGTGAGAGAGGAAAGTGCAACCTGCGCGTCGTCAAATGGAACCGTCCGATCGGACAGGATCTGTTCCTTCTCGTGGCCCTTGCCGGCAATCAGGACGACATCATTCGGTCTGGCGTTTTTCAGCGCCATAGCAATTGCCTTGGCCCGATCCGGTTCAACAACGTAATTCACCCCACTCGCGTCAAGACCCGGCACAATCTCTTGAAGAATTGCGAGCGGATTTTCAGTTCGCGGATTATCGCTGGTAGCCACAACGCAGTCGCTGCCTTCCCCGGCCGCCAGTCCCATCTTCGGGCGCTTCGTGCGGTCACGGTCCCCACCACATCCGAAAAGTGTAATGACACGGCCATGCGTTTGGGCCGTCATCTGCCGCGCCAGCGAAGTCAGGTTGCGCAGCGCATCATCGGTGTGCGCGTAGTCGACAATCACGGTGAAGGGCTGGCCAGCAAGTACCGGTTGGAAACGGCCAGGAACGGCTTTCAGTCGCGGGACCGCCGCCATAAGTTGATCGAAGCTGACGCCTCGGGCATGAGTTGCTGCAAGCGCCGCAAGCAGATTGAGGACATTCACTTCGCCGGCAAGATACGACGTCACTTGGGCCGATCCAGCAGGCGTTTGGAGTTCAATCCTTGTTCCGGTTGGCGAGAGATAGACTTCGTTGGCGCGCCAGTCACCCGATTTGATGCCATAGGTCAGAACCTCGGATCCCGAAGCACTAGCCACCGAAGTAATCCGGGAAGTATAGGTATCATGCGCGTTCAACACAGCAACGCGCGGTGCGGGATAGCGCGTCCCGTCAAAAAGCAGCCGCTTGGCGGCAAAGTAGTTTTCCATGGTCTCGTGGTAATCGAGATGATCGCGCGTGAGGTTGGTGAAGACAGCAACATCAAACTTGATCTGGTCTGCGCGCCCCTGATCGAGTGCGTGGCTCGATACTTCGCTCACGAACTCCGTTGCACCGCGCCCCGCCGCCTCAGCCATTAATTCGAAAAGGTCGCGCGACTCTGGCGTGGTGTGGAGCGACAATCGCGACTCTCCGGCAACGTGGTATTCGATTGTGCCGATCAAAAGCGTCTTGCGAGCCGCGATATTCAAAAGCTGCTCGATCAGAAAAGCAGTTGTCGTCTTGCCGTTGGTTCCGGTAATACCCGTCGCAGCAAGCTTCCTTTCAGGATGCCCAAAAAACGCAGCCGATGCCTGCGCGAGCGCATGGCGCCCATGCCCCACTTCAAGAATCGGCGTACCCGGCTTGTAAACTAGGAGATGATCGAAGGCCTGCACGGAGTCTGTAACGACGCCGAGAGCGCCCGCAGCGATTGCCTTGTCAATGAACCGATTACCGTCTGTGCTCCCGCCCTTCATAGCAACAAAGACGGCACCCGGGTGAACGCGGCGCGAGTCATATTCAATCCCGGTTATTGGCTGGGAAGAATTTCCCGCAGAGCCAGTAGCGGTAATCTCCGTAATGAGGTCGCGCCAAAACATGTCAGCTTTTGATTGTAGTTGGCTTGGAGCGCACTTCGCTCGACCCCCCGTCACCGGCCAAAGCGAACAACAATCTTCGTTCCAGTAGGCACTTGCGTTCCGGGCGCAGGCGCCTGTTCCCGCGCGGTACCACTCCCAACGATTTGGATATCGAGACTGGCCGCATCTGCTGCTTCAATCACCTTGCGCATCGGCAATCCAACGAGAGTCGGAACGGTGAACCGCTGGCCGTCGCTGATGGTGACCTGAGTCGGCGCCTTTTGAACGGTTGCGAGTGCAGGAGCGCTGAGTGCAGGAGCGCTGGCAGACCCGGTTCGCGCGGGCTGAGTGGTCAGTGCATTGGAGACAGTTCCCGACCCGACAGACGCCGAGAGTTGCGGACTCGGCGATGGAACTTGCACAGGCGGTGCGCGCAGAGGATCGTCTGCCGGCAGATCATTGACTGCCGCGAAGAGTGAGTTGACGTTATTCTGATCCGCATCCGCATCGTCCTCGGGTTCCGGCGTCTCTTTCTTAAGCTTCTGTGCGCTTTTAGGCAGCATATCAATGTCATGTGAGATGCGGAGGTATTCGAGAATTTGCTGTGCCACCTCTTTGAAAACCGGCGCGGAGACCTCGGTGCCGTAATACAGCGCGCCCTTGGGATTGTCCATGACGACAACGACTGCAATGGCTGGATTGTTGACCGGCGCAATCCCCGCGAAGGAGGCAATGTGCATGGTCTTGGAATAGGTGTGAGTCTGAGGGTCGATCTTTTGCGCAGTACCGGTCTTGCCGCCCGTGGAATAGCCATTCAGTTGAGCTGGCTTGCCCGAGCCGTAAAGGACCACACCCTCCATCATCTTGCGCATCTGTGCGGCGGCCATCTCAGAGATGACACGATGCGCTCCGGCCGGCAGCGGATTGGGCAGCTCGTCGGCCGCCCTAAAAGGTTGCGCAAATTGGGATGTGACGGGCTTCTGATCGGACGATGATGCCTGTGCTGCCGGGCTCGACATCAACATGCGCGGAGGCAGATAGGTGCCTCCGTTGGCGATCGTTGACACCATCGAAACCAGTTGCACGGGCGTTACGCCAACTTCCTGACCAATTGCAATCGATCCAATGGAGGAGCCATTCCATTTGTTTGTTGGACGCAGCAGTCCGCGTGTCTCGCCAGGCAATTCGATTCCGCTGCGCGAGCCGAATCCAAAATCACGGATATATTGATAGAACTTGTCCGGGCCCACGCGAAGAGCCAGCTTCACTGCAGCTACATCGCTCGACTTAGCCAAAGCAGTCGCTACGGTCACGACGCCCATGCCCCGGTCACTCTTGTCGTCGTGAATCACCCGCCCAGCCAAAGTGATTTGACCGCCCTGGCAATCGATCATGTCCTCGGGCTTTGCCACATTCGAGTCTATGGCCGAAGAATAAGTCACGAGTTTGAAAACGGAGCCCGGCTCGTACACATCGCTGACCGCATGATCCTTGAGCAGTTTCGCCGTGGTGTGACGAAAATCGTTCGGATTAAACGTCGGTCGAATGGCAAGCGCAAGAATCTGTCCGGTGTGCACATCTTGTACGACGATCGTGCCGTTGTCAGATTGTGTCTTATCCATCGCGTGATCAAGTGCGCTTTCAGCGATGTATTGAATATCTTTGTCGATGGTCAACTGCAGACTCTGGCCAGGTTCAGGTTCATGTTCAATGGAACCAAGCACGTGGCGGCGTGCATCCACTGCCGTCAAAACACGGCCTGGCGTACCATGCAACGGATTGTCAAACTTCTGTTCCAAGCCGCCCAGTCCGTTGTCGTCAAGACCGACATAGCCAAGAACTTGTGCAGCAACTTGGCTGTTGGGATAAAAGCGTTGAAATTCCTTTTGGAAATAGATGCCTTTCAATCCAAGTGCTCGGACACGAGCGGAAAGGCCCGGCGTCACGCGGCGTGCAACCCAGGCGAAGCCGTGCCCATTTTCGAGGCGCTTGGCAATTTCCTGCACGGTCGTTTGTGCGTCGGCGGGGTCGCTGTGAACGATCGAGGCGAGTGCACGAGCATCCGCTTCCTTCTCTTTTTCTGACATTTCCATCGGCACTGCATAGATGGAGTCGACCTGCACCGTCATTGCAAGTTCGCGCATATTCCGGTCGAAGAGCATCCCGCGACGAGGCGCAACTTCAAAGGTCCTTTGTTGCTGCCTCTGTGCACGTTCCACATATTCGGTATGGTGCACAACTTGCAGCCAGAAAAGTCGCGTCGTGATGGCAAAGGCCCAAACAAGAAAAAACAGGCAAACGATCCAAAAGCGCGCGCGCTTCATGGGAAGGACACGGGACACCACGCCGCGCGGTCTTGCGGTTCGTAGAGGAGGCGACACCTGCATTACTGGGAGAGGACTGGCCATTCCAGATTATCTTTCAGGAGATTGTGGAAGAGCGTTTTGCGCAAGAACAGGGCCGCTGCTATCTATTGGCGCCGAAGCATGCACCACTTGGCCCGGCTCTGGAAAAGAAAGACCCATTTGGCGGGCGAGCGAATCGATTCGCTCTGGCTGAGCAAGCTGCGCCTCGGAAAGGCGAAGCTGGCGGTTTTCTTCGCGCAACTGTTCAAGTTGCTGCTTCTCGGACTCGACCCGATAGGAGCCTTCGATGGCACTGAAGTGCTGAAGACCATAGATCATAACGAGCGAGAACAGAACCGTGACCGCAGCAGTGAACGTGCGCATCTGCCGGACCCGCACAGGATCGGCGGCTTTCACGAGACGCGAATTGTCGAAGTGTCTGGCAAACATGACCTCGGGGGTCCGGACGCCCCTGCGCCTGAGTGGCTGCTGGGCCATAAGCTCAGCATTGCGCTCAGCGATCTGCGAACCAATGCTGTTGCCGGTGTCGAAATACGTGGTGCACGCCGCCATGTTCACTCCTTGCCTCGCAGAGATCTAAGATCACTGCCTTTCTGCCGCTCGTAACTTCGCGCTTCTGGAGCGCGGGTTCAAATCAATCTCTTCTTCGCCAGCCGTAATCGGCTTCTTCGTCAATACTTGCCAGATTCCGCTATGTGCGCCGTCGCGCAGGCTGTCTTTTGCGATGCGATCTTCCAGAGAATGAAAACTGATGACGACGAGCCGGCCCGAGGTCTTAAGCAGAGCAGGTGCGGCCTCCAGGAGGGCTTTGATTTCATCCAGTTCACGATTCACATAAATCCGGAGCGCCTGGAAGGTACGCGTGGCCGGATGAATTCTGTCTTGCTTCATTGTCGGGGCGGCAGCAGCTACGATGTGGGCGAGTTGCCCAGTCGTTGTCACTGGCCGCCCCCGAACAATGGCTCTGGCGATTCTCCGCGACCTCCTTTCCTCTCCGTATTCGTAAATGAGGTCTGCAAGCTCGCGCTCGTTTGCCTCATTCACCACTTGTTCGGCAGTCAGGCCCGAACGCGGATCCATCCGCATTTCCAAAGGGCCGTCCGCCTTAAAACTGAATCCTCTGCGCGCCTCGTCGAGTTGCAGGCTGCTGACACCGAAGTCCGCCAACAGACCGTCGAGTGATGCCGGCTGTACGTATTCCTGAATGTTGCTGAACACCTCGTTTACCAAAGTGAATCGCGGAGTATTCTCACCAAGCTCGTTTGCCAACCGACCCAACCGAACTTTGGCGAGTGCGATGGCTTCGGGATCTCGATCAAACGCGATCAAGTGCCCCTGAGGTCCAATCCTCCGCGCAATCTCCTCGGAATGCCCTGCCAACCCAAGCGTGCAATCGGCAACGACGGCGCCGGGGCGCAGATTCAAAAGTTCAATCGCATCTTGTAAAAGAACAGGCACATGGCGCTCTGTCTGCTTCGTCATGCGCTCCCCCTGGGGGGTAAATCTCAATCCGGCTCGGTCAAATAGCCCGAGATCCGACTTTTCCGTTCAGGCGCCATGCCGTCGATCGAAACAACCTTGTCGACTTCTTCTCGGTTATGCACTGCTAGGAACTTGATCTGGCCCATCACCTTCACTTCTGCTGTGAGCCTGGCCTTATCCCGTAAAATCTGTGGCAACAGAATTCGCCCCTGGTTGTCCATTTCCACCTGCTGGCCGTAATAGTTCACCAAGTTCATGAATTCCTCCACGGCGTCATCCAGAGCGCTACGTTTTGCCAAACGAGCTTCTACCTTTTCCCACTCGGGCAGCGGCCAAATCTCGGCCCATTTCCCATTCGTGCTGGTCACGAAAAACTGAGTGACATTTGAGGCGTCCATGAGGGCCTTAAAAGCAGAAGGCAACTTGAGCCTTCCCTTTTCATCGATCTTGGCCTCATGACTTCCGCGAAACATTGCTTTCCTGCTTCCTTTGCCCTTAACGACTGTGATATCGAACCCGAATATGTTCGAAACTTGGTGTAAAGTGGGGGCGGCTGGTGCAATTTGGGTTGGATTCAGTGAATTGAACTCCCTTTTGCTCCCTTTCACTCCACTTTAGAAACGATATTAGCCCACATTGATGAGCGGTCCAATACGAAAACTTGGGAGGGATGTGCGAAAGTACCGGAGCAAAAGCTGGGCGGCGTCCTTCGAAAGCCGCAAATCCGCCTAATGGGCAGAGGGAATTGCGGCATCGCAATATCTAGTGTTTAGGACTTTGATTCAGGGCGCTATTGTCGCTCTAGTCAAATGAGCCGGAAAGATGTATGGAGAACAAAAAGCGAAATCATGCTGAAGTGGGTGCTGACGACCGAATTTTGCGGTCGGCCACGATCTTTAACAGGTAGAGAAAAACCAGAAAATTGATGACCAAGAGACCGACGCGCACCAGCGTCAGGCGTCGAAAGATTTCAAAGATTTCCCATGGAAGAAAGGATGCCGTGATGGCGAGGGTCAGGATCTCGCCCCACGCCTTTTCAAGGTAGAGACCGATGCCTTCGGCAAGGCTCAATGCCGCATAGCTAAAGGCGACTGCACCAATTCGGCGCAAGAGCGGATCATTCACCAGAGTGGCCTTGTCGAGAAGAAAATTGATAAAGCGCGACTCGGGGTTGAAGCGGAGCGCGGAGGCCAACTGGCTCAAGACGTCGTCGATGTCCTTATGAAGTAAACGCAACGCTCCGACACCAACGGCAACAAAGAGCAAGGCCTGCAGACCCTTATAGGTCGCGATAAGGACTAACCACTTGTTGTGGCGGCCAGTTGCCGTCTTGCTCTGCGTTGAGGTGTCGATCATTCGCTCATGCCGGCGAAGGCCGGGCCCCTGCATCCCTCTTTCGATACGGTAAATGATTACCGCAGTTTTTCCTAAACGACTACAAATGGGCGATGCCCGGTTGGACACACTTTTGTCATGATCGGTGAAACTCGGCAATGTACACCAGAATGGGGTTTTTGTTCACTTTCGCAAATCTATTTTGCCTGCGAACACGTTCTCCAAGTTGTGGTGCATTTTCCGTGGCGATCGACCGCCGAGTAGAGAGTTGACGTTGTAGAGAATGATTGAACGAATTGTTACATGCCAGTGGGTTCCATACACGGTGGATGTGGTTTTTGCGTTTTTTGCGAATCCATATAATTTGCCGGCGCTGATGCCGGCGAAGATGAAGACGCAGGTTCATGAGGTACGTTGGGTTGGGGCGCCGCCCAGTCCAATTTCGTCCGGCGCCCAGTGGGTAGAGCCGACACTGGCAGCGGGGGTGGGATCGGAAGTGACCTTGAGTTTTTGTCCGGCTGCCTATGTGCCGATGCGTGTGCGCTGGGTGGCTCGGATCACGGAATTTGCGTGGTACAGCCATTTCTGCGATGAACAGATGCGAGGCCCGTTTGAGCGGTTCCGTCATCGTCACGGAATACAGTCTGAGATCCAGAATGGGCGCGTGGGCACATTGCTTACCGATGAGATCGAGTATTCCCTGCCCTTCGGTTCGGTGGGACAATTGTGGGACTCAGCGGTGCGGCGACAACTGAAACAAACCTTCGTGCTTCGCCAAGAGCGGTTACCCAAGATCCTGATGAGCGCCGTAAGACAGATGGCCTGAGGCTGTTATTTTTTGGGCTTGAGCAGAGCATCGCGGTCGAGGAAATTTCCGTCGACGATGAGGGAAGTGATGCGGCGCGCATTCCAGACGTTGATTGTCGGGTCGGAGTCGAGGACCAAGATGTCGGCTCGTTTGCCCGCGGCGATCTGACCAAGTTCATTCCAACCAAACTGCAGCGAGTAGTTGTTTGTGGCGGCGGCGAGCGCCTCACGCGGAGACAGTCCGAGGCGCACCATCATTTCGAGCTCCGTGTGTTCGGAGATGCCGGGCATCGCGCCGAAGACGGGTGCACCCGAGGCAACGAGGTAGTGTGGATTGGCTTGAAAGATGGACTGGTTGATTTGCCAGAGTCGTATCGCAGATTGATCAGCTTTCTTCTGCTGTCCTGATTCCAGCCAACGCTGCGCCGATTGCGGAAGATGATGGGCCCAGGACGCAATTGGGTACTGCAACTCGCCGGTGCTGCGATCGGGTGGTGCGTAGAGCCCAGCCGGATCGAGCAACGATGCTGCGGGCTCATGCCAGAGGTTGCGATGTCCGGGCAATTGCAGGAAGTAGATGCTGAAGGTGGGCATGAGCGCGGCGTGGTGCGCGGCGATCAGGCGCGCGTAGGCGCGCAGATGTTCATCGGAGGGCGGCAAGTGTTCCGCGTAGTCATAGGCCGTGGTGGCTGCTGCGCCATTGGGATCTTCGACAAGTGGGCGCTGCAATTCATCGGGAATCACGCCGAGTTCATAACGGCCCATGTGGAGCAGAGCATCTACGCCGGCATCAATGCCGACGCTATACGGTGTGGCGACGAATTCCCCGTAGGTGACGAGGCCCATTTGATGAGCGTGGGCGATGATCCATTGCGAATTTGCGGCGGTGAGATCGCGACCCAACCAGAGGACGCGCGTGCCGAGGTGAGCGGAGTCGGTGAGCTGGCGCGCTGTGTCTTCGGGGATCAATTCCGTGGGGTGCGGGCCTTCGCGGAGTTTCGATGTCCAGGCCGGCTGGCCGATGAGAAGGCTCCAATCATCTGTAGTTCCGATGGAGTCGAGGAGATAAAGGTGGGGATGCGGATTGGCAGCGAAGTCGATGTGGCCGCGGCGCGCGTCGGCGCTGACCACGACGGTGGTGACGCCCATATAAAGGAAGGCGTTGGCCTGGCCTTGTGAATTCATGCCGGCGAAGCCGTCGATCAGACCTGGAATCAAATATTTTCCGGTGCAATCGAGGATGCGGGCGTTCCTGGGAATCGGGATGTCGGTGCGCGAGCCGACGGCAACGATTTTGCCCTGGTCGATGACGACGATGGCGTCAAAGAGGTCTTTTGCGGAGTGACCCCAGTTGGAGACGTCGATGACGGTGCCGCCGGCGAGGACCAAGGGTGCTGGAGGCGTAATGATTTGAGGGGTTTGGGGCCTTGCTGACATGCCGGCAAGCGAAAGAACCAAGATCCAAGCCGGCAAAAGACGAGTAGCGCGCATAGAAGACTGTCTTTTGAGGATTGTCGCACACGGGACTGGGCGGGAGCGGCAAGAGGTTGGCGGAGCGAATGGGCTTGCAGGTGCGCGCCAACACAGCTTCACAGGTGCTGGCCGGTGCTGACCGCACGGGGGGCTGGCCGTCCAGGCAGCCGCGCTGCGCGCAGAGCGTCCACAGTTTCACAGGTACACAGTTTCACAGGTGCACAGTTTCACAGGTTCACAACCCGAAAAGCGGAGTTAGCGAGGTTAGCGGAGTTAGAGATGCCGGGCGGGCCGTTGATCTGGTCAATTTTTTGGGGGCCAGAATTGCGATTTTATGAACGGCATACCCCCCGGGGGTAGGGGGGAGGGGGGTACCCCATTTTGGCCCTTATCCTGAACATTCCCGGTTGGTTAACGCTGAAAAAGTGCGTTCTATACCGCACTTATGTGCACATTTGCTGCGTTGGCTCCAACGGAGAGTTGCTGCAAAAGGAAGCGGCGACCCGGATGGGATCGCCGCGTTTCTTTTTCTACTCCTGAACCAAGTCTACGCGTTCGAAGGGTATTGGACTGCAAGGGTGCGCGAAGGAATCGAACCGTTGGTCATGTGCGCGTTCCGTTTTGGGAATGGGCGCGAGTCAGCGGGCCAGCGAGTCGGCGAGTCGGCAGGGAAAGGTCGAAGGTTTCGCACCCCAAGTTCGTCGTCGATCGGCATCGCGAAGCGAATGGGTGCGCCACCCGCCCACCCCCACACGCACCAAGGCCGCACGACTCGCGTGCGGCCCAGGCTGCGTTCAACGGCAGGCAGCTAAAAGGAAAATCTCTGCGTCTTGGTTCGACAGGGAGTCGCATCCAGGTGCACCCCGAGCAAGCGTGCATCGCACTCAGGGCTCACGAACACCGTGAGACGTTTTTTCCTTTAGACGCTGATTTCGCCATTCGATTTACCCTGCAGCAACCGAAGTTCCTCTGCAGCTCCCAACTGGGGGAGACGTGTCCACCTCAACCCGGCGCCGACAGGCGGCGTTTGCGACGATCGCAGAGCAGAGGATGGAGTCATTCATGGAGGACAACATCATTGTCCAACGATCCACCCATTTCGTTGATAAGGACGATGGTCTCATTGGAAAGGTACAGCCCACGAGGCTCCTCGGTCTTCTCGTATTCAGTGACAAGCTGAAGATATGTAACGCAGTCCGGCCCGCTCTGCTTCCTAATGATCGGAAAGATCGCCCTATACTCCGCTAGAAGCTTCTTCAACCCAGCATCTGGGTCATTCGCATCAAGGAGGACCCGTGGAGTATTCCAATTCCACCACATGGCTCCTGAGCCGTTGTTTTTCGGGGCCTTCGTCTCTTTGACGACGGCCTCTCGGAGCTTCGCTTCGTGGTCAATCGCGCGAACCACAGTCTCGTCACTAACCACCCGAATGTATGCGTGAATCCTCATTTGTTCACTTCCAAGTAGCATGGGTTTCGATCCCTGGGACGCCTGTGCCACACGTGCCTACAGGCTTTATCGAAATCGATCCATCCGAGCATGCGCAGATGTCCCAGGCACTCAGGTTGCTCTTGCCGACATAATCCGCCTTGAACGCGTGTGGATCATCGATTCTGGCTGAGTCCAAATTGCCATTTGCTGGCTTTCTTGCAGCTCTTGACCGAGCACGCCCCTCCCTTTCTACGCCACCGCCTCCAGAGAGTCCAACGGCTGTCCAGTTCTCAGTCTCACTCGCAAGAAAGTCGTATGCGCACGTGATTGCGATTTGAGTAGCGATCGCACCGGAAGCGGCCTGAAGAGAAGTGATTATAAGAGCGCCGTATTCGATTCCACCGCTTCCTCTGACAGCGACAGCGGTTGATCTCCCGCTAGGGTCCCAGCTATTGATAGGATCCCCGCCCGCATAGAGATACCTGTGCAAGGTCTTGGGATCAGTGACATCTCCATCGTCCGGGTCGCGACTGACGAACCGGCCGGTGATGGGGTTGTAGTATCTGGCGCGGAGGTAGTAGAGACCTAGATCGCTGTCCCACTGTTCGCCGCGGTAATGGCCGGTATGACGGGACGCTGTACTGGCGAGCAATGTCGGGACTGACGTCGTAATTGTAGGCGCAGCAATCGTAGGCATTATCCCATTTCCCAAACCCAGGGACATGGGGCACCCCGATTTGAGGGTCAGTCGTCATCCCGAGACCTGGGCCACCGCCGTAAACGGAGCTCTTGTGCGGCCACGCTTATTGTGCATCTCATGCGCCTTTTGCCGGATTCTGTCCTGGGCTTTCAGGCATCAAGAGAACGAGACTCTGAGCGGAAGGGCGGTCGATTATCGGCATTCCATCGTATCTAATGATTTCAAGCATCGACATGAATCCACCCTTTCCGAGATGGAGAATCACTGCGATGTCTGCTCCGTCCGCATCTTTGCAGCTGGCTTCCGCAACAGGTGCAAACTTCCCCGGAGCTCCAGTCCCTCCATCGCACTGCAGTGTCAACGTCCCATCGTCTTGAATTTGCTTCCCCTTCACATGGCTCAGTTGCGTCTTTAACTCAACACGCCCGTGAATTGCGGCTTCCAGGAGTCTCTCCAATAGGCCTCGCTCTCGAACGCTGAGCTCTCGAAATTCGGTATCCAACTTTGCCTCCGCGACTTCAAAAATGATCAAGGTATGTTCTGCGGAAAGTAGGTGCTGACCCGCAGGTCGGCCGCCGAGACCACAAAAACGCGTACGGCCCATGGAATATTGTCGAGTATATCCATCGTGAACATCAGATCGAATATGTTGCCGACTGTGCCACCCGATTCTTGGACGTCGGCAATATACTCCCTTACGACTTCCTCGATGTACTCCTCAATCTCTGGTTCCGAAAGCTCCAACCCTTCGGCAACGAGATGGTCTAGACCGTGACTTGAAAATCCGATCTCGGCATTCTCCAAATCTACTTCGACTAAAGCGGCTCGCCCGCTGGGATCACGTCGGTTAACAGGATCGCTGATCGCGTACAGATATTTGTGCAGTGTTCTAGGGTCCCTGATCTTTCCCTCTTCTGGGTCCCTGGACATGAACCTTCCGGTGAGCGGGTTGTAATATCTGGCGCGGAGGTAGTATAGCCCCAAGTCGGAGTCGTATTGTTCGCCGCGATACAGGAACTCATTCGGTGTTGAGCCGGTCTTGTTGAGCAGGTTCCCGAAGGCATCGTATTCGTAGCTGTCGATGACGACCGGCGAACTCGGCGCTGGGTCGATTGCGCAAGTTACGGCGACCGTCATAGATGTAGACTCTTCGTCGTGACGCTGTTCCCGTTTACAAAAACGAGGGACTGGGCACCCTCAGACTGGTTTGGATAGGTCATCGGCACCGGGGCCTCTTGCCACCGTGGCGAAAAAAACCCCGTCGCGGTCGTCGACCGCGATTGACTTCGCCATCTCCAGGCCCTCTATCAACACCTTGAACTTTCCGTCGGTCATCTTGATGCTCTGCAGGACTCTGCAAATGCAACCAAATTGCGAGATCTCCGAAGTTTTCGGATCCTCAACGACGGCGTCATGCTGAGTTGCAAGGAATACCTTGTGATCGTTTGCTATGGCATATTCGAGGGCGCGGACGCTGGACTTGCGTCCCACCACAAATGGAGTCTTCATCCCTGGAACAAGCACCATATCCCGAAGAGGCACCATCGGAAATCTGTACGATTCGCTCGATCCGGTGGTGGATGCGCTCACAACTGGCCGCGCTGATCCCTGCTTGGCCTCCGTGATCGGCTGACGATCTTTTCGCACCTTCTCGACCAATCTAAACAAAGTCATAACGAATGCCGCACCACCCAGCATTGTGCCGCCGTCCGAGGGCCCTCGTTTGATCCAAGCATCAACAAAGATAATTGCCGTGCCGAGACAGAGGAGCCCGGTGCCGTACGCGGGATGGGAGCTAAGCTTTCGCCACGAAAAATCAAGAACGAGTACGAAGACGATTGTGACTAGCAGAATCGTCTCCGCCCCGAGATGATGATTCCCGCCAGCAAACAGTCCGACAAAGGCGAAGCCTAGTCGATCCGGCGTGGATACTCCGAGTAGTTTACCCATCTGCATTTCTCCGTTGTTCGTTCGTCCTCCAACTCCTTGATGTGCACCAAAGAGCCTTGTCAAAGAAGACTGGCAAGATCACCTGCTCCGCTGTTGCTGTCCCGATAGCGCTAATTGATCGGCGTACCTGGAGGAGGATTCCAGCACTCCAAGCCACACCAGCCAGGTGGAAGCCCTGGCGGAGGCGGTGGAGGGGGCGGTGGAGGCTGCGGCGGTTCGGGCGGGGGCGGTGGCGGAAAATACGGTTTCAAGCTGCGGTAACAGCCCAAGAAGGCGGCAGCGCCTCCCACCGCACCGCCAACGAGGTAATCCTTTTCTGCGATGCTATAAACGGTAAGTCCAATGCCGGTGAAGCAAAGCGCAAGATCCTTGGCAAACTCTGATGTGCCGACCTCAACTTCAGCGAATTTTGGCCCTTCTTCTAGATCAACCTCGGCCAAATCGTCGCGGCCGCTGGGATCGATTCTGTTGACCGGATCACCGCCCGCATAGAGATACCTGTGCAAGGTCTTGGGATCAGTGACATCTCCATCGTCCGGGTCGCGACTGACGAACCGGCCGGTGATGGGGTTGTAGTATCTGGCGCGGAGGTAGTAGAGGCCGAGGTCGGGGTCGTAGGCTTCCCCACGGTAGAGGTATGAGTTCGGTGTGGAACCAGTTGAACTGATCTCATTCCCGAAGGCGTCGTAATCGTAGCTGTCCGTAACGGTGCCGCTTGCGCTGGCGAGTTGCCGAACATTTCCCTCGCCATCATAGACATAAAAGCTGGGCGTGAAAGCGCCACTGACGATTCTGTCCTCGCTGATCCGCTGGAACCCGTAGGTATACGTGGTGCTCACCACGCCGTTCGTCAGCTCATCAATCACCTGCGGGTAGCCCGTGGGGTTCAGGTCGTCAATCAGGTAAGAAGTGGTCGTCGTGACGCCACCCGAAGTGACCCGTTTCGATACCCGATTGCCATCGCCGTCTCGCCCCGGCGACGAAGACCTGTCGCCGGGAACCCCTTCGTCGATGATCTCCTCGGCACCCGGGCCACACTCCATATGGGATTTCATTTCCTAGATGGTCTCACTTTTCGCTAGTAAGGCACAGGCAGGCACGCGCGGAAAAAGCAATGGGTGGGTCAGCCATCGGTTCATTGGGCGAGGTTGGCTTGAGTCAATGCCCTTGCGAGCCGGATGAGTCCGCGGCGTATGGAAAGCTCGTCGAAGCCGCCAAAGCCGAGGAGCACTGCCTGGGGGTCAGGGCGTTTCAGGGTGCATCGATCGACGGCAAGGACTTCAACTCCCTGAGCCGCGGCCAACTCTTCTGCCTTTCGTGAAGGCATGTGATTTTTGAGATACCCGATGGTGTAGAGGCCAGCCCGGACGTTTGAGATCTCGAGCAGCCCATCGAGATATTGCCTGGCTCCCTCGATGAGTGTTGCGAGGCGCTCGGAGTAGAGAGTGCGCATTTTCCGCAAGTGCCGCGCGAGGTGCCCGTCGACAATGAAATCGCAGAGGACGGCCTGATCGAAAGAGGCGTTGCGGAAGTCGGTGCGGTAACGGAAGCTGAGGAACATATCGATCAGCGGCGCAGGCAAAACGACGTAGCCGACGCGCAAGGCGGGAAAGAGCGTTTTGCTGAACGATCCGATGAAGATCACGCTGGAGTGATTGTCGAGATTCTGCAGGGCAGGCACGGGCGGCCCCTCAAACCGGTACTCGCTGTCGTAATCGTCTTCAATGACGAAAGCGCCGGTGCGCGCGGCCCAGGAAAGGAGGGCCATGCGCCGCTCGAGCGACAGAGTGACACCGAGCGGGAATTGGTGAGCGGGCGTGATGTATGCGCCTTTCGCGTTGGGGCAGATCCTGATGCCCGCGGCGACAGACAGCCCTTCTTCGTCGACGGGCACGGGAATGAGACGGGCTCCGACGTTGTCGAAGGCAATTCTGGCTCCGAAGTATGCGGGATCTTCGATCCAGAGCGGATCGCCTTTTTTCAGGAGCAGCCGCGCGAGAAGATCGAGCCCTTGCTGGATGGAGGAAACGAGAACGATTTGTTCCGCAGTGCAGCGCACGCCACGGGAGGTGCGCAAGTAGTCGGCAATTGCCTCGCGCAGGGGCCGGTAGCCGCGCCGATCCGCCTCTTTCTTTAACCATGTTCGAAAATTACGCGCGCGGTCAGAGGCGATGCGTCCCCACACTTCGGATGGGAACTCGTGGATGGCGGGAACCCCGATGCGGAAGGGGCGGACATCGTCGACGAAGGCGAGGTCGATCCAAGGCTGCGGGCGTTGATAGGTCGAAAGGGCGCGACGGATGTAGGCCGGAGTGGTGGTTGCGGGGCGGGTGGGTCGAGGCACCTCCACGCGATTGACGAAGGTGCCGTAGCCGACGCGGGAGGTGATATAGCCCTCGGCCTGCAAACGCTCAAAGACGCTGACGACGGTGCCGCGGGAGAGCTGATATTGGCCGGCAAAATCTCGGGATGCCGGCAGGCGCGCGCCTGGCGCGAGGCGGCCTTCGAGGATGGCGGAGCGCAGTTCGCCATACAACCACGTGGTGAGGGTCTGATGGCGGGGGCGGCTCTTGAGCGTGAGTTCGAACGAGCTGACGGTTTTGGGCATGGCGAATGGTCCAATCGATTTGAAGAAAATGGCTCTGTTCGATGTACCACTGGGGCCATAGTATCAGCCGTGTAATCGAATCCACGCGTCTCGTCCTCGGGTTCCGGCCTCCCGCTGAGCGACGGATGGGAGAAGAAGAGATGAAAGTTGGAAACTGGTTCTATGGCCTGGGCACGGCTTTTGCCGGAATGCTGGACATTGCCTGGGGAGCATTCGATGGCTCGCATCAACCGATCCAGGTGCTCGGCAAGAATCTTGCTGGACAGCAGATGTTGGCTTACGCGGCGGGCGCGTGGCTGGTGGCAGCAGGTCTTGGCCTGTTGTGGCGGCGCAGCGTAAGGATGGGCGCCGCGGGATGCGGGATTGCCTATTTAATTTTTGCGGCGCTCTGGCTGCTGCGATACTCTGCGGGATTTCATGCGTATGGCTGGCGAATCGATGTCTTTTTCGGCGTCTCGTTCGGGCTTGCGCAGCAGATGATGCTGGTGGCTCCGGCGGCCATGATTTACTTCTCTCCTGAATCGACGGATTCGCCGTGGCAGAAGAGGGCGGCAGTCGCTGCACGCTGGATGCTCGGAGTGCCGCCTGTCGTCTTCGGGCTGTTTCACCTGATTGGCATTCGCGTCTTTGCGACCATTGTGCCGCAGTGGATGCCGTTTGGATATTTCTGGGCGGCGGTGACGGGAATCGCCTTCATTCTGGCGGGAGGCGCCATTTGCTCAGGGATTCTGGATGGGATGGCGGCCAGACTTCTTGCGCTGATGCTGTTGCTGTTTGAAGGCCTGGTTGAAGCGCCTCCTATTTTTGTTCGACTGCACGATGAGGCAACGTGGGGCGCTGCCGTCTACAACGTGGCTGCGATCGGGGCATGCTGGATCTTCGTTGAGTTCCTTGCAAGCCGCGCCGTTGGAAGGCAAGCCGTTCCCCCGCAAGAAGCCACGATGACGCGCACCGACCCCATGGTGGCGTGATTGCGTGTTGCAGGCCGGGACTCCGCAGGGTTGGAGGGACGGATAATGCATGCCTGCATAGAACCGGGGTCGCAGGGAGTGCGGTGTATCGGTGCGGCGGCCGTAAAAGATCGAGCTTAACTGGCGACGAGGGTGGGGCGCTTGCGGCGGGCGAGCAGAGGCAGGACCTGGGCCAGTGCGGCTTCGACGGTGATGCCGTACTTGGCGCGAAGAGCGTCGACTTTGCCGTGCTCGATGAAGTTGTCGGGCCAGCCGATGCGAACGAAGGGAATCGACATGCCCATGTCGTCGAGGGCTTCTACGATGGAAGAGCCGAAGCCGCCCATTTTCACGTGATCTTCGAAGGTGACGAAGCAGGCGACGCGGCGTGCGTAGAGCTCGAGCATCTCGCGATCGAGCGGCTTGATGAAGCGGGGATTGATGACGGCGGCGGAGAAGCCTTCGCGCTCGAGGCGCTGGCCTAATTCCTGGCCGAGGGGCAGCAGGTTGCCGAGGCCGAGGATGGCGACGTCTGAGCCGTCGGCGATGACCTGCGACTTGCCGATGGGAAGAACTTCGGCGGCGGACTTGCGGGCAATGCCCATCACCGCTCCGCGCGGATAGCGGATGGCGCTGGGGCCCGGGAGGGTGAGCGCGGTCTTCATCATGTCGGCGAGTTCGTCTTCGTTGCTGGGCGCCATGAGAACCATCTCAGGAATGCCGCGGAGGTAAGCGATGTCGAAAAGTCCGTGGTGCGTGGGGCCGTCGTCCCCGGAAAGACCGGCGCGATCCATACAAAAGAGGACCGGCAGCTTTTGCAGCGCGACATCGTGGACGATGGGATCGAAGGCGCGCTGGAGAAATGTGGAATAGATGGCGCAGACGGGCCGATAGCCGCGGGTGGCCATGCCGGCGGCGAAGACCACTGCGTGTTCTTCGGCGATGCCGACGTCGAAGTAGCGGCGCGGGTGATGGGGCCGGAAGAGATCGAGGCCGGTGCCGTTGGGCATGGCCGCGGTGATGGCGACGATGCGGGGATCTTCGTTGGCCAGTTGCACAAGGGTATTGGCGAAGACTTCAGAGTAGGTGGTCTGTCCGGCTGAGGTTTTGCCGGTTTCGGGATCGTAGGGTCCGAGGCCATGGAACTTTTTCTGGCCATCGATCGCGGGCTGAAAGCCGCGTCCTTTTTCCGTGAGGATGTGGAGCAGGACGGGACGCTCTTCCTTTTTGAGGAAGTTGAAGGTCTCGATCAAAAGCGAAAGATTGTGACCGTCGATGGGGCCGAAGTACTGGAGGCCGAACTCCTCGAAGAGGATGGAGGGCCAGAGCATGCTCTTGGCTGCTTCTTCAGCGCGGCGGACCACGGTCATGGCGGTTTTTCCGCCGAAGCGCTCGACGAGGCGGGCGGCCGACTCGTGGAAGTTGCGATAGCGATCGTTGGTGACGATGCGATGGAAGTAACGCGCGATGGCGCCGACGTTGCGGTCGATGGACCACTCGTTATCGTTGAGGACAACGATGAGCCGCTTGGTTTGCTCGGCGATGTTGTTGAGAGCTTCAAAGGAGATGCCGTTGGTGAAGGCGGCATCGCCAGCCACGGCCACGACGTGTTCTTTGCCGCCGGCAAGATCGCGAGCGACGGCCATGCCGAGGGCGGCGGAGAGCGCGGTGCCGGCGTGGCCTGCGCCGTAACTGTCGTGTTCGCTTTCCGTGCGGAGCATGAAGCCGTTGAGGCCGCCGGGCTGGCGGACGGTCTCGAAACGATCGCGGCGGCCGGTGAGAATCTTGTGGATATAGGCCTGGTGGCTGACGTCGAAGACGAACTTGTCTTTGGGCGTGTCAAAGACGGTGTGCAGGGCGAGGGTAAGTTCGACGACCCCGAGGTTGGGACCGAGATGGCCCCCGGTTTTGGAAAGTGTCTGGATGAGGAAGGCGCGGATCTCTTCAGCCAGCTCGGCCATTTGTGCTTCGTTGAGCTTCTTGAGGTCGGCCGGCGATTGGATGGATTCCAGCAGTGATCCCATGTGCGTCCTTCCCCCGGGAAGTTGCCGGGTATCCAAAAGAATCTCTGGGGCAAAGATTCAAAAGTCCCTACAGCCGAAAAAGGGCGGTCGGACTAACCTGCTTCCTGCGCCGTCCGTTGCCTTCTGGCGGCGCGATGGACGGATTCAAGTATAACAATCGGCAAGGTTGCCTGAGCTAAAGGGGTTAGACGCAAAGTAACGTGTGAAGTTGCTGTGATTTGGGCGAGATTGGCGCGGGGAAACGCGCGGGGGTTTGGGGGCGTTGTAGGATTGCGGCTGTAGGGCCCGGGAAAGATTGGGACGAGAAGCGGGAGGAACGAGCGATGCGGCTGGGCAAGCAGGCGATTTGGTTTGGTTTGTTGATGTTGGCAGCGGCCGGGGCGGGGCGGGGGTTTGGACAATTGCCGGAGCCGGGAACTCAATCGACGACGCCGAATCCTCTGGCGGATACGACAGTCAACGCGGGGAAGATGCAATTGTTCGATCTGGATACGCGCTTTGCGAAAGATGTGGAGAAGCGGGGCGGAGCTGCGTTTGCCGACTGGTTTGCCGAGGATGCCGTGGAGCTGGGAAACGGCGCGGCACCGAATGTGGGGCGGGAGGCGATTGCACGTTCGGCGACGTGGCTGCCAAAGGATTACCAGTTGACGTGGGCGCCTACGGATGCGGCGATGGGTCCGTCGGGCGACATGGGGTATACCTGGGGCCACTTTGAGGGACACAGCAAGGATGCAAATGGGAATCCGGTGACGACGTCGGGGCGCTACATCACAATCTGGAGGAAACAGGCGGACGGCAACTGGAAGGTGGTGCTGGACGCGGGGGCAAATGAGCCAGCGGGCGCAGGGGATTGCTGCAAGCTGCCGGGGCTGGGAAACTGAGGCGGGAGCGAAAATGAGGGAGCGACGGCGAGCACGCGATAGCTCGCAGTAACTTACTGGATTGTGTTACTAACATTCCCTTCTGATTCTTTACCTTCAAGAGTTTCTGATCTACACTCCGAACAATCAATTTCAGCTTTGCGTCTATTCGACTGTGGATTCAGGTTTCCTGGGGGGATATGGGATTCATCGGCCGGTCGCTGCTTTTACTGTTCGCGCTGTATGGGCTTGTGTTTGCGGTGGGGGACGCGCTCCTTGTGCAAGGCGCAGCGCCGATGTGGTGGGGTGTCTCGCTCATTGTCGCTCTGATCGGCATGCAGTACCACACTTCTCCATGGCTGATTGAGCACTGTTTTCGGATTCATTGGGATGAAGACGCGCTGCCAGTCAGACAGAAGCAGTTTGTAGAACAGCTCTGCCGGCGGAATGGAATTCCGACGCCCCGTCTTGGCGTGATTGAGAGTGGGACGCCGAATGCATTCGCATTCGGACGCATTCAGAGCGATGCGCGGGTTGTAGTCACACGGGGATTGCTGGATGTGCTTACCGAGGACGAGACGAATGCCGTTCTTGCCCATGAGATCGGGCACATCCAACACTATGACTTTGCGGTCATGGCATTGGCTGCAGTGGCGCCGTTGTTGCTTTATCACATCTACGTGATAGCCCGACGAGTGAATCACCTGCGGCTTGTGAGTTATTTTGCGTACCTGGCCTATTGGGTTGGCCGCTTCCTAGTATTGCTACTGAACCGTACTCGTGAATATGGCGCGGATCACTATTCCGCCCAGGAAACGCGAACACCAAACGCCCTCTGCACGGCGTTGGTCAAGATTGCTTACGGTCGCATGCTGGTCGATCAGGAAGCGGAGAATTCCGCAAAGGCAGGAGACAAGAAAGCGCGAGAAGCGGCGCGACGGCAGAAGGACCTCGGCCGGACGGTCGCTTTGATGGGGATCATGAGCGTGGGTGGTGCTAATGCGCTTCATCTTACGGCGAGTCCTGAGCAAGCTTCGCGCGCGATGCGCTGGGATCTGGTGAATCCCTGGGCGCGTTTCTATGAGTTTTGCTCAACGCATCCATTGACGGCTTTGCGACTTCGAGCACTGAGCCGCGAAGCCGAACGCCAAGGACAAAGTGTGACCTATCGTCTACCCAGTGATGCTCGGACGAAACTACTCAATTTTCCGATTGAGTTTGTCTTCTGGGTGGCTCCGTACGCGTGCGCATTTTTACTGGCAAGCTGGATGTGGATCGGGAAGAACCTGGAAGCGCATGGAGTGATTGCCCCTCCTCACATGGCCCCCTGGTTGCTTATCGGCCTCGGAGTCACATGGGCCGCCCGGATTGCGTTTCGCTATCGAGGACGTTTTGAACGTGCCCGCATCGAAGAACTCATCGATGATCTGAACGTCTCGCAGATGCAGCCGAGAGCGGTAGAAATTGAAGGCGAGATCATTGGTAACGGGTTGCCGGGCGCGTTTTGGAGCCCGGACCTCGTGTTGCGTGATGAAACGGGCATGATGTTTCTGTACTACCGCTCGTCGATACCCCTGGGGCGGCTATTTTTTGCATTGCGCAGCGCGAATCGTTTGGTGGGAGAGCGCGTAAAAGTGCAAGGTTGGTATCGCCGCGGGCTGAGACCATATGTAGAGATGTCTCAGGTCGAGTCGCGTGTTTCGAAAGCCGCGCCCGAAGACGCGCCGTTGGTGATCTTCGGTAAGGAAGGGTCAGTAGCGCCGCTCGAGTACGAAGACCTTTCGGAGAGATCCTATTCCCAATGGATTCAACTTGGCGTTTCGGCGGCCTGTACCGCAGCCGGCATTCTCTTGCTGACTTGGAAGTTCTAGAAATGCGAACAAAGGAGCTTTGAAACAAGCTTCAGGATTGCGCAATTGTCATCGTGGCCATGAGAGAATGCGCAAGACGGAGTTCCCTGCCCTTTTTGAGCCGTCGCATCAAATACTCCATGGCCAAGTCTTCAAAGTTGACACAGATCCAAAATCTGCTGTTCGGGCGGCCTCTTGCCACGAGCGAGGAGCGCGCCGAGCACATTGGTCCGATTGCGGGCATACCGATCTTTGGCCTGGACGCGTTGAGTTCGGCGGCCTATGGACCGGAGGCGGCGCTGACGCTGCTGATTCCGCTGGGAATGCTGGGTGTCCGCTACATTGTGCCGGTGAGCGGGGCGATTGTCATTTTGCTGGCGATTGTCTATTTCAGTTATCGGCAGACGATTGAGGCGTATCCCAAGGGCGGCGGGTCGTACACGGTAGCCAGCGAAAATCTGGGAGCGAATGCGGGGTTGCTGGCGGCCTCGGCGCTGATGATCGATTACATTTTGACGGCCGCGGTGGGGATTTCGGCGGGGGTGGGTGCGCTGATTTCGGCGGTGCCAAGTTTGCATCCCTACACGCTGCAACTGTGTCTTGGCGTGCTGCTGGTCTTGACCATAGTGAATATGCGCGGCGTTCACGATACGGGCGTGGTGTTCATGATTCCCACGTATCTGTTTGCGGGAACGCTGCTGATTGTGATTGGAGTAGGCGCGTGGCATGCGATTGGAGGCCATGCAGTTCCGGTGACGCCGCTGCCCGCGATGCCGATGGCGACGGCGGTGCTGGGGCCATGGCTGCTGCTAAAGGTGTTCTCTTCGGGCTGCACGGCAATGACCGGCGTGGAAGCGGTGAGCAACGGAGTGATGGCCTTCCGTGACGACACGCGGAAGAACGCAAAGATCACGCTCACGATCATTATTGTGCTGCTGGCGATTCTGCTGATTGGCATTGCGCTGCTGTGCAAGGCCTATGGGGTCGGGGCGACGGATCCGAATGGAGCGCAATACGAGAGCGTGCTCTCGATGCTGACGCGCGCGGTGATGGGGCACGGCTGGTTCTATTACCTGACGATTGGATCGGTGCTTCTGGTACTGGCGTTGAGCGCGAACACGGCGTTTGCGGATTTTCCGCGATTGACGCGAGCGATCGCGGGGAACAACTATCTTCCCCACGTGTTCCTGCTGCGCGGGCGGCGGCTGCTGTATTCGTGGGGCATCTACGTACTGGTGGCGCTGACGGCGTTGCTGCTGATTTTGTTTGGCGGTGTGACGGACCGGCTGATTCCGCTGTATGCGATTGGCGCGTTTATGGCGTTCACGTTGTCGCAGGCGGGGATGGTGGTGCACTGGCGGCGGAAGGGCAAGTCTGCCGGCAGGATGGCAATGAACGGGCTGGGCGCGGTGGCGACGGGCGTTACGACGCTGGTGGTGCTGGTGGCGAAGTTTGCCGAGGGCGCGTGGATCACGGCGCTGCTGATTGCGGTGATGATCGTGCTGATGCGGTCGGTGAAGACCCATTACACACGGGTGGCGAAGGAGACGGCGCTGGACCGGCCGATTGCTCCGGCGGAGATCGTGGAGCCGATCGTGGTGCTGCCGGTGGATCAATGGAACCGGATCACGGAAAAGGCGTTGTCGTTTGCGCTTTCGATGTCGAACGACATTCGCTGCCTGCATGTGCAGATTGCCGATGAACCGGACAAGATTTGCCAGATATGGGAGAAGGATGTGGCAGCGCCACTGCGGAAAGCGGGAAAGTGCGTGCCAAAGCTCGAAGTGCTGAATTCCCCTTATCGGTATGTGCTGCAGCCGGTAGTGGAATACGTACTGAAAGTGGAGAAGGAATCGGACCTGCGCAAGGTGTGCGTGCTGGTGCCGGAGCTTGTGGTGCGGCACTGGTGGGAGAACCTGCTGCACAACAGGAGAGCCGATTTGCTGAAAGTGATCCTGCTGCTGCGGGGGAACCAGCGGATCGTTGTGGTGAACATTCCGTGGTATCTGAAGCGAGACTAGCGCCTGGTGCCGCGGAGGCGCGGGCGACAGGGATGGCAGGCGGATATTTCGCCGCAAAGGATTTCGTTTGGCACTGGAATCCGTCAGAATGGACAGTGCACCCAAAGAACATTCCAATGACAACGCACGCAGGCCGGGTTGAGAAACGCAGCCTTATTTTGCGTTGCGCGTGCGAGTGTGCGCTGGCATGGCTGGTCATGGCAGGGTGGGGATGGGCGCAGACGGGCCACGGACATGAGAGTCCCGAGGAAACGCAAGAGCCGGTGAGCAGCGTTTCATTGCTGAGCGAGGGGAGAGAGCAGGAACCTGCCCCGCCTGCGGATCAGAATGTGCAAACCGCGCCTGGGACGACTGCGACTTTGCATGGAGTTGTGGTGAACGCCGCAACGGGCGAACCGGTGCCGCGCGTGCTGGTACGGCTGACGAGCGGCAGGGCGCTGGGGGCGCTGACCGACGGCGATGGCCGGTTTGCAATCTCGGGTGTACCGACCGGAGTGCAGACGTTTGATGTGCAGAAGCCGGGATTCGGCGGCACGGTTGCAATGACCGACTTCCTGGTGCCGACTTCGCACACTGTGCGCGTGGCGGCGGAGATGGCGGATGTGCGTTTTCCACTGGCGCCGTTGAACGCGCTGGACGGACAGGTGACGCTTTCGACGGGCGATCCGGCGGTGAGCGTGGGTGTGACGCTGTTGCGGCAGACGGTGCAAGCCGGCCGGGCAAGCTGGAGCGAGGTAGATCGGCGCCAGTCGACACCGGATGGGCGATTCCGATTTTCTGGCCTGGACGATGGTGTGTATCTGTTGATGTCGCGGCCTGTTTTTGACAACGGGCCGGCGGACGCACCTTCGTGTTCAGGACAATCGCCGACGGAAGTGTCAGGGTATCCGGTGACGTTTTACGGAGGGACTGCGGACATTGGCGGAGCGGCGCGGCTTGTACTCCGTGGCGGCCAGACGGGTCACGCAAACATGACATTGACGACTGCGCAATTTCACGAGGTGCAGGTGACGCCAACGCGAGCGCCGGTGGGGGGTCCATGGCAATTTTCAGGAGCGTTGGAAGATCCGGACGGGGTGCAGCTTGAGTATCCGTTGCGGCAGGATGAGAAGACTCACGTGTTCTGCGCCTATTTGCCGGATGGAAATTATGTGCTGACCGCAACAGCAACGATGAATGGCGTGGCGGAACGTTTTGTGCGGTCCATGGTGAGGGAGGCAAATCGAAACAGAACATTGACGGGAATGCTCAACTTGAGCATGGAAGGTCACGCCGAATTGCGGCTGCGCGTGCCTCTTGGCAGCGGGACTGGAACGCCGGTGCACATCCACTATGAGCCGGCAGCGCCGGCACCGACGAGCGGGAATGCGGGCGTTGAAGGGCAAGGCGAAGGTGATCCTGTAACGCTGGCGGCTGTCCGGGTGAATGGCCTTGGCGCGAAGGGCGACGGCGGGATCGTTATGTCAACGGAGGGTTCTGAAGATGCGGAGTTGGGAATGCTGTCGCCGGGACGTTATTGGATTGGGGCTGCGACCAGTCGCCGCGGCACATGCCTGGGCGCGGCGACGACGGGCGGGCAAAGCCTGGCACACACGCCGTGGGTGGCAGGACCCTCTGGCGCGGGAGAAGGAATTGAGGTTGTGGTGCGCACAGACTGCGCGAAGTTGACGCTGCAACTGACGGGTGGGCTGGCTGGAGAGATGCCGGGAGAGGATCGGACACTGTTCTATTCCGTGATTCCGGCATTCGATTTTGTGGGGGATTTGCGTGAAGGAGTCCTGCAGGCGACCGGAGATCGCACGGCTAGGCTGGAAGATCTGACGCCGGGGACGTATCGCATCTACACATTTACCACGCCGCATGTGATCGAGTTTCAAAATCCGGAAGCGCTGGAAAGATTGGGAGGACCGAGCCAGGAAGTGACACTGGAACCGAACGGAAGCGCGAATGTTGTGTTGGAGGCTCCGACCCAATGATGAACGCGCGGAGATTTGTTGGTCGAGCATTGGTGTTGAGCGTGTGCCTAGCGATGGGATTGCCGGCGATTCGGTTGCAGGCGCAACAGGGTGCGCCGCGACCCGGAGCCGGGCAGGGGCAGAAGCTTTATCGCATTGCCGGGACGGTCACGAATGCAATGACGGGCGAACCGGTGGTGCACGCGACGGTTTCGCTGGTGGATGAAGAGGCACGGGACACGCTGTGGTCTGTTGAGTCGGGCAATGACGGGCAGTTTTCGCTGGAGCGGGTGCCGGCGGCGAAGTATGGGTTGCGCGTGACGAAGCGCGGGTATCTCACCTCGTTCTTTGACGAGCACGATGGATTCAGTTCGGCGATTGTGGCGGGAGAAGGCCTGGATACCGAGCACATTCCGTTTCGCTTGAGGCCTGGAGCGACGGTGCACGGCGTGGTGACGGACGATGCAGGCGAACCGGTACAGCAGGCGCAGGTGCTGCTGATGCGTAAATCAAAAGCGACAGGCCTGGGCGAGAAGCTGGTGCGCTCAATCAGCGGAACGACCGATGACATGGGCGGATTCGAATTCTGGGACCTGATGCCCGGAACCTACTTCCTGGCAGTGAAGGCGACGCCCTGGTACGCGCTCCATCCGAGCCTGAGCGGTCGTACAGCAGACGGTACGGAGCAAGAGACAGCGGCACTCGACGTGGCTTATCCGGTGACCTATTTCGACGGAACGACGGAGGAGGCAGGAGCAACGCCCATCACGCTGACGAGCGGGGATCGAGCAGAAGTGAACCTTGCGCTCCATGCCGTGACGGCCGTGCATTTGATGGTGCACACGGGAGAGACACCGAACAGGGGAAATCGGGACAGGCCGGACGGCTTTGTGGAAACTCCGATGCTGCGACAGACCATTTTTGGAGAGGAACAGATGGGAGGGGGGCCGGATGAAACTCCGGGACCGCCTGGATCAGGCCTGGTGGAAATCTCCGGCGTTGCACCGGGGCACTACTCGGTGATGGAGGGAACTCCGCCGAGGATTGTAGACGTAGATGCGAGCGGGAGCGGCGAGCAGGAAGTGGATATGGCAGGAGCCCAGGCTACTGTGAGCGTGGACTTGAAAGCACACATGGCGGATGGAAGCGCGGTGCCGGAGGCGGTGCAATTTGCTTTGACTCCCGACGAATTGACGGGGGGTGCGGGAGACGGGCGGATCACGTTGCAGGGAGGAACGCATTTTCATTCGGTGACGCCGGGAGTCTGGGACATTTCTGCATTCAGCAACAATCTGGGGCTGTCGGTGGTAGGCGTGGAGTCGGCGCACGGGAATGTGCAAGGGAGCCGGATTGCCGTGAAAACGGTACCTCTGCAATTAACCGTGGAATTGGCACAGGGCGCGACGCGGGTGCTTGGATTTGCGCGCAAGAACGGCAAGGGGATGCCGGAGATGATGATTGTGCTGGTTCCCCAGAACCCGGCGGCAAACCTGACGTTGTTCCGGCGGGATCAATCGGACTCGGATGGAAGCTTTGCACTGCGCGATGTGGTGCCTGGCCGGTACACGGTAGTGGCGATCGAAGATGGCTGGGAGCTGGATTGGGCGAGGCCGGAGGTGATTGCGCGCTATCTTAAGGGCGGGACGAGCGTCACAGTAAGCAGCCAGTCCGGCAAAACGGTTGTATTGCCGACCCCGGTCGAGGTTCAGCCGCGCTAAGGGTGTTTCGTCGAAGCGGGGGTCAGACGTTAGTCTAAGAAGGTACAGCAATCGCAATCCGGCGCCCGCGACGGGGGCAATCCCTGAGCGCTCGCACAGTGGCCCGGCAAGGTAGTGAGGAGAGTTTGGATTTGAACAGGAAGAAGTTGATCACCCTTGTGGCCCTGGTTTCTGCGGCACTGATGCCGCTCTCAGCGCACAGCCAACTTGAAAAAGAGAAGGCGCCCGTCACAACAACGGAACCGACGTACAAGTGGGAAGCCTTTGCAGGATTTGGGTACACCAGCCTTAACCAGGTAAACCAGTCGAACAGCGGCCTGGGAGGCGTGAGCCTTTCGTTGACACGCGATTGGGGCAAGTATTTTGGCGTGACCGCGGAGGGCGGCCACTACTTCTTCACGATCACACGGGCGAATCCGAACAAGGTGACGGTGGACCAATACCTGGTGGGACCCGTGATTCATGCGGCGCTCTATGACAAGCTGGGAATCTTTGTGCATGGGCTTGTGGGTGCGGAACATACGGGGGAGATCAGCATTCAACCGAGCGAGTCCTTCGCCGGAGGGGTGGGCGTGGGCCTGGATTACAAACTGAGCCCACATTTGGGAATGCGTGCCTACGGCGACGACATTGGATCGTCATTTACGCTGACGCCGTATCAATCCGGCTACTCGCCGCACATGCGCTGGAACGCGCACGCGGCGATTGGGGTGACCTACAAGTTCTGATTTGGAGGATCCGTTGGCCCGGCGCAAATCGAATGCGATACGCCGGGCTTTTTGCTGCCTGAAATCTCAACGCAGGTCGCTGATCGTTATACTCTGCACATGCCGCCCGTCAGCATTATCTCTACCATTTTGAATGAAGCGAAGGATATTCCCCGCCTGGTGGAGAGTCTTTTGCGCCAGGATCCGCCCGCTGCGGAGATCATTATCGTGGATGGCGGTTCGACCGATGGGAGCTGGGAATGGCTGCGCGACGAAGCGACGGCGCACCCGACCTTGCGACCGATCCGCGATGAAACCTGCAGCCTTAAGTTCACGCCGGGACCGGTGTCGAAGGGTCGCAATGTAGCCATCGAAGCGGCGAGTTCAGAACTGATTGCGTGCGCGGACGCAGGGTGCACGTATGCGCCGGATTGGCTAGCGCGGTTGACGGAGCCGCTGGCAAAGGGCGAAGCCGAGTATGCGCTGGGAGGCTCGTGCCTGGCGATGGAAGATGCGACGGTGTGGGACTGGGCTTCGGCGCCATTTTTTGGCGTGAAGCTGGATGTGAATGCGACGAACAAGTCTTGCACGGCGCGGTCGATGGCGTTTACGAAGGCGCTTTGGCGGCGTATTGGGGGATTTCCGGAGACGGTACTGCTGAGCGAGGACACACTGTTTGACCTGGATGCGCGGCGATTGACGAAGCCGGCGTTTGTGAAGGCGCGGGCCATGTATCATCCGCAGAACTCTTTCATTTCTGCGTGCAAGCAGATGATGCGGTACGCGATGGGCGATGGCATTCTGGGAGTGCGGAGTCCGCGGCTGATGCGGAATGCGGCGCGCTGCGTGGCGCAATTCGCGGCGTTGACAGCGGTGAAGTGGAGTTGGACTCCCCTGGAGCTTGTGCTGGCGTTGGAGATTTATTTTGCTTTCAGGCTGGATTGGCTCTTCCAATGGACACAGAAACTGGATGTGCTAGCAGCGCGCCTGGTGTTCTCGATCGTGGTGCCGTGGATTGTGACGGCAAACCATATTCGCGGGGCGCTGACGAAGAAGAATCCGACGAACGCGCAGAACTCGCAGGGGTGAGGCAGGCGCTTTAGTTCAAGCCGGAGTTCATCCCGGGCTTAGAATGTACGCATCATTATTGCGGAGATCCGATTGAAGAAGCTGCTGGACTTGTTGCGCAGCCACCATAGAGACGTCTCTCTCGTGCTGTTCATCCTCGCAGGGCTCATCGGCGTCCTTTCGCAGTCGATGCTGCCGGCGCGGCACGGAGGCGAACGATGGAATCTTGCGTGGAATCTGGCCGAACATGGAAGTTTTGCGAACCCGTTGTCGACGCTTCCGACCGGACCGACTGCCGGTGATCCTCCCCTGGCATCGGTGATTACGGCAGGGCTTATCCTTCTGTTTCGAGTTCCCTACCTTATTTACATGTCTTCATCGCTTCTGAGCATACTGGCAAATGCAGCGAGCGCGACCTTGCTACCGCGTGTGTCGCAGATATTTTTCGATGATCCGGTTCCGGGCATTTTTTCGGCGATTCTCTGGCTTTTCACGATGCAAGTGGTTCCCGGCTGGGACACCAACTACGCGGCAGTCGGCCTGCTCTGGTTTGTTTGCCTGACGGCAGCGATCTTCGAAGGGAAAGGCAAGAACCGCGCATTGTGGACGGCGATCGCAGGTGTGGGGGCGGGATGCCTGTGCCTGCTGAATCCTTCAACACTGCTTGTCTGGCTTCCATGGCTCATGTTTTTGTCTTGGAAGGCGGGGCTTCGCAACCAGAAGGCCCTCTTAGCCAGCGGAACGATCGCAGGCATTGCGTTTGTGATGGTGATGGGATGGTGCGCGCGCAATGAAAGTGCGGTTGGAACCTTTGCTGTACGCACGGGACTGGGACTGGAGTTGTATGTGTCGAACAACGACTGCGCCGAGCCCACGATCATGGAAGAACAGTTGAATGGGTGCTTCCACAAATTGCACCCGAATTCGAATGTGGTGGAGGCTGAGAAGTTTCGACAGCTTGGAGAGGTTGCGTACGACAAGATTCGCACTGAGGATACGAAGACGTGGATCCATGCGCATCCGGGCAGGTTTGCGGAGCTGACGCTGGCCCGAATTCGGGACTTCTGGTTTCCGGATGCAGTGCCGATTCCGCTGGGGTACACGTTTGGTGAAAATTTTGGCGATCCCGATTACATGAGGAAATGGAATTTTCGGGAGAGGCGGATTGCGTATTCCATTTGGATAGTTACACTGCTTTCAATTCCGGGGTACTGGCTGATGGTCCGCGACCGGCGGTCCGTTGCGTGGTTCAGTGCTGCGAGCCTGGCGATTTATCCGCTGATGTACTACATCACGATCACCGAGGTGCGCTACCGCGATCCTGTGTTGTGGTTGACGTTGCTGGAGGCTGGATATTTTTTGACGTGGATGTTGGGGAGAGAAAAGCGCGCTGTGTTGGCGACGCAATGAAAGACAAGGCTCCGGGCGGAGGAGAGGCCGTAGGTGAGCAGGAGAATGCCGCGCGCAGAGACTCTGAGGGGACAGAGCTATTTGCGCAACTCGATGGCGATGACCTGGCCGTCGACGGTCTTGTCTGTGGTCTCAGCGTATTGGACTTTTGCTGACATGCCTTCAAAGTCATGGCAGGGATACATCGTGTCCTTGGGCGTGAAGCCGCTGGCGGTGAGATCGATTTTCGAGAAGTTGTTGCTGTAGAGGTGAACCGTGCTTTTGGGACCATCCACGCGAAATTCGATGACGGTGGGATAACTGCACGCAACGGCGTGCATGACGCCGACAAACGCATGCCGGGGACCGTTGGCTTCAGCGGGATGCTTAGGAGCGGTATCCGCAACGGTTAGCTGGACGGCCTGCGGAGTTGCAGCCTGTGCCTGCTGCTCAGCCTCAAAGTCTTTGCGATCTTTTTCTGCTTGTTCCTGGGCTTGCTGGAACTGCTTGAGCTGGTCGATGCGGACCTGCACCAATGCGACATCGCCTGGATTTCGGGCGAGACCGGTGGCGGCGTGGAGGATGAGTAGAGCTTCAGGGTAGCGGCCCATGACGCTGGCGACGTTGGCGGCATTGATGCGGAAATTGAGATTGCCGGGATCGAGTTTGACGGCGCTCGTGATGAGGGAATAGGCCTCATTCAGCTTTTGGCGGCGCATGGCGTAAAACGAGGCAAGCCTGTCATAGGCCGGAGCGAATTTGGGATTGATCTGGATGGCGGCGCGCAGGCTGGACTCGATGTCGGCATCGCTTGCGTCGCCTTGATTTTGCAGTGCCATCGTACCGAAGTAGTAGTCGGCGAGGAAGTCTTTGGGATCGAGCTTGGCGGCTTCGCCATACCATTTGCGCGCCCCATCAAGATTGCCGGCATGAAACTCGATGCTGCCCATGGCATCGCGCGCCTGCACATTGCTGGGATCGGATTTGAGAATGGCATCGATAAGTTCGTGGGCCTCTTTTTCGCGATCGACGAGAGAAAGGATTTCGGCACGCGATGCGTCTGCGTCGGTTTGAGTCATGGGCTTGACGGTGAAGGCAGCCTCGTCGATCGGCGCGGCAGCGCTGTGCAGGACGAACTGCTTGTATTGGCCGGCGCGGATGTAGGTCTCGAATGCGGACTGGAGTTGCTTGAGATCGCCGAAGGCCTTTTGAGCAGCGATGAGTGGATCCTCGTGATGACTGCACAAGTTCATGTATGCGGTGACGTTGTCGGTCTTTCTTTCGCGGTCGGTAACGAGCAGGAAATGCGTAATCGCCCATGCTTCCGCGTAGAAGACGCTTCCCTTTTGTTCTTCGTGGTAGTACGGCGAAGATGCATCGATTTTGAAGAGCACAGGCAAAGGGATCAGACGTTCCTGGCGCAGATAGAGGATATCGTCGACGCTGGGTTCGCCGAGGAGCACATCTTTGTCGCGAATGTCGGTGTTCTGGAAGAACTCGGCCATGCCTTCGTTGAGCCAGAGAGGCATCCATTCGCCGGCGGCGCGAAACTGCAGATGGGTATATTCGTGGTAGACCGTGGCGAATGGATGCTCCTGTTCGACGTCGAGACGGAGGAGGATGAAGTTCTGATCCTGCGTGGTGAGGAAGTAGCCGGCGAGATTGAGCTGCCCCTTGCCGAGATAGGCTTGCGGTTCAACCGCCTGGAAGGATTTCCCGTTCTTTGCGGCATAGACGAAGATCGGGTCTGGCGGGTCGGTGTTGATTTTGGGGAAAAGCGTTTGAAAAACCCAGCGCATGCGCTCGAACTGATCGACGAGATGCCGGCCCTGCTTTTCGTTGGAGTTGGTGAGTACTTTGAAGTGGCTGCTGCTGACTTGAACCCACTGGTCGGGTGCTGCGTGGACGACACACGTGGACGCAAGGCACAGTGTAGACGCGACAAGGGTTCTTTTGAACATGATGAGGCGAACAGTTTAGCAAGGTTTTAGAGAGTTTGAAGAGGATTGGTGGACTGTTGGTAACCGGCAGTGCTCGACATGCGGCATTGCTGCGCGCTTCGATACAATTCAGGCTTGTCCATGCCCTCGAGTTCCCTTCCCCACAGGCGCATCAATACCCCGCGCCAAGTTCTGTTCGCGAGCCTCGTCGGCACCGCGGTCGAGTTTTTCGATTTCTACATTTATGCGACGGCGGCTGTGCTGGTGTTTCCGAAGCTGTTTTTTCCCAAGACAGACCCGGCGTCGTCAGTTTTGGCGTCGCTGGCCACCTTTGCGATCGCTTTTATCGCGCGGCCGATTGGCGGAGCGCTGTTTGGCCATTTCGGCGACCGGGTGGGACGGAAAAAGACACTGGTTCTGGCGTTGACCACAATGGGGCTGTCGACGTTTTTGATTGGCACACTGCCCTCGTATCGCACCATCGGGCTGGCAGCACCGTTGCTGCTGGCGCTGTGCCGCTTTGGACAAGGGATTGGGTTGGGTGGGGAGTGGGGTGGAGCGGTGCTTCTGGCCGTGGAGAATGCGCCACCGTCGAAGCGCGCGCTTTACGGGATGTTCCCGCAACTGGGAGCGCCGGTGGGATTTTTGCTTTCGGGCGGAACGTTTCTGTTGTTGTCGCGGTACCTGACGGATGAGCAGTTCTTTGAGTTCGGGTGGCGGCTTCCTTTTCTGGCAAGTTCGGTGCTGGTGTTGCTGGGGCTTTATGTGCGGCTGAGTATTACGGAGACGCCGGTGTTTGCTGCCGCGCAAAAGCGCGCGGAGCGCGTGAGCGTGCCGATCTTTGCGGTGTTCCGGCGAAACACACGCGAGGTGATTGCCGGGATCATGGTGTGCCTGGCAACGTTTGTGCTGTTTTACCTGATGACGGTGTTTGCGTTGTCGTGGGGAACGACCGCGCTGCACTACGAGCGCGGTAGATTTCTGATACTGCAGATGGTGGGGATCGTGTTCTTTGGGCTGGCGATTCCGGTGTCGGCGTGGCTGGCGGAGCGCGGACGAAGGCCCGTGATGTTTTGGGTGACGGTGCTGATTGGCGTTTTTGGGCTGGCGCTGGCTCCGTTGTTTACTGCGGGAACGGGCGGCGCGCTGACGATGCTGATTGTGGGATTGACGCTGATGGGCGTCACGTATGGGCCGTTGGGGACGGTGGTGTCAGAGATTTTTCCGACGGGCGTGCGCTACACGGGGTGTTCGCTGGCATTCAGCGTGGCTGGAATTCTGGGTGCGTCGCTGGCACCGTATGTGGCAACGTGGCTGGCAACGACGCACGGATTACAGTATGTCGGCTACTACCTGACCGCGTCGGCTGGAGTGACGCTGGTGGGACTGTTGTTCATTCGGGAGACAAAGGATGAGGATCTGGGGTAGGCGACAAAAAAGGCACAGCTGCCGCCGAGCCTTTTTCCTTAGAGAAGTTGCCGGATTGAATCAGCCTTCGTCGGATTCGCGGAGTTTGGCGATGACGGTAAAGTCCTCGAGGGTGGTGGTGTCGCCCTTGATTTCGCCGTGGGTGGCGAGTTCGCGGAGAAGGCGGCGCATGATTTTGCCGCTGCGGGTTTTGGGCAGTGCCTCAGTGAAGCGAATGTCATCGGGGCGGGCAAGCGAGCCAATTTCTTTCGACACCCACTTACGGAGTTCGTCCTTCAATTCCTCGGAGGGCTGATTGCCGGACTCGAGGGAAACGAAGGCGGAGATGGCCTGGCCTTTGAGGTCGTCGGGACGGCCAACGACGGCAGCCTCAGCGACCTTGGGATGGGCAACGAGGGCGGACTCGACTTCCATGGTGCCGAGGCGGTGTCCACTGACGTTGATGACATCGTCGACACGGCCCATGAGCCAGAAGTAGCCGTCAGCATCCTGGCGTGCGCCGTCGCCGGTAAAGTAGCAGCCGGGAACGTCGGACCAATAGGTCTTCTTGAAGCGCTCGGCGTCTCCCCAGATGGTGCGGGCCATGGAGGGCCAGGGCTTGCGCACGATGAGCAGGCCGCCAGAGCCGGCGGGGACGGTGTGGAAGTTGCCGTTGGCATCGGGGCGCGTGATGACTTCCGGCTGGATTCCGAGGAAGGGGCGTGTGGCTGAACCGGGCTTGGTGGGGACGGCGCCGGGAATGGGCGCAATCATGATGGATCCGGTCTCTGTTTGCCACCAGGTGTCGACGATGGGGCAGCGATTGCGCCCGATCTTCTCGCGATACCACATCCACGCCTCGGGGTTGATGGGTTCGCCGACGGTACCGAGGAGGCGGAGCGAGTCAAGTTTGAATTTTTCGACATACTGGTTGCCCCACTTGATGAAGGCCCGAATGGCAGTGGGCGCGGTGTAAAAGATGGTGACGCGGTGGTCGTCGATGATCTTCCAGAAGCGGGAGAAGTCGGGGTAGTTGGGCGCGCCCTCGTACATCAGGACGGTGGCGCCGTTTTGGAGTGGTCCGTAGACGACGTAGGAGTGGCCGGTGACCCAGCCGATGTCCGCGGTGCACCAGTAGACGTCGTCATCGTGGAGATCGAAGACATATTTGCTGGTGAGGTAAGTCTGGACCGCGTAGCCGCCGGTGGTGTGGACGAGGCCCTTGGGTTTGCCGGTGGTTCCGGAGGTGTACAGGATGTAAAGCGGATCTTCGGAGTCGAGTGGCTCGGCCGGGCACAGGGTAGGCACGTTGGCGATGAGATCGTGCCACCAGCGGTCGCGGCCCTCGACCATGGTGACGGGCGAGCCGGTGCGCTTGTAGACGACGACATGCTGGACGGTGGGGCAGGCGGGCATGGCTTCGTCGACGGTGCGCTTTAGCTGGATTTCTGTGCCGCGGCGGTAGCTGGAGTCCTGAGTGAGGATGGCGACGCAGCCGCAGTCGTTGACACGGTCGGCGATGGCGTTGGCGGCGAATCCGCCAAAGATCACGGAGTGGACGGCACCGATGCGGGCGCAGGCGAGCAGGGCGATGGCGAGCTCGGGCGTCATGCCCATGTAGACGGCGATGCGGTCGCCTTTCTTGATGCCGAGGGCTTTGAGGGCGTTGGCGAATTTCTGGACTTCCGCATGGAGTTCGGCGTAGGTGAGACGACGGATTTCGCCGGGCTCTCCTTCCCAAATGATGGCAGTTTTTCCGGCGCGCGGTCCTTCGAGATGGCGGTCGAGACAGTTATAGCTGAGGTTGAGCTTTCCACCGACAAACCATTTAGCGGAGGGAAGATTCCATTCAAGGACTTTGTCCCACGGCTTAAACCAGTGGAGTTCCTGGGCCACGCCGGACCAGAATTTTTCAGGATCCTCGATGGACTGTTTGTAGAGGGTTTCGTATTCCTCCAGGCTCTTGATATGGGCCTTCTGGCTGAACTCCGGCGGAGGGGGGAAGACGCGATTTTCGCGGAGGATGGAGTCGAGGTCCTGGCTGGCAAGGGATGAAACGGGCGTGGATGACATGAAGGTCCTTTTACCGGCGGAAACGTGAATGATGGCTGGAACTGGGTGCCGGAGCAGCGGGCGGCGATGAATTTCCGCGTGGGACCCACTTTAATTAGCCGGGGGCATGGCGGGCAAGACCGGACAACAGGGACTGTCCTCCCCAGCGACGAAGGCGAGTCGTTGGGGACCCCGGATGGACCACGGGAACGAGGAAGAAGAAAACCGGGTACGGGGGACCTGGGGTGACGAGGGAACGAGAGATGGGAGCAAGAGGCTAAGACGCGGGTGGGAACGGGTTAGAGCGACTGGGCCTGGATGTAGAGGGTCCCGGTGTAGGTGCCGGCAGGCATGGCGGGCTGATTGGAAAGGTTGATTTCGAGATTGAGGGCGTCGGTGCGCGTGGTGCCGAAGGTGAGAAGGAAGACGGACTGCTGGAACAGCTGAAGGCTTGCGCCGGCGCCTCCAAAAGGGCTGCTTTGCGTGAAGGGAGTGAAGCCGGTGGGGATGCCGGTGGGGACTTGTCCAAGAACGGCGGAGGATGGGATGTTGACGATGGGCGAACCGCCGGAGAGCGCAGCATTGCCATTGGCGAAGTAGGCGTAGACGTTCACGGTGCAGATGAAGAAGCAGATGCTGCCGTCCCAGGTGGTGGTGACTTGAACGGCGCTGGAGCCCGTGGCAACGCCATTGGGAACGAGGTGGAAGGTGACGGAAGCGGGAATGGCGGAAAGGGAGAGCGAGCTGACGGCCATTTGCGGCTTAGGTTTGAGGCCGGCCACGTGAACCACCTGGGCGGAGGAGCGAGCCGATACAAGGCAAGCCAAGCTACAGACGAGCACGGCGTTGCAGATGGCCTTGGACATATGCATCGATCTTAATGTCCGCCGCGAACCAAACGCTGGACAACGATGGTGGTATCGGGAGTTGTGCCTTCTTCGGCACTGGTGATGGATGTGGGCGCGGAGACGACTTCGTAGGGGCCACCGTCGAGGAACTGATCGGGAAGGACTTTCAGTTCGTGAGAATGGGGTTTGCGTTCGCGGATGAAGAAGACGCCTTCGTCATTGGTGTAGACGAGGAGCTTGTCGATCATGAGAGCGGCGCCGGAGACGGGCTGACCGGCAGCATCGACGACCACACCGCGAAACAAGTTGGAGCCGATGGAATTGCGGGCAAGGGATTCGGTACCGTCCGCGACGCCAAGGCCACCCTGACGGGCTGCAACCGCCTGAAGATCGGCGGTGTAGCGCAGGCTTCCGTCGGGAGCGACAAACGATGCTCCGTGGACTGTGATTCCGCGGAATACGTGCATCTGCACGTCGATGATGAGGGCCTGCTCAAAGGGAGAAGCGTTGCGTTCAGGGACGTAATAGGTCTGGTACTCGGCGCTGACGGAAGCGATGTTGGAGAGAAACGATCCGCCGAAGGAAACGGTTGTCTGGCCTGCCGAATGGTTGATGACCTGCGTGACGCTGAGGCGCGGCGAGATGATTTCAGAGACGTTGGTGATGAAGGCGCTGGTGCGGGGCGCGTTGCTGGGACGACTTTCGAGATAGCTGGCGGTCGTGTGCAGGCGGGAGAAGAAGCTGCGATCGGCCGTGAAGGCGGAGGCGTTGTTGGAGTTGGTGAGGTAGCTGGAATGAAAGAGCGATGCAGAGAGGCCGAGGCCCGCGATCAAGAGCCCCGAGGACACCTGATCGACGGTACTGCGGACGTTGGTTTGCGTGTTATTGAGCGGGGTGAGGTAGTTCTGCCTGCCTCCGCTGATGGTGAAGAAATGGGTGGGCTTGAGCGAGACAAGGACATTTTCGCGATCGGGCTCGCTCATGAGCGGAGCGGAGACCGCAACGCGATGGAATTGGGAGCCAGCTTCAATATAAGCGGCCTTCGCGTCGATCCAGGGGCGAAGGAAAGAGAGGCTGGCGGCACCGTAAGGCTGATTGGCGCCGACTCCGCCGGATGCAGCCAGAGTAAATTTTTCGGCAGGCTGCCACTCGATGCTTTCGATGGCGGTGGTCTGGCTGGAGAAAACCATCTTGGAGGAGATGGCCAGGCGGTCGAGGAGCTGTTTTTTAAGAAACAGGATTCCCGCGGGATTTTCGGCGCGAACGCCTTCGAAGAGAGGGCTGTTGAAGTCGGTGGATGTGGCGCCGGCGAATGCAAAAATGTCGGTATGGTGGATGTTTGCCTGGACTCCGGCACCAAGCGCGATGAGGTAGTGGCTGGAATCGAAGATGTCCGTAGGCAGCTGGAAGTGAATGTAGTCATCGCCCAGGATGTAGGTGGAGTGGCCGATCATCTTGGTGAAGTTGGCGCCGACGACGAAGCGTCCGGCGATCACGCCCGCGCTGAGGGATGCGTCGTAGCTGGGCCCGCGAGCGGTGAGCGTTCCTCCCTGCGCCTGATAGAGGTCAGAGGCGCCGCCGCTGAGCTGGAATACCTGTCCAGGCGAAGTGGCGGTGACCGCAGTGGAGAGAACAACTGCGAACGAGATGCGAAGGATCCAGCGCATTGCAATTGCTCTATCGGGCTTTAAGAACCGGCCGTTGCCAAGGGCAGATTCATCGTGGAGTGTTCAAGACGGAACTGAATGCCTGTGGGGGGTTCGGATTCGTTCCAAGGCACTTCCACGTGACGTTGTCCGCCAGGAAGCATAGGAAATCCCGCGGCTGTGGCAGATTTGGTTTTAGAGATCACGCGGATTTCCTGGACACGTTCCAGATCCGCACTATTGTTCAAAAGCTCACAGATCACTTTGTTCGAAGAGGCGGCGAAGGTGGCCTGAGTGACTTTGACGACGTCGTTCGACGCCTGGTTTTTGGGATAGATATAGACAGTATGAGGAAGCAGGATGCGCACATCGAGACTACCGGTGTGCTGAAGAGACGAGAATGTCGAGTAAATGGTGAACCATGCGGGAAGCCTGTCTGCTTTCGCCTTATAGAACACGTAATAGGTTTGACCGGGATCGATACGGGCACTCATGGCAGATAGCTGAACATGAATGCCCGCATCGAGAGTGCGGTAGGCCCCATTGCCGTCGGAAGTGATGCTGAAGCTACGCGGCTCCAACGTAACTGCCATGGGCGTAAGAGTGTTGTTGGTGAGCGCGAATCTTCCGTCGGCTTTGACCTTGTACTCGACGATGACAGGAGACACGGTTTGAGCGAAGGTGAAGACGGCGCAAACCGCCAGCAGAACGCCGGAAAGTAGACGAACGAAGCTCACGACGATCCTCTTGACGCTGGAAATGCGGGCCAGCGCGGTTGAGCAGTGCGTTGTGTCAGAGAGCCTGCGCCTGCAGGTTCAGAGTGCCGGTGTATGTGCCGGCAGGCAGTTGCGGCTGTGCGGTGAGGTTGATCTGGAGGTTGAGATTGTCGCTGCGATTGGAAGCGCGGTTGGAGGCGCTGATGGCCTGGGTGAAGAGCGAGAGGCCGGCGCCGGCGGTGCCAAGAGGCGCGGTTTGAGTGAATGCGGTGTAGCTCGTCGGGGTTCCGCTGGTGACCTGACCGAAGACTTCAGAGGTCGGGATGTTGGTGGGAGTTGTGGCTCCATCAGTGAGCGCGGCCGTGGCGCTAGAGAAGTAGCCAACGAGCGTGACGGAGGTTCGGGCGCCGCTGAGAACCCACTTGGTGGTCATGACCACCGGTGCATTGCCGGTGGCTGTACCGCCGTTGACCAGGGCAAAGGTGACATTTGCCGGCGTAGCGGCGACGGTCAGCGATTCGCTCAGGGTGGCGTTCAGGGCAACGGTAGCTGTATTCGAGTTAAGGGCCTGGGCAAAGGTTGCCGATGTAGCTACGAGAAAGAGGACAGTAGCCACGGAAAGCGACCTACAGATTAAGTTATTTTTACGAGTAATCATTCGACTTTCTCCTGTGAAATTTTCTCTACGAGAAACGCAGAGCCGCCTCTCGGGAAGGGAGGATTCCGAGTGAAGTGATTCCGTGAGGCAGTGTGATATTGCAGGTGATCCTATCACGGGTATTGAGTACTTAAACAACACGCATCTTATTGATTACTAATTACATTGGTAACGACGCGGAAAATCGCGGATAAGTGCGCGTGTGCGAGACGAGGTTTTAAAAATCTCGGCCGAGCTACAGAGCTTCGAGCTGCAGCGTGATGTTTCGTGGTGCGGATGGGAGTTGCTTCTCGGGAGTTAGGGAGTTAGTGGCGGGAAGTGAAACTGCCTGAACACGGGAGTCAGGGCGGTTGGTAAGACCGGCGGGTTCCGCCCACAAAGTGATGCCCTCGGAATGTTCGGAAGCACCTGGAGCCCGTGCGATCACTCGCAGCGTTGTGAGGTGAGCCGGGACGGCCCAGGAAGCGGTAACGGCGAAACCGGAAGGGCTCAGCGGCAGAAATTGTGCCGATGCGCGGCTTGGAGCGATGCCGAGGGACACGGACTCGAGAGTTGCGACCAGGCCGACAGCCGCAGGGCGCGCGTTGAGCTGGGCAGTCGCAGAAGGGACGCAGGCCAGCGTGAGTGATCCGACAATCGCATAGAGCAAGAGGTCACGAAGCGGTGGAAAAGAGGCCGGAAGCTTCATGGTCGAACTCCCTTGATTGAAGAAACGCGTTTTGGAGCAAGTTTGCTGCGGGCAATGGGGAATATCGGCAAATATTGGAAAAGCTTGAGGGATGATCGAGGGATTCGCCAGTTCCCTACCCCACCTGGATGCCGGGAAAGGATTGAGTGGTCCTGCCGTGCGGTTGGTCACAGGTCATTGACTTTTTGCGGGACTATACTCATCTCCGAATTCCAATACCCATGCTTTGGGCACCCGTTGGTGCATGTGCAAGACCAGACCTGAAGCCGGCGGAGGCGCTTTGTACTTAGGCATCTTGAAAGAGACGGGCACCGGTGAGAGCCGTGTCGCATTGTTGCCGGAGAGCCTGAAGGCCCTGGTGGCACAGGGCATCGATGTGACTGTGCAAAGCGGCGCGGGGTCGGCGGCGGGCGGCTCAGACGCGGCGTATGCAGAAGCAGGCGCCACGGTGACGGCGGATCGAGGCGCGATTTTGGAAAACGCCGATGTGCTGCCGGTGGTGAATGCTTTGCCAGCTCAGGAACAGGGCCGACTGAAGCCCGGCGCGGTGATGATCGGGTTTCTGAAGCCGCTGGATGATCCGGGGGCTCTGACGATGGCGATTGCAAGGAAGGTGACGCTGTTCAGCATGGAACTGGTGCCGCGGATCAGCCGGGCGCAGTCCATGGACGCGTTGTCGTCGATGGCTACGGTGGCCGGGTACAAGGCGATTGTGGATGCGGCAGGAATGCTCCCTCGACTATTTCCCATGCTCATGACGGCGGCGGGAACGATTCCGCCGGCGCGGGTGTTTGTGATTGGCGCAGGAGTTGCAGGTTTGCAGGCAATTGCGACGGCACGGCGACTAGGCGCGGTGGTGGAGGCCTACGACGTGCGCGCGGCGGCCGGTGAGCAGGTGCGTTCCCTTGGAGCGAAATTTCTGGATGTGGATTTGGGCGGAATTAATACGGAGGGCGGCGGTGGCTACGCGGCGGAACTGACGGAGGGGGCTCTCGATCGAGGGCGTGACCTGATTACGCAGACCGCGGGGCATACGGATGTTCTTGTGTCGACGGCGCAGGTGCCCGGACGACCGGCACCGAAATTGATTCGGCGTGCGGCGATTGAAGCGATGCGGCCGGGTTCAGTTCTGGTGGATCTTGCAGCGCCAGGGGGCGGAAATTGTGAGCTGACGAAGCCGGGGATCACTCAGATTATGCGTGGCGTGACGCTGATGGCCCCCCTAAATCTGCCCGCGGCTGTTCCAGTGGATGCGAGCAAGCTCTACGCGCGAAACATACTGAATTTTCTGGGATTGATTGTGAAACAGGGCGTGTTGCACGTGGATTTGACGGATGAAGTACTGGCGGGGGCGTGCGTGGCGCATGAAGGCAATCCGGCGAATCCGCGGGTGGCGAAGCTGCTGGAAGAGGCGGAGACCGCGCAGTAGACGCATGGCGCCAGCGGGCGCGAGATATCAAGACTGAAGTTAGAGGAAAGTTGCAAGCATGAATCCAGCTGTCCTTATCGCATCGGTTTACGTTTTTGCCCTGGCGGCGTTCCTCGGCTACCAGGTGATCAGCCGCGTGCCGCCGCTGCTGCATACACCGCTGATGTCGGCGACAAACGCGATCTCTGGGATTTCGCTAATTGGATCGCTGGTGCTGGCAGGCGCGGCGCACTATCCGCTGTTCGCGCACATTCTCGGGTTTGTAGCAGTGACCACGGCAACGATCAACGTGGTGGGCGGGTTTGGCATTACCGACCGCATGCTGAAGATGTTTGGCAATCGCAAAGCGCAGACGAAGGAGGTAACCAAATGAACGTGGCTACCTACTTTATGGAAGCAACGTATCTGATTGCGTCGATCTTGTTTGTGCTGGCGCTGAAAGGCATGTCGCATCCGGAGACAGCGCGGCGCGGGATGTTTCTGGCCGAGGGAGGCATGTTTGCCGCGATCGTAGGAACGCTGGTCGGACAACACATCGTGACCTGGGTATGGATTATTGCCGGGCTGATGTTGGGATCAATTATTGGCGCCTGGATGGCGATCTGGGTACCGATGACGGCAATGCCGCAGCGGACGGCGCTGTCGCATGCGTTTGGCGCCCTGGCGGCGGCGCTGGTGGGGGTGGGGGAGTTCCTGGTGCACGCCCGCGATATGAGCGTGGTGACGCGGGGAGCATTGGGATTTGAAGTGATACTGGGGTCGCTGACGACAACCGGTTCGCTGATTGCAGCAGGAAAACTGCAGGGCGTGATTTACGGCAAGCCGGTGCAGTTTAAAGGCCAGAACTTTGTGAACCTGGCTATTTTTCTGGCGATGGCGGGGTGCTTTGGCTATTTCTGGATTTATCCGGAAGCGTCGGCAGTGTTTTATTCGATGCTGGGGATTGCGTTTGTTTTCGGCGTGATGCTGGTGATTCCAATTGGATCGGCGGACATGCCTGTGGTGATGTCGCTGTTGAATTCGTATGCCGGACTGGCAGCGGCGGCTACGGGGTTTGTGCTGGGCAATAACGTGCTGATTATTGCCGGCACGCTGGATGGATTTTCGGGATTCATTCTTTCAGTGCTGATGTGCAAGGCGATGAATCGGTCAATCACAAACGTGTTGTTTGGCGGATTTGGCGCAGTGGTGGCCGAAGCGACCGTGAACGTGGGCGGCGTGATGCGCGAGATCAGCATGGACGATGCAGCGATGCAACTGGCTTTCGCAAACCGCGTGGTGTTCGTTCCGGGATATGGGCTGGCAACAGCGCAGGCGCAACATGCAGTGCGAGAGCTTGCGGAACTGCTGGAAGCGCGTGGCGTGACGGTAAAGTATGCGATCCACCCAGTGGCGGGACGCATGCCGGGGCACATGAATGTGCTGCTTGCCGAGGCAAATGTGCCTTATTCGGCGCTGTATGAGATGGAGCAGATCAATCCCGAGTTTCCATCAACCGACGTGGCGGTGGTGATTGGCGCGAACGATGTGGTGAATCCAGATGCGCGCGATAATCCGACTTCGTTGATTGCGGGGATGCCGATATTGGAAGTGGATCGCGCGAAGAGCGTGATTGTGCTGAAGCGCGGGCAAGGGCGGGGATTTTCAGGCCTCGAGAACCCGCTGTTCTTCAAGGCATGTACATCGATGCTGTATGGCGATGCGAAGGCGAGCCTGGGTCACCTGGCGCAGGCCGTGCAGCACGTTTAAAAAGAGCTCGGAATGCAGGGGGATAGGTCGCTCAGACGCGCTTTTGCGCAGCCGTGTGCGTGAGACCCCTAGTGGATTGTTTTAGATTTTCGCTGCATGTAATCCATTAACAAGTATTCGCCGAGGGAGTGGGGCGTGGTGAAGTAGGCTTTGCCGCGGCACATCTCGGAGACCTTGTGGACAAACTGCACGAGGCTATAGTCGTTGGTCAGCATGAAGGTGTTGATCATGATGTTGGAGCGTTTGCAGCGGGCGACTTCTTCAAGCGTTTCGCTGACGACGAGCGGGTCGAGGCCATAGGCATTTTTGTAGATGCGGCCGTCGGGGAGCGTAAGGGCGGAAGGCTTGCCGTCGGTGATCATGACGATCTGCTTCATGTCTTTGCGCTGGCGGGCGAGGATGCGCTGCGCTACGCGGAGTCCTTCGCGGGTATTGGTGTAGAAGGGACCGACCTTGACGCGGGCGAGCTGGGAGACAGGAAGCTCTTCGGCGGAGTCGTGAAAGAGAACGAGAGACAGCGAGTCGCCGGGATATTGGGTACGAATGAGGTGCGATAGAGCCATGGCGACTTTTTTGGCCGGGGTGAAGCGGTCTTCGCCGTACAGGATCATGGAGTGCGAGCAGTCGAGCAGGACGACGGTGGCGCAGGAGCTCTGGTACTCGCACTGATGGACATGGAGATCCTCGTATTCCAGATTCAGCGGCATGCGGATGCCTTCGCGTGAGATGGCGGAAGCAAGAGTGGCATTGACATCGAGGTTGAGGGTGTCTCCGAACTCGTAGCGGCGCGGTGCTCCACCGGCCTCAATACCCGTTGCCCAGTGACGCGTGTCATGTCGGCCAAAGCTGGACTTTCCGAGAGATCCGAGCAGGTCGCGAAGGGTTTTGAAGCCGAGGAAGTCGAGTCCCTTGTCTGTGACTTCGAAGCGAACCTCGCCTTCGACCTCCCCCACCTGACCGCTGCCGGCCTGCGCTGCAGGCGTGGGATCCTGGAGCGACGAGAGGTAGTTTGCCTGCATGAGGCGCTCAATCAGCTTGTCGATGAGTTCGTCGAGGGTGCCGTTGGCAGACATTTCCTCAATCTGGCGCTGGGTATCCTGATCGAAGTAGTCGCCGGACTGAAGGATGCGGCGGAGAGCTTCACGCAGATCGTCCAGGGTGTGATCGAGCTGCTGGGAGCCGGCCCAAGGGTCGTTGTAGCCGGAGTCGAGGAGGTAGTCGGAGAGCGCATCGAGGAGGCTTTCGAGATCCATCTCGGAGGCAAGGTCGCCGGTGTATTTGGTGTAGCGAACGCCTTTCATAAGAACTCCTCAAATTCCCTTTGTGCTGTAACGGGTCTCAGAATCGAAATCCCAGAGCACCCTTCTCCCAACAGATTCTTCACCTTCTTGGGGATGACGATGGATTGCATCTGGAGCAACAAGCAGATCCATCGCTTCGCCCGGGATGACGATGCTTCGCATCGTCAGTTGTAGCCGCCTCGGCCGGTGCCGCGCCTCTGGCCTCGCTGCCATTCTTCGAATTCCTTTTCGACGTCGGGATGTTCCTGCTGCATGCGGCCGGTTTTGGCCTGGGCTGCAAAGACACGTTCTTCGCTGCGGCTGATTTTGCGATGCGCGACCATGCCTTCGAGCAGGAACTCGGCTGCGCCGACCACAGCATGAGGCGGACCGGAAGAGACGACGCCGAGAGGCGAGAGCTGGTCGAGCAGACCGTGAATCTGCTTGAGATCGGTAAGCGCGGCTTTGGTGGCTTGACCATCGTCGAGTTTGACGGTTCCGCCGAGCTTGAACCACTGCTCGATCTTCTGTGTATCCACACCGGCAAAGTAGCGGTCGTAGATTTTGCCGACCGCGGCGTGGATGAGTTCGCGAACGACGGTATCGGCCCCGCGCATTTCGCCTTCGTACTCAAGTTCGAGCTTGCCCGTGATGCCGGGAAGCGCGGCGTAGAGATCGCTGATGCGTGGGAACGCAATCGGTTCGTTGTGGGCGAGGGCACGGCGTTCGGCGCTCGAAACGAGTAATTCCATGGTGGAAATGGGCAGACGCTGGCTGACGCCGCTGCGCTTGTCGACTCTTTTGTCTTCGCGCGCGGAGAAGGCGACCTGCTCGACAACTTCGCGAATGTATTGCGGGATTTCGATGGGCGCGGAACCGCGATTGGACCAGGCTTCCTGCGCGGTAATGGCGATGCCCTCTTCGAGGGTTTCGGGATAATGCGTTCGAATCTCAGAGCCGATGCGGTCTTTGAGCGGAGTGACGATCTTGCCGCGGGCGGTGTAGTCTTCGGGATTGGCGGAGAAGACGAGGGCCACGTCTAGGGGGAGGCGGACGGGATAGCCCTTAATCTGCACGTCGCCTTCCTGCATGATGTTGAAGAGCGCCACCTGGATTTTGCCAGCGAGATCGGGCAGCTCGTTGATGGCGAAGATGCCGCGGTTGGCTCGAGGCAGGAGGCCATAGTGCATGGTGAGTTCGCTGGAAAGATCCTGTGCGCCGCGGGCGGCCTTAATGGGATCGAGATCGCCGATGAGATCGGCAATGGTGACGTCGGGTGTGGCAAGTTTTTCGACGTAACGGTCGTCGCACGAGAGCCAGGCGATGGGAGTTTTGTCGCCGAGCTCGGCAACGAGGTCGCGACAGCGGCGACAGAGCGGCGCGTAGGGATTATCGCGGATTTCGCAACCGGCGATGTAAGGGGAGCGCTCATCGAGCAGCGCAGTGAGGGCTCGGAGGATGCGGCTTTTGGCCTGGCCGCGAAGCCCCAGCAGGATGAAGTTCTGCCGGGAGAGGACGGCGTTCACGATCTGAGGAATGACGGTATCTTCGAAGCCGACAATCCCGGGGAAGAGAGTGGTCTCGGCACGCAGGCGAGCGATCAGATTGGCGCGCATTTCATCTTTGACAGAGCGATTGCGCAGGCGCGATTCAGAATACAGCGTGCTGGTGCGCAATTCTCCCAGCGATTGGGGAATGGAATGACTTGCGGGCATCAATGCCTCCCAAAAGGGCCCCCGGCGAGGCGAGGACGCCGTGTTGGTGTAGACGTATTGTGTACCGAATTGGATGGGTTACGGGCGACGATGGGGAAATCGGGGCCCAAACCGATTTGACAGCGTGAAAAGACGGCGGAAGCTGACATGATGCAAGAGAAGTATGCCCCCGCTTGCCGGAACCGTACAGGAGAAGTATGCACGGGCTGTCAAGCGGCGCGTCCGGCAACTCCTGGAAAGCAGGGCGATCCATCGGATATTCTGCTGAGAAGCGGGGGAGAAAGCAGGTCAAATTGATGCGTCGCATCTGGACGACATTTTTTGTTGTGGCGATTATGAATTCGAGCGCGCTCGCAGGCAGGGCTCAGGATGCGAGTCCGAACCCGCCTCCACAGAATGCGCCGGCGAATCAGCAAATGCCTCAGCCGCCCGCGACGCCTGCACCCACTCAAGTTACCGGTGCCTCGAAGCTGTTGCAGCCAGCACTTGACCAGGTGCAGCAAACGCTGAACAAGGCGCATGTCGAGCGATGGAAGAAGGGCTCAGTGCGCGACGAAGCCAGCACGGATATTTCTTCGCTACAGTCGGATCTCCAGGGAAATCTGCCATCGCTGCTGCGGGATTCCGACGCTGCTCCGAGTTCGCTGAGCCGGATGCTTCCAGTTGAGAAGCATGTGGACGCAGTCTACGACGTACTGTTGCGCGTGGTGGAAGCGGCGCGGATTGCGGCGCCCGATGAGCAAGCCAATGCTTTGCGGCAAGCGTTGAGCACGCTGAGTACGGCGCGGCTGGCGTTTGACGACGGGATGCTTTCGACCGCGACAGTCCAGGAAAAGCAGATTTCAGATCTGCGAGTGACTGTGCAAAAGCAGGCAGCATTCAGGTGTCCGGCTCCGCCGCCAGAGAAGCCGTGCCCACCTCCGCCACCGGTACATAGGGCGAGGAAACCGGCTGCGGCGACATCGACGGCAACGCCGACGGCGAAGAGCGGAACAGCCCCAGCGGCGCAGAAGCCGGGAACAACCAATCCGACGTCAAAGCCGGGTACGCCGGCGCCGAATCAAAAGCCCTCGACACAGAAACCAAGCACGACACCGACCAACCCTCAGTGATGCGAGAAGCGCGGGGAACGGGTTTTGATTCCCTGTGCGACTGCGTTTGCAGAGCCCGCACGAGGAGGAAGCGCGTATGAACCGCAGAGAATTCGCGGCGATGCTGGCTTGTCTTGGTGTGCCGTCAGGAGGCCCCTTGTTCGCGTCGGAAAAGATAGACGAACCTGAGATTTTGCTGCTTTCGCGCAATGGCTGGATGCCAAACAACGAGCGGCTTCCGGTTCTTTTGTATCGCAATGTGATTTCGGTGACAGGAAATGATCCGGCTCGAGCGTTTGAGCAGGTGTTTGAGCGAAATGGCTGGCCGCCGCAGTGGCGTAACGGGGTCTATAGCTTTCATCACTACCACTCAACATCGCACGAGGTACTCGGATTTGCGGGCGGGCAGGCAAAGCTGATGCTGGGCGGTGAGAGCGGTCACGAAGTATCCGTGCAAGCCGGGGACGTCGCGGTTCTTCCCACCGGAACCGGTCATTGCAAGCTGACCAGCAGTGCGGACTTTCTGGTGGTGGGCGCCTATCCGCCAGGGCAAGATTGGGATATTTGCCGCAGCGCTCCGGACCGGGAGTCGGTGGAGCGGATGGGAAAGCTGATTTTCCCGAATTCTGACCCAGTGAGCGGGGCTGGAGGGGCGCTGACGCGGCGTTGGCGGGCAGCAGGCGTCGCGGGAAGGACTGGGTAATTTGGAAAGCCGACGAAGAGTAGAGGAAACTTTGTTTGGCGCGCCATTGGCGCGCCTTTTTTATTGATAGCGTTTCTGGTGCCAGATCCAGGCGGTGCGGAGGATGTCGTCGAGCCGGGTATAGCGAGGCTTCCACCCGAGGATATGGTTGGCTTCAGAGGAACTGGCGACGAGAACGGCGGGATCGCCTGGGCGACGGGGTTGGACTTCGACGGGAATGGGGCGTCCGGTGACGCGCCGTGCGGATTCGATGACCTCTTTGACGCTGAAACCGTGCCCATTGCCGAGGTTGAGAATGAGGCGATCGCTGGTTTCGAGGGCGTTGAGAGCGAGAAAGTGGGCTTCGGCGAGGTCGGAAACGTGGATGTAGTCACGAACGCAGGTGCCGTCGGGGGTGGGATAGTCTTCGCCGTAGATGCGAATGGAGGCGCGGCGGCCCATGGCAACGTCGAGGATGAGGGGAATGAGGTGGGATTCGGGCTCGTGTGCCTCGCCAGGGGGGATGCCGTCTGGCCCGTCCGGGGCGCCAGCGACGTTGAAATAGCGCAAAGAGGCGTAGCGGAGGCCGTGAATCTTGTTGAACCAGGAAAGCATGTGCTCCACCAGTAATTTGGACTCACCGTAGACATTGGTGGGTTTAAGTCGCGCATTTTCTGGGATAGGAACGCTTTCCGGCTCACCGTAAACGGCTGCCGTGGAGGAAAAAACGAGGCGCCTGGGTCCGCAGGCGAGCATTGCCTCGAGCAGGGCAAGCGTGGAGGCGGTATTGTTGCGGAAATAAACCTCAGGACGGGTCATGGATTCGCCGGCTTCAATGAGCGCGGCGAAGTGGAGAACGGCGTCAAAAGGCTGGCCGGAATTGGAGGCTTGCAAGAAAAGGTTTTCAATTTTGGTACGGTCAGATAAGTCTGCATGGAAAAACTCGGCACCCTGTGGAACAAGTTCCGAGCGTGCATGACTCAAGTTATCCAATATAATGGTTTTGTGGCCGCGTTCCACCAGAAGTTGTGCAACTGTACCACCGATGTACCCTGCACCGCCGGTAACCAAGATCTTCACAAAATCACTGTCCTTTCGCGAACGCTTTGGTTTACCGTAAGTCTATTACATAGGCTGGCTCAGAAGATCGGGAGCAATTCAGCCCGACACCGTTTTGAAAAGCGGCGAGCCGAAGATCGTAATTGAGAATCCGGACTGTCACTTCGTAGATTCTGCAGATGAAATTGAAGTGAGGTAAACCGGGTTGGGTTTCTCTTCATCTAATGGAACAGGTTTCACTGGAATCGGCTGAAGTTTGTCTTGGACGGAAACTGGATCGCTATAGATGTCCGGGGCAGGCAATGGACGATACAGGTCTCACGAGCCGGGACAAGGCCGGAGACAAAGTAGATGTCGGCATTGATTCAAGGCGGCTCTCAAGGAAGAGACTTTGAGGATTCAGCCTTCTCCCCACATCGGCGTAATGGAATTGAAGCAGTAGAGAAGACGAGCATGCGTGGCCGCGAAACGCGAGACGAAGATGCCGCGAAGGGCTGATGGTCTCAAGACAGTTTCACTCGAACGAGGGCGGAAGCAAGGATGAGAACGCTGCTTGGACAACTGCAAAGATTTTTGGAATCGCCTGGTGTGAGAGAGGTTGGAAATCGCCGATGAGCGTGCTGCACGACTCCGCTTAGCTTCTTTGAGGCATTCCCACTGAAAAGAGAATTTGAACCACGCCGTCTCGATGGCTTGATCTGAGGGTTTTGTTAACATGCCGACGAATCAATACGCAGGACAATACAATTTTGGGTTACTCCCCGAGCCGGAAGGCCGGCGCGGCTCGTTCGTCACCGCAGCTGTCATCAATTTGATGATTCTGGGCGCCGTGCTCTACATCGGAATGATGGCGAAGCACGTGATTGAGCAGCATCACTTCGAACAAACTGAGTTGATCTTCCCCACGACTCCGCCGCCCCCCCCGAAGATAAAGGTCACGCCTCCGCCCAAAATGCCAGACCTGCCGAAGCCGAAACTCGAAGTGAAGCTGGACGCGCCCAAGATCAACTTGCCCAAGATTGATCCGAAGCCGGCGCTGAAGCCGATCGAGATGCAAGCGAAGCTGAATACGCCGCAACTGAAAGCAGTGAAGCCTGCGATCATTCTGGCGCCGCAGCCGAAAGCGGCTTTGACCGCGGCGGCTCCCTCGCTGACGCCGCAGGCACATCCTTCAACGGCACCTGTGCACTTTGGCGATATCCAAGGTGTGACGCCAAATCCGAATGCGACGCGGCCGGCCACAGTAGCGGCGATCGGCAATCCTTATGGCGGGAATCAAGGACCGGCGGTAGCGCCCCGTGGCGTAGTTGGTTCGACAGGTATTGGCAATGGGACTCGGTCGGGCTCGAATGCGGGCATGGTTGGCCGGGTAGCTTCGGCGGGAATTCCCGGGGGCACGGGAACGGCCGCGACTGGCTATCCCGGAGGACATGTTGCTGCGGCGGGTATTCCCACGCAGATGGCCCAGGCGACTCAATCACCGACGGTGAGCGCAACTCCGGCCACCACGAATCTTGAAGTCATCTCAAAGCCCCCGGTGCAATACACGACGGAGGCGCGGGCGTTGAAGGTGGAAGGCGATGTGATTTTGCGCGTGACCTTCACGGCCGCGGGGCATGTTGTGGTGAACGGTGTGGTGCACGGATTGGGTCACGGATTGGACGAAGAGGCACGCAAGGTGGCGGAGCAGATTCGTTTCCGTCCGGCGACCCGGAATGGGCAGGCTGTGGATCTGACGACGAATATTACGATCACATTCCAATTGGCATAGAAGTAGAAGGAAGTAAACGAGTGCTGCACACTGCTGGGCCAACGAAAGCGGCGAAGCGTGGATGGCAAGAGAACAGGAAGAAGCAAACTAGGAGCATGAAATGACGTTTAGGAAGGTTTATATCTCCCTGCTCACGCTGGCACTGGGTGTGACCTGCGCATACGGCAAGAAGGCACCGAAATACGAGCAGGTGCAACCGCTCACCCCAGATCAGGCCGCACTGGTAGAGAAAGCAGTTGGGCAAGAAAAGATTCTGATTAAAGCAATCCAGCAGCATACGCCGCTGGTAGAAACTTATATTCAGGACACGCGCCCGGACGAGAAGCTTTATGAAGTACCGGTTGGAGATCAATACACACTGAGCCGCGTTGATTTTGGAAAGGGCTTTTTTGACAAGGCGTACGAGACGAAGCCGCAAGGCCGTCACGGCTTTTTCAAGGGCTCGATGGGTGCGATCAGCGGACTGACGAAAGCACTCGGACTGGACAAGCGATTCACGTACAACCCGACCGGGTTTATGCAGATGATGTTTCTGGACCCGACGGGATTTGATTCGCAGCACTACATCTTCAGCTACGTGCGCAAGGAATTTCTTGGTTCCGTGCGGACCTGGGTATACGACGTGCATCCCAAGGTCGCGGGAATGGGCCGCTTTTATGGCCGCATTTGGATCGAGGACCAAGATGGGAACGTGGTTCGGTTCAACGGCACGTACACGGGACCTACCTCGGATGAGGATTCGCGGTACTACTTCCACTTTGACAGCTGGCGCATGAACCTGCAGCCCGGTGTCTGGCTGCCTGTGGCAATTTATGTGGAAGAGTCGAATCGGGCCGACCGCAATGACTTTGAAAAAGCCGAAGGCCTGAAAGCACAGACGCATTTTTGGGGTTACAGCCTGAAGCTGCCCACGCGGGACAGCGAAAACGTGAGCATGAAGATCGAAGACGCGGTGGACAAGAGCGACGACTCGCAGGATGTGAGCCCGTTGCAGGCATCGCGGGACTGGGTTACCCAGGCAGAGAACAATGTAATCGACCGCCTGGAAGAAGCAGGCCTGGTGGCTCCGCTGACGCCGAATGGTTATGAAACCACCGTGCTGGACCAGATTGTGGTGAATCTCGCGGTGCCGAACAACCTGGCATTTTCGAGCCCGGTTCACTGCCGTGTGCTTTTGACGGATACGGTGGAAGCGACGACGGTGGGGAATACGATCCTTGTGAGCAAGGGTCTGATTGACACGCTGCCCAACGAAGAGGCGATTGCTTCAGTGATTTCGCTGGAACTTTCGCACATCGTTCTGGGACATCACACGGACACGCGGTATGCGTTCAATGACCGCCTGATGTTCCCGGATGAGTCCACATTCAAGCGGATCGACATGAACCACACCGATGCGGACGATGTTACGGCGGCCAAGAAGGCGACGGAGCTGATGGAAGCGTCGATGTACAAGGACAAGCTGAACAGCGCCGGTTTGTGGTGGGAACAGCTTGCCGATCGTGGAAAGAATCTGAAGGCACTGAATACGCCGCTGCTGGGCGATTCCCTGCTGAAGGTGGACGGCACGCCGTGGTTGGCGGATATTGCGCACCAGGCACCGAAGATCTCCTTCGACGACCTGGCCCAGATTCCCGCGCTGCCGTTGGGAAGCTGGTTGAAGACCGATCCATGGGATGACCGCGTGAAGATGTTGAATGCGAAGCGGTATGCTCCGATGAATGCGCGCGACAAGATGCCTCTGGAAGTGACGCCGCTGTATTTCAAGCTGCAGCGCTACGAGGTTGCCAATGCGGCAGCACCGTCAACTCCGGGAGCCAACACAGCCGCGCCGCAGGGCGGCGATCCGCAGGGACAGCCGACGGGCGCTCCAGCAGCGAACAACACGCAGCCTCAAGAAGGGCCGCAGGCACCCTCTTCGAATCCAAGCCCGCAGTAAAGTTCGACCCTTACTCAAGCCGGGGCGTGCAGTACGGCGCTCCGGCTTGAATCGTTTTTCCACATCATTTTTTTGAACAAGAGAAGCCGACACGAATTCGAGCTTCACAAGGAACTACTCCTCCCCGATGAAAAAGACTGCTCTGTTTTTCCTTTTGAGTGTGCTGTGCATGGGAAGCATCGAGGCCCGTGCGCAAGTTGTTTACTCCGCGACCCGTCCCGAGCGCGCGCTGAATATTGGCGTGATGGGTTCTCTGTACCAACCCGACTATGCCGGCAACGACTATGCGCAGACCGGCCCGAAAGATTTGCTAGGCTGGGGCGGCTATGTGGATCTGCGCCTGACCCACTGGATCCAGCTCGAGGCCGAAGGGCGCTGGATGCGCTTCAACAAGTATGAAGACATCTACGAAGACAACTACCTGTTTGGCCCTCGCTTCCCCATTCATGAGACGCGGCGCTTCAAGCCTTACGCGAAGGTGATGGCTGGGTGGGGGAAGATGAATTTTCAAGAGAACTTTGCCTATGGGCACTTCGCAAACATTGCAGTCGGGGGTGGTGTGGACATGCCCCTGACGCGGAAGCTGACCCTGAGGGCGATCGACTTTGAATACCAGTTCTGGCCGAACTGGGTCTATGGCGACCTGAAGCCTTATGGCGGAAGTGTCGGCATCTCGTATCGGGTGTTCTAGCAAAGCTGAGCGGCAATGAACCCTCGCGAGCGCGGGGGTTTGTTGTTTGCAGATCGAAGTGCCGTCATGCTGAAGGAACCCTGCCCCTCCCGTGTCGAACCGGACCTGGTGCAAACCTTAGAGGAATTGCGTGAATTCGAACCGATCTTCCATCGCGAAAGGTCGGGGAGGAGTTGCGAGGATTTCAGGCGATTGATGGCGGAGGACTATTGGGAGGTTGGCGCGTCGGGGCGGCGGTATGACCGGGATTTCATTCTGCAGCAGTTGGAAGAGCATCCGCCTGCCGATGCGCAGGCGGCTGGCTGGCGCTGCTGGGACTTTGGGCTGCGACGGCTGGGGCAGGAGGCCTATCTTCTCACGTATACGCTCGATCAATCGGGCCGCGTCACACGCCGGGCTACGATCTGGGACAAATCGAGCGGCCCATGGCGCATCCTCTACCACCAGGGGACCCTCGCTTCAGCGGATGAAGACGACACTGATCCACCTGAGTCCTGACCCTAACCTAACGGACAGCGACGAAAAGGCCGCTCCGAAGAGCGGCCCTGGCTAATACTGAGTTTCCGGTGGGTTATGCCGGTGAGGGTGAACCCTCGGGGAACCCGCCCGAGCCGCGGCTTTCAGGCTTGAGGACCTGTTGACCGCCGCTGCCGCTTCCGTCGCTCGGCGAGGCGAGAACGGAACGCATGGGGGGCAATTCCTTGCCTTCAATGAGCAGGCGAACTTCCTCGGCGTCGATGGTTTCGCGTTCAAGCAGAGCGGCTGCCATGCGGTGCATCGCGTCCTTATGAACGTCGAGAATGCCATGGGCAGACTGATAGGCTTCGTCGATGAGGCGGCGCACTTCGAGGTCAATCTGGCGGGCCGTCTCTTCGCTGAAGTCACGATGCTGTGCGATCTCGCGACCGAGGAAGATCTGTTCTTCCTTCTTGCCGAAGGTCAATGGTCCGAGGCGGCTCATGCCGTACTCGCAGACCATGCGACGGGCGAGGTCGGTAGCTGTCTCGATATCGCTGCCGGCACCTGTGGACATCTGGTTGAGGAAGATTTCTTCCGCCACGCGTCCGCCGTAGGCCGTTGCCAAGCGGGTCTCAAGATATTCGCGGGTGTAGTTGTGGCGGTCATCGGGAAGATAGACGGTGACGCCGAGGGCCATGCCGCGCGGAATGATGGTGACTTTGTGGATGGGATCGGAGTTTTCGCGGAAGAACGAGACCATGGCGTGGCCGGCCTCGTGGTACGCGGTGACTCTCTTTTCCGCATCGGTGAGGAGCATGGATTTCCGCTCAGCACCCATGAGGACCTTATCCTTGGCGAGCTCAAAGTCATACATCAACACTTGCTTGCGGTTGACGCGAGCGGCGTTGAGAGCAGCCTCATTGACCATGTTGGCAAGGTCGGCACCGCTGAAACCGGGTGTGCCACGAGCCAGGACATTGAGGTTGACGTCGTCGCCGACGGGCACCTTCTTGACATGGACGCGGAGGACTTCTTCGCGCCCGCGCACATCAGGCAGACCCACAACCACGCGGCGATCGAAACGACCGGGGCGCAGCAGCGCGGGATCGAGGACGTCGGGGCGGTTGGTGGCCGCGACGAGGATGACGCCGTCGTTGGATTCGAATCCATCCATTTCGACAAGGAGCTGATTCAGAGTCTGTTCGCGTTCGTCGTGTCCACCGCCGAGACCGGCGCCGCGATGACGGCCCACGGCATCGATTTCGTCGATGAAGATGATGCAGGGCGCGTTCTTCTTACCTTGTTCGAAGAGGTCGCGGACGCGGCTTGCGCCGACGCCTACGAACATCTCAACGAAGTCGGAACCGGAGATAGAGAAGAACGGCACGTTGGCCTCGCCGGCGACGGCGCGGGCGAGCAGCGTTTTGCCGGTTCCCGGAGGTCCGACGAGAAGGACGCCCTTGGGGATGCGGCCGCCGAGCTTCTGGAACTTCTGCGGTTCGCGCAGGTATTCGATGATTTCCTTTAATTCTTCTTTGGCTTCGTCGACGCCGGCCACATCCTTGAAAGTGACCTTCTTCTGCTGCATGGACAGCAGGCGGGCGCGGCTCTTGCCAAAAGAAAGGGCCTTGTTTCCGCCGGACTGCATCTGGCGGAGCATGAAGAACCAGATGGCGCCGAGGAGGATGAACGGACCGATATTAAAGAGCAACTGAACCAGGAAGATATTGCTCTGAGGATCCTTGAGCGTGACCGATACTTTGGCCGCATAGAGCTTATTGATCAGGGTGTCAGCGTTCTGCGGGATCGTGGTATGGAACTGATCCTTGGAATCGGACTTCAGGTGCCCGTGGAGCTCGGTACCCTGGATCGTGACGTCCGCCACCTGCTGAGCATCGGCTTTGGAAAGCAGATCTGAATAGGTGACCTCAATATCCTTGCCACCACCCAGATTGGTCCCCTTCTCCACAACGCCCCAGAGCAACACGAGGCAGATGAGGATGAAGACCCAGAACATAATCGTTTTGACGGTCGAATTCACCAGGATTCCTCTTTCCCGGCGGGGGAGAAGCCAGACTTGCGACCTCCAACACCGCCCGCTCCATCCCTATAGACGCCCACGCCTGTGTCGAAGTCACAGAAAGTGGGAAGTATCTCGGCGGTCGACACCGACCCTGTCTGCCGGGATGGGCAGTAACCCCGATTGTACTCCCAGGGGACACAAAGAATGAAGGCCCCGCGCATTCTGGTAACGACTTTGAAATGAGCGAGGAAAAGGCTTTGGTTTTTGAACCGATTCGGGTGCGATCAGAGGGGATGGCTGCTGGGCGGGTCGGAAGAAAGTGGTTCTGCCTGGATCTCGATGCCAAGCTCCGGCTCAACCTCGATGCCGCGCATCCAGGCGATATGGCCATCAATATCCAGAACCGGCCAGGAAGTTCTGTCAGTGCCCGTAACTTTCATTCGTTCAAGCACTTCCTTGACTTTGCGCGAGCTGGAGGAGTGGCGCACGCGCACGCGGTCTCCTGGTTTCCATGGACGAAGACACGCAGAACGGGCTGTCAGGGCGGAAGGATTCTGGCATTCGGATAGAAAGATGCGCAGACGGACCCCGAAAGAGGGCGCCGCGATTTCACCTGGAAGCGTGGCGGTGTACTCGAGCAAGGGATTCGCGTTGTTCGTGGAGGGCCTGGCGGAGGCTGGGGTGAGGCGGATTTCCCGGTGCGTACGCTCAGCAAGAATGCCATTGGCAATCTCGCATTTTTGGCCGGCGCGGCCGGAAAGAGCAAGCTGCCGGAGGGTTTCGGTCGCCACGAAATCGAGGGCCGTGCCGAGTTGGTCGACGGCCCGGCGAAGAAGTCTGCGCTGGTGGGCAGGTGGAAGCGCGGAAAGGCGGGTGATGTCGAAGGCCAGAGCGGGTGTGGCGGCGCGACCACCGCCGCGAACCGGCTGGCCAGGAAGAATAAGCTGCGGAGCGATGCGCGCGATTTCGGTTTGCCACCAAGCCTCTTCGTCGCGGGCGAGAGTGGCCATTTGCGCGAGATGCTCACGGAGGCGCGGATTCCAAGTTTCAAGAAGTGGCAAGAGTTCGTGACGAATGCGATTGCGGGTGAAACCGAGATGGCGATTGGAAGAATCTTCGCGCCAAGGTTGGTTGAGACTTTGGAGATAAGTTTCGATTTCGTTGCGCGGGACGGCGAGGAGTGGGCGAAGAATTCTGCCTTCAGGAAAGGCGAGCACAGGGTGAATTCCCGACAGGCCCTCGGTCCAGGCTCCGCGAAGGAGTTTGGCGAGCACGGTTTCAGCCTGATCGTCGAGCGTGTGCGCCGTCGCAACTGCATCCAACGGCGCTTCGTGCGGCAGCCCTTTGGACATGATCTGGCGAAACCACGCGTAACGCAGGCGGCGGGCTGCTTCTTCGATGGACTCGGCGGATTTGTTGATGGCGGGATCGGGCGCCGCTTCCGCTGCGGTGTTGACCTGGGCAAAGTGGAAAGGGATGTCGAGGCGATCGGCCAGATCGCGGCAGAAGGCGAGATCCTCGTCAGCTTCTGTACCGCGAAGACTGTGATGGAGGTGCGCGGCGTGGAGAACAAGGCCGAGTTCCCTTCTCTGTTCCGCCAGCGCACGGAGCAGCGCAACTGAGTCGGCTCCTCCCGAAAGGCCGACGGCGAGGCGCATGCCGGGATGGAGCAGTGAGGTGTCTAGTTTGAGAACCGGTTGCACGAGTGGATGATACGTGGTGCGGACGACCCAGGCGGAATTGCTCGGCGGAATTCTTATACTGGACAGTATGTGGACGACACGATTGGCGACCGTTGCAGATGCTGCTCTATTGACCGCGCATCGGCATGCGATGTTCGCCGAGATGGGAAAGAGCGAGGACGGCGCACTCGCGGAGATGAGCCGCAATTTTGAGCCCTGGGTGAAGCGGATGCTGGAAGCCGGCAAGTATGTCGGATGGGTTGTTGAAGAGGACAAGCGAGCTGTGGCTTCAGCGGGATTCTTCGAATTGGAATGGCCGCCACATCCATTGGATCCTTCGGCGTGTGGGCGCGGTTATTTGCTGAATTTCTGGGTTGATCCGGAGTTTCGCAGGCAAGGGACAGCGCGCGCCCTCGTGAAAGAGGCGCTGGAGGAATCGAAGCGGAGAGGATTGAGGATCACGGCTCTGCATGCATCCGATGCAGGAAAGCCGGTGTATGAAGCGATGGGCTTTTACGCGACGAATGAGATGTACTTCGTGGAATCAAGTTAGCGATGTGCGATGCGACGGGCGTAATTATTCGGCGTGTGCAGTGGCGTTGTATACTCGGCGAGTTATGCAGGTATTTGCGATTGTGCCCGCCGCCGGGCTGGGAACGCGGATGGCTGGGCCACCAGCCAAGCATCCGAACGAGAAGGATCCGTCGTCGGGGGGGCCACCGAAACAATTTTTGGCGCTGGATGGCGTTCCGATTCTGATTCATTCGCTGCGCGCGTTTGCCGCAGTGAAGCGTGTGACCGCGATTTATGTGGCTGTACGCAACACGGAGGTGGAGCGGGCAGAAGCGCAAGTAGCCGAATACGGATTCGTCGGCAAAGTGCACGTGGTCGAGGGCGGCGATAATCGGCAGGAATCCGTGGCGCATGCGCTTGCGGCGCTGCCTGCCGCGGAGGACGACATCGTTCTGGTGCATGACGCGGTGAGACCACTGATTGACGCGGCGACCATTGAGCGGACGATCGAAGCTGTGGAACGGCATGGCGCCGCAATTGTGGGGCTGCCTGCGGTGGACACAATCAAACAGGTTGAACGAACGGCGCACGGAGCGCTGATCACGGCAACGATTCCGCGGGAATTTATAGTGCAGGCGCAGACACCGCAGGGGTTCCGCTACGGACTGCTGCAGAAATGCTTTGCCGAAGCCACCGAGGATGGATTTGTGGGCACGGATGAAGCTTCGGTAGTGGAACGCGCAGGATTGCCGGTAGCGGTCGTACCGGGTTCTCAGGTTAATCTGAAGATTACGCAGCCTGGCGATCTGGAACTGGCCGAATTCTATCTTCGGCAGAGAGTTCACTGAGCGACGAAGGTCTGCAATCGACCGGCTGGAGCCGGACAGGACAGACGAACAAAGCATGGATACACGGATCGGATTTGGCTGGGACTCGCATGCATTCAAAGCCGGCGTGCCGCTACGCATTGGAGGCATGACGCTGGATCACCCCGAGGGTCTGGCCGGGCACTCCGATGGCGACGTGCTGTTGCACGCGATCACCGATGCGCTGCTCGGAGCGGTCGCGGCTGGGGATATTGGGAGCTTTTTCCCGCCAGGCGATCCGCGATGGAAGGACGCCGACTCGGCGATTTTTCTAAGGCTTGCACTGGAAGAGCTGGACCACGCTGGATACAGGGTGGTGAATGTGGACACTACGCTGGTGCTAGCGGCGCCAAAGATCGGGCCGGTTGCCGGAGAGATGCGTTCGAAGGTGGCCGATCTGTTGGGTGTGAACCTTGACCAGGTGAGCATAAAAGCGAAGACGCCAGAGGGACTTGGTCTGGATCATGTGGCGCAATGCCACGCCGTGGTACTGGTGGAGCAGACGGGCGACCCTGATGAGCTGAAGAGCATGAGTGCGGTGATTGAAACACAACGGCAACTGGAAGACGTGGTCGATGATCTTTTGGCGTCGGTGCATGGGGTTCCGAAAAAGAAAAGTGCAGCGCCTGCTTATGACACCGACGACATGACGTAGAACGAGACATCAGAGCGGAGAGTATCGGGAGCAATTCCATCTGACTTGGGCTGACTTGAATTTCATCGACGGGAAGAATTCCGTTGCAGAATTCCGAGATTGGTCTTACCGTGGCGGGGAGTCATCATCTCAAACTGGGAGCACGATCATGTATCTTGCGCTTCTTCTGCAACAGAACCAGCTTGATCCTGAGCAAGTGCAGCACATGGCAATGGCGATCCTGGCCATTCTGCCGGTCATCATCCTGATCGTTCTGGCCATTCTCATTGTGCCTTTCTGGTTCATTTGCAAAAAGGCAGGTTTTTCGCCCTGGTTGTCGCTGTTGTGTTTGATACCGACAATCGGCATGCTGATTCTGCTTTACGTGCTGGCATTTGCTGACTGGAAAGTTGTTCCAACTGCACAACCGCAGATGCCGTACCCGTACCCGCCTCCACCACCACGTTCGTAAGCTGAAACTGATACCATCGAAGTGGAAAAACACTCATCGATGGAAGCAGAAAATCTCTCAAAATCAGGGACTCCGCGCGTTCGGTTTGCCCCTTCGCCGACCGGGTATCTGCATGTAGGCAGCGCGCGGACTTTCATATTGAACTGGCTGTATGCCCGGCACAGCAACGGGACCATGGTGTTGCGGCTGGACGACACGGATGTCGAGCGCAATACGGACGCAAGCGTCCAATCGATTTTTGAAGGCCTTCGCTGGCTGGGGCTGGACTGGGATGAGGAGTACAAGCAGTCAGAGCGGCTGGCATTGCACCGGGAACAAGCAGAATCAATTTTCGCGAAGGGTCTTGCGTACCGGGACTTTACTCCTGCGCATGCAGCAGGCGGAGAGCAGTCTTCAGCGCAAGGCGCGTGGCTTTATAACCCCGGCATGCGCGAACTCTCGCGAGAGGAGAGCGACCATCGGGCCGCCGCCGGTGAGTTGTTTGCCCTGCGGTATCGTGTGCCGCGGGGACAAGACCGAACGCTGCGGTTTGTGGATGGCGTCTACGGACAGCAGACGAAGCTCGCCGATGAAGTAGAGGATTTTGCTCTGCTGCGCTCGGACGGAATGCCGACGTATCACCTGGCATCGTGTGTTGACGATGCCGATTTGCGCATCACCCAGATCATCCGCGGTCAGGATCATTTGAGTAACACCTTCAAACATCTGTTGATCTTTGAAGGTCTCGGCAAGGAGGCACCGCAGTTTGCGCATCTTCCGCTGCTGGTTGCGCCGGATGGGGCCAAGCTTTCGAAGAGGAAACACGGGCCAGTGGTCAGCGTGACCACGTACCGCGATGCCGGTTTTCTGCCGCTCGGCTTCATCAATTTTCTGTGCCTTCTGGGTTGGTCGCCCAAGAATGACCGCGAGTTTTTGACGATCGAAGAACTGCGCGAGGCCTTTACGCTGGAGGGTGTGAACCGGGCCAACGCAGTCGTGAATTTCAGCGAGGAAGATCCTTTCGATCCAAAGGCGGTCTGGCTCAATGCCGAACATATCCGGGCGTTACCGGTTGATCAGCTCAGCTTGCTGCTTCAGCCCTTCTTCGCACAGGCTGAAATGCATCCTTCGCCGGAGCAGTTGCAGGCCGTCACCCCGTTGATCCGGGAGCGCATCAAGCTGCTACGCGACGCTGTGGGCGCGGCTGACTTTTTCTTCGTTTCTGAGCTGGCTCCCTATGATCCGGCCGAGCTGATTCCGCAGAAGGGCGATGCTGCGACGGCGGGGCGCGTTCTGCATCTCGCGGCGGAGGTTTTGGCGACGACAGCATTCGATCATGATTCGCTTGACCACGCATTGCGACAGGCTGCAGCATCCCTGGGATTGAAGGCCGGCCCGATGTTCCAGCCGATTCGCGTGGCGGTGTGTGGACGCAAGAATGCTCCGCCGCTTTTTGAGACTCTGGTAGTGCTCGGCCGTGAGGTTTGCCTGGAGCGTATTCGCAAAGCCGAAGAAAACCTCAAATCGCTCCTTTGAGCACAGATTGTTAGGAATGGCAGGAATGACGAATTCGAATTCGGAAAGCCAAGACACTCGCACCCACTCAAATTTTCTCCGCGATCAGATCGCCAGTGATTTAAGCAGCAAGAAATATGGCGACGCTTCGATTCAGACCCGCTTTCCTCCCGAGCCGAATGGATACCTGCACATTGGCCACGCGAAGGCTATTTGCCTCGACTTTGGGCTCGCCGACGAGTTTGGCGGCAAAACGAATTTGCGCTTCGATGACACGAACCCTGAGAAGGAAGAGCAGGAATACGTTGATTCGATCCAAAAGGATGTCCGCTGGCTGGGGTTCGACTGGGAGCGCCTGTGCTATGCCTCAGACTATTTCGGCCAGCTCTACGAGTGGGCATTCAAGCTTGTGGAGGACGGGAAAGCGTATGTGGATGACCTCACGGCCGATGAGATCCGTAAGCATCGGGGCACGTTGACGGAACCCGGCACGGACAGCCCGTATCGTACCCGCTCTGTCGAAGAGAATATCGATCTGTTTGTGCGCATGAAGAATGGCGAGTTCCCTGACGGAAGCCGCGTGCTGCGCGCAAAGATCGACATGGGATCACCGAACCTGAATATGCGGGATCCGGTGATGTACCGGATACTCCACGCCACGCATCACCGCACGGGTGACCAGTGGTGCATCTACCCGATGTACGATTTTGCGCACGGACAGTCCGACTCAATCGAACATGTGACGCATTCGATGTGCACGTTGGAATTTGCCGACCATCAACCGCTCTACCGGTGGTATATCGAGCAGTTGGGGATTTTTCCGTCGCAGCAAATTGAATTTGACCGGTTAAATCTGACCTACACGATGCTGAGCAAGCGAAAGCTGCTGCAGCTTGTGCAGGAAAAGCGGGTGAGCGGTTGGGACGATCCGCGCATGCCCACTATTTCCGGCATTCGCCGTCGCGGGTTTACACCGGAGGCGATCCGAGCATTTTGCGCATCGATTGGCGCCACGCGCACGAACGGAACAACCGATATTGAGATGCTCGAGCATTTCCAGCGCGACGACTTGAACCACCGCGTTCCGCGAGCCATGACCGTGTTGCGTCCTCTGAAGCTGGTCATCGACAACTATCCTGCAGGCCAGGTTGAGCAGGTTGAAGTTGCGAACAACCCTGAAGACCCGTCGGCAGGAACGCGCCAGGTGCCCTTCTCGGGCGAGATTTTTATCGAGCAGGATGATTTTCGCGAAGTCCCTCCGCCGAAGTATTACCGCCTTTCTCCCGGCAAGGAAGTACGTTTGCGTGCTGCCTACTTTGTGACGGCGCAGAGAGTAGTGAAAGACGAAGACGGGAATGTCATTGAAGTGCACTGTACCTATGACCCGGCGAGCCGCGGCGGCAACTCACCGGACGGCCGTAAGGTGAAATCGACGATCCACTGGGTGTCAAGTGCACACGCGATCTCCGCAGAGATTCGCCTTTACGACAAGCTCTTCAGCAAAGCAGATCCCTTCGATGTGGAAGAAGGCCGGGACGTGCTCAGCAATCTGAACCCCGATTCGCTCGAGATTCTGAACGGCGCGAAACTGGAGCCATCTCTTGCGAGCGCCAAGCCTGGAGACCGTTTTCAATTTGAGCGCGTGGGCTATTTTTGTGTCGATCTAGACTCGACAGCGGAGAAACTGGTATTCAACCGGACATTGCCGCTGAAAGATTCCTGGGCAAAGATCGAGAAGAAAACGGGAGCGTAGAAGCGCACCATTTTGCTATCAGCTGTCAGGAGTTTGTTGGGCGACCCGAGAACTTGCCGGGAAGGCGGAGGTGGAGGGGGTCCAGCTGTATTGCCAAACGCCTAGGGCGAAAAGCTACTGACCGATTACATCGATGGGAACGGTGATGGTTTTGGGGGGCATGCATGCGCTTTTGTCGCACGCCTGAAAACGCAGGCTCGCCTGGACGAGGTGGTTCCCGGGCGGAGCGATGATGCTAGCCTGTATGGCGAACTCGCCGGTATATACGCTCAGTTTGGTTTTCGGGTCGAGCGGCAGGGTGATGTCGGAACCTTGTGGGTAGTTTGCTATGTCGAGGCGCACGCCCGATTCCGCGGGAATGGCGAAGTTGGTCGGAATCAGGTAGTCATCGTGGGGTGTGTGGGAGTTGATGTGGAGGCCCTGGGCGATTCGGAAATGGAGTACGACGGGACTGGGTTTGCCGGAGGGTATGGTGACCTGCTCGGGAAAAAGATACTCGACGGCTGCACCTTTTACAATGGAGCGATTGGGCGAGTCGACGAAAGGTGATTGGGCGATGGAACTTGAGATGGCCGCGACCATTGCGAGCGCTACGGAAAATTGGAAGACTGCCTGGCGAAGCCTCATTTCCCTTCTCCAAGAGCTTTGCGAATGTTGTCCTCGATGTCTTCTTCAGAGGTGAGGCCCTGGCGAGCGCCGACGATCAGGCCAGAACGGTTGATAAAGAATGAGGTCGGCATGGCATCGAGGCCGTCCCAATCCTTGCTCAGCGAATCGCCATTGATGAGAACCGGATATTGCACGTGCATTTGCTTGACGAAGTCTGCAATTGCAGCTTTGTCCTTTGCCCAGCCTGCCTTGTCGTTCGCGGCAAGGTCGTCCCCTTCCGAAGAGATGCCAATAACTTCGAATCCTTGCGGAGCATATTTGTTACGAAGCTCGATGAGCCAGGGGGTTTCAATTTTGCACGGCCCGCACCAGGTTGCCCAGAAATTGACGAGCACGGCCTTGCCTTTGTAGTCGGCCAGGGAGACCTTTTGACCGGAAAGGTCCTGGAGCGTAAATGCAGGGGCAGGCTTATTGAGAAGCGGGGTGTTGTAGAGGAACGCGGAGCCTGAGGCGTCGGGGACAAGCTCGGCCTTAGCAGTGGCGGCGAGACGCTTTTCGGCGGCCTGTTTGCGGTATTCCCAATTGGCCCAGCCAGCCCAGGCGAAGACGGCGAGCAGAAGAAGGGTGATTCCAAGGACAACGGTATTACGCTTCACGCGGAATAGACCTCTCGTATCTATTGTACGAGCCAAAAGAGTGCTTGGAGAAGCTGCGAAGAGCGCGCGGCAACAGAAGAGTTGCGCGGAAGCTGATACCATCAGAAACCGATGAATCGCAAGAACGGGGATAACACCATGAAGCCGGCGGAGTTGGTGCGCACGGAAGCGGCTGCCCTGGAGGCGCTGGCACAGCGTTTGGAAGGCTCGATGGCCGAGGATTTTGCCCGGGCCGTCGACCTGATTGTGCGGTGTGGCGAAGGCAACGGACGGGTGGTGGTGACCGGGATGGGCAAGAGCGGCATCATCGCGCAGAAAATTGCGGCGACGCTCAGCTCGACGGGATCGCCGGCGCTGTTTCTTCATCCCGCCGAGGCCGTGCATGGGGACCTGGGCGTGCTGATGCCGGGAGACGTGGTGATCGCGCTGAGCGCGAGCGGCGAGACGGAAGAAATTCTTCGCTTGCTGGCTACGCTGAAGCGCAAGGGCGATGCCCTGGTGAGCTTCACATGCGAGTCGAAGTCGACTTTGGCGGCGGCAAGTGACGTGGCGCTGGATTGCAGCGTGGAACGGGAAGCGTGCGGGCTGGGATTGGCACCCACAGCGAGCACGACGGCGATGCTGGCGTTGGGCGATGCGCTGGCGATTGCAGTCAGTTTGCGCAAGGGTTTCAAGGCAGAAGACTTTGCCGAGCTGCATCCGGGCGGGAAACTCGGCAAGCAATTGGCAAAGGTCGCCGACCTGATGCACAAAGGCATGGACTTGCCGGTTGTGACACCGGCAACGCCCATGATGGATGTGATTTTTGAGATGTCGTCGAAGAAGCTGGGAATTAGCACGGTGCAGGAGAATGGGAAGCTGCGCGGGGTGATTTCCGATGGCGACCTGCGGCGGTTGCTGGAGCGTGAAGGCGGAGCCGCTCTGAGCAAAATGGCGGGCGAGGCGATGAATACCGCACCACGTACGATTGCACCTGGGGAACTGGCTGCGAAGGCCCTCGCCATTCTGGAAGAACAAAAAATCACATCGCTGGTGGTGGTGGAAGCTTCAGGCAGAGTCGAAGGGATTGTCCATCTGCATGACCTGTGGGGCGTGGAGCTGATTTAGAGACGGCGATCAAGGAACGACAAAGCGCCTTCATCCTGGTGCCTGTCGCCGCTCACCGTTTTGCAGGTCAAGACCCCCTTGAGCATTCGATGACAGAATGTGTCACCGCTTCCACGGCCAGTGTCAGGGTTGACACGCCGCCCAGCCCCGAGTTCGCCTCCACCTCGTTTATTTTCAGCGAACAACGTTTTGGCCCCCTTTTTGCACTCTATCTACGCAACGGCAGAGCAGGGGGCGATTGTGGCGGTATCTTCTGTGGCAACATGGGCGGCATTGGGCAGCGTGGCTTCGGCGGCGTCCGGCCATGTAGAAGTCGGCGAACATTTAGAATGGGGACTGGTCCATTGCAACGCATTGCGTCCGTGTTCGGACCGGAGGCCCCAGACTGTGCGGAGCCCCACGAAAACGGACGGGAAAGCAAGTAACCCTTTCAACATGCATCGTTGGTCGAAGCTTTTTGTTCCTACTCTTCGCGAGGCCCCGGCGGATGCCGAAGTGGCCAGCCACAAGTTTCTGCTCAGGTCCGGCTACATCCGGCAGCTGGGCGCAGGCATTTACAACTACCTTTTCCTCGGACAGCGTTCGCTGAACAAGATTGTGGGCATTGTGCGCGAGGAGATGGACAAGATTGGACAGGAGTTCTATCTGCCCGCACTTTTGCCGCGGGAGCCGTGGGAACAAAGCGGGCGCTGGACCGGAATGGGCGACAACATGTTCCGGCTGAAGGACCGTAAGGGCGCGGATCTGTGCCTGGGCATGACGCATGAGGAGATCATGACGGTGATTGCGCGGAGCGAGTTGCGCAGCTACAAGCAGCTTCCTCAAATCTGGTATCAGATCCAGACGAAGTTTCGCGATGAGCCGCGGCCGAAGGCAGGACTGCTGCGTGTGCGGCAATTCACGATGAAGGACAGCTACTCGTTTGATATCGACAAGGCGGGGCTGGACAAGAGCTTCGACCTGCATGATGCGGTGTATCGCCGGATCTTCACTCGCTGCGGATTGAAATTTGTAGCGGTGGAAGCGGATTCGGGCGCGATGGGCGGATCGCAGTCGCAGGAGTTCATGGTCTACACCGATGCAGGTGAGGATCTGATCGCGAGCTGTCCGGTCTGCGGTTATGCGGCGAATCTGGAAAAAGCGACGTCAAGGCTCGAGCCGGTAGTGGAAATGGAGCCGACAGGCGATGGGACACCGGAGCAGGTGTCGACGCCGGGATGTGCAGCGATTGTCGATGTGGCAGAGTTCTTCAAGATTTCTCCGGCAAGTGACATCAAGTGCGTGGCCTACATGGCGTTGAAGCGCGGCGCAGCAGGCGCGAAGGATTCGTGGCACGGCGTTGCGACCTTCCTGCGCGGCGACCACCAAGTGAATGAGACGAAGCTGCTGGGCGCATTGGGCGCGGCCGAATTGCGCACGATGCAGTCTGAGGAGTTGCAGCAGTACTTCAATGGGCCAGCTGGCTTTCTTGGGCCGGTGGGATTGAAGCACGGAGACAAGCCGCTGAACGAAGGGCTGACGGTGATCGTGGACAAATCGCTTGAAGGCCGCAAGAACCTGGTGGCCGGAGCGAACAAGCTGGACTATCACGTGCGGAACGTGGCGCCGGGCCGCGACTTTACATGGACGCTCAGTGCGGACATTCGCAGCGTGAACGAGGGCGAGGCCTGCCCGGTGGATGAGTGCAGCGGCAAGCTTGTGGTGGGCAAGGCGGTTGAAGTCGGGCACATTTTCAAGTTGGGCTACAAGTACTCGGAGTCGATGGGAGCGCGGGTGCTGGATGAGAACGGCAAAGAAGTGACGCCGATCATGGGCAGCTACGGGATTGGAATTGAGCGTATTTTGACCGCGGCCATTGAGCAATCGCATGACGCAAACGGCTTCTGGCTGCCTGCATCGATTGCGCCGTTCAGCGTGGTGGTGACCGTGACCAACGCAACGGATGCGGCACTGCGCGAGACCGGCGAGAAGCTTGCGGCCGAGCTCGAAGCCGCAGGGCTGGATGTGCTGCTGGATGACAGAGACGAGCGGGCAGGCGTCAAATTCAAAGATGCCGACCTGGTGGGAATTCCCTATCGCATCAATGTGGGTAAGAAGGCTGCGAGCGGGCTGGTGGAGCTGGTGACGCGCGCGCATGCGGCCAGCGAAGATGTTTCATTGAGCAACGTGGCGGCGCATCTGAAACAGCGTGTGCAGGAAGACTTGTTACTGGGCGATAGCGAGTAAGTCTAAACGAGGAACCGAATGGCGTGGAAGATCAAGCTCGCGATGCCCACCGGGAAATATCCCTGGCTGACTTTGGCGTTGCGTATTGCAATTGTGAGCGCGGCTGTTTTAGTGGTTGCCAGCGTCGGTGTCTTCACGTTCTATTACCATAAGTATGAGGGCGTCGTGGATGCGCGGCTAAAGCAGCCATTGTTTGCCAACACCGCGAAGATCTTTGCCGCTCCGCGCGAAGTGAGGCCAGGACAGAAGCTGAGTGTTCGACTGATCGCAGGCGAATTGCGGGAAGCGGGTTACACGACCGACGGCGCTACGCAGGCTTCGCCACTTGGAACCTACACCGAAACGGCTCAAAGCATCACGATTCAGCCTGGACCGCAGTCGTATCACGCGCCGGACGCAGCGACGATTCAAGTGAGCGGCGGCCAGGTGCAATCGATCAAGGACGAACGCGGGCAGGCGTTGGCGAGCTACGAACTTGAACCCTTGCTGATTACGGGACTGAGCGATTCGAACCGGATCAAGCGCCGCCTGCTGACCTATGATGAGATTCCGCCGAATCTTGTACGTGCAGTCGTGGCGATTGAAGATCGCCGGTTCTTCGATCATGGCGGAGTGGATTTCATCCGCCTGTTTGGAGCAGTGATCAACGATCTGAAGCCGGGCCACCATTACGTGGAAGGCGGATCGACGCTGACCATGCAGCTGGCGCGCGGCTTTTTTTTAACTCCGGAGCGGCGGATCAAGCGCAAGCTGAAAGAAATTCTGATCACGTTCCAGCTGGAACACCGCTTCAGCAAGAAGCAAATCTTTGAGATGTACGCCAACCAGATCAACCTGGGACAGCGTGGAAGTTTCAGCATTAACGGATTTGGCGAAGCGTCGCAGGCCTTCTTCGGCAAAGACGTGCGGCAACTCGATCTAGCCGAATGCGCGCTGCTGGCGGGAGTCATTCAGAGCCCGAACCGGTTGAGCCCGTTCCGACATCCGGAGCGTTCGATAGAGCGGCGCAACCTGGTGCTGGACTCGATGGTGGAGACCGGCGCAATCACAAAGGATGAAGCGGAGCGCGCAAAGAAAGAACCTCTGCATCTTGCGCCGACCAGCGTGGATGAGAACGAGGCTCCTTACTTTGTGGACCTGGTGCGGGACGAGCTGACACAAAAGCTGGGCGATCGAGACTTCAACAGCGAGGGATTGCGCATTTACACCTCGCTCGATCCGAGCTTGCAGCAGCTGGCATCGGAGGCTGTGGATTCCACCACATCCAAGATTGACGAACTGGTGGACAAGAAGCATGCGCGCGACCGCAAGCTGGGCACTCCGTATGTTTACCCGCAGGTAGCGGTGGTGGCGCTGAACCCGCATACCGGCCAGGTACTGGCATTGGTGGGGGGACGCAGCTACGGAACCAGCCAGGTGAATCACGTGGTAGCACATCGGCCGACGGGTTCGATCTTCAAGCCGTTTGTCTACGCTGCGGCCTTTGCCACGGCGGTGGAAGGCACGATGCTGCCGGGACAGGACAAGCTGTTTTCTCCGATTACCATGCTGAGCGATCAACAGCAGACGTACGGCGAGGGAACGGACCAGGAATATACGCCACGCAATTACAAGGGCGAGTATTACGGCGATGTGACGGCACGCTACGCCCTGATGCGTTCGGACAACAACGCGACGATTGCGCTGGCAGGGATGGTGGGCTTCGATCGCGTGGCGGCGCTGGCGAGGGATGCGGGGATCAAAAGCGCACGAGGAACTCCCTCGATGGCGATCGGGTCTTATGACGCGACACCTTTGGAGATGGCAGGCGCTTACACCGTGTTTGCGAATAATGGATTGCATCTAGATCCCTGGTTGCTGGCCAGTGTACGTACCCCGACGGGCGACGTGATCCAGGACTACACACCGACTTCGCGACAGGTACTGGATCCGCGCGCGGCCTTTCTGACCACAAGCCTGATGGAAGATGTGCTGCGGGGCAACGGGAAGGACGGCTGCCGGATCGATGGACGAGATTATTGCGGGACCGGAGCGGGTGTCCGCAACCTGGGCTTTATTTCGCCGGCAGCGGGCAAGACTGGAACCAGCCATGATGCGTGGTTTGCCGGATTCACCACCAATCTGCTTTGTATCGTCTGGGTCGGCAATGACGACTACACCGACATCAAGCTGGAAGGCGCGGACCTTGCCGCGCCGATTTGGGCAACACTGATGAAGAAGGCCGTGCAGCTGCCGCAATACAGCGATACGCACGACTTCACTCCCCCGGACGGGGTGCAGGTTGTGAGCCTGGATAAGAGTTCCAATTTATTGGCCGATGCGGCGTGCCCGGACGATTTCGACGCGGCCTTTCTCAATGGGACGGCACCGACGGACCCCTGCGACCACCCACAGGATCGTCGCAACATCTTCCAGAAACTGCTGGGGATTGGCAAGCCGGGCAACTAAGAACAGCTCCTCTGGCTGGAGGTCAGGGCTTTATCCCTGGAAGCCTTTCGAGAATGATGAAAATGCTGCCTGGAAGGCGCGAGTTCCTACAATCCTCGCTGGAACTAGTCGCCGCAACGCTGCTTCCGCATGGGGTCGACGCGGGACCCTTTTCAATGTCCGACGACACGGATGGAGAGGGTCTTGCGAGCTGGGAGCCGGGCGTACTGGAGATTCACCACATCGATACGGGACGCGGTAATTCGTCGTTGATTCTCGGTCCCGATGGCACAACGATTCTGATCGATGCAGGAGAGGCCCACAGTGCCGAGAAAACGATGGCCCCTGCGCGTCCGGATGCAACGCGATGCGCCGGCGAATGGATTGCTCGTTACGTGCGTCGGCAGCTGGAAAGAGTCGGCCGAGATGATCTCGACCTTCTCCTCGTGACACATCTGCATGGAGATCATGTGGGGGAAGTGGCTGCATCGAGCGCGCAATCCACGCATGGGAACTACAAGTTGACCGGCGCCGCAGCGGTTGCCGATGCGATCAAGGTGCATGGACTGATTGATAGGGGATGGCCAGACTATCGATATCCGAGCCCGGCCACCGATGCGACTTCACTGAATTACATTGCACTGGCGCGGAGTCTGGCAGATCGTGGAACGAAGGTCGAGCGAGCCAGGGCGGGATCCATCCATCAACTTGGACTGAGAAAAGATCCGGATCGCCACGCTGATTTCGAGGCACGCGTGCTTTCAGTGAATGGCGATGCATGGACAGGAATTGACGAGATGTCGGAGGCCCATTTTCCGCCGATCGCCAGACTTGCCGCGCGGGATCTGCCGACGGAAAACATGTGTTGTATTGGGCTCACTTTGCAATATGGCCGGTTTCGCTTTTACACCGGGGGAGACCTGACGTGCGATACCGTCTATGGCCGCCTACCGTGGCATGACATTGAATCGCCGGTTGCGCACGCAGCCGGGGTCGTCTCTGTCGCCGTTGCAAATCATCACGGGTATTTCGACGCATGCGGCCCGGATGCAGTACGAGCACTGAGGCCGAGAGTCTGGATTCTGCCGACCTGGCATGTTTCGCATCCGGCGATGAGCGCGTTGGCGAATGTGTTCAGCGAAGAGTTGTATCCCGGCGAACGTTCTGTCTTTGCCACCGGGATGACGCCCGAGGCGTTGCTGACGACCGAGCGATTCTCAAGCAGGCTCTCCAGCAGCGACGGTCACGTGGTGGTTCGTGTGCCCGAAGGAGGCCGCGAATTCAGTGTTCATGTTGTGAACGCGCGTGACGAATCGGGAAAAGTTGTTTGTGCTTTCGGACGTTTCGCGACCTGAGGCCTGATCGAAGAAGACACTTTTCAGTTGGCGCTGTCGATGTCGGAGCCGTGGGGCATGGGCTGGCACATCTGACACCAAAAGGTGACACGGGCATCGGGGCCCTGGATGCGGCGCCGGATGCGCTCGCCACAGCGGCGGCAAGGTTCGCCGCGACGTCCGTAGACCCAGAGGGTGTCGGTTGGATCGGATGTGTGGGTGGTGCGGCGAGTCCTGCCGCGAAACGTAACGATGGTGTCGCCGGAGTCTTCGAGTACGTTGGAGGCAATCAGGCGGCACGAGGCCGCGATGAGCGCGGCGATCTGGTCAGAGTTTAGATCGCGAACGCAAGTGAACGGATTGACGCCGCAGACGAAGCAGACTTCAGACTTGAAAACATTGCCGACACCAGCAAGCACCTGTTGATGGAGGAGCACGTCGCCAATCTCTTCGTGGGCGCTGGCAAGGATGCGCTGGGTGACCGCTTCGGAGTCGAATGCGGAGTTGAGGACGTCGGCGGCAGGCTGTGGGATGCGTCGGTCGCGCGCAAGAGAGCGGGCTGTATGCATGTGCGCGACGGGGACGCTGAAGCCAACGGCGTGGTAGTTGTTATTTTCGATAACAACGCGCATGTGGCTGGCAGGTTTTTGCCAAGGCTCGCCGGGACGGTAGATGTGCCAGCTTCCGCTCATCAGCATGTGGGTGACGAGGATGCCGCCGCTGGAGAAATAGATGAGAAGCCATTTGCCGCGGGACTCGACGCGGTCGACCTGTTGACCGGTGAGCGGCGTGTCGTCGTGGAAGCGCGTAATGAGGGGATAGTTTGAGCGGAATCCGGTGATGGGTTGGCCGACGAGAGCGCGGGTGAGAGCGCGGGCGGTGCGAAAGATGGTGTCGCCTTCAGGCATTTTTTACTGGACCTCGGCCGATGAGGAGTCTGCGTGGGTGCTTTAGAAAAACGGAAAGGCCTCGGGTTATCAATCCGAGGCCTTTGCACTGAGGCTGAACACCGCCTGCGAAACTGAGTCTACTTTAGCACAAATCAGCGACGAGCCATTGCAATGGTCGAGTGCCGAACGGAGGGCAAGGGAGTTGAACCCTAGTGGCTGATAAGGCCACTCGACCGTTTCGCAGGCGGCGTCCAGTACCCACTGGAAATACCCTCCAAGCATCTGCCTGCGAATTGCAAGGTTAGTACGCGAAACGGGTGGCGCAATGTGCGCGCGGTCACGTTCGCGGAGAAGAAACTTGAGCAATCTACTGGACCTCGGCGGATGAGGAGTCTGCGTGGGCGATGGGCAGTGGAAGGCGGCGGAGGTGCATGCCGAGCGGGCCGGAGTAGAAGCCGGCATCCATGAGGAAACGGGCCAGGAAATGCGCGCCGACGGGTTGGCCGTTGATGGTGGTGATGAGCACACCGAGGTGACGGCCGCCGGCCATGCGGTGCTGTCCACGTTCGCAGAAGAAGTGGGCGAGACCTGCGGCGACCTGGGAGCGCTCGGGCTCGTCGGCAGGCAAGAAGACGAGCAAGTTCGGATTGTTGCGGCGAAGCCAAGCGATGAGCTGGCCGTTGCGGAGGATGACTTCAGCGTAGGCGGCGCGGGTGAGGATTCTGGGCGCGGTTTCCGAGTCGTCGTCCATGGGGGGAAGGTCGGGCCAGCTCAGGACGGAACCGTAGGGGTTGGCGGGATCGGTGGCTGCGAGTTGGACAAATTCGGGCTTCTCGACGGGCGGTTCGGTGCGCAGCTGGCGGAGCAGATCGATGGCGGCGGGAAGAGCGAATTGCGTGGCACCGAGGCCGGCGACGAAGTAGCCGCGCCGGATGCGCCCGGATTCTTCGAGGGCTTTGAGGACGTCGTAGACAGCGCTGAAGCCGCCGGGAATGTTTTCTGCGGCGACGGATTCGCGAGTGAGGATGCCGTAGCGGCTGAGGAGCTGAAGTGCGAGGGCATGCGAAGCTTCGGTGGCTGTGGGGATTTCTTCCCGTATGGGCTGGGCTGGATTCTTGCTTTCCCAGGTCTCAGATTCGAGACCCGGGGCACCCATCTTCGTGCGTGAACGAAGAACGTTGCCGCGGAGGGGCAGCAGGGACCAGCGGCCCTGAGCGTTGGGAGGCGTGGTGCGGCGCGAGCGGAAAACCATACCGGTTTGCAGACGGCGTGGAGTGCGTGCGCTGTCGGGTCGCGTGATATAGGCGCGAAGAGCGTGGAGCGAATCATTGGTGACGAGGCCGCGCCAGACGAGGCTCCAGAGGGCATCGATGGACTCGCCGGGATAGCCGCCGCCGATGGCCTGATGCAACGGATCGAAGAAGCTGGCACCGGTAGATTCGAGGACGGCGAGAAGCTTTTCTTCGCGCTCGGTGAGCGGATCGGATTGGGGGCGCTGCTGGGCGAGGATCGACACCTTGTCGGCGAGGAAGAGAGCAATGCGGCCGTCGTGTTCGCCAAGGGGCTCGACGCCAGTCCAAGCGACTTCGCCGGCGGTGATGAGGGTGTCGAGCCCGGCGGGGTGGTAGCCGGAAACGCGGGCGGGCAGGATGGCCGTTTCGAGAAGAGACGCGGGAATGGGCGCACCCTGAAGGTTTTCGATGGCGTCGAGAAGCGCGTCGAGATGGGCGGGCCCCCACCCCGCAGACGAAGACCTATCTGCGGGGGCCCCGGAAAAGCTTGTGCTGCGCGGGGAAAGCAAGCCCTGCCAGTGGGTGAGGAAGCGCGCGAGAGTGTGCTGCTCGACGGGCTCGACCTCGCGGCGCAGCCGGGCGAGGGATTTGCGGCGGATCTGGCGAAGGATTTCGGCATCGCACCATTCGCGATGAAGGCCACCGGGGCGGAATCCGCCTTCGAGGATGCGGCCTTCCTGGGCGAGCAGGTGGAGTTCTTTTTCAACGATGGAGGGATCGAGGGCGAAGCGGTCGGCTACTTCGCGCAGAGTGAACGGGCCGTGGGTGCGAGCGTAGCGGCGAACGAGTTCCAGAACGGGCTGTGCGACGGGTTCAAGAAGCGCAACGGGCAAGCCGGGAGGGAGTGGGATGCCGAGGGCGTCACGGTAGCGTGCGGCATCTTCGGTGGCGATGAGGCGGCGGGCAAAATCTCCGCCTGGGGAAACGCGGAGCTCGAGAAGGCGACGGGCGCGGACGAGGCGGGGAACGACTTCGAGCAGGGCTGCGTCGGCTACGCGACGCGAAAGTTCTTCGTGGGTGAGATCACCGAGACGGAGGAGCAGGTCGTGGATGCCGTCGGCTGTGCGGGCGCGGTAATTCTCGGACAGGCACTGAGCGGCTTCTTCGACTTCGGCGATGGCGTCGGGGTCCAGCAACTCGCGCAGGTCGGCTTCGCCAAGAAGCTCGCGGAGCTGATCCTGATCGATGGTGAGGGCCTGGGCGCGACGCTCGGCGAGCGGTGCGTCGCCGTCGTAGAGGAAGTTGGCAACATAACTGAAGAGAAGCGATGACGCGAAGGGCGAAGGCTTGCGGGTTTCAACGACATGAACGCGCAGCTGACGCTGTTCTATCCCGCGGAGGGTTTCGATCAGTGCAGGGAGATCGAAAAAGTCGCGAATGCATTCGCGATAGGCCTCAAGGAGGAGCGGGAAGGATGGATAGCGCGATGCGACGCTGAGCAAATCGTAGGACCGCTTGCGGAGTTGCCAGAGGGGTGAGCGCTGATCGGCGCGGCGGCGCGGAAGCAGCAGTGCGCGCCCGGCGGCCTCGCGAAAACGACCTGCAAAGAGTGCCGTAGAGCCGAGTTGACGCAGAACGAGGCGCATGGCCTCGGCGGATTCGATGAGGATCCAGTCGGGATCGGGGGGCTCGTCGGTGTCGGGAAAGCGCAGGACGAGCCATCGTCGCCCCAGAGGGTTTCGACGTCGGGGCCGCCGCGTGCATGAATGCGAGCACTGACGGCCATGGCCCAGGGAATGTGGATGCGGCTGCCGAACGGGGTAAGCACGCAAACGCGCCAGTCGCCGAGTTCGTCGCGGACGCGTTCGATGACGATGGTGCGATCGTCGGGGACGGACTCGGTGGCGGCTTCCTGATCGGCGAGGAATTCGAGGAGGTTCTCTGCGGCGTTGGGATCGAGGTCGTGCTGGGTGACGAGGCGAGTGAGCGCGGCAGGCTTGGGCAAAGCGCGCAGCTCGCGGACGAGTGCGCCAATGCGGCGACCGAATTCGAGGGGGCGGCCGGGGCCATCGCCTTTCCAGAAGGGCATTTTGCCGGGCTCGCCCGGTGCAGGAACCACGAGGACGCGGTCGTGGGTGATGTCCTCGATGCGCCAGGTGGAGGCGCCGAGGATAAAAGTCTCGTTGGGGTGGGACTCGAAGACCATTTCCTCGTCGAGTTCGCCAACGCGGACAGATTTGCCTTCAGTATGGGCGAGGAAGACGCCGTAGAGGCCGCGGTCCGGGATGGTTCCGGCATTGAGGATGGCGAGGCGCGCGGCTCCATCGCGGGCAGTGACGACATTGCGGATACGGTCCCAGGTGAGACGGGGGCGAAGCTCGGCGAATTCGTCGGAGGGATAGCGGCCGCTGAGGAGATCGAGGACGCCTTCAAAGCTGGAGCGGGTGAGGCTGGCAAAGGGGGCGGCGCGGCGGACCAGGTCGTAGAGGAAATCGACGGGAACTTCGGGCTTTGGATCCTGGGGAAGTTCGGTTCCGGGCACGATGCGGCGGGGCTTGCGCGGCAATTTGGCTTTCGAAGCGGCGGGGGGCTGAGCGACGATGGCGACGATCTGCTGGCAGAGGACGTCGAGGGGATTACGGGGAAAGCGAGTGGATTCGATGTGGCCGTCGTGCATGGCGCGGGTGACGGCGGCACAGGCAACGAGGTCGGCACGATATTTGGGAAAGAGGACGCCTTCGCTGACGGCGTCGACGGAGTGGCCAGCCCGGCCGATGCGCTGCATACCGCTGGCAACGGAGGGTGGGGCTTCGATCTGGATGACGAGGTCGACGGCTCCCATGTCGATGCCGAGCTCGAGGGTGGAGGTAGCGCAGAGAGCTTTAATCTGGCCTGCCTTGAGCTGCTCTTCGATGACGGAGCGCTGGTAGGCAGCGAGGGAGCCGTGGTGGGCTCGGGCTATCGGTTCTCCGGCCAGATCGTTGAGTGCGCCGGCCAGCCGTTCGGCAATTTGGCGGCTGTTGACGAAGAGGATTGTGGAATTCCGCTCGCGAATGAGCTCGAGCAGGCGGGGGTGAATGGCATTCCAAATGGAGACGCGGCGGGGCATCTGGGAAGCAGGGCCGCTGGGCAGTTCTTCCATCGCCTGGAGGCGGGCCATATCCTCAACTGGAACTTCAATTCGCAACTTTAATTGCTTGGTATGGCTGGCATTAACTACCGTGACGGACCGATAGCGAAGGGGTACAGGATCGGATAGGTCGGTGGCTTCAGAGAGGGCCGGCAAAAGCTCATCTTCTGGTTGAGGAGTGGCAGTTGAAGTTGTTGAAAATTGGAAAATCGGTTGTGGGGCAGGCTGTGGGGTTGCCGAGTTATCCACAGAGATTTCCACACCACCGAGAAAACGGGCTACTTCCTCGAGGGGGCGTTGTGTGGCGGAGAGTCCGATGCGCTGTATGGGCTTTTTCTTTCCCTTTGAGGAGGCCTGGACCAAGGCCTCGAGACGCTCGAGGCTAAGGGCGAGGTGGGCTCCTCGCTTGGTGGGGACGAGGGCGTGGATCTCGTCGATGATGACGGTGTCCACGGAGCGAAGGGCGTCCGCGGCCTGGGAGGTGAGAAGCAGATAGAGGGATTCGGGGGTGGTGATGAGGATGTCAGCGGGGTGGCGACGGAAGCGGGCGCGCTCGCGCTGTGGGGTATCGCCAGTGCGGACGCTGATGAGGGGTTCTTGGAAAGGGACTCCACGGCGGCGAGCCATGTTGGCGATGCCGGCGAGCGGTGAGCGGAGATTGCGCTCGACGTCCACGGCGAGGGCCTTGAGCGGGGAGACGTAGAGGATCCGGGTGCCTCGTGCCGGAGAGCGCGGGCCCGAAGGCTCAGAGATCGTCGGATTGTGGAGCATGAGGCGGTCGAGACACCAGAGAAATGCGGTGAGGGTCTTGCCGGTGCCGGTGGGAGCGAGGATGAGGGCGCTTTCGCCGCGGGCGATGACGGGCCAGCCGAGGCGTTGCGGAGCGGTCGGGGCGTCAAAGACGGCGCGGAACCACTCCGCGGTGACGGGATGGAAGCACGCAAAGGGGTCGCCGTTCAGGGCGGCATTCGTGTCGGGAATGGGCGAGTTCGGGGACATGCTTGAACTTGAGAATAGCGCGGGAGAGCGGCGAAGAGGAAGCGAAGAAAGACACGTAGCAGCAAAAGAGCGGGGGCGGCAAATACGGCGTGGTGAGCGATTCCGGAGTTGTGCGCCAGGAGCAGACGGAAAGGGCAGAGACCTAAAGGTACCTGGCGGCCTCAATTGGGGATCGTTGGGAAGGAATTGGGACAGTTTGGAAGGTGTCCATTCGAACCCGTGCATCCTTCGAGGAATAAGTCTAATCAGTAGTACGTAGGGTTCAGGCCGGCCTGGCTTACTGGAGCCTGCGCATTGAAGTTCGAGGAAAGAATGCGACCGCACTTAGCCACATTTCTGGAGGATTTTCGGAAGTTTGACCGCTCCATCGCGGTCGTTCGCCTGCAGGGCAATCGGCGAAGAGTGACCACGTTCGGCGAACTAGCAGGGCTGGCGGGGCGCTTTGGAGCGTATCTTGAGGAACTCGGGATTGGTTCGGGCGACCGGGTGCTGCTGTGGGGCGAGAACAGCGCAGAGTGGATCGCGGCATTCTACGGAATTCTTTTGCGCGGAGCGCTTGCCGTTCCTCTGGATGCGTTTGGAACGGCCGAGTTTGCCGAGCGCGTAGCAGACGATGTGCGGCCGAAGTTGGCGGTAGGTGACGCGGTGCTGCTGGAAAAGCTTTCGGGCGCATTCACCCGCCGAGTCGACAAGCCGCGCAGGATGAATCAAGGCTCGCGCTGGGCAGAGAAGGTCCGCGAGGGGTCTGGTTGGCCCGGGAGTGACTTCGAGGACGGCGGCGGAGTGGCCGTTTTGGCGGAGCCGGCGCCGAACGAGTTCCCTACCCTGGCGTTTGAAGAGTGGGCTACTGCCCTTCCCGCCCGCGAGGCTAAACCAGTGACGGAGCTGGGGCACGAGACGCCGTTGCAGATTCTTTTCACTTCCGGGACAACGGGCGAGCCGAAAGGGATTGTCCACACACACGGGAACGTGCTGGCGAGCGTGGCGCCCATTGAGCAGGGCGCGAAGCCGTATCTGCGTTATGAGTGGCTGGTGCATCCGCTACGCGTGCTTCACACGCTGCCCTTGAGTCATGTCTTTGGACAGACGATGGGATTGTGGGTCCCGGCGATCCTAGGCGCCGAGGTGCATTTTGAACAGCGGCTGGTGGCGTCGCGCTTGATCGAAACGATCCGGAAGGAAAAAATCAGCGTGCTGGCTGCGGTGCCGCGCGTGATGGGTCTGTTGAAGACGCATCTGGAATCAAGCCTGCCGGGGCTGGCCGAGCGGGTTGCGCTCTACAAGGATCGAAAGATTGGCGCAGCAATGCGGTGGTGGCGTTTTCGCGACGTGCATCGGGCGCTGGGATTGAAGTTCTGGGCGCTGGTATCGGGCGGAGGCGCGTTGCCTGGGCCACTGGAGCAATTCTGGAATGGACTGGGATTGGTTGTGGTGCAGGGCTATGGCATGACGGAAACGACTGCGCTGATCACGTTGAATCATCCGTTTCATGTCGCCAGCGGAACGATTGGCAAGCCACTGCCGGGGCGCGAAGTGAAGATTGGACCGGACGGTGAAGTGCTAGTGCGCGGACCGATGATTTCGACGACCACCTGGAGTGATGGCAGATTGCAACTGCGCGCCGGCGAATGGCTCGCGACGGGCGATTTGGCGGAAGAGCAAGCGACGGGTGAACTGAGATTTCTGGGTCGTAAGAGCGAAGTGATCGTGACCGCTGCCGGAGTGAATATCCATCCTGAAGACCTGGAAGCGGCAATTGAGCAACAGCCCGGGGTGAAGGGTTGCGCGGTGGTGTCGTTGGATACTGTGAACGGACCGGAGCCGTTTGCGGTGCTTGCGGTGCGGGGGTCCAGCGACATCGCGGCGACCGCGGTGGAGCGCGCCAACGAGAAGCTAGCCGAATTTCAGAGAGTGCTGTGGTGGGCGATTTGGCCTGATCCGGATTTGCCGAGAACTTCGACAGGCAAAATCCGCCGGAAGACGGTGGCGGAATGGGTTGCGAAGAGACAGACCAGTGCGAACGGAAACGGCAGAGGTGCCCACGCGAGTTCTGCGACCAATGGCGACTGGCTGTTGGGGTTGGTTGCAGAAGTTGCGGGAGAGATGCCGGCGAACGTGGAGGATGGCCTTCGATTGACCGAGGACCTGCACCTGGACAGCCTGGGGCGAGTGCAACTGGCGGCGGCGCTGGAAGAGCGGCTGGGAGATTTGCCGGGCGACGGAACAATTGATCGAGTGCAAACTTTGGGTGAACTGAGGACGCTGGCGAGACAGGGGCTGGGTCGCAGTGAACAGGGGTCGGAAAGCTGGGCGCGAGGTTCTGTCACCGACGAGGGACGAGAGATCGGCACAGTTGGCGCTCTTCGAGTGGCAGTGAACGAAGATTTCGATCTGCCGGGCGAGACGGCGCATTCGGCCGAGAGGAATGGACAGCCGATAGGGGCCTCGCAGACCGCGGAAGGCGTTGCACGGGAGAAATACGTGTATCCGCGATGGCCGTGGTGGAAGCCTGTGGAATGGGTACGCACCGCATTTCTGGAAGTTGTTGCGCGGCCGCTGGTGTGGTTCCTAGCGGGGCCAAAGGTGGTGGAGCGATCGAAGCTTGCGGAGGCAGAACCGCTTTTGATTGTCTGCAACCACATCACGGCATACGACGGACCGCTGGTGCAATACGCGCTGCCGTGGCGGATGCGCCGCAAGATTGCGGCGGCCATGTCAGGCGAGATGCTGCAGGACTTCAGGCATTTCCGCAAACCGGAACGGCGCCCCGGCGAGCGCGGGTTGATGCTGCTGGGGCCTGCGGCGTATTTTCTGGCAACGGCGTTGTTCAATGTCTTTCCCCTGCCGCGCAAGAGGAATTTTCAACGCAGCTTTGCACATGCCGGCGAGGCGCTGGACCACGGGTACAACGTGCTGGTGTTTCCTGAGGGAGCGCGATCCAATTCTGGAAAGATGGCAGAGTTTCGGCCGGGCATTGGGCTTCTGGTGAAGGAGTCGCAGGCTGCGGTGCTGCCGGTGGCACTTGAGGGGCTAGACGAATTGGTGTTGGACAAGGGCGGATGGTTTCGATCAGGAAAGATCAAGGTGCACGTGGGCGAGCCGATTCGGTTTGGCGCGACAGAAAGTGAATCTGCCATCACGGAACGGTTGTCCGGTGAGGTGAGGCGCCTGCTGGAAGGCCAGTAAAAAACCCGCGCCGGTGAGACGCGGGTTCAATGCGATTGAGGACCTGCAGGCGTTTACCGCGCTGCACCATCGGATCGATCGCCGAGCAGAGTGGGCATTCCCTGGGTGTCAGAGATAGGTGTGCCGGCGGGTACGCCATAGAAATCCTGAGCTGAGCCGCGATGGCCGCTGCAGCGCGCGTAGAGCTGGAGCCCAAGACTTGTTGGAGCGATGTCGGAACCATCGAGCGGGGAAAACGACGAAGAGCGAACGGTGAGCGTGAGCAGGCCCAGGTCAGCCAGATACTCAAGGTCGCGATGAGCGCGGATGAGATCGCGCGATCCGGTGATGCGCTGCATATCCTGCGCTGTAAGGGTAATTGGCTTGGAAGAGAGCCGTTCGACGCCCGCCATGTATTTTGCGGCCTTTGTGCATGCAGCGGCGAGGATCCGTAAGTGAGCGGCTGTGAGTTGGCTGAGCATGTCGACGAACGCAAGGTTGGAGTCGTCGCGTCCTGACAATGAGCAAGACGTCGCGAGGAGTCCAGCCCACAATTGCTGCGCGGATTCTGAATCGGCCCAGGAGCCGCTCTCGAGGATGCGTACGACCAGATGCGCTGGGGCGCGCATTCTTTCAGAATTGACGCCGAAGGAGAGGATGCGCTCAGCCTTGAGCGCGATCTCAATGGCGCTGGCGACGCGATAGTTGCTGAGGCCTTCGCGAATGAGGCGACTGACTTCTTCGAGTGCGGCCGGTGAAATGCGGGCAACGAAGGCGAGGACGCCGGCAATGCGGAATTCGCGGAGAATGTCTTCGGGATCGGTCTGATCCGCAGCGCTTTTGAGCGGGCTCTCCCACAGGCGGAGATCCATACCTTCAGGCAGAACGAAGGTCAGGGCGATGCCATCGACTTCGCGGCGCACGGCGCGGGCCTGTACGGCGACGCGACGGTCAAAATTTCCTTCCAGAGGCCCCTTGCGCTGAAGGGTGAGGGCGATAAGAGCTCCATCGACCCATGGCTCACTGGTTTCGAGGTACACGCCGGTGGAGCTGATGTCGCGCACCATTTCCTGTTTGGGGTAGGAGCCGGTCCAGTGATAAGCGGCGAGCTCAGGGGATGTGCGACGTTCGGCGCGGCGGCGCTCCTGAAAGCCACGCTTATCAGAAGAGGCGTAGGAAAGATTCATGATACCCCCGGCGACACGACGTCTGGCCCCACGCAACAACTGCGATTGGTTTGATTCGTACCCCAGATGCAGGGCAGGCGCATACGCTATTCGCAGATTCTACTCCCGTAAATCCCTCTTTGGTATTAGGAGCGGAGTTACTTTGGATACTGTCCCTGCCAGCGTTTGACAACAAAGGGGGATAGACGTTGGGGCGCCTGTGGAAGTTGGATACGAGATTTGGTCCGTGGGTCGGGGAGGAGTTTAGCGGGGTCGGAAGTGGCAGGTTCCGCCGGCGAGGACGGAGGTCCAGAGCGAGGGATCTGCCGGCTGTTCGGCGGAGCCGAGAAACAGGAAGCCCTCGGGAGCGAGCAGGCGATGGACATTGCGGAGGAGAGCGCGCCGTGCATCCTGGGAAAAGTAGAGCATGACATTGCGAAGGAAGATGACGTCGAAGCGCTCGGTGAATGGAAGGGGCTCACAGAGATTCGCGGCGCGAAAGTGGCAGAGCTGGTGAATTTCGGGTTTGACGACCCAATCTTCTCCGCAGTGGTCGAAAAAGCGGATGATGTGCCGGGCAGGGAGGCCGCGATTCATTTCGATGCGGTGGTAGCGGCCCTTTCGAGCGCGTTCGACGATGGCGGAGCAGAAGTCGGTGCCGTCGATGCGCAGGTTCCAGTGACCGAGATTTGGGAAGTGTTCGCGGAGGAGCATGGCGACGGAGTAAGCCTCCTGGCCGGTCGAGCAGGCGGCGCTCCAGAAGCGAAGGCTGCGCTGCATGCGGCGCGCTTCGATCAGGCCGGGGATCACTTCCGTGCGGAGGAGTTCGAACGGGCGGCCATCGCGAAAAAAGCTGGTTTCATTGATGGTCATCGCTTCGGCGACGGACCGTTCCAGTTCGAGGTCTTTACGCAGGCGCAGGAGCTGAACGAGTTCTTCGAGGTGGGTGAGGCCGCGGTTGCGCAGGAGCTTGGACAATCGTGGAGCGAAGAGGTAGTCGCGGGAGGAATCGAGCACGTTCTGCGAGAAGCGATAGACGATTTGGCGCAGAAGCCCGTAATCGATTGGAGAAGCGGCAGACATCAGGACGCCACCTGTTCGCGCCGGTCGGCGATGGATTTTGAGGCGACGCGGAGAATTTCCTGTCCAATGGCGTGGAGCGGGAGAACGCGGTCTGTCAACCCGGCGTGGACCACGGCGCCAGGCATTCCCCATACCGCGGATGTGGCTTGATCCTGGGCGAGGATGGAGCCGCCGAGCGAACGAACAATGCGTGCACCGGCGAGGCCATCGGATCCCATTCCGGTGAGGAGGACGGCTTGTACACCGGAGCCGAAGGCTGCGGCTGCAGAACGAAAGAGCACATCGACCGAAGGACGGCAGTGGTTTTCCTGCGAAGACTGGGAAAGGTGAAGCGTTGGGGCCGAGCCGGCGCGGGAGGAAGAGATGATTTCGAGGTGCCAGTTGCCGCGGGCGATGGCGACTCTGCCGGGAAGCACAAGATCGCCTTCGGATGCCTCAACGACGGGCAAGAGGCAGCTGCGGCTGAGCCGTTCGGCGAGCATGCGGGTGAAGAGCTCGGGCATGTGTTGAACGACGAGAATGGGCAGAGGATAGTCGGCAGGCAGGTGGGGAAGAATTGCCTGGAGCGCGGCCGGACCTCCCGTGGAAACGCCGATGACAATGATGGACGCCGGGGATGTGGTTGAGCGGCGTGAAGCCGCGGAGGCAGGGATTGCAGGAACAATGGAATGGGCAAAGACCGATAAGGTGAGAGCGCGAATCTTGCCCAAGAGATCTTGGACGAAGGATTGCGAAGACGCGCCATTGCAGGTCTCCGGTTTGGCGACGTAGTCGGTTGCGCCGCTGGACAGAGCGTCGACAGTGACCTGAGCGCCGCGACGAGTGAGCGAACTGCACATGATGACGGGAAGCCGATGGCCGGCGGCGCGAAGCCGGCGAAGCGTGGCGAGGCCGTCGAGTACGGGCATCTCGACGTCGAGGAGGACCAGGTCAGGCCGGACCGAGTCGATCATGGACAGGGCCGATGCACCGTCGGCAGCCATGCCGGCGAGTTCGAGACCGGGGTCGGAGGCTATTGCCGATCGAAGAAGGCTGCGCACGACGGTGGAGTCGTCCACAACAAGGATGCGTCTGGTTTGGGCCTTCCGCATCGGTCAGATCTCCGTAAGGCCGAGCAGGGCGAGTTTTTCGTTGAGCGCCTCTTCATCAAAGGGCTTCATGAGGTATTCGTCGGCCCCGGAATCCAGGGCACGCAGGATGAAGTCGTTTTCCGCCTCGGTGGTGACCATCATGACTTTGATCCCCGAGAATCCCTGTGCACGAAGGTTGGTTAGCATGGTGAGGCCATTCATCACAGGCATATTCCAGTCAACGAGCGCGAGGTCGAAGGTGGATCCGGCTTTCAGACAGTCAAGGCCCTGCTGGCCGTCGGCCGCTTCGGCGCATTCAATGCCCTTCTCTTCCAGAAGACCGCGAAGAAATCCGCGGACGAAGCGAGAGTCATCGACAATCAGGGCGCGCATGGGCTTCTCCGTCAGGCTGCCTGGGCGGTGCTGAGACGGAGGGGATCGAGGCCCTCTGGATCGAGCATGACCAGGAGGTTGCTTTTGAGTTTGTAAGCACCCGTGAACAGATGCTTGCAGGCGTCGCCCAGGGTGGCTGGGTTGGGTTCGAGATCGGACTCGGCCAGGGTGAGCACTTCGACCACCGAGTCCACCAGGAGCCCGAAGGCGCCTCCGGGACTTTCGAGAACCAGAATTGCCTGGGGCGCATGGAGGGGAGGCAGACTGAGAAGG
>Ga0210385_10000073_pt1 | contig 116329 bp, 114 predicted proteins | sample IncBWH26OmetaG_FD_160107 | JGI IMG/M metagenome (GOLD analysis project Ga0210385, IMG submission 160107) | Forest soil microbial communities from Barre Woods Harvard Forest LTER site, Petersham, Massachusetts, United States - Inc-BW-H-26-O ...
GGGCAAAGCGCTCCAGCGCCCAGGCGAGGCAGACCGTGGAATCCTGCCCGCCCGAGAACAAAACCAGCGCATCGCCGAGCAAGCTCACCGCGGGCCATCCTTCAGCCAGGCGCCGATCCGCTCGACCGCTTCGTGCATCTCCTGGCGCGAACCGGCGTAGCACAGCCGCAGGAAATTCCGTCCGCGCAGCGGATCGAAATCGACGCCGGGGGTCGCCGCGACCCCCGCCTCCTCCAGCATGCGCGTGGCGAAGGCGAAACTGTCGGTCGAGAAGCGCGAAACGTCGGCGTAGAGATAGAACGCGCCGTCGACCGGCAGGAATGAATCGAGCCCGGCGCGCGGCAGTCCCTCGACGAGGATACGCCGGTTCTCCTCATAGCCGTGCTTGACTTCGTCCAGCTCCTCGAATGCCGCTTCGGCGGCGATCTGCGACAGCGTCGGCACCGATATGGCGAGGTTCTGCTGCAAACGCTCGACCGCCCGTACCAGCGCCGGCGGCACCACCATCCAGCCGATCCGCCATCCGGTCATGCAAAAATATTTGGAAAACGAATTGATGATGATGGCGTCGTCCGAGCGGCCCGCGGCGCTCTCGGCGGCGAAGGCATAATCGAGGCCGTGATAGATCTCGTCCGATATGAATGCGATGCCGGCATCCTCGGCGCATCGGATCAGTTCGGTGAGCGCCGGACCTGTCATCATGGTGCCGGTGGGATTGGCCGGAGAGCCGACGATCACGCCCTTGAGCGGCCGCGCGCGGTGCAGCGTCAACAGCGACTCACTTGTTATCGACCACCGCGTCTGCGCGTTGGTCTCGATCCACACCGGCTCGCAGCCGAGCGCGGTGAGGATATGGCGATAGGGCGGATAGCCCGGCAGCGCCATGGCCACGCGATCTCCCGCCTCGAACGTGGCGAGAAACGCCAGAATGAATCCGGCTGACGAGCCGGTGGTGACGACGACGCGTGCCGGATCGATGTCGAGACCATGCCGTTCGGCGTAAAACTTGGCGATGCGCCGGCGCAGCGACGTAATCCCTAAGGCTTCGGTATAACCGAGCGGGCCCGCCGAGAGCGCCGACCGCGCCGCGGCGATCGCGGTTGCCGGCGCGCCGACGGCCGGCTGGCCGACCTCCATATGGATGATGCGGCGGCCTTGCGCCTCGAGCCGCGCCGCAGCCGCCATGACGTCCATCACCATGAACGGCGGCACGGCGCTGCGGGCCGAAGGCTGGATCAGGCGTCGCGCCTTATCGAGCATAAATTCGCCTTTACATCCTGGATTTTGGCCGGCTCGGCACCGCCCCGCTGCTGCCGTATTCAGCGGCTTTCGTGGCGCCTGGCTTCGGCGCGGCGACCGTGTCGGCCTTGTACTGACCGTTACCGGCGTCCATAGCTCGGGTCCCAACAGAGGGACCAAAACTGTCCCAGATGAATCCTGCAAGTCCTCCTAGCAAGGTGCGCCCGGTGAGGCCAGCTTCCCGCGCCATAGCGCTTGCCACGGCGGCGGCGGTCGGGCTGGCCAGTGTTCCGGCGCACGCCCAGAACGGCTCCAATGCCGGCATTCCGATGATCCGCGATGCCGAGATCGAGCAATTGCTGCGCGAATATGCGAGCCCGATCCTCAAGGCCGCGGGCTTGGGCAATCAGGGCATCCAGGTCGTCATCATCAACGACAAGGCGTTCAACGCCTTCGTCATGGATGCGCACCACATCTTCGTCAATGCCGGCGCGCTGATGGAGACGACGACACCCAATCAATTGATCGGCGTGTTCTCGCACGAGAGCGGCCACATCGTCGGCGGGCACTTGTCGAAGATGCGCCAGGAGCTTGCCAATGCGCAGACCGCCGCCATCATCGCGATGCTGCTCGGCGTCGGCGCCGTGGCGGCCGGCGCGCACTCGAACAATTCCGACATGGCCAATATCGGCGGCGCGATCATTTCCGGTCCGCAGGCCTACTTGCAGAACACCTTGCTGGCCTATCAGCGTGGTCAGGAGGAATCGGCCGACCGCGCCGGCGTGCGCTTTTTGACCATGACCGGCCAATCGGCCAAGGGCATGTACGACACTTTCAAGCGCTTCGCCGACGAATCGCTGTTCTCGGCGCTTACCGTAGATCCCTACGCGCAGAACCATCCGATGCCTGCCGAGCGCATGGCGGCGCTCGCCGAGCTGGTGAAAACGCCCTACTGGGACAAGAAGGATCCGCCCGAACTGCAATTCCGTCACGACATGATGCGGGCGAAGATGTACGGTTTCACCGAGAGGCCCGACGCGGTGCTGCGGCGCTATCCATCGACCGACACCAGCATGCCGGCCCGCTACGCGCGCGCCATCTCGGCCTATCGGTTCGGCGACATGCACGACGCCGCCGCGCAGATCGACGCCCTGATCGCGTCGGCGCCGAACAATCCCTATTTCTACGAGCTCAAAGGCCAGGCGCTGCTCGAAGGCGGGCATCCGGCGGCAGCGATCCCGCCGTTGCGCCGCGCCGTGCAGCTTGCGCCCGATCCCGCGCTGATCCAGATCACGCTGGCGCAGGCGTTGATCGCCACCAACGATGCCAAACAGGTCGAGGAAGCCATCCCGCTCTTGCGCGCCGCATTGGCCAAGGAGCCCGAGACGGCCGACGCCTATCTGCAGCTGGCGATGGCCTATGGCCACAAGGGCGATCTGGCCGACGCCGATCTCGCTTCGGCGCAGGCCGCCTTCGCCCGCGGCGACAACAAGACGGCGCGCCAGCTCGCCGCCCGGGCCAAGGAGCGTTTTCCCATCGGCTCGCCCGGCTGGGTGCGCGCCGACGACATAGTTGCTTTCAACAAGAACCTCAGTCAAAACCCGCTTAGAAAATAATCATCGGAAGGACGATCCCATGAAATATGCCATCGCAGCGAGCTCGCGCCCCGTCTTATTCGCGTCATGGCTCGCGGCCGCGATGCTGCTCGTCCCGCCGACGGTGGCCTCGGCCAATGAATGGCACGAACAGACGGGCGCCAACTTTTTTTCTGATTGGTCCGCTTCAGATCGGCTTGGTCGCTCGCACGTCAGACCGCGCAAAGTCGCAGTACAACATAAAGCACGGCTTCATTCGGTCAAAACTCAAGAAGCCCATGCGCCTCAATCGAGCACGCCTGATCTTAAGCAAGCTGTCCGGAACGCGTTGATCAATGACCCCGCGCTGGTGCGTGGCACACTCATCGAGCTTCTTCGCCGCGATCCCGAGATTCGGCAAATCCTGACGCCTCCGGTCGCCGCAAGCGAGCCGGCCAAGGCGGCATCGGCGCCGCCGGTCACGACAGCGGAAGCTCCCGCCAGCGAGCCGCCTATGGCGGCATCAACTTCGCCGGCCGCAACGGCGGAGGTGCCCACCGATGAGCGCGGCAAGATTGAAGGTATTATCAAAAGCTATCTCTTGCAGCACCCCGAGGTGCTGCAAGACGCCATGAACGCCTTGGAGAAGAAGCAACAGGAAGCCGACGCCGAAAAGGCGCGCTCGACGATCAAGGACAACAACGCCACCCTGTTCAACTCGCCGCATCAAGTGGTGCTCGGCAACCCGCAGGGCAGCGTCACCGTGGTCGAGTTCTTCGATTACAATTGCGGCTATTGCAAACGGGCGCTACCCGACATGCTGACGCTCTTGAAGACCGACTCCAACATCAGATTCGTGCTCAAGGAATTTCCGGTCCTGGGCGAAGGTTCGGTCGAAGCCGCCCACGTCGCGGTCGCAGCCCGCATGCAGGACCCGAGCGGCAAGAAATACATCGAATTCCACCAGAAGCTTCTGGGCGGCCGCGGCCCGGCCGACAAGGCGCACGCGCTTGCGGCTGCCAAAGACGCCGGCTTCGACATGGCGCGGATCGACAAGGATATGAACAGCGACGAGGTGAAGGCCACGATCGACGAGAATATGAAGCTCGCCGATGCGCTCGGCGTCAACGGCACGCCGAGCTATGTGGTCGGCTCCGAGCTGGTTGTCGGCGCCGTGGGCCTCGACGCCCTGAAAGAGAAGCTCGCGGCTGCACAAAAGAAGTAGTCGCGACACCTTGCAGTTTTCGGAACAATCGCCCTCCCCCGTCGCCGGGGGAGGGTTTTTTCATGCCGTATTGTCACTTGGCCGGTTAGCTTTTGGCCGACTAGTTTTTGGCCAAGTAGTTGCGATGCACCCAGCTGCCGTCGGCTCGGCGCGTTTCGGCATAGAGCGAAGCGTCGCCGTCGCGTGTCGCGAGCCGAACGCTGGCATTGATTGCGCGCTCGGTCTTCACGCCGGTCGACGCCGCGGCGAGGAAGGCTTCGATGTCCTTGACCGAAGGCGCCGCCGCGCCGGCGGCGTCTTTCGCGCCGATCGCCTCGGTCACGTTGGCGGCAAGCAGCTTGCTCCACATTTTACGAAACAGCGCATTCGAGACGTAGATGTCGCCGCTGTTGATCTTGCCGTTGATGGCGAAGACGTAACCGACGATATCGTCGCCGCTTTCGCCGGCGCCTTGCAGCGCCGCGATGTAGGCTGACTGCGTCTGCTTAAGCTTTTCATTTTCGAGCGACAATTGCAGGCTTGACGGCGAAGCCGGCGCGGCGACCGGAGCGCCAACCGAGCGGGACAAGTTGTCTTGCGTCTTGCGCACCGACGACCAGATTTGCTCCTGGCTCTGTCCGACGCCGGCGCCACCCGCATAGGCCATGGTCCGCGCCGGGGCGTCCGCAGGCGATGGGGCCGCTGCCACCGCATAGGCCCGCATCGCCACTTTCGCTTCGTGCGACGGCATGGCCGCCGCGGCACTTGAGAACTGCCTGACGTCTTCGTTGCCGCGCGCCGTCCAGCGGCCGTGCTCGACGCAGAACGCCGCGATCGACACCTCACCCGAACGCGGCGGCAACAACAGATCGACCGACAGCACCCGGTCCTGCTGTCCGCCCTTCACGATATCGCCGGCTTGAACGTAAACCTCGTCCTTGCCGGTATTCTCCACCGTCAGCTCGTTGACGCTGCCGGTTTCGCGGACCTTGACCGCCCCTTTGGCCAGCGCCTCCTGCAAGGTCAGCGGCACGGCGCCGCCAGCCCCCGAGCCGTGCACCAGGTAGATCGCAAGGTTGTCGTGAACGATCGGACCTGAGACTTGCATGCCGCCAGCGGCAAAGGCCGGTGCAGCGAACGCAAGCGACACAAGAACAGACGCCAGAAGATGCCCAAATGCTCTGCGGCGCATGGAATACCCCTCCCAATGATGGTCGCGCCGGGAATCTCGTCGTGTTCTGTGGTGCGGCCGCGGGCCGGCGGTGGCGGATTTTGGGTTTCATCGTGGCGGCGGCAGCGCCGTCACCCCGGCTTCCCCTTTACGGGGGGCTTCCCTATAACCTGGAGCCGGCACGGCGGGTGCGCTCGCCCGCCGCGATCGCAGCCGGGTCCTTGAAAATGCCGAAGACCGTCTATGTCCTGAACGGACCCAATCTCAATCTGCTCGGCACACGCGAGCCTGAGCTTTACGGCCGCTCAACGCTGGCCGACGTCGAGAAGCTGTGCCGCGAGACCGCGAAGCGTCACGGGCTTGCGGTCGAGTTTCGCCAATCCAATCACGAAGGCGAAATCGTCGATTGGATTCAGGAGGCCCGCGCCAAGAAGGCCGTCGGCCTCATCATCAATCCGGCCGGATACACGACAACGTCGATCGCCATCCTCGATGCATTGTTCATGCTCGAGGTGCCGATCATCGAGGTGCACATCACCAATATCCACAAGCGCGAGGAATTCCGCCACCGCTCCTATATTTCGAAAGCGGCACGCGCGGTGATCGCCGGCTGCGGCGTGCAGGGCTACGCGCTCGCCATTGCCGGCGTCGCGGACATGATCGGCGCCAAGATCGACACCAAGATCGGCACCAAGATCGGCACCAAGGATTGATCGTGGCGCGCAAGCCTGGGAACCCGTCCATGCCGAAGACGCCAGCGATCGACCACGATGTCATCCGCGATCTGGCGAAGCTGCTCGACGAAACCGGGCTCACCGAAATCGAATTCGAACGCGACGGCGTGTCGGTCCGCGTCGCCCGCCATCTCAGCGCGCCAAGCTCGCGCACGCGGTCCGCGGAGGCGCCAGGGAGCGTCGCGGTCGCAACCCCCGCGGCATCGATCGACCCGACGCAGCATCCCGGCGTCGTCGTCTCGCCGATGGTCGGCACCGCTTATCTCGGCGCGTCACCGGGCGCGCGGCCCTTCGTCGAAGTCGGCGGCCAGGTGAAAGCCGGCGAGCCGCTGCTCATCATCGAAGCGATGAAGACAATGAATCAAATCCCGGCGCCGCGCTCCGGCACGGTGATTCAGGTTCTCGTCGAAGACGGCCAGCCGGTCGAGTATGGCGAGCCACTGATGATCATCGAGTGACGGCGCTCGATGTTCGACAAAATCCTCATCGCCAATCGGGGAGAAATCGCGCTGCGGGTGCTGCGCGCCTGCAAGGAGCTTGGCATTCCCACCGTCGCCGTGCATTCGACCGCGGACGAAGACGCCATGCACGTGCGCCTCGCCGATGAAAGCGTCTGCATCGGCCCGCCACCGGCCAAGGACAGCTATCTCAATGTTCCGGCCCTGCTCGCAGCTTGCGAGATCACCGGCGCCGACGCGGTGCATCCGGGCTATGGCTTTCTCTCCGAGAACGCCCGCTTTGCCGAAATTCTCGGCGAGCACAATGTGCACTTCATCGGCCCGCGGCCCGAGCATATCCGCCTGATGGGCGACAAGATCGCCGCCAAGCGCGCGGCGCTTGCGCTTGGCATTCCCATCGTTCCCGGCTCCGACGGCGGCATCACCTCCGACGCCGAGGCGTTCCGCTTGGCGCGCGATATCGGCTTTCCGCTGATGCTCAAAGCGGCCGCGGGCGGCGGCGGCCGCGGCATGAAAGTGATCCGCGCCGAGGACGAGATGGCGGCCGGCCTCGTCGTGGCCCGCGCCGAGGCGCAAGCCGCGTTCGGTGACGACACCGTTTATCTGGAAAAATACCTGGCACGGCCGCGCCACGTCGAAATCCAGGTCCTCGGCGACGGCAAAGGCCGCGCCATCCATCTCGGCGAGCGCGACTGCTCGCTGCAACGGCGCCACCAGAAGGTCTGGGAGGAAGGCCCCTCGCCGGCACTGAACACCGCCGTGCGCGACCAGATCGGCGAAACCGTCGCCAAGGCGATGCGCGACATCAAATATCTCGGCGTCGGCACCGTCGAATTCCTCTACGAGGACGGCAAGTTCAACTTCATCGAAATGAACACGCGCATCCAGGTCGAGCATCCGGTGACCGAGATGATCACCGACATCGACCTCGTCGTCGAGCAGATCCGCGTCGCCGCCGGCAACGATCTCACCTTGACGCAGGACGAAGTGAAATTTCACGGCCACGCCATCGAATGCCGGATCAATGCCGAAAATCCGGTGTCGTTCCGGCCATCGCCGGGCAAGATCGTGCACTACCATCCGCCCGGCGGCCTAGGCGTGCGGGTCGATTCAGCCGTCTATCATGGCTATGCGATTCCGCCGTTCTACGATTCTCTGGTCGGCAAGCTCATCGTCCACGGCAAGACGCGCAGCGAATGTCTGATGCGGCTCAAACGCGCGCTCGACGAATTCGTCGTCGACGGCATCGAGACCACCATTCCCCTGTTCCGCGCCTTGGCGCAGGAAAAGGACATCATCGACGGCGACTACCACATCCACTGGCTGGAAGAGTTTCTCGCCCGCGGCGAGCCGCAATAATCAGACTGGCACGCCGGTTGCGGCCTGGCGCAGCGCGGCCAGCAGCAATCGGCCGACCAGCGCCGGCTCATAGGGTTTTGGCACGATGATGGCGCCCGGCACCCGCGCATCCGGCGCCAGCATGGTCGCGCGCGCCGAGGCATAGATCACGGGAAGATTGGGTAACAGCTCGCGGGCGCGCCGCGCCAGTGCGGCACCATCCATCTTGCCCGGCAGATTGATATCGGTGAACAGCACATCCACCGGATCCGACGCGAGATGCCCCAGCGCGTCAGCCGCGTTGGTGACCGACTGGACGTCGAAGCCTTGTTCCGACAGCGACTGGGTCACCCACTCGTTGACGAGGATCTCGTCTTCGACGAGCAGGACGTGAATCGGTTCGGTCACTTTTTGGTTCGGTTCCACGGCGGTATCTCAACACGCTCGCACTTGTTGTCTTGGCAACGCCCGGCACGTCAAAGCGTTCAAGCTAATTAAAATCTTAGCGTGCTGTGGTTCTTAGACTGTTAATATCGGCCGAGGCCGGGGCGCGAAGGCGCCTCTTGAATCTGGAACCGGGAGCCGGTTAAACGAATCCCATGGCCAGCCGCGAATCCGCCCTCATCGACATCACACCTGAGGTGCTGCTCAAGGCCTATGCCTGCGGCATCTTTCCCATGGCGGAAAGCGCCGACGATCCGGCGCTCTACTGGATAGAACCGGAACGGCGCGGCGTGATTCCCTTGGACCGCTTCCACGTGCCGGACCGCCTGGCGCGCACCGTGCGCTCCGACCGTTTCACCGTCGCGGTCGACCGGGATTTCGACGCCGTCATCGACGGCTGCGCGCAGCCGGTGCTGGGGCGCAGCCGGACCTGGATCAACGCCCGCATTCATAACCTGTACCGCAAACTCTACGAGCGCGGCGACTGCCACACGGTCGAGGTGTACGACGGCGAGGACTTGGTCGGCGGCCTTTACGGCGTCAGTCTCGGGCGCGCCTTTTTCGGCGAGAGCATGTTTCATCGCGCCCGCGACGCTTCCAAGATTGCGCTGGTGCATTTGGTGGCGCGGCTCAAAGCCGGTCATTACCGCCTGCTCGACACCCAATTCGTCACCGAGCACTTGCGGACATTCGGCGCCATCGAAGTCAGCCGGCCCGCCTACCACAAGCTGCTCGATGCCGCGCTAGTCGGCGAGGGACATTTCGGCGCGCTTGCGCTCGACCGCCCGGTGTCGGGTAGCATCGCGCTCGCACGCCTTGCCGAAGGGTGAGCGTCAGCGCGCCGGTGCGGCCGGCGCCGGCGCCGGCGCGACCGGACGCGGGGTCGGAGGCTGGCGCGGCCGTTGCGGCGCAGGCGCCGCGGGAGCCGGCGATGGTGTCGTCGATTGCGCCACGGGCGCCGGCGCCTGGACGGGTTGGGAGCAATCGGTCAGCCAGACGTCGTAGATCGGATGCTCGACGGCATGCAGGCCCGGGCTCGAGGCGAACATCCAGCCGGTGAAGATGCGCTTGATCTCGCCCTTGAGCGTCACCTCGTCGACGTCGACGAAAGCGTCGGTATTCGTCGCCTCGGTCGGCGGGCGCGTGTAGCACGCCCGCGCGGTGACCTGCAGCGCGCCGAATTGCACCGTTTCGCCGATCGCCGCATCGAACGAGATGATGCGGCCGGTGATCTTGTCGAGGCCGGAAAACACCGCCCGGTTGTTCGGGATCTTCTGCGTCGGCGTCTCGGTGACGACCGTATCGTCCGACTGCGGCGCGGCATCGGCAGGTTGCGGAGGCTGTGGATTGGCCGGCTGCTGCGGATTGGCCGGCTGCTGCGGATTGGCCGGCGGCGGGCTCACCCGGGCGCGCTGGGGCGGCGGGGGCGACGGGGGCGCGGCCGTAGCGCCTGGGGGCGGCGGCAGCGGCTGCGCCTGGATACCAGACGGTGGCGGTCCTGCCGAAGGCGGCGGGGCTGGCGGCGGCGGTGGATATTGCTGTTGACCGGGGTATTGGTCCGGCGCCCGCGGCTGCGCCGGGAACCCGCCATTGGGAACGTCCCCTGGCGGCCGAGGCGGCCCCTGATTGCCGAAAATATTGCCAAACTGCGCGGCTGCCGGCCCTGCGGCAAGGCTTGCACCGATCACGAGCACAAGAGCGGCGAAACGGAGCATGAAACCTTGCGATCTTGGACCGCGCCCGGTTCAGGCGCGGCGGCCGGTCCGCCCGGTTAACATTTTGAATGAGGCAAAACCAGGGATCAGTGGTCAGGGATCAGGGATCAGGGATCAGGAACCTGATACCTGAATTACTGACTGCCCGGACTCCACGCTTTGTAGTCGCCGGTCGCCTTGGGGCGGCGGCCTTGCGCCAAGGTCGATCCGGTCGGGCGGTGGGCATTCGGCGTGCCGGTGAGATTCGGCCGATGCGGCTTCTCCCAAGGGTGCGGTGCCGTTTTGTCCTGGGTCGGCGGCACATCGACGGTGTGATGCAACCAGCCGTGCCAGCTCGGCGGCACGCGGGACGCCTCGGCGACGCCATTATAGATCACCCAACGCCGTTCGAAGCCGAGCGTCGGATCGATCGTGCCACCCTTGGTGCGGTAATAGCGATTGCCGAATTCGTCTTCGCCGACGAACTCGCCATAAAACTTCGTCCACACTTGCGTGCCGAAGGTCTGGCCGTTCCACCACGTGAAGAAGCGCAACAGGAAGGTTTTCATCGCCGCTCGCGCGTTGACGCTTGCATGTTCAACGGCCGCTTGATGCCACCTCGCCGCTGCGCTGTCCAGCATGGAAAGGGATGAAACCAGCCGTTTTCTCGTGCGTTTTACGGTTATATTCCGCGACATGTGGCCAGACCTCATACAAAACCTGCAGTCGGAGTTGAGAGCATTCAGAAATGCGCTCTCCTTCGCGCCGCCGTGGGCCGTCTCTTTCGTCCTGCTGGTGAGCGCAGTCGTTGTCGCATGGCTGTTGTACGCCGCGATTCTCGCCGTCGTGCGCCGAATATTGCGCGGACGGCGGCCATACCTGCTGTCGATGCTGAACGCGACGAAAAACCCGACACGGCTCGGGCTACTGCTGTTGGCGCTCGCCATCACGCTGCCGACGACACCGCTCGGGCCTGAAACCAGAACCGTATTGGTGCAATGTCTGTTGCTGGCGACCATTTTCCTGCTCGGCTGGATCGCGACCACCGCGCTCGAGATCACCGCGACGATCTATCTGCTGCGTTTCCGCCTCGACGCCGAAGACAATCTGTTGGCGCGCAAGCACGTCACCCAAATACGCGTCCTGGTGCGCGTGCTCAATACGATCATTGTCCTGATCACCGCCGGCTTTGCGCTGATGACCTTCGACGCCGTGCGTCAATACGGCGTCAGCCTGTTTGCGTCCGCCGGCGTTGCCGGCATCATCGCCGGCCTTGCGGCACGGCCGGTGTTGAGCAACCTCTTTGCCGGCGTACAGCTGGCGGTGACGCAGCCGATCCGTATCGAAGACGCGGTCACCGTGGAGAATGAGTATGGTTGGATCGAGGAAATCACGTCGACCTATGTGGTGATCCGCTTGTGGGACCTACGCCGGCTGATCGTCCCGCTCACCTATTTCATCGAAAAGCCGTTCTACAATTGGACGCGGCACGCGGCGCATTACATCGGCAATGTGCTGCTTTATCTCGACTACGGCGCTCCGGTCGACCGTATCCGGCAGAAAGCAGCCGAGCTGGTTGCGCAATCGAAGCTGGCGAGCGGCAAAGTCACCAGCGTCCAGGTGACCAATACGCGGCCGGATTCGATCGAAGTGCGCATTCTGATCAGCGCCGATTCGGCCGCGAATGCCTCCAATCTGTGCGCCGAGTTGCGCGAAGAACTGATCGCTTTTCTGCAGCGGGAACATCCCGAGGCACTGCCGCGGCAGCGCAGCGAGGCTATTGCGGCGGCAGGCAGAGACAGCCCACCGACGGCGCCGAACTCACACCACGATTGATTGCGGGTTCAGCGCAGCTTGCATTGCAGGAGTGCGGCGGTAATTGCCGACCATTCCGAAGCAAGCTCGCCCGTCGCCGGTTCGCGGCGCGCCTGCCGATACCAATAACGGGCGTTGTCGCGGTCACCTTCCACACGATGCAGATAGGCGTGGACCCAGGCGCAGTCCGCGCCCTCCCCGCTCATGACGATGTCATGCGCCTTGTCCCAGGCGTCCTTGCCAGCCCACCACAGCGCGGTGAGAGCGGGCGACAGGCCGCTCGGCGGTTTCTTGCTCGACAGGCTGCGTTTGAATTCCAAGCGCGTCATGATCCGGCTCCGGATCTCATGACCGATATTAGCGCCACCACGGTTGAGTTTGGAAACTTCCGGCGGCTCGCTCGACCACCGAGCCGAGCGCGAACAGCGTCTTCTCCTCGAACGGCCGCCCGATCAGTTGCAGGCCGAGCGGCAGGCCCTGCGCGTCGAGGCCGCTTGGCACCGAAATACCCGGCAGGCCGGCCATGTTCACCGTCACCGTGAAGACGTCGTTGAGATACATCTCGATCGGATCGGCGCGGCCTTTCTCGCCGATGCCGAAGGCGGCCGATGGCGTCGTCGGCGTCAGGATGGCGTCGATGCCGTCGGCAAAGCAGTTCTCGAAGTCGCGCTTGATCAGCGTGCGCACCTTTTGCGCCCGCAGATAATAGGCGTCGTAGTAACCGGCAGAGAGAACATAGGTGCCGATCATGATGCGGCGGCGAACTTCCTTGCCAAAACCGTCGCGGCGCGTGTGCTCGTACATGTCGATGATGTCACGCCCAGGCACACGCAGCCCGTAGCGCACGCCGTCGTAGCGCGCGAGATTGGACGAGGCCTCCGCCGGCGCCACGATGTAATAGGCCGGCAGCGCGTATTTGGTCATCGGCAGCGAGATGTCGACGGTTTGCGCGCCGGCATCCTTGAGCCATCGCACACCCTGATGCCACAGCGCCTCGATTTCCGCCGCCATGCCGGGCACGCGGTATTCCTTCGGAATGCCGATGCGCATGCCCTTGACCGAGGCGCCGACGGCTTTCTCGTAATCGGGTACCGGCAGATCGACGCAAGTCGTATCCTTCGGGTCCGGCCCCGCCATCGAGCGCAGCAGGATCGCGCAATCGCGCACCGTGCGCGCGAACGGCCCCGCCTGGTCGAGCGAGGAGGCAAACGCGACGATGCCCCAGCGCGAGCAGCGGCCGTAGGTGGGCTTTAGTCCGACGATGCCGCAGAACGCCGCCGGCTGGCGGATCGAGCCGCCGGTGTCGGTGCCGGTGGCGCCGACGCACAGATGCGCCGCCACCGCCGCCGCCGATCCGCCGGAGGAACCGCCGGGCACGAGTGGCGCGTTCGTATCGCGCCGCCGCCATGGTGACACCACCGGACGGAAATTCGACGTCTCGTTCGACGAACCCATGGCAAATTCGTCGCAATTGAGCTTGCCAAGCATCACGGCGCCGTCGCGCCACAGATTGGCGGTGACCGTCGATTCGTAAGGCGGAACGAAGTTTTCCAAAATGTGCGAGCACGCCGTCGTGCGCACGCCGTCGGTGCAGAATAAATCCTTGATTCCGAGCGGCAGACCTTCGAGCGGTCCGCCCTGCCCTTTTGCGATCTGCGCGTCCGATGCGCGCGCCATCTCGAGGGCGCGCTCCGGCGTCATCAGCACAAAGGCATTGAGCGCGCGTGCGCTTTCGATCGCCGCGAGATGAGCCTCGGCAAGTTCAGTTGCGGAAAACTCCTTCTTGCGCAGGGCATCGCGGGCCTGCGCCAGTGTCAGCGCGGTGAGATCGGTCATCCGTTGGTCGGATCGTCACACGAAAACGGGTTCTTGGCCGCAGGCTTTGCCGCCGTATCCGGCGCTTCCGGCGTCGGCGCGTCCCAATCGGCCCGCATCGGCAATGGCTGCACCGGGAAATCAGCAAACAGCTTTTCCACCGCCGCCGGATCGTCGGGGTTCAGCAAGCCCTTGCTCTCGAGATAAGCGAGCCAGATGGCGTCTTGTTCACAGGCGAGGCACATGGCTATTCCACCACCTTGGGCACGACGAAGAAGTGATCCTCATGGGCAGGCGCATTCTGGATGATGGCATCCGGGATGCCGCCGTCGGTCACCTTATCCTCGCGCATTTTCATCGCCATCGGCGTCACCGACGTCATCGGCTCGACACCCGCGACGTCGACCCCGTCGAGCTGCTCGACGAAGGCCAGGATCGCGTTGAGCTCGCCCTGAAGGCCGGCCACCTCGTCCTCGGCAACGGCGATCCGCGCCAAGTGCGCAACGCGGCGGACCGTGTCTGCGTCGACAGCCATAAAAACCTCATCGCCGATTCAAATTATGCACCGGCTGGCGTCGCCTATACCAGAGGCAGGATGACCCGCCAACCGCGCCGCAAAACCTTATTTCGCAATGCGCCTGCGCCACCGCAAGGCTTTCATCGCGGTGCAATCTGGCTGGTCCGCAGCAGCGCGGCATTCTCGGCGGTAATGCGAATAGCCAGCATCCCGGCATTGAGAATCGAGAAGACCAGCGCGTAGGTCGGCAAGCCCAGCGCCAGCGGCACCACGGCGATCTCGCCGGTCACCACCGCATAATTGGGATGGCGCAAAAGCCGGTACGGGCCCCGCGCGACAAGCCGTTCGCCGGGGACGACGATAACGCGGATGGTCCAGCGGCGGCCGAGCGTGGCCAGCACCCAAAAACGGGCCATCTGCAGCACGACAAACAAAGCGAGAAAGAGCGGCTCGACCGGGCGGTCATAGGCCAAGAGCCATAGCCCCGCCATCCACGCTGCATGGAATAGGATCATCAAAGGCAGGTGCGAATGGCCGTATTCGATGCCGCCCGATGCCATGAGCCGCGCCTCGTTCGCTTTCGCCCACCACAGCTCGATCAACCGCTGCACGGTGAGATAAGCGAGAAGGATTGCGCCGGTGCCAAAAACCATCACAGGTCGGCTGCAACAAAATAAGCCGAAAAGCCCGGCCCGAACGCCGCCAGCAGGTGCGGGCCGCGGGCGCCGGCTTTGAGCGCCCGCTCGAGCACGAACAAAGCCGTCGCCGACGACATGTTGCCGTAGGCGCGCAACACCTCCCACGAATGTTCGAGTTGCCGGCGCTCGAGGCCGAGCACCTCCTGCATGGTCTCGATCAGCTTGCGGCCGCCCGGATGAAACAGAAAGCCGTTGAAATCCGAAAGGCGAAAGCCGTTGCGATCGAGAAAATCGTGCAACGCCGGCGCTAAGGCCTTGCGCATCAGCGAGGGCAGTTCGGGGCTGAGCACGACGCCAAAACCGTCGTCCTTGATGTCCCAGCCCATGATGTGCTCGGTCTGCGGCCAGCACCATTCGCCGATGGCGAGAATGCGCGGGCCGCCGCTCGAACCGTCCGCCGTATTGCGCAACAGCACGCCGGCAGCGCCGTCGCCGAACAGCGCGGTGGACACGAACATCGCCGGGCTTGGATCGTTGACGCGCAGGCACAGGCTGCACAGGTCGACGGTGAGGAACAACACATGCGCGCCCTCGGTCGCCTGCGCCAAGCGCGTCGCCCGCGCCAGGCCGGCGACGCCGCCGCCGCAGCCAAGGCCGAAAATCGGCAGCCGTTCCACGGTCGGCTTGAGCTTGAGGCGATTGAACAGTTTTGCGTCGAGACTGGGTATCGCAAGTCCGGTGATCGTATTGGTGACGAGGATGTCGATTGCATCGAGCGCGATGCCGACCCCCGCTGTCGCCTTGAGCGTCACATCCGCCAAGAGATCGATCGCGTGCTTGTGAAATACGGCGGTGCGTTCTTCCCAGGAGTGCGGCTTGAGATACCACTCGACCGGCTGGCAATTGTAGCGAAGCTCGATGCCGGTATTGTCGTAGAGCGACCACAAAGCCTTGAGATGGGGGAAAATCTCTTTGGCGCGTCGCGTCGCTTCAGCCTGGCTGAGCACGAAGGAAGGATTGGCCGTGGCGACCGATAAAATCTCGACGTCGAAACCGCCCGTGGCCGCGGCGGCGCTCGCCTTGGGCCCGACAACTTCCAGCATATGGAACTTCCTTGGCTGCCCGCCCGGTGTATTAACACCGCCCGCGTGATAGATCGTCCGGCCGTCACAAAATTCCCGCGCGGATTGTTTGGCGCCTGGGCGAGGCCTATTTTGGGAGCTTGATGCGTAGCTTACCACCCATCCACGTGATCGGCGGCGGCCTAGCCGGTTCCGAGGCCGCCTGGCAGATCGCGCGTCGCGGCGTGCCCGTGGTGCTGCATGAGATGCGCCCGGTGCGCGCGACGGCCGTGCATAAAACCGGGCAATTCGCCGAGCTCGTCTGCTCGAACTCCTTCCGCTCCGACGACGCCGACGGCAGCGCCATCGGCCTCCTCCATGCCGAGATGCGCCGGCTCGGCTCGCTGGTGCTGCACGCCGCCGATGCCCACAAGCTGCCGGCGGGCGGCGCGCTCGCGGTCGATCGTGACGGCTTTGCCGCCGCCATCACCGCTGCGCTCGAAAGCGAGCCGCTCATCGACATACGGCGCGAGGAAATTCTCGAGCCGCCGCCCGAGTGGGACAACGTCATCATCGCCACCGGACCGCTGACGTCGCCGGCGCTGGCCGACTCGTTACGCGAGCTGACCGGCGAAACCGCGCTCGCCTTCTTCGACGCCATCGCGCCGATCGTGCACCGCGGCTCGATCGATTTCGACGTCGTCTGGTTTCAGTCGCGCTACGACAAGGCGGGCCCCGGCGGCTCGGGCGCCGATTACATCAATTGCCCGCTGACGCGCGCGCAATACGACGCCTTCATCGATGCGCTGCTGGCAGGAGAGAAAACCGCATTCCACGATTTCGAGGCGGCGACGCCCTATTTCGACGGCTGCCTGCCGATCGAGGTCATGGCCGAGCGCGGCCGCGAAACCTTGCGGCATGGACCGATGAAGCCGTTCGGCCTCACCGACTCACATCGGCCGACACAAAAACCCTATGCCGTGGTGCAATTGCGACAGGACAACAAGCTCGGCACCTTGTTCAACATGGTCGGCTTTCAGACCAAGCTGAAACACGGCGAGCAGACGCGGATTTTTCGCAGTATCCCCGGCCTCGGCAATGCCGAGTTCGCTCGCCTCGGTGGCCTGCATCGCAACACGTTCCTCAATTCGCCAAAATTGCTCGACGCGACGCTGCGGCTCAAAACGGCACCGCGGCTGCGCTTCGCCGGCCAGATCACCGGCTGCGAGGGCTATGTCGAGTCGGCGGCGATCGGGCTTTTGGCCGGGCGCTTCGCCGCGACGGAACGGCTCGGCGAGACCTCTGCGCTACCGCCGCCGACCACCGCGCACGGCGCGCTCATCGGCCACATCACCGGCGGCCATATCGAGACCATCGACAAAGGACCGCGCTCGTTCCAGCCGATGAACATCAATTTCGGCTTGTTGCCGCCGCTCGGCTACGATCCGCCGCGGGCTGCGGCACGGCCAGTTGCCGACGGCGGGCTGGGCCCGCGGAATTCGGGCAAGAAACGCGCTTTGTGCGCACGCGCTCTGGCGGATTTGGAGGCCTGGATCGTCGGGGCCCTGCCGCACGCTGCCGAGTGATGTGCTAGACGCTTGCGCATGGTTCAAGACGAAGCACCGGAAGAAGTCCGTGGTCGCTGGCGCGACGGCGTCGTGCTCAAGCGCGACGTGTTTTCGACCGTCGAGCGCGGCCGCTTCCGCACCGATGGTGGCGAGGTCGATGCGGTGCTGCGCCGTCTCGATCAGGTGCCGTGGTGGAGCCGCGGTTTGGCGGTCCTGCTGTTCCGGCGCGAGCGTCGCGCGCTCGCCACCGCGGGCCATCTCGGCATCGCGCCGCCGCTGTTGTTTGCCGGACGCCATGCGCTGGTGCGCGGCTGGATCGACGGCGTGCCGCTCCATATCGCCAAGCCTTACGGTGACGCCGGCTATTTCCATTCCGCCAAGGCGGCGTTGCGCACGCTGCATCGCGCCGGAATAAGCCACAACGACCTCGCCAAGGAGCAAAACTGGCTCTACGGCGGCGGCCGCGCTTATCTCACCGATTTCCAGCTCGCCTCTCGATTCCACCGCAACACCGCGCTGTTCCGCATCGCGCGTTACGAGGATTTGCGGCATCTTTTGAAACACAAGCGCCGTTACGCGCCCGAGGCCCTCACCGCCGCCGAACGCAAGGTACTCGCGCGCAAGAGCTTTATCACCCGGGCATGGATGGCGACCGGCAAGAAGGTCTATTACGCCATCACGCGCGGGCTCAATGTCACCGACCGCGAGGGCCGCGGCCTGCGCTTCGTGCGCGAGGCGCCGGAGATCGCCGCGCGTCTGCGCACGCACCCGCAAGTCAACGACGTGGCGGTCGTGCCGTTTCCGGATCGCCGCGCCGGCACCGGTCTCTATGCGTTTGTCGAAGGCAGTGCCACCGACCGCGAGCTGCTCGACTTTCTCGGCGCCAAGGGGCCCGAGCATCTGCAAGTCGTCGATGCCTTGCCCCGCGATCCGCAAGGCGAGGTGCGCAGCGAAATCCTCGAGCTCGTCGCCATGAACCAGCTCGACCTCATCGCGCCATTGATCAAGACCGACGCCGAGCGCGCCATCGTCGGGCGGATCGTGTCGGAGCGGCGCAATCTGCGCGATCGCTTCGCGTTTTGATTTTTTTCAGCCGGCGATGCGCGCCGGATTTCGCGCGGCGCGCCAGATCAGCCATTGCCGCCGCCACGGCGACAGCTCGGCGGGCGCGAACGGATCGCGGCGCGTCTGGCGGTCGAGCGACGGCCGCACCAGCGCCACCGGGAGAAACGCCGGCAATGCGGCATCGGGCAGCGTGGCCATGTGTTGGTGGGCCGCAAAAAGGTGACGACGGGCAACGTCTCGCAATTCCGCAAATGCCGCGAGCAGGCCGTCTGGCGATCGGCCAGCGAATATGTCCTGCGGATCGACTCCATTTCGCTCGATTATTTCCAGCGGGAGGTAGAGCTGATGCCGCGAGGCATGGAGCGGGAATGCGCGTAAGAGGCCGGCAATCGCATAGGCAATTCCTGCAGGCCCCGCGACCGCTTCTATGGCCTCCGCTTCGCCGCCGGCAAGGATTTGCGCTGCCAGCGCGATCAACGCCGAGGACGTTTTCCTGGCATAAGCATCGAGATCGGTCAGCCGCGCCATTGGATCGTCATAGAGATCGAAGCAGCGCGCATCGACCAGAGCCGTCAGCGCGGCTGTTGCAAGCCGATGACGCTCGATGACCGCCAGCAGTGACGACGCGACCGGATTGGCGGCCGCCTCTTCGGCCCGCTCACCGTTGACCACTTCGCTCCACCATTGCAGGCGGATTTCGCCGGGCAGCGGCTCGCGCGCCACCTCGCGCACCCGCGCCACCTCGACGTTGAAGGCATACAGCGCGTGCAGCGCGGCGCGATGTTCCGCCGGCGCGAACAAGGAGCTGAGAAAGCGGTCGCGATCGGCGGTCCGGACCAGCTCTGCGCAATAGGCGAAGGCATCCTGCATGACGACGAGCTTATCATCACTCGATCGCAATCAGGCCGGCGCCGACGCGGCGGTTCTCCATCAGCATGACGTTATAGGTGCGCACCGCCGGGCCGGTGGCCATGGCGTCGGCCGAAATGTGGGCGTCGCGAAACCGCGCGCGCAGCTCTTCGGGCATGATCCAGGGCGCGGCGCCGGTGCCGAGGACGAAAAAATCGAGATTCTCGGCCCGGGCAAAGACCTGCGCGAGCGACTCTTCGGTCAATTCCGCGGGCGCCGCTACCGGCCACGCCCAGATGCCGTCCGGCAGACACAACAGCGAGCCGCGATGCGACATGCCGGCGAAGCGGAAGCCGCCGCCGCCATGGGCATCGATCAGCGCCTGGCGCGGCAGATGCGGCGCCTCCACTAGCGGCGGGCTCTGCTGCGCTGGGGCGGCGCCACCGCGGTTGCGGCGGGCGGCGGCTCGGGCTGTTCGGCGCCGCCTTCCATGCGGTTGGCGCCGACGCCGAGATAGATCAGGATCGGCGAAGCGATGAACACCGACGTGTAGGTGCCGACCAGCACGACGCCGAACATCATGGTCGCGGTAAAACTGTGGATCGCCTGGCCGCCAAACAGCAGCAAGGCCAACAGCGATATGGCGACGGTCAGGTGGGTGACGATGGAACGCGACAGCGTGGCGTTGATCGACACGTTGAGCAGGTCGGGCATCGACATGCGCTTATAGCGGCGCAGCATTTCGCGGATGCGATCGTAGATCACCACGGTATCGTTGAGCGAATAGCCCAGGATGGTGAGCAGCGCGGCGATGCTGGTGAGGTCGAAATCGATGTGGGTGAGCGACATGAAGCCGACGGTGAGCACCAGATCGTGCACGTTGGCGATCATGGCGCCGAGCGCGAACTGCCACTCGAAGCGGAACCATAGATAAATCAGGATCGCGCCGATCGCGAGCACGAGGCCGATGGTGCCGTAAGCAAGAAGTTCCGTGGAGACGCTCGGCCCGACCACCTCGACCCTGCGGTAGTCGACCTCGTCGCCCAACGCTTCGCGCACTTTCTGCACCGCCGCCTGCTGCGCCTCGTCACCGCCGGGCTGCTCGGAGATGCGGATCAGCACGTCGTTCGGCGCGCCGAACTCCTGCAGCTGGAAATCGCCGAGTTTCAGCCCGCCGATGGTCGCGCGCATCTTGGCGAGATCGGCCGGCCCGGCCTTGGTCTGCACCTCCATCAAGGTGCCGCCGACGAAATCGATGCCGAAATTGAGCCCATGGAAGAAAAACAGCGCGATCGCCACGATCGACAACAGCGCCGATACCGGAAAGCTGATGCGCCGGAAGCGCATGAAATCGAATCGAGTGTCGTCAGGAACAATGCGAAGGAGGCGCACGTGATCTCTTTCAAAAAATTAAATGGGAACCGTGCGCGGCCGCCACATCCGCACCCAATAGGCCACGATCAGACGGGTCAGCGTGAAGGCGGTGAACAGGCTGGTGAGAATGCCGATGCCGAGCGTCACGGCAAAGCCGCGCACTGGCCCGGTGCCGATATAGAACAGCACGGCTGCGGCGATGAACGTGGTGATGTTGGAGTCGAGGATGGTGGCGAGCGCGCGGGAAAAGCCGGCGTCGATCGCATTGATCGCGCTGCGGCCGCCGCGCACTTCCTCGCGGATGCGCTCGTAGATCAGCACGTTGGAATCCACCGCGATGCCGACCGTGAGCACGATGCCGGCGATGCCAGGCAGCGTCAGCGTGGCGCTCAACAGCGACAGCACGCCGAAAATCATGGCGATGTTCACAGCGACCGCGATATTGGCGAACAGCCCGAACAATCCGTAGGTCGCGAACATGAAGACAATGACGAGTGCCGCGCCGGCGTAAGCGGCGTGCTCGCCCGCGGTGATCGAATCCTGGCCGAGGCCGGGGCCGACGGTGCGCTCCTCGATGATGGTCAACGGCGCGGGCAACGCGCCGGCGCGCAACAGGATTGAGAGGTCGTTGGCCGACTGAACGGTGAAATTCCCGGAAATCTGCCCCGCTCCGCCGAGGATCGGTTCGCGGATCACCGGTGCCGAGATCACCTTGTTGTCGAGCACGATGGCGAATGGTTTGCCGACATTGGCTTGCGTGGCCTCGGCGAATTTACGCGCACCCGACGAATTGAAGCGGAAGCTGACGATCGGCTCGCTGGTGCGCTGGTCGAAACCGGGCTGGGCGTCGGTCAGATCGGCGCCCGACACAAGGACGCGCTTCTCGATGAGGTATTTTTGGTTGCCTTCGCCGTCGAGGATCTCGGAATCCTGCGGCGCACGGGAGTCCGCCGCTTGCTCGGCCGTCATCGACTGATCCACCATGCGGAAATCGAGCTTCGCGGTCTTGCCCAGAATTTCCTTCAGCCGCGATGGGTCTTGCAGCCCCGGCACCTGCACCAGGATACGGTCGATACCTTCGCGCTGGATGGTCGGCTCGACCAGGCCGAGCTCATTGACGCGCCGCTCGATGATCTGGATCGATTGATCGACCGCCTGACGGATGCGCTCGGTAAGCGCGGCGTCGGTCGGCGTGAGCGAGATGACGTTGGCGTTGGCCGTCACGTCGATACTGCGCTGTCCCGACGCGCCGAGGATGCCGGACAGCGGCGTCGACAGTTCGCGCAGCTTGGCGAGCGCGTTGTCGACGTCGGTATCGCGCGTGATGTGCACCTGCACGGCGTTGCCGACGATGGCGCGGCCGGTGAATTGAATGCGCGCCTGGCGCAGCACGCGCAACACGTCGTCGTTGAGCGATTGCAGGCGCTCCTTGCGCACGGCGTTGGCATCGACCTGGAGCAGCAGGTGAGAGCCGCCTTGCAAATCGAGGCCGAGCACGATGTGGCGCTGCGCCCATTCCGGCCAGCGCTTCACGGTGCTCTCGGGGAAGAAATTCGGCACGGCGCACAGGCACACGACAAACGCCGTGAGCAGAATCGCCACCGCCTTCCACCGTGTGAAAAACAACATGGACTTCGCTATTCCTCGTTACGGCAGGGGCCGATCAGCTCGCGCTGTCGTCCTTCACCGGCTCGCCCTTGGCGCGCACTTCGCTGATCATCGAGCGCATCTGCCGCACCCGCACACTGTCGGCGATTTCGACCTCGACCTGGTCGTCGTCCACCACCTTGGTGACCTTGCCGACGAGACCGCCGTTGGTGACCACGGTGTCGCCGCGGCGCAACGCCTTGACCATCTCCTGATGCCGCTTCACCCGCTGCTGCTGCGGCCGCAGGATCAGGAAATACATGATCACGATGATCAATATCAGCGGCATGAACTGCATGATCATGCTGCTTGAGTCGCCGCTGAGGCTGAACCCGAACGGGCCGCCTTGCGCGAATGCGGGCGTAATCAACATTGCTCCTCCGGGGGGCCATTTTGCGGCGCGCCAGCCTTTTCGAAGAATGGCCGATTTAGCGCGCGAAATCGGCGCGGACTATAGCCGCCGTTGGCCCAATTGCAACGCCGCGAGGGGATTTAGCGACGCTTGCCGGAGTTCCCCCGCCCCGCTAAGGGAAGGCGCAAATCGGTGAAAATATGGCCCGTTCTCCCTCGCATTCCAGAAAGAGCGCAACGAAGAAGCCGGTTCGCGGCAAACCGGAGCAGCGTTTGTCCGGCGACGGCGGCAGCGAAATCCTGAGCCGGATCGCCGCAGCCCTGGAGCGCCTGGCGCCGGCGGCGCCTGAGGCGACGGACTTTGCCGCCGCCGAAGCGTTCGTCTGGTACCCGGAAGGGCGCAGGCTTGCCGCCGTGCGCCGCGTCAACCGTGTCGAGATGTCGCTGCTCAAGGGCATCGATCGGGTGCGCGATCTGTTGGTCGAGAACACCGAACGCTTTGCCCGCGGCCTGCCGGCGAACAACGCGTTGCTCTGGGGCGCGCGCGGCATGGGCAAATCGTCACTGGTCAAAGCGGCGCATGCGACGATCGGCGCCGCACATCCTGCCGCGGGGCTCAAACTCATCGAAATCCACCGCGAGGACATCGAGTCGCTGCCGGAGCTGATGGGACTTTTACGCAGCGCGCCGCAGCGCTTCATCGTGTTCTGCGACGATCTGTCGTTCGACGCCGAAGACACCTCCTACAAGTCGCTCAAGACCATGCTCGAAGGCGGCATCGAAGGCCGGCCCGAGAACGTCATCTTCTACGCCACCTCGAACCGCCGCCATCTGATGGCGCGCGACATGGTGGAGAACGAACGCTCAACCGCCATCAATCCCGGCGAGGCGGTCGAGGAGAAAGTGTCGCTGTCGGACCGTTTCGGGCTCTGGCTCGGCTTCCACCGCTGCAGCCAGGACGAATATCTCGCCATGGTCGACGCTTATGTCGCCCGCTATCGCGTGCCGGTCGATGCCGCGGAGCTGCGCCGCGAAGCGCTCGAATGGGCGACGACCCGCGGCGCGCGCTCAGGCCGCGTGGCGTGGCAATATGTGCAGGATCTGGCGGGCCGGCTCGGCGTGAAGACGGGAAGCTAGTTTCCCTACGCGCCGTTGAGATATTGCGACGGATCGACCGGCGTCGAGCCTTTGCGGATTTCGAAGTGCAATTGCGGCGACGTGACGTTTCCGGTCTGGCCGGAATGCGCGATCACTTGGCCGCGCTTCACCGTTTCGCCGCGCTTGACCAGGATGTCGCTGGCGTGGGCGTAGGCGGTGACGAAGCCGTTGCTGTGACGCACCAGCACCAGATTGCCGTAGCCCTTGAGCTCGTTGCCCGCATAGGCGACGACGCCATCCTCGGCCGCCTTGACCGGCGTGCCCTCGGGCACGGCGAGATTGATGCCGTCGTTCTGTAATCCGTTCGGCGTCGGCCCGAAGCTGGCGATGACGCGGCCGCGCACCGGCCAGCGGAAGCTCGGCAGTCCCCCGGCCGGCTCCGCGGTCTTGATCGTGCTGTCCTGCGCCGGCGCCTCAGGCGTGGCGACTCGCGCGCTGTGCGGCGATTCCGCGGTCGCGAGACTTGGGCTTGGCGGCGGCGCGACCTGAGCCTGGGCGCGCGGCGCAACTACCGCGCCCGGTTGCACGCCCGGAATGATGATGCGTTCGCCGACTTTTACCATCGTATCGGGTCGAATATTGTTGGCCGTGGCCAGCACCATCACCGACTTGCCGTAGAGTCGCGCGATGCTGTGCAGCGTCTCGCCCTGCGCCACGACGTGCATAGCCGTGGTCGGTGCCAATGCGGTCCGCGGCGCGCCGACCGGCATACCCGGCGCCGTCGAGGCGATCCGCGTTGCCGGCGGCGCGTAGGCTGCCTGTGAAGGCGAACGACGCGGAATCACCAAATGGTCGCCCGCATGCACCATGGCCGGGCTGGTGATGTTGTTGGCCTGCATGATGGCGGCAACCGGCACGCCGTGCTGGCGCGAAATCATCTCGAGTGTCTCGCCGGGCGCCACCGTGATCGGCGTGCCGCCTTCCCAGGTCCAAGCGGGCGGCGGCGCGGCCGGCAGCGAACCGGTGACCTCGGCATTGGGCTGATACGACGCCATGCCCTGACCGCCGCCGGAAGATCCTTGCGGCTCGGCACCGGCAAGGTGCGGCAACGGCCGGCTCTCGACATGGCCGGTCGGCGGGCTCTGCGGGATCGACCCGGTGGTGTCGTTGCGCGAGGCGCTATTGGAGCCGAAAACACCGCCGAACCGCCCCGAGTCGCCGCTGCAACTCGCGGCGCCCAATGCGATTAACGAAACGGCAACCATACGCGGCCACAAGGCCGACCGACGCGACGCGCACATCATGACTCGCCCGCACGCAACAAATACTAGCGGCGAATAAACTACGTTGCGGTAAACAGGCCTTTAAGTGTTGGCGCAAGGATTTAAAGATAATTCGAACTGTGGCTTCGCCGCTACAACTCCTGCGCCTGTCCGGGAAGCAATGGCACGAATCTCACGGCGATTAGATCCTCGCGCGCGAGCGCGCCGTCCTCAGCCTTGGTTAATTTGACGATGTACTGCGTGCCGTTGCGCGGCCCGAGCGGCAGGACGAGCTTGCCGCCCTCGCCGAGCTGTTCGACGAGCGCACCGGGAATGTCTCCCGCGGCGGCCGTGACGATGATGCGGTCGAACGGCGCCCGGTCCGGCGCGCCCAAAAATCCGTCGCCGGCGAGAATGGTGACGTTGGCGTAGCCGAGCGTCTTGAGACGCAGGCGCGCCGCGTCGGCCAATGTCCGATAGCGCTCGATGCTCACCACGTCGTGGGCGATCCGCGACAGCACGGCGGCCTGATAGCCCGAGCCGGTGCCGATTTCGAGGACGCGGTGCGCCGGCGCGACCTCCAATTGCTCGGTCATGTAGCCGACCACGTAAGGCTGGCTGATGGTCTGGCCGCAGGCGATCGGCAGCGCCTGATCGGCATAGGCGCTGTCGGTGAATTCGGCGGCGACGAAATATTCGCGCGGCACTTCGTCCATGGCGCGCAGCACCGCCTGGTCGGTGATGCCGCGCCGGCGCAGCGCGAGCTGAAACCCCATGCGTTCGACGTCGGCTGCCTGGACTGCGGCCATAGTGACCTCGCCTTATGACCGTGCTGCAAGACCTTCTACCACTATGCCGACAGCTCTTATACTGTTCCGCGGCCACGGTGGTCCGGGCCGGCGCCGAGCGGATGCAAAATTTCGCCTAGGTTTAAGGGAACAGATCACGATCCAAGGCGTTACGGGCACGCCAGCCTGCAGTTTTTGGGACCGGGCAGCACGGGGAAAAGATGGTGTCAGAGGCGAAAGCCGCCGTGGGCCGGCGGGTCCTTGTCGTCGAGGACGAGTCGATGATTCGCATGCTGCTCGACGGCATGCTTTCGGACATCGGCTACACCATGACGGCGGAAGCCGGTGCGCTCGACGAGGCCATCGCGCTGGCGAAGCAGGCGGAGTTCGACGTCGCGATCCTCGACGTCAACCTGCACAGTGAGCCGATCACGCCGGTGGCCGAGATTTTGACCCAGCGCGGACTGCCGTTCGTGTTTGCCACCGGCGCCGACTTGCGCGGCGTGCCGCAAGCCTATCGCAACCATCCGATCTTGCAGAAGCCGTTCCGGGTCGAGGCGCTGGAGCGCGCCTTGGAAGCCGTCGCACCGAAACCGGCCAGCGCCTAAAACCCATTACTCGAACAGCTTGGCGAACTTGGTCACGGTCGGCTCGTCGGTGAGATCGAGCTTGAGCGGCGTCACCGCGATGCAGCGCTCGTCGAGCGCGGCAAGGTCGGAGCCGTTCGGCGCTTTGGCAAAATTCTGGCGCACATAGGCGATCCAGTAGTACGGATTACCGCGGCCGTCGGTGCGCTTGTCGATATGCAGCCGCTCCTGCCGGCGCCGCCCCTGCGAGGTCACGGCGATGCGCTTGACCTCACCGGGCGCGCAGTCGGGAAAATTGACGTTGATCAGCACGTCGCTCGGCATGCCTTCGGCCAGCACGCGGCGGATGATGTCGGGCGCAAATTTTAGGCTGGTTTCCCAATGCGGCGGCTGGCCGCTGCGCGATTTGTAAGCTTGCGACAGCGCGACCGAGGGAATGCCGAGCACGGTGCCCTCCATCGCCCCGGCGATGGTGCCGGAATAGATCACATCTTCGCCGGCATTGCGGCCGCGATTGACGCCCGAGAGCACCAGATCGGGATCGTGGCCGTTGAGCAGATGGCGCGCGCCCATGATGACGCAATCGGTCGGCGTGCCGCGCACCGCGAAGTGCCGCTCCCCGATCTGGCGCAGGCGCAGCGGATCATTAAGCGAAAGGGAGTGCGCAACGCCCGACTGATCGTATTCCGGCGCGATCACCCAGACGTCGTCGGACAATAGGCGCGCGATCTTCTCGCACACGTCGAGCCCTTCCGCGTGGATGCCGTCGTCGTTGGTGACAAGGATGCGCATCACTTCTCGATCGTTTTCATGCCGGCCATATAACCCTGTAGCGCCTCGGGCACCGCAATCGAACCGTCGGCCTGCTGATAGGTCTCCATCACCGCGATCAGCGCGCGACCGACAGCGACGCCGGAGCCGTTGAGGGTGTGCACATGGCGCACGGTGCGGCCCTCCTTGGTGCGATAACGCGCATTCATGCGCCGCGCCTGGAACTCGCCGCAGATCGAGCACGAGGAAATCTCGCGATACATGTTCTGCCCGGGCAGCCAGACTTCGATGTCGTAGGTTTTTTGCGAGGCAAAGCCCATGTCGCCCGCGCTCAAGATCATCACGCGGTAGGGCAGATCGAGCTTTTTCAAAACCTCCTCGGCGCAGGCGAGCATGCGCTCGTGCTCGTCTTTGCTTTGCTCGGGCGTTGTAATGGAGACCAGCTCGACCTTGGTGAACTGATGCTGCCGGATCATGCCGCGCGTGTCCTTGCCCGCAGCGCCTGCCTCGGCGCGAAAACATGGCGTGCAGGCCGTGAAGCGCATTGGCAATTGCGCTTCGTCGAGGATGGTTTCGCGGACGAGGTTGGTAAGAGGCACCTCGGCGGTGGGGATGAGCCAATACCGCTCTGGATTGATAGCATTTTGCCTAATTATAGGCGCGTCGATGGCTTCCTTTGCAGCTTCAAGTCCTTCCGTCTCGAAAATTCGCACCATCTCGCGCATGGCGCTTTTGGCAAAGTCATCCAACTGCCTCCATCGAACTTCGTCGGGAAAGGCTAGAAACTGATCATCCCGAAATTTCCATAACTGCCCGGTGCCCAACATCGTTTCGTCGCGCACAAGGAGCGGCGGGGCGACTTCGGTGTAGTTATGCGGCTCGCTCGTATGCACATCGAGCATGAATTGGCCAAGTGCGCGCTCTAGTCGCGCAAGACCTTTCTTCAAAACTACAAAGCGCGCACCGGAGATTTTCGCAGCCACCTCGAAATCCATCTGGCCGAGTGCTTCGCCGAGATCGAAATGCTGTTGGGGCGCAAAAGCGTAACCGCGTTTCGCGCCATAGCGATGACGTTCGACGTTGTCCTTCTCGTCCTTGCCGTCGGGGACCTCCTCGAGCGGAAGGTTTGGGATTTCCGCCAGCGCGTTTACCAGATCGTTTGAGGCATTCCTTTCTTCGACAGTCAGGTGTGGAATCGCTTCCTTCAGCGCGGCAACCTCGATCAGTAAGCCACTGGCTTTTTCATCGTCCTTGCTCCGCTTGGCTTCGCCGATTTGCTTCGACGCTTCATTGCGGCGCGCTTGCGCCTTCTCAAGTTCCAGAATCTTTTCACGCCAGCGTTTATCTAGCGCGACCAGATGAGCCGCCTGCGGCTCCAGGCCACGTCGCTTAAGCGCGCGGTCGAAGGCGTCGGGATTGTCGCGAATGGAACGGATGTCGTGCATGGCAAATGTTTCGAGGAATCGGAAGCGGCTTTGTAGCACGCAAACGCTGCGCGCATGTTGCGCGGAAAAGCTACTCCGCCGGCTTGGCCGCCGCAGCCGCGGCGCGTTCGGCGGCACGGCGCTTTTCGACCACCTTCACCGACCAGACCGAGCCCTCGTAGAGGGCGAGCAGCGGCAGCGCAAGGGACAACTGGCTGAGCACGTCGGGCGGCGTCAAAATCGCGGCGATGACGAAGGCGATGACGATGAAGTAGCGGCGCTTGGCCTTGAGCTGGTCGGAGGTGATGATGCCGACGCGGCCGAGAAGGGTGAGGATCACCGGCAGCTGGAAGGCGATGCCGAAGGCGAAGATGAGCTTCATCATCAGCGACAGATAGTCCTCGACCTTCGGCAACAGCTCGATGGTCGCCTGCCCCGGCCCACCGAGCTGCTGCATGCTGAGCGAGAAGCGCGCCAGCATCGGCCAGACCACGAAATAGACCACCATCGACCCCAACAGGAAGAAGATCGGGGTCGCGACCAGATACGGCAGGAACGCCTGCTTCTCGTTGCGATAAAGGCCCGGCGCGACGAACATGTAGATCTGCGTGGCGATCACCGGAAACGAGATGAAAGCGCCGCCGAACATCGCGATCTTGAGCTGCACGACGAAATATTCGAGCAAGCCCGTATAGATAAACTTCGAATTTTCCGGGCCGGCCACCCAGACGTAAGGCCAGGTCAGAGTGTTGTAGATCTGCTTGGCGAAGAAGAAGCAGGCGATCAGCGCAATGACGAAAGCGATCACCGCCTTGATCAGCCGCGAGCGCAGCTCGATCAGGTGATCCATCAACGGCGCCTTGGTCGCCTCGATCTCCTTCTCTTCGTCGTCGTGGCTCATGCCGGACGTTCCGTGCTGTCCGTCGGCGCGGTCTCCGCGGCGGGCTCGGTCTTCGCCGCGTCCGCGCCGGCAGGCGCGAGGTCGCTATGTTCTATGGCCGCGACGGGCGCGGCCGTTTCGACCGCGGGCGCGGCATCGCTCACGGCAAAGCCGCCATCGACCGGCGGCTCCGCTTTCGGCTCAGGTTTTGCTTCGAGCGAGCGTTCGATATCCTTGCCCGTGGTCTCGAGGTCGCTGCGCACGTCCTTGAGCGGATCGAAATTCTTGAAATCATGCGCCAAGCCATCGACCTCCTTCTTCAGGTCGGCCATCTCGGCTTCACGCATCGCTTCCTGGAACTGGTTCTGAAAGTCGGCCGCCATGCCGCGGACCTTGCGCGTGTACTGGCCGAGCGTGCGCAACACGCCGGGCAGCTCCTTCGGCCCGATCACGATCAGCGCCACGACGCCGATCAGCAGGAACTCGGTCCAACTGATATCGAACATGAAAACTCCCCGACCGCCTTGACCGCCCGCTGCCGCCGCTCAAGCTTGTCCAGCGGACCGCGGCAATCGGCGCGAGGGCGTCAAAGCGGCGAGCGCTAGACCTTGCTCTCGGACTCGGCGCGCCGCTTCATCTCGGCGGCCGCCTGATGATCGATGGTCTTGATCGGCGCGTCGGATTTGGGCGCGGCTTCCACCGTCTCGTCTTCGGACATGCCCTTCTTGAAGGCTTTGATGCCCTTGGCGACGTCGCCCATCATGTCGGAAATCTTGCCGCGGCCGCCGAAGACCAGCAGCAGCACGGCGCCGACGATCAACCAATGCCAGATGCTCAATGAGCCCATGAAACCCTCCGTCCGCAACGGCACTTGGTACGCGACCTTGGGCCCGCGGCAACGTGTCGATTTCGCCAGAACCTAGGCGCCAAGGGCGGCAAAAACAAGCGCGCCCCGAAAGCAATACGGCCGCAGGGCTAATGCGGCAGCCATTAACCCCGGGACGGCCTTTGCCGATCACCTGATCGGCAAGGGGGCGGTTTTATTCCTCGCTGCGGCCGGCGGGCGGCACCAGGCCGAGGTCGAGATCGCCCGGATCGAGCGGGTCTTCGTCGTCCCGCAGCTCCGGGTCGTCCGACGGCACCGGGATGCTAAATCCGCTCGGCAGCGTCGCTTCGATCAGGCCTGCGCCCTTGAGTTCGTCGAGGCCGGGCAGATCGTTGAGCGCCTCCAGCCCGAAATGTGACAGAAACGCCTCGTTGGTGCCGTAGGTCACCGGCCGGCCCGGCGCCTTGCGGCGGCCGCGCAGCCTGATCCAGCCGGTCTCCAGCAGCACGTCGAGCGTCCCCTTCGACGTGGTGACGCCACGGATGTCCTCGATCTCGGCGCGCGTTACCGGCTGGTGATAGGCGACGATGGCGAGCGTCTCGATGGCGGCGCGCGACAGCTTTCGCGTCACTGTCGCTTCGTGGGTCAGGAGCCAAGCGAGATCGCTCGCGGTGCGTAGCGTCCATTTGCCGGCGACGCGAACCAGGTTCACGCCGCGCGGCTCGTACTCTTTCTGCAATTGCGTGAGCAGCGCGCGCACGTCGACGCCGGCCGGCAGGCGCTTGGCCAAAACTTTTTCGTCGAGCGGGCCCTCGGCGGCGAATAGCAAGGCTTCGAGAATGCGCAGCTCTTCCGCGCGCTCGGTTTCCCTGTCCTTGTCTCCGACGATCACACGCATCTCCGCTACATTCCCCATGGGTTCGATCTCCCTTACCCATTCCCTATTTCGGCAGCCACGCCGCCGTCTTCCGTCTTCTGTCGTTTGCGCACGTAAAGCGGCGCAAAAGCCGCGTGCTGGTTCAGCTCCAAGTGGCCCTCGCGCACCAGTTCGAGGGTCGCTGCAAAGCTCGATGCCATGACCGTCGCTTTCATCGACGGCTCAACCAGATATTCGGCCAAATATTGATCGAGCGGGCTCCATTCCATGGAGACGCCGATCAGCCGTTCCAGCGCCTCGCGCGCTTCGGCGAGCGACCACACCGTGCGCTTGGGCATGCGGACGAAAGAACGCGCCTGGGTCTGCCGGCGCCCGGCATAGGCCGAGAGCAGGTCGTACAGCGTCGCCGACCATTCCGGATGTTTGATCTCGGCGATCGGCTCGGGCGCGCCGCGCTGGAACACTTCGCGGCCGAGCTGCGGCCGGTTGAGCAATTGCTCGGCGACATTGCGGATCGCTTCGAGCCGGCGCAGCCGCTGCGCGAGCGCATTGGCCATGTCTTCGGCGCTGAGCCCGTCGGGCGCATGCTGCTCCGGCAACAGGAGGCGCGATTTCAGGTAAGCGAGCCACGCCGCCATCACCAGGTAATCGGCGGCAAGCTCCAGGCGCAGCTTTCGCGCCGCTTCGATGAAGGCGAGGTACTGGTCGGCGAGCGCGAGGATCGAAATCTTCGCCAGATCGACTTTCTGCTGGCGCGCGAGCGTGAGCAAGAGATCGAGCGGGCCCTCAAAGCCCTCGACATCGACGACCAGCGCCGGCTCATCGGTGGCGCGCTCCGGCAGCTCGCCCTCGAACTGAAAATCGTCGGCGTTCATGCGACCACCTCGGCAGACGGCCAAATGCCCTTCATGAGACGGGAGAACTCGGCCCGGCCCGCGGCAATGTCGAACGGCGCCGGCCGGCGCTTGGTCGCGAGCGCAGCCGCCGCCCGGCGCGCGGCCTCGCCGGCGAGCGCAGGCGCTGCCGCGGCAACCGCGCGCATCTCGGCAAGCTCGCCGTTGCAATACAGGACCATGTCGCAGCCGGCCGCGATTGCCGCAGCGCTGCGCTCCGACAGCGAGCCCGACAAGGCCTGCATGGAGATGTCGTCGCTCATTAAAAGGCCCCGAAAGCCTATCGAATCACGAATCACACCACCCACTATAACCGCCGACGTGGTGGCCGGCGCCACGGGGTCGATGGCGCTGAACACAACATGTGCGGTCATGCCGAGCGGCAGGCCGGCCAGTGGACGAAACGCGGCAAAATCGGTCGTCTCCAGCGTCGCCCGGTCGGTACCGACCCTCGGCAGCCGTTTATGGCTGTCGGCGGTGGCGCGACCGTGGCCGGGGATATGCTTGAGCACCGGCAGCACGCCGCCATCGGCCAGGCCCTCGGCAATGGCGCCGGCGACGGCTGCTACCTTGTCCGGTTCCGTGCCGTAGGCGCGGTCGCCGATCACCGCATCGGACCCCGGAACCGGCACATCGGCAAGCGGCAGGCAATCGACGTCGATGCCAAGGGCGGCAAGGTCGCTGGCGATCAACCGCGCGCCGAGCCGAGCCGCCGCAAGGCCCGATGCACGATCCCGGTCGTAGAGCGCGCCATAGGCGGCGCCCGCGGGGTATTTCGGCCAATGCGGCGGGCCAAGGCGCTGCACCCGTCCGCCCTCTTGGTCGATCAGTACCGGAGCGTCGCGGCCGACGGCACTGCGGAATTCGCCGATCAGCCGACGCAATGGGTCGGGACCTGCGATATTCCGGGCGAAAACAATGAGACCCCAGGGTTCCGCTTCGCGGAGGAACTGCCGTTCCTCATCCGTCAACGCAGGCCCTGCAACGCCGGTGATGAAGGCGCGCATGGCTGCGGATTAGCCCGCGCCGAACGCGAGGGTCAAGCGTGGGGCCGCTAATTCTTCTGGACGATGCAGCTGCCGCCTGCGGCCTTCAAATTGCTGCACATGGCGCCGGCCGCCTCCGAGGAGGCGAAGGGGCCGACCAGGGCGCGGTAATAGGTGCCTTTGTCGCCGAGATCGGCGCGATGGATGATCGGCTGGCGGTTGCCGAGCTGGCCGGGGAATTTGGCCTGGAGCGTTTTGAACTCGGTCTGGGCGTCGGCCTCGGAGCGCTGCGAGGTGACCTGAACCGAATAGCCGCCGCCCGACGGCGCCGCGGCGGGCGCTGTGGCGACCGGAGCGCTGGGTGCTTCCGTACGCGCGACGCGGGAGCGCGGCGGCGGCTCCGCAGCCGGCGCTGCGCCTTGCGCGACCGGCACGATGGCGAGTGGCGCGTTACCGCCGGTCCTGGGTGCCGTTGCCCTGGCGGGCGCTTCCGTCGCTTTGGGCCGGGCCGCAGGTGCCGGCGCGATAGGAGTCGGCCCGGCCGCAGAGGCCGTCGCGTTTGGGTTGCCGACCTGGTCCGAGCGAATGGTGACGGTGTGAACCTTCTTAGGCTCTCCCGAGCCGGCCAGCGGTGCCGCAGGCGGTTGCGCCGGCGCGGCGACCTTTGGCGAAGCCGACAGTGGAGCGGACGGCAGCGCCGGTGCAACGGCGGCGGGTGGGCCGGCCGGCACGGCACCGGGCGCAGCGCTCGGGGCCGGCGGGACCGGAATTGTCGAAACGACCCGCGGCGGTGCATTCGGCGGCTGGATCGCGACCGGCTGTTCCTCGCGCGACACCAGCTTTTCCGGCGAGCCCGGTGCGGCCGCACCGGCCTGGCTCGCCGCGGCGGCCTGGGCGTCGCTGCGGTTGGGCAGGATCTTGTTCGGGCCGTCGTTGGCCTTGATCACCGGGGGCAGCGACGGCACCAGCATGGCGCCACCGAACATCGAGCGATAGGCGAAGGCACCGCCGGCGCCGATCAGGACCAAGCCCAGCATGGCCAAAATCACGGCGAAGCCGCTGCGCCGCGGCCGGCTCGGGGTTTCATCGTCATAGTCTTCGGCGTCATCGGTCTGACGATCCGCCCGATCGTCCCATCGGTCTTCGGCTTCGTGTTCGTCGTCGTAAGATTGCGGCGCCAGCGCCGGCTGCCGGCCAACGGACCGCGGCGGCTGCGCGTCTTCGTCGCGATAGCGCGCGTCGTACGCCGTCTCATCGTCGTGGGGATCGTCGTAGGGCTCGGCCGGCTCGGAATATTGGCCGGCGATCGATGGTGCTCGCTCATCGTCGCGTTCATAGCGTTCATCATCGCGGTGATAGCGCGCATTGCCGCGATCGGACGGATAAGGCTCGGGAAGCCGCGGCTGGACGTAGCTTTCTTGCGCAAATTGATCCGGCGCATCCGGCTCGGCGTAGCCATCATCGGCCGCCCAATCGCGGTCGGCCGGTGCCGGCAGCGGCTCGTCCAAGGTCTCTACCGCAGCATGCCTTGGCTCAGCGTGCTTTGCGTCAGCGTATCTTGGGTCGCGGCCGAATTCATTGACCCGGTCGCTCTGGCCGATGATGCGCGCCAACTCGGCGAGCGGATCGCGCGCGGCGTCGCTCGTCGGATCGACGTCTTCGCGCGCGAGCGGCTCGCGGCTGCGGAACGGACGAAAATTGCTGTCGGCCATCGAATTCGCCTCGGTCCAGGCGGTTACGCGATACTGGGCTGATTCCCCGTCGTCCGCACTCGGTACGTCTCAAACGGCGCGGTGCGAATTACCGCATCTCGTTTGGCGCCTCGACCCCTAGCAGCGCCAGCCCCGACGAGAGAACGGTCACGACGCCTTGTACAAGCACGAGCCGCGCCACAGTCGTTTGTCGTTCATTTGGGATAATGAAACGTAAATGTGGCTTTGTGTTGCCGAGCGTATAGAGCGAATGAAATTCACTCGCCAAGTCAAAGAGATAAAAGGCAATTCGGTGCGGTTCGTAGGCGGCGGCCGCCGCCTCCACGACCCTCGGATAAAGCGCAATTTGCCGCATCAAAGCGAGTTCCGCAGGGTCTGAGAGCCGCTCCAGCTCGGCGCCTTCAACCAAACTCTCAACATCGTCCGGCAGATCGGGAAACGCCGCCCGCGCGTTGCGAAATATCGACTGGCCGCGGGCATGGCCGTATTGCACGTAGAAAACGGGATTGTCGCGCGACTGCTCGATCACCTTGGCGAGGTCGAAGTCGAGCACCGCGTCGTTCTTGCGAAACAGCATCATGAAGCGGACGGCATCGCGGCCGACTTCATCCACCACTTCGCGAAGTGTGACGAACTCCCCTGCCCGCTTCGACATTGTGACCGGCTGACCGGCGCGCAACAGCTTCACCAGCTGCACGACTTTCACGTCAAGTTCGGCAGCGCTGTCGCCTTTCAGAGCGGCCACCGCCGCCTGCATGCGCTTGATGTAGCCGGCGTGGTCGGCGCCCCACACGTCGATCAGCGAGCGGAAGCCGCGGTCGAGTTTTGAGCGATGGTAGGCCATGTCCGATGCAAAATAGGTGTAGGAGCCATCGGACTTCTTCAGCGGGCGATCGACGTCGTCGCCGAACTCGGTGGAGCGGAACAACGTCTGCTCGCGATCCTCCCAGTCCTCGACCGGCGCGCCCTTGGGCGGCGGCAGCCGGCCTTCATAAACATAGCCACGCTGGCGCAACCAATCGATCGTTTCAGCGACCTTATCGACTGAGCCTTCTGTGAGGGATTTCTCCGAAAAGAATTCCTCGTGATTGATATTGAGCGCGGCGAGATCGGCGCGCACCGTCGCCATCATCATCTCGATCGTCTTGGCACGCACCACAGGCAGCCATGCGGTTTCCGGCTGCTTTGTCAGCGTGTCTTTGTATTGCGCGGCGAGTGCGGCACCGACCGGCTTGAGATAATCGCCGGGATAAAGGCCTTCGGGAATCGTACCGATGTCCTCGCCGAGCGCCTCGCGATAGCGCAGATGGGCCGAGCGCGCGAGCACATCGACCTGGGCGCCGGCGTCGTTGATGTAATATTCGCGCGTCACCTTGAAGCCGGCGAAGGCCAGCAGGTTCGCCAACGCATCGCCGAACACGGCGCCGCGGCCATGGCCGACATGCATCGGGCCGGTAGGGTTCGCCGAGACATATTCCACATTGACCAATTCGCCTTGACCGATATCGCTCACGCCGTATTGCGCGCCCAATTGCACCGCGCCGCGCAGCGCCGCGATCCATGCGTCAGGCTTGAGCGTGAGATTGATGAAGCCCGGGCCGGCGACATCGACCTTGGCGACGAGAGCATCGGCGCGAAGTTTTTCGGCGATCGCCTCGGCAAGCTCGCGCGGCTTGCGGTCGGCGTCCTTGGCCAGCACCATGGCGGCGTTGGTGGCGATATCGCCATGCGACGGATCGCGCGGCGGTTCGACGGTCACGCGCGCTTGATCGACGCTGCCGGTCAGAACGTCGGCGGTCGCGCTGCGAACGCGATCGAGAATGTCGGCAAAGATGTTCTTTGTGGCCATGGTGCAAAGCGCCTTGAGCGCGCCGCGCGCCTAACGCAATTCCGGGGTCGTGTCAAAAAGCCGGGCATGCTCGGCGAGCGCGAAGCGGTCGGTCATGCCGGCGATGAAATCGGCGATGCGGCGCGCGCGTAGCGCTTCTTCAAGGCCGTCGAGCCCCTCGCGCCATTCCGCCGGCAGGTCGCCGGGATGGGCGCTGTAGCGCGCAAACAGGTCGCGCACTACGCCCGCCGCCTGATCCATGACGTGCATGACTCGGGCGTGACGATACATCCGGACTTTCAGGAAGCTTTTGATGGCGCGGTCGGCTTCGGCCGTCGCCGGCGAGAATCCGGCGACCGAGGTTTTGGCGTGCCGCACGTCGTCGGCCGAGGCTGGCGCCAGCGCGGCAAGCTTGCGGCCGGTTTCGGCGATGACGTCTTCGATCAACAAGCCGATCAGGCGGCGGATCAACTCGTGCACCTGGCGCCCGGCATCGAGCCCCGGATGGGTGGCCCGAACCTCGCTGATGATGCGGCCCGGTAGCGCCACGGTGGCGATATCCTCGAGATCGAACAGCTCGGCGCGCAGCCCGTCGTCGATGTCGTGGGCGTCGTAGGCGATGTCGTCGGCAAAGGCGGCGATCTGCGCCTCGACGCTTGGATAGCTCCACAATTGCAAATCCTGCTGCCGCGAATAGTCGAGGATGGTCTCGGGGATGCCGTGCTCACGGTAGGGACCGAGCGGCGTACCATCGCGCGCGGTGAGCGGGCCGTTGTGTTTGACCAGGCCTTCGAGTGTTTCCCAGGTGAGGTTGAGGCCGTCGAAGCCCGGATAGCGGCGCTCCAGTGCGGTGACCACGCGCAAGGTCTGGGCGTTGTGGTCGAAGCCGCCGAAGGCGGCGAGGCAGGCGTCGAGCGCGCGCTCGCCGGCATGGCCGAACGGTGGGTGACCAAGATCATGGGCCAGCGCCAATGCCTCGGCCAAGTCCTCATCGACGCCGAGCGCGCGCGCCAGCGCCCGCGACACTTGGGTGACTTCCAGCGTATGGGTGAGCCGGGTGCGGTAATGGTCGCCCTCGTCGAACACGAAAACTTGCGTCTTGTGCTTGAGGCGGCGGAAGGCGGTCGAATGGATGATGCGGTCGCAGTCGCGGCGGAAGGCGCTGCGGCTCTTGCTGGCCGGCTCGCCGTGCAGCCGGCCGCGGCTTTGCCCCGGATCGCAGGCAAAAGGCGCGCGGAATGTGCCATCCATCGCCATCGATCGGCCCGGCTGCCGGCAATTGACCTTGCGTACCGGCGCACTTAACTATCCGGTTAACGCCGTGGCAATCGCTGCGAGTCCCGGCCGGAGATCATGACTATGGAAGCCAATGCTGCGGAAGCCAGCGTCATCGTGACCGAACGGGCGGCGCGGAAGATCGGCGAGATCCTGCAAAAGGAACCGGCCGGCACCATGCTGCGCGTCAGCGTCGAGGGCGGCGGTTGCTCGGGCTTTCAGTACAAGTTCGACACCGAGCGTGACCGAGCCGACGACGACATTGTCATCGAGAAGAGCGGCGCCACGGTGCTGATCGATCCGGTCTCGCTCAATTACATGGCCGGCAGCGAGATCGACTTCGTCGACGATTTGATCGGCTCGGCGTTCAAGGTCAATAATCCGCAAGCCACCGCGTCGTGCGGCTGCGGCACCAGCTTCGCACTCTAAAATTTCATCTTGCCCGTGCGCATTGCGACTTGGAATGTGAATTCGATCAAGCAGCGCACCGATTCCGCGCGCGCCTGGCTCGCCGAGCGCAAACCCGACATCGTCTGCCTGCAGGAAACCAAATGCGTCGATGACGCGTTTCCGCGCGATGCCTTCGAGTCGCTCGGCTACAACGTCGCCGTTCACGGCCAGAAGACCTTCAACGGCGTGGCGCTATTGTCGCGATTTCCATTCGACGAGGTCAACAACGGCCTGCCCGGCGACGCCAACGACGATCATGCCCGCTTCATCGAAGCGGTGGTGTCGACGGCGCAGGGCGCACTGCGCGTCGCCAGCATCTATCTGCCCAACGGCAATCCGCCGGACACCGAGAAATATTCCTACAAGATCGGCTGGATGAAGCGGCTGTCCGCTTACGCCCGCGAGCGGCTTGCACTCGAAGAGCCGCTGGTCATGGCCGGCGACTACAATGTCATTCCGACCACCGCCGACGCGCGCAATCCGCAAGCCTGGACCGGCGATGCGTTGTTCCTGCCGAAGACGCGCGACGAATTCCGCGCTCTGATCAATCTCGGCCTTACCGATGCGGTCCGCGCGACCAGCGACGATTCCGGCCTCTATACGTTCTGGGATTATCAGGCTGGCGCCTGGCAGAAGAACAACGGCATCCGTATCGATCACCTGCTGCTCTCGCCGCTCGCCGCCGACAAGCTCGCCGACGCCGGCATCGACCGCCACGTGCGGACCTGGGAGAAGCCGTCCGATCACGTGCCGGTATGGATCGATCTGGATATCGCAGCGAAATAGTTTTGTAGGGTGGGCAAAGCGAAGCGTGCCCACGCCGTGCTGAGCCGCGTGGGCACGGCGCTGCGCGCCTTTGCCCACCCTACGAAGCTTAATCGCGCCGGCCCCTGAGCCAACTTTCCAGGTAAACCAGCGCCATCTGCCGCTCGTCGTCGCTGGCGCGGCGGAAGGCGTTGTCGTAGAGCGGCTTGACCCAACTTTCGTCGGGACCGACGCAGTCCTTGCTCAGCGTGAGCCACATCAGGCCGCGCGCGGCTTGCCGCGGCACGTATTGGCCCTGGAACAGGATATCGCCGAGCGCCGCCTCGGCGCGGCACTGGCCTTTGTTGGCGGCAAGCTGGAACCAGCGCGCCGCCTCGTGCGGATCGTTCGGCGTCGAGTCGAGATAGAGCCGGCCGAGCTCGTATTGCGCATCGGCATCGCCGAAATAAGTCGCCGCATAGGTGTAGAGCTCGCGGGCCCGCGCCGCGTTCGGCTTGATCTTGGAATTGGGAATTCCGCTCAGATAGTAGTGCCCGAGCGACACAAAGGCGTTGGCGACGAAGCGCGCCTGCGCCGTGCCCGGACTCTCATCGGGGTGGGCGTTGGCGATCTCGCTGAAATAATTGAAGGCGCGCATCTGGTCTTGCGGCACGCCGTCGCCGTCGGCGTACATGCGGCCGAGCTTCCATTGCGCCGCGGGCTGGCCCTGCTCTGCCGCATATTGCAGCGCGGTCAGCGCTTTGGCCTTTTCGTCGAGCAGTGGATGATTGGTGTTGCGCAAGCCGTCGTTCGGCGTCAGCGCCGCCGTACTCGGTGTCGTCGTGCCGTCGAAGGCGAAGGCCGGCGCGATCGAAAGCCCGAGCACCGGGCCGCGCACGGTACCGAAGCCGAGGCCGGCGGCGATGCACAGCGCGCTCGCCAGCGCGACGCCTCTGCCGCTCGTGATGCGTGCTGCGCTAGGTATCCGCATAACACGCCTTCTCGGCACTGCCGCCCGGATGGGTCACGGCGCCATTGCGCGCCGGCCCGACCTGCTGGGTGTATTTCCACAAATAGCCCGACGCATATTCCTCGGCGCGCGGCTTCCAGGTCTTGGCGCGGGCCGCGAGCTCAGCGTCGCTCAGCTTGACGTCCAGCGTGCCCTTTTCGGCATCGAGCTCGATGATGTCACCGTCGCGAAGGAGCCCGATCGGGCCGCCCACGGCGGCCTCAGGGCCGACATGGCCGACGCAAAAGCCGCGCGTCGCGCCGGAGAAACGGCCGTCGGTGATCAGCGCGACCTTGCCGCCCATGCCCTGACCGTAGAGCGCAGCGGTGGTCGACAGCATCTCACGCATGCCGGGGCCGCCTTTCGGGCCCTCATATCGGATGACCAGCACGTCGCCTTCCCTGTACGTCCTGTTCTTGACCGCTTCGAAGCAAGCTTCCTCGCCGTCGAAGCAGCGCGCCGGCCCGGTGAAACGCAAGCCCGCCATGCCGGCAACCTTAACGATGGCGCCCTCGGGCGCGAGATTGCCCTTGAGGCCCACCACGCCGCCGGTCGGCGATAAAGGTTTGTCGGCCGGGTAAACCACGTCCTGGTCCGGATTCCACTTCACCGCCTTCAAGTTCTCCGCAATCGTGCGGCCGGTGACGGTGAGGCAGTCGCCATGAAGGAAGCCGTTGTCGAGCAACGTCTTCATCAGAAGCGGAACTCCGCCAGCTTCAAACATATCTTTGGCGACATAACGGCCGGACGGTTTCAAATCCGCGATATACGGGGTTTTTTTGAGGATTTCGGCGACGTCGAAAAGGTCGAATTTTATGCCGCATTCGTGGGCGATGGCCGGCAGATGCAGCGCCGCATTGGTCGAGCCGCCGGTCGCCGCCACCACCGCTGCGGCATTTTCCAGCGCTTGCCGGGTGACGATGTCGCGCGGGCGGATATTCTTGACGATCAGATCCATGATCATCTCACCGGCGAGCATGCAGAATTTGTCGCGAATCTCGTACGGTGCCGGAGCACCGGCGGAATACGGCAGCGCCAGACCAATGGCCTCGGAAACCGTCGCCATGGTGTTGGCGGTAAATTGCGCGCCGCAGGCGCCGGCCGACGGGCAGGCGTTCTCCTCGAGGGTCTGCAGATCGGGATCGGACATTTCGCCGATCGAGTGCTTGCCGACCGCCTCGTAGACGTCCTGGATGGTGACCGGCTTGCCCTTGAAGGTGCCGGGCAGGATCGAGCCGCCATAGATGTAGATCGACGGCACGTTGAGGCGGCACATGGCCATCATCATGCCGGGCTGCGACTTGTCGCAACCCGCCACCCCGATCAGGGCGTCATAGGCGTGGCCGCGCATGGTCAATTCCACCGAATCGGCGATGACCTCCCGCGACGGCAAGGATGCCTTCATGCCGGCGTGGCCCATGGCGATGCCGTCGGTCACGGTGATGGTGCAGAATTCGCGCGCCGTGGCGCCGACCGAGGCGACCCCGCGCTTCACCGCCTGGGCCTGGCGCATCAGCGCGATGTTGCAGGGCGCGGCTTCGTTCCAGCAGGTGGCGACGCCGACGAAGGGCTGGTGGATCTGCTCCTGCGTCAGCCCCATGGCGTAATAGAAGGCGCGGTGCGGGGCGCGCTCGGCGCCTTCGGTGGCATGCCGGCTGGGCAGTCGTGATTTTAGATCGGTCTTGGCGTCCATTTTACTCATCAAGGCCAAACAAGGCCCCTCGCCCCATCCCCACCGATCCGGCGCACGGCACCTTGAAATCGGAAAGTGCCGTAGCGGCTTCTACTCACCGCCCGGCACGCGGCCGACGGTGTCGAAAAATCCTATGGCTAAAAAGCGGCGCGGTGGATGGCTTTGGGCCGAAACTTATAAATGTTCACAGCGTGTTGCGCCGGGGCCACAGATTCAGCGGCGTTTGTTAGTTAGGCATTAAGGCGCGATTTACCAAGAGCCGCCCCGCCTGCCACCATGGCCCCATGGCCAAAAGACTGACCCGCGCCTTTTTCAGACGCAGCGTGCACGAGGTGGCGCCCGACCTGATCGGGGTGACGCTGCTGGTTGACGGCGTCGGCGGCCGCATCGTCGAGGTCGAGGCCTACCACCAGACCGATCCCGCAGCGCACAGTTTTGGTGGGCCCACATCCCGCAATGCGGTGATGTTCGGCCCGCCCGGCTACGTCTATGTCTACCGCTCCTACGGTATCCACTGGTGCGTGAACTTTGTCTGCGAGCCGAAGGGCTCGGCCAGCGCCGTGCTGATCCGAGCCATCGAGCCGACCGTAGGGTTGGCGACCATGCGCCGCCGGCGCGGCGTTGCCGACGTGCGGCTGCTTTGCTCCGGCCCCGGCCGGGTCTGCGAGGCGCTGCGGATAACCCACGCCCAAAATGGCCTGGCCCTCGACGCACCGCCGTTCGCGCTCTTTGCGCGCGAGGGCGAGGTAGAGGTTATCGCCGGACCGCGGATCGGCATCACCAAGGCGGTCGAAAAGCCCTGGCGCTACGGCCTGAAAGGCTCGCGCTTTCTCAGCAAGCCGTTCAAAGCCTGAAGGCGGGATCGAAACCCAATTCGTTGCGGGCCTTTTCGATGGCGACCGTCCCGTCGTCATCGGCGACGTTGTAGATGCCGGTGCCGCGGGTCAGCGCGAGCAGCGCCGCCTGGGCGGCGGCATCGACATGGAGCGGCGGCTTGCGGCTTGGGCCTTCGCTCCAGGTGCCGGGGCCGTAAAGCAGGCCGTAGCGCAGCACGATGGCTTCCATGCCGGACCTGAGGACCTGCTCCTCCATGTCGGCCGCGGCGCGGACCGTCACCAGCCGCGGGCCCTCGACCAGGTTGAGCGGATCGGTCTCGACATAAGGTTCTTTACCGGGCGCATAAGCGAACGCCACGCTCTGGACGATGAAGCGCCGCGCCGAAGCGGCGAGCGACGCGGCGACCAGATTGCGCGTGCCTTCGGTGCGGATGCGGGCGTTGCGCGGGTAAGCCGCGGCGAGTTGCGCCTCGTCGTCGAGAACGCGCGGCAAGTCGGTGAGCTGGTGCATGACAACGTCGGGCCGCGCCGCCACGACGGCGCGCTTGAGCGCTTGCGCATCGAACACGTCGACGACTGCCGGCTTGATGCCGGCCGCCTCAAGCTCGCGCGCGACGTCGGCCGAGCGCGTCATGCCGGTGATGTCGTGGCCGGCGTCAAGCAGCAACGGCGTCAGCCGCCGTCCGACCGCGCCGCTCGCCCCAGCGATAAAAATCCGCATGCGCGTGCCTCGGTCATGAAAGACTGAGCAATGTGTAATGCGAGCGCGACCGGGTGAGAACCCGCAAAGCGGTCCGGTCAGACCGCCGCGTCGCGCAACTGTGCGGTGTCGTAATATTCATAGAACTCGATGGCCTTGCCGTCGGCGAAGCGCCAGGAGTCCGCCTTCGGCGTCGCCACCACCTTGCCGGTGTGCCGGTTGCGCCAGGCGCAATGCCCGAGCATGACCACGCGGTCACCCTGGGCGACGTAATGCTCCGCCACGTATTCGATCATCTCCCAGTCGCGCTTGAGGCCGGCAAAATATTGCGCCAGCTGGTCGCGGGTTTGGTAGGCCGTCAAATAGGCCGCGCCGTAGCTGCCCTGGGCGAGCGAGCCGAACTTGATGTTGTCAGCGAAGATCGCCGTCCAATGATCGGCGCTCTCGCCCTTGCTTTCGGCCCAGCGGTCGTAGGCGTCTTTGAGGACAATCACGTTCTGCGCTTCGTCGGTCATGGCGGGCCTTGCAAAGGTATCGACATTCCTCCCAGAGTTGTAACCGTAGCGCACGCCGGCGTGCAACTGCGCTCAGCCGCAGCATTTCACTTATTTTTTGTGGGCTTTAAGTCGAGTCCTTGAGCCGCTGCAGCGCCTCGGCGATCTTGGCTTTGCGCGCCAGCGCCTCTTCGCGCTTTTCTTTTTCTTCTTCGACCACCTCTTCCGGGGCGCGCGAAACAAAATTGGGATTGCTGAGCTTGGCATCGACGCGGGCAATGTCGGCGTCGCACTTCGCGATTTCCTTCGCCAGTCGCGCGCGCTCGGCGTCGAGATCGATCACGCCCTTGAGCGGCAGCGCCGCGACGTCGCCGCGCACGACGAGCTGCACCGCGCCTTGCGGCGGCGCGTCTTGGAAGGAAATCTCGGCAATGCGCGCAAGGCGCTGGATGAATTCCGACCAGTGCCGCGCCCGGATGGCGGTTTGCGGCGACGCGTCCGCCAGCACCAGCGGCAGCATGGTGGCGGCCGGAATATTCATCTCGACGCGCACCGAGCGGATCGCGGTGATCAGATCGATGACCCAGCCGATCTCGGCTTCGGCCACCTCGTCGTCGAGGCCGTCGTGCGCCGGCCAGGCATCGAGCGCGAGCATATGGTGACGCTGCGGCCCATGCTCGGCGGTGACGCTCCACAGCTCTTCGCTGATGAACGGCATGAATGGGTGCAGCAACTTGAGAATCTCGTCGAGCGCCCATGCCGCGGCCCCGCGCGTCTCGGTCTTGGCGGCGCCGTCGGGGCCGGTGAGCACCGGCTTGATGAGCTCGAGATACCAATCGCAATAGACATTCCAGACAAAGCGGTAGATCGCGCTCGCCGCCTCGTTGAATTTGTAAGCTTCGATCGCCGCCGTGACCTCCCTGCCCGTCTTCGCGGTCTCGTGCGCGATCCAGCGGTTGAGCGTTTCCTTGGCGTGATGCGGATCGAAATCCGGATCGTGGGCGCAGCCGTTGATCTCGGCAAAGCGCGCCGCGTTCCAGAGTTTTGTCGCGAAATTGCGGTAACCCTCGACGCGTTGCGCCGACAATTTGATATCGCGCCCTTGCGCCGCCATGGCCGCAAGCGTGAAGCGCAAGGCGTCGGCGCCGTACTCGTCGATCACTTCCAGCGGATCGATGACATTGCCCTTCGACTTCGACATCTTGGCGCCGGAGGCGTCGCGCACCAGCGCATGGATGTAGACGTCGTGGAACGGCACTTCTTTTTTGAAATGCAGCCCCATCATCATCATGCGCGCGACCCAGAAGAAGATGATGTCGAAGCCGGTGACCAGGGTCGAGGTCGGATAGAAGCGCTTGAGCTCCGGCGTCTCGTCCGGCCAGCCCAAGGTCGAGAACGGCCACAGCGCTGAGGAAAACCAGGTGTCGAGCACGTCGTCGTCGCGATGCAGATAGTCGGAGGCAAAGCGCGCGCGCCGGTCCGGATCGGCGGCGATGTCGTGACCCTCCTCGGCGGTGATCTCTTCGATCTCGGTGTAGTGCGCCAAGGCGTCGGCCACCGCGTCGTCCGCGTTCTCGGCGACAAAGATCTTGCCATCCGGGCCGTACCACGCCGGAATCTGATGGCCCCACCAGATTTGCCGGGAAATGCACCACGGTTGGATGTTGTCCATCCAGTTGAAAAAGGTCGCCTCCCATTGCGCCGGCACGAATACGGTCTTGCGTTCGCGCACCGCTTTGATGGCCGGCTGCGCCAAGGTCTTGGCGTCGACGTACCATTGATCGGTGAGAAACGGTTCGAGCACCGCGCCGGAGCGGTCGCCATGCGGCACGACATGCGTGGTCGGTTCGATCTTGTCGAGAAGACTTTCGGTTTCCAATCGTTCGACGATTTTCTTCCGCGCAACGAAGCGATCGAAACCATGCAGCGCCAGCGTCTCGTCAAGCTCGGCTGACGGCGGCACGCCATCGAGAAACGCCGCATTGTTCTTGAGATCGAGATGGCCCTCGACGTCGAGCACGTTGATGAGCGGCAGATTGTGCCGCTTGCCGACCTCGAAATCGTTGAAGTCGTGCGCCGGCGTGATCTTGACCGCGCCGGTACCTTTTTCCGGATCGGCATAGACGTCGCCGATGATCGGAATGCGCCGGCCGACCAGCGGCAGGATCGCGGTCTTGCCGATCAAATGTTTCAGCCGCTCGTTGTCCGGATGCACCGCGACCGCGACGTCGCCCAGCATAGTCTCGGGCCGCGTCGTCGCCACGATGATGAATTCGCCGGAACCTTCGGTCGGATATTTGATGTGCCAGAGATTGCCCTTGGTCTCGACCTGCTGCACTTCGAGATCGGAGATCGCGGTTTTCAGTTTTGGGTCCCAATTGACCAGCCGCTTGTCTTTGTAGATGAGGCCCTCGCGATAGAGCGCGACGAAAACTTTCAGCACCGCGCGCGACAGCCCCTCGTCCATGGTGAAGCGCTCGCGCGACCAGTCGCAGGAGGCGCCGAGCCGTTTGAGCTGGCCGATGATGGTGCCGCCGGACTCGGCCTTCCATTCCCAGACCCGCTTGATGAACGCCTCGCGGCCCATGGCGCGGCTTGATTCCTGGCGCTCCATCAGTTGCCGCTCGACCACCGCCTGGGTGGCGATGCCGGCGTGATCGGTGCCCGGCTGCCACAGCACGTCACGCCCGCGCATGCGCTCGAAGCGGCAGAGGATGTCTTGGAGCGTATTGTTGAGCGCGTGGCCCATATGCAGCGAGCCGGTGACGTTCGGCGGCGGGATGACGATGCAATAGGGTTTTGCCTTGGCGCGCTCGGGCCGGCCGGCCCGGAAGGCGCCGGCCTTCTCCCAAGCCTCGTAAATGCGGCTTTCGACCGCGCCGGGCTGATATGTCTTCTCGATCATTTCGATTTTCCGGGCCGCGCGCTAGAAAGCCCGCGCGGCGTTGACTGTCAACGCCGGCACCTGCCCTTCCCCATTCCGGCTCCGAGCAAGGCCCCAACGTGACAGCCGCCGCGCAAGCTTCCTCGCCTTTGGCGCACCGAACGCCGACGCGCTCGATCACGCTGCTGGCGGTCGCGGGCTTCGCCGCGCAAGCACAGGTGCGGGTGACCGATTCGCTGTTGCCCCAGATCGCCGCCGACTTCCACACCACCGTGGGCGCAGCCGCCATGGTGGTGACGGCTTATGCGCTCGCCCACGGCTCGATCCAACTGGTCATCGGCCCGGTCGGCGACCGCTTCGGCAAATACCGCACCGTCGCCTTGATGTGCGCGATCGGCGCCGTGCTGGTGGCGTGCTGCGGGCTGGCCGGATCGCTGTCGCAGCTGATGCTGGCGCGGCTCGCCACCGGCGCCGCGGCCGGCTGGGTGATCCCGATCTCGATGGCCTATGTGGGCGACGTGACGCCCTATGAGCACCGCCAGACCGTGCTCGGCCGCTACCTGTCCGGCCAGATTCTCGGCCAGCTCTCCGGCCAGGCCGCGGGCGGCGTGCTCGGCGATCTGTTGGGCTGGCGCAACGTGTTCTTCGTGCTCGCCGGGGTTTTCGCATTGGCAGCAGCCGGCCTGGTGTTCGAGCTCATCACCAATCCGCTGACGCGCAAGCCAACTCATCCGAACGAGACCACGCGCGGTTTCGTCGCCGACTATGCCGTCGTGCTGAAAAATCCCTTCGCCCGCATCGTCATTCTCACCGCCTTCATCGAAGGCGCCATCGTGTGGGGCGCCTTCGCCTATATCGGCGCCGACCTGCGCTTGCGCTTCGGCTTGAGTTTTACGCTGGTCGGCCTGACCGTCGCCTGCTTCGGCATCGGCGGATTGATCTACGCCGTGTTGGTCAAAATTTTTGTGTACCGGCTCGGCCAAGTCCGTCTCGCCATCAGCGGCGGCTTTTTGATCGCGGCAGCCTACCTCGTGCTCGCCATCGGAGCGGCCTGGTGGCTCGCGCCCGCCGCGACCATGGCGATCGGGCTGGGCTTCTACATGCTGCACAACACCTTGCAGACCAACGCCACGCAGATGACGCCGCAAGCCCGCGGCACGGCGGTTGCGATCTTTTCTTCCGCAATCTTTGTCGGGCAAACCGTGGGCGTCGGCACCGGCGCGCTGGTGATCGACCGCTTGGGCGCCGCGCCGCTGTTCGTCGGCGCGGCGATCACAATACCGGTGCTGGCAATCTGGTTCGCCCGCCAATTGCGCTATCGTCCGGTCGCGTAAACTGCGAACACTTCGGCCACGTCCGTAGTGTCCGAACTTGAGGCTCCAGCGAACGTTTCTCATCTGACGGCGAGGAACAGTTTGCGGAGGCTCAAGTGACGATGATTTTAGCTTCAACGCGCTCGCGCTTTGCGCAAGGCAGCACGCTGATTTTGCTGACCATGTCGCTCGGCGTGCTGGTTGCGCAAATCGATACGTCGGTCGTCAATCTCGCGGTCAAGCAAATTGGCGCCAAGCTCGACGCCGGCGTGACCGCACTGCAATGGGTGGTGGACGCCTATAACCTCGTCTATGCGAGCCTGCTTCTGACCGCCGGCACGCTGGCCGATCTGTACGGCCGCCGCCGCGTCTTCGCGCTCGGCATCGCGCTGTTCACCATCGGCTCGCTGGTGTGCGGCCTGGCGCCGAACGCCATCGTGCTGGTCGCCGGCCGCGCCATTGCCGGACTCGGTGCGGCGCTGGAAGTGCCGACCTCGCTCGCGATCCTCGCTGTCGCCTATCCGGACACCAAAGAGCGCACCCACGCGCTCGGCCTGTGGGCGAGCTGCAACGGTCTCGCCTTCATCATCGGCCCAACGGTCGGCGGCGCGCTGGTCGACGCGGTCGGATGGCGCAGCATCTTCCTGCTGATCATCCCGCTGTGCGTGGCGACGCTGGCGCTGACATGGACATCGGTACCGGAATCCAAGGACCCGAAGGGCCGCCGGCTCGATCTGCCCGGACAAGCACTGGCAATCGCCGCGCTCGGCGCGCTGTCGCTCGCGGTCATCGAAGGGCCGCGCTGGGGCTGGGAGTCGGTCGGCAGCGTGCTGTCGTTCGCCATCGCGATCGTGGCCGCGGCGCTGTTCCTGCGCCGGCAAAAGACCGACGGCGACGGCGCGCTGATGCCACTGCCGATGCTCAAGAACCGCGTGTTCGCGACCTGCCTGGGCGTCGCCGCCTGCATGACATTCGGCATGTACGCGATGCTGTTCCTCACCCCGCTCTATCTGCAAAGCGTGCGCGGCGACAGCGCGCTGTTGGCCGGCGTCGAATTGTTGCCGATGTCGGTAGCGTTTGTGGTGGTCTCGCAACTGTCCGGCAAAATCGCCAACGCATTCGGGCCGCGCCTGCCGATGACCTTGGGCATGGCAATGATGGGCACGGGCCTGTTCATGCTGGCGCTGATTCCGCTCAATGACAGCTTGGTCCTGGTCGAAGCGGGCTTGCTGGTGATCGGCTGCGGCCTTGGCCTCAATACCGGTCCGGTGAACGCGGTCGCGGTCGCCAATGTGCCGGCGGCGCGCTCGGGCACGGCCTCGGGCCTCGTCAACACCGCGCGCATGGTCGGCGCGACGCTGGGGGTTGCGGTGCTGGGCGCGGTGTTCGCCATGTTCGCCGGCGGCACCGGCGACGGCAGCCATATCGTCGCCGGGCTGGTGCCGGCCTTTATCGGCGGCGGCATCGGCGAGATGATCGGAGCCGCGGCGGCGTTCACGTTCATCCGCCACGGCTCGCTGCAACAGTCGTCGAAACGCTGATGTGGTGCTTCTAAACCTTGACCAGCGGCACCTTCGGCACCGAGCCACCGCGGCGCGGCGGCGGGTCGCCGCCCGGCGGGCCCGGCGGCTTGCGCCGCGGCGAGGAGCGCCGCTTCGCCTTGGCGCGGCGCGGCTCGGGCAGTTTCTCCGCGCGCGGCGTCACCGGGCCGTCGGGATAATCGAAGCAGAGCTTGCTGTTGCCGGACTCGTCGGTGACGACGACGACACGGACGTGGCCGCCCGACTTCAGGCGTCCGAACAGCACCTCGTCGGCGAGCGGCTTCTTGATGTGCTCCTGGATCACCCGCGCCATCGGCCGGGCGCCCATCAGCTCGTCATAGCCGTTGGCGATCAGCCACCGAGCGGCTTCGTCGCTCAGCTCGATAGTGACGTCGCGGTCGGCGAGCTGCGCCTCGAGCTGCAGCACGAATTTCTCGACCACCATCGCAATCACTTCTTGCGACAGATGCGCAAAAGTGATGATGGCGTCGAGCCGGTTGCGGAATTCCGGCGCGAACATCCGGTTGATCGCCTCCATGTCGTCGCCCTCGCGCTTGGTGCGCGTAAAGCCGAACGCGGCGCGCGCCATGTCGGCGGCGCCGGCATTGGTTGTCATGATCAGGATGACGTTGCGGAAATCGACCTGCTTGCCGTTGTGGTCGGTCAGCTTGCCGTGATCCATGATCTGCAACAGCACGTTGAACAGATCCGGATGCGCCTTCTCGATCTCATCGAGGAGCAGCACGCAATGCGGATGCTGGTCGACGCCGTCGGTGAGCAAGCCGCCCTGGTCGAAGCCGACATAGCCGGGGGGCGCGCCGATCAACCGCGATACGGTGTGGCGCTCCATATATTCCGACATGTCGAAGCGGATGATCTCGACGCCGAGCGTCGCCGCGAGCTGCCGCGCGACTTCGGTCTTGCCGACGCCGGTCGGGCCCGAGAACAGATAGCAACCGATCGGCTTTTCCGGCTCGCGCAAGCCGGCGCGGGCGAGCTTGATTGAGGCTGAGAGCGCCTCGATCGCCTTGTCCTGGCCGTAGACCACGCGCTTGAGGGTCGCCTGCAGATGCTGGAGCACCTCGGCGTCGTCCTTCGACACCGCCTTCGGCGGAATCCGCGCCATCGTTGCGATCGTGGTCTCGATCTCCTTGAGCCCGATGGTGCGCTTGCGCCGGCTCTCGGGCAGCAGCATCTGCGCCGCGCCGGATTCGTCGATCACGTCGATCGCCTTGTCGGGCAGCTTGCGGTCATGGATGTAGCGCGCCGACAGCTCCACCGCCGCCTTGATGGCTTCGTTGGTGTAACGGAGCTTGTGATAGTCCTCGAAATAAGGCTTTAGGCCTTTGAGGATTTCGATGGCGTCGGGGATCGTCGGCTCGTTGACGTCGATCTTCTGGAACCGGCGCACCAGGGCGCGATCTTTCTCGAAATACTGCCGGTATTCCTTATAGGTGGTCGACCCGATGCAGCGCACCGTGCCCGATGCCAAGGCCGGCTTGAGCAGGTTCGACGCGTCCATGGCGCCGCCGGACGTGGCGCCGGCGCCGATCACGGTGTGGATCTCGTCGATGAACAGGATCGCGCCCGGATAGGCCTCGAGCTCCTTGATGACCTGCTTGAGCCGTTCCTCGAAGTCGCCGCGGTAGCGCGTGCCGGCCAAGAGCGTGCCCATGTCGAGCGCGAACACGGTGGCGTTGCGCAGCACGTCCGGCACCTCGCCATGGACGATGCGCCGCGCCAAACCCTCGGCGATCGCGGTCTTGCCGACGCCGGCCTCGCCGACGAACAGCGGATTGTTCTTCTGCCGCCGGCACAGCACCTGGATCGTCCGGTTGATCTCGGACTCGCGGCCGATCAGCGGGTCGATCTTGCCCTCGCGGGCCTTCTTGTTGAGATTGACGCAATAGGCGTCGAGCGCATCGCCCTTCTTCTTCTGCTCGTCGCCGGATTTGGCGTCGTTCTCCTCGTCGGCGCCGCGCACCGGGCGGGCTTCCGACATGCCCGGCCGCTTGGCGATGCCGTGGCTGATATAGTTGACCGCGTCGTAGCGGGTCATGTCCTGCTCTTGCAGGAAATAGGCGGCGTGGCTCTCGCGTTCGGCGAAGATCGCCACCAGGACGTTGGCTCCAGTCACTTCCTCGCGACCCGAGGATTGCACATGGATGACCGCGCGCTGGATGACGCGCTGGAAACCGGCGGTGGGCTTTGAGTCCTCGGCGCCGTCGGTGACCAGATTATCGAGCTCGGATTCGAGATAGGCGACCAGGCTGCGGCGCAGCTTCTCCAAATCGACGTTGCAGGCCCGCATCACCGCGGCGGCGTCCTGATCTTCGATCAGCGCCAGCAGCAGGTGCTCCAGCGTCGCATACTCGTGGTGGCGCTCATTGGCGAGCGCCAGGGCGCGATGGAGCGACTGTTCGAGACTGCGCGAGAACGTGGGCATTTTCAGTTTCTCTTCACTTGTATTGACCGCTTCCCCCCGGAATCACTTCTTCTCCATGATGCACTGCAAAGGATGCTGATGTTTTCGGGCAAAGTCCATAACCTGCGTCACTTTGGTTTCGGCCACCTCGTAGGTGAAGACCCCGCATTCGCCGATGCCGTGCTGGTGCACATGCATCATGATCCGGTGCGCCGATTCAGCATCTTTGTTGAAGAAGCGCTCGAGCACATGGACCACGAATTCCATCGGCGTGTAGTCGTCGTTCAGCAGCAGCACCCGATAAAGGTTCGGCCGCTTGGTCTGCGGCTTCGTCTTGGTGATGACCGCGGTGCCGGGACCGTTCTGGTCGCCTTTGCGCTTGCGGTCGTCGTCCGCCATGCGCGGCGGCTGCGTTTTGGGATTGGCGTCGAGCAGCGGCATTGCTTCGTCTGTCTTCCAGGCTCCTACGTAGTGAGAGGAAGAACTTTCCGGAAGGCTTCCGCCCGCCGTCCCCCGCACCACGGACTCTATAATAGAGTTGGAGCCGGCCCCGTTCCAGTTCAATGAAGCGGCGCCGGTCCGGCTGCGCGCCAGGATTGGTGCGGTTCGCCGACTCGGTTATTGATCGCGCATAGGTGATGGGAGGCGGTCATGATTGACCCAGCACGCCGGGCCAAGCTCCTGCGCGAACTCGAACAGGAATTCATTCCGGATTATGACGCGCTGAGTATGCCGTCGGCCGATAAGCGAGCCGCTTACGCGCTCGAACACATCGCCTTTCGGGTCGGGAGAATAGACGAAAGCCTGGCCAAGATCGCCGCCGCGATCGAGGCCCTTTTGGCCAAAGCCTGACTGGCAAAGCCCTGATGCGCAGCCGCGCTCGGGCCTTACTTCATCGCCGAAACTTTCGCGTATGCGCTTTCGAACGGCTTGTAGGATTCCTTGGCAAAATCGAGGTAAAGCTCGCCCAGTTTGGTCGCCTCGGCGACGAACCCCTCGTAAGACGCCTTGAGGAATTCGCTCTGCACTTCCACGGCCTTTTCCAGGCTTTTCACGCCGATGAGCTTCTCCCAATGGGCGGCGGAGCCCTCGACCGACTTTTTCGAGTAGTCCGCGACCTCAGCCGCAATGGCCTGGGCGGTCTTGGACCATGCTCCGAACGAATTCATGGCCAATTCCATGTTGTCTTTGCCGAGCTTGTTGATTTCATCGGTGGTCATGGCGGGTCCTTCCGGCGGGGTGCGCTGTCTGTTGCGATGGTTAAAATCTTGCGCCCTTTGCCTTGAAAAGGCCTTCTCGGGCGACGATGATATTATAGTGCACTGCACAAAAAATGCAACGGGCTTGTGTGCAAAGCACAAAAAAGTGTCTTTTCGTTGTGGGTGTAGACACTTGGTCGGCATTTGGGGCGGCGCATCGGGGACTTAACGCTTTCGCAACAGCGTTCGCCTAGCGTGCTTGACCGTGTCGTTTGTGTAACGACCGGTCCTTAGTCGGGGGCAGTGCCTCTTAAGCGGACAGGCAGCCGGACCGAGCCGGCGCATACCGCGAAGAGCATCGTCCTTAAGGAGCGAACAGGGGTTGGGCCTCAACCGAGGCCCTACGCGCGTCAGGGACGGGGTGCGTAATGGCAATGATGCGTTTCGAAGCCCGCAACGGGCTTCGCGTTGGCGTTATCGGTCTTGCCGCTGTCGTTGCGGTTCTCACCATCACCAGCGATGCCGCCGACGCGCGGCACCACCGGCGTTTGCGCGTGCATTACGTGTCCGCGCATCATGTGGCGCGGGTGCACCATGCCGCCCGCGCCGAGGACTATTCGCCGCCGTCGGCGTCGATCATGGTCGACGGCAATACCGGTGCCGTGCTCCAAGCGTCGAACCCGGACGCGCCGCGCCATCCGGCCTCGCTGACCAAGATCATGACGCTCTATCTGCTGTTCGAGCGCCTCGACGCCGGCAAGATCAAGCTCGACACCCCGCTCAAGGTCTCCGAGCACGCCGCCGACCAGGATCCGACCAAGCTCGATCTCAAGGCCGGCCAGACCATCCCGGTCGAAGACGCGATCAAAGGTGTGGTCACGCGATCAGCCAATGACGCCGCGGTGGTCATCGCCGAAAGCCTCGGCGGCAGCGAGGACGATTTCGCCAAACTGATGACGCAAAAGGCCCATGCGCTGGGCATGAGCCGCACCACTTACGTCAACGCCTCCGGCCTGCCCGACGACGATCAGATCACCACGGCGCGCGACCAGGCGCTGCTTGGCCGCGCCATCCAGGACCGCTTTCCGCGCTATTACAAATATTTCTCGCTGCCGGCCTTCGTCTATCACGGCGTGGCGATCCGCAATCACGATCATCTGCTCGGACAGGTCGAAGGCGTCGACGGCATCAAGACCGGCTTTACCCGCGCGTCGGGCTTCAATCTGGTCACCTCGGTGCACCGCGACGGACGTTACGTCGTCGCCGTCGTGCTCGGCGGCCGCTCCGGATTCCAGCGCGATGCCCATATGCGCGAGCTGATCAGCGCGCACATCAAGGAAGCTTCGCTGCAGCGCACGGCTCCGATCATCGCCGAGCAGGCTGCGCCCCGTGAAGAGCCGCAGCCGGCCACCTTGCCCAAACCGGCGATGGTCTCCCGCGCCGACGCAACGCCGACCGCGACGGTGAACCAGCGCGTCGCCGCCGGCTCCAACGATCCGATCCAGCCGCTTCTGGTAAAGACCGTGTCCTACCGGATCGCACCGGTGCAGCCGGCGCCGCTGGCACCGATGCCGGCGCTGGTGGCGGCGGCTCCTGCGCCGCAGCCGGAGGCGCAACGCGTTGTCGTTGCTTCGGCCGACACTGTGCCGCCGGTCACGATCGCTGCGGTTAAATCCGACCCCATCAAGCCAGAGGCCGCCAAGCCCGACGTCGCGAAGACGGAAGTCCCCAAGGCAGAAGTCGCGACCATGGCCCCGGCCAGCCCCGAGCCGGCCAAAGCCGAGCCGGCCAAATCCGAACCGCCGGCTCAAGTCCGCGCCCGTGGCGGCTGGCTGATCCAGATCGGCGCCTATCCGGGCGAAGACGAGGCCAAGCAGCATTTGAGCGCGGCGCAAACCAAAGTCCGCGACAAGCTCGCAGCCGCCGATCCATTCACCGAGCGCGTGCTCAAAGGCGACAAGGCGCTTTATCGCGCCCGCTTCGCCGGCTTCGACAAAGCGACCGCCGACGCGACCTGCAAGCAACTCAAACGCAACGATTTCGAGTGCATAACGGTCAAGAACTGAAGACCCAAGAATAAGACACCTCGGCGAACGGGGCGGGTACTGTGAGTAGCGTTGTTCAGAGTGCGGAAGCCACGCGAGAGCATCCTTTTGGGGAAAGCCTCAGCGATGGCGACGAAGCAGAACGTCCTTGGCCGCATTGACGCGGGCCGCGAGATACGTCGACCCCCCTTGGTCGGGATGCAGTTTCTTCATCAAGGAACGGTGGGCGCGACTGATATCCTCCGCGGTCGCGCCGGGCTGAACGCCAAGGATCTGATAAGCTTCCTCTTCAGTCATTTTGCCGCTGGGCGCCGCCCGCGTCCGGTTCCCCGCTGCCGCATCACCTTGCGCGTGCTCACGCCAGCCGGGCTGCCGGCGGTCAAGATACGCTGCAAGTAGATCGCGGCTGTCGCCGTCGATCTCGCCGAGCAAGCCGATCAGCGTCGGCGGATCGAGCGCGTCGAGGGCCGCACCCTCATGCGGTCCGACGAGAATACGGCCGCGCATCGCGCCGGAATCGTGGTCGAGCTCCATTTCCAGAAAAGCGGTGCGGACGCGGGACACCTGACCGGTGCTCTTTTGCGTGCGCCCGGCGAGACTCGCCGGCCACAGCGATACCCAGCCGAGCAAGCCGAGGCCGAAGACGCCGACCGGAATGGCGACGCCGATCTCGCCGCGGAACAGGAGAAATGCGGCAAAGATCAGCGCGCCGCAGCCACCCAAGTAGCGTATCAGGCGCGCAGCCTGCTTCGGGTCCGCCTTGGAGAAGGCGTTCACGGCCCACAGCAGCAGGATGAGAACGGCGACGCCGAGAAGAAGGGGCATGGCTATTTGAGCTGTTCGAGCAGCCTGACCGCGCCGGCACTGTTGCGCGCTTTCAGATCGGCCAACGCCTTCATCCCGCCGGCGGCATAGGCCGCGGCCGCGCGCAACAGCTCGGCCAGTTCATGGGCGGCGCCGGGGGCAAAGCGGCAATAGGCGCCGCGCGTCAGGCGAGCGATCTCGCGGAAAGCCTGCTCGCACACCGGATCATAGCCTTCCTGGAACATGAAAGCCGGGATATTGCGCAGGCCAAGCGCGCCGGCACCGGCACACAGATCGTCGAGCGCCTCCTCCATGGCATCGCCGACGAACACCAAAGTGCCGACTTTGGCGCTGTCGTTCTCGCGGCGGGCGTGGGCGAGCACCTTGGCGATCTGGGTATGGCCGCCGCGGCAATCGATCCGCGACATTAGCGCGCCAAGCCGCGCCGGCTCGGCGACCCAGGGCGACGCGCGGCATTCGGCAAGCCCGCGATAATAGACGAGCTGGATATCGAGGCCGCCGATGGCTGCGGCTTCGCGGAACATGTCGGCCTGCAGCCGGCATGCGGTATCCCAGGTCGGCTGCCGGCTCATGGTGGCGTCGAGCGCGAAGATGAGGCGGCCGCGCTTGCCGGGCACGGCCGCGGGGCCGAGCGCATCGACGCGGCTGAGGAACGCATCGATCTCGGCGCGGTTGGTCGCAGCCGGAGCCGGCGCGTGATCGGAGCGGTCTTTGCTCATCGAGGGCCCTTGGCGGCTGTTCGCCACGCCATAAAGTGGCGCTGACAGGCATGGCGCGCAATGGCGCCCTAATCGGCGAGCAGGTCGTGGGTTTCCAGCGGCTTTCCGGAAGCCGCGAGCCATTCGGCGCGGGCAGCGACCCGGCGCTTGCCGCGCTCGTCGATCGGCAGCTTGAGCGCGTCGATCAGGGCTTTGACCTCGTCGCGCGCCGTCGCGTGGGAGATGGTGGGGCGCTGGCCCAGCGTGTCTTCGTTGATGTCGTCGAGCGCGGTGAGCCCGCGCGGGAAGAACTCGCGATAGACCATCCGTTCGGCAAATCCGTCGGTGGAGCGGAAGCCGAGCTGCCGGGCGAGCTGATTGACCCCCTCGCCGACCAGCCGCTTGTTGCGCGATCCGAGCGTCGAGAGCCGGTTGCGGACGATGATCCAGTCGGTCAGGCCGCCATCGACCAGGCGGCGCTGGCGCCGCGCTTCGCGGACCATTTCGGCATAGTGGCTGACCCCGACCACTTCGAACGTGGTCGGATCGACCGAGCCGAGCACGTCGAAATCGACGAAACTGTCGTTGAGCGGGGTGATCAGCGTATCGGCCATCGAATGGGCGAGCCGCATCAGATAGGAATCATTGCCCGGCGTATCGACGACGACGAAATCGTGGCTGTTCTCGACCGCGCTCACCGCTTCCGCGAAGGCGGCAAATTCCTGCGCCTCGATTTCGTCGAGGCGGAGCCCAAAGCCGCGCGCGACGCAATAATGAACGGGCATTTCGAGCTTGATGCGGGCGCGTTCGGCCCAGTCGCGTCGGTTCTCGACGTAATGGGTGAAGCTTTTCTGCCGCGAGTCGAGGTCGATGGTCGCGACGCGCTGGCCGGCTTGGAGCAGCGCGACGGCGACGTGCATCGCCGTGGTCGATTTTCCCGAGCCGCCTTTTTCGTTACCAAGCACGATGACGTGCGCCGAAAGCGGCTTTCCGACGTCAGCCTGCATCAACATGATAACGCGACCCCAAGCGAAACTACTCTTTAGTCAGGCTTGCAACGCTCACGGTCAAGATACAGCATCGGTCTCGACAAGTTAATCATTAACCACGCAGTCCAAGCATGAACATGCAAACTGTGTTCGCGCAGCAACGCCGACGGCGGCGCGATGGCTAAATCACCGACGCGGTCGAAACGTCATCCGCGCGTCATCCGCGCCTTGCCGGCGCTCAAGCGCGCGATCGCGGATTTCCGCGCGCGGCGTTGTAAAATTGCGCTGGTGCCGACCATGGGCGCACTGCATGCCGGGCACCTCGCGCTGGTGCGGGCGGCGCAGCGCCGCGCCGATCGTGTCATCGTGTCGATCTTCGTTAATCCGACGCAGTTCGCGCCGCACGAAGACCTGAAAACCTACCCGCAGACATTTGCCGCCGATATCGCGGCCCTCGCCGCGCTCGAGGCCGAGCTGGTCTGGGCGCCGGCGGTCGAGACCATGTATCCGGCGGGCTTTGCCACGCGCATCGTCCCGGAAGGCCCGGCGACCGCCGGCCTGGAAGACGCCTTCCGGCCACACTTCTTCGCCGGCGTGGCAACAGTCGTCGCTAAGCTCTTGATTCAATGCGAGCCCGACGTCGCCATGTTCGGCGAGAAGGATTTTCAGCAGCTCAAGGTGGTGACGCAGCTGGCGCGCGATCTCGATCTCAAAACCCGCATTGTTGGCGTTCCGATCGTGCGCGAAACTGACGGCCTCGCGCTATCGTCGCGCAACCGATACCTGTCGTCGAGTGAACGTAACATTGCACCAACGCTGCACAACGTTTTGAAAGACTGCGCAAAAAAGATCGCAAGGGGTCAGCCGATCGCAGCCGTCCTCGACGCCGGCCGCAGCGAGATCTCGGCTTCAGGTTTCGCGCTCGACTACCTCGAAGCGCGCCACGCCGAGACGCTCGCTCCCGTCACCTCACTCAAAGCCGGGCCGATCCGACTCCTCGTGGCGGCAAAGATCGGCATCACACGGCTTATCGACAATGTCGCGGTGTAGATTGCGGTTCGCTTACTTCGCCGCGACCTTCATCGGGTCCTTCACGTTCGCAAACGTCTCGAACTCCGTGTTCCAAAGCTGGCCGTCGATCTTTTCCACTTTGCGGATGTAGATGTTGCTGACGATGTCGCGGGTGTCGGCATCGATCGAGATCGGGCCGCGCGGGCTCTCCCAGGCCATGCCCTTCATCACCGCGAGCAAGGCGTCACCGTCGGCATTGCCGCCGGTCTTCTTCAGTGACTCGTAGATCAGATGCAGGCCGTCGTAGCCGCCGAGCGAAACGAAGTCGGGGCGGAAATTATTGGCCTTTATGATCGCCGACGCATAGGTCTTGTTGAGCGCGGAATTGTGCGCGGCGGAATAGCCGCCGGCGGTGATCATGCCGAGCATCTGGTCGCCCATGTCGTTGAGACTGTCGTCGGTGGTGAGGTCGCCCGGCCCGACGATCTTAATGCCGGACTTGCCAAGGCCGCGCTCGGCGAATTGCTTGGCAAAGATCGGCGCCTGGGTGCCGGGGAAATAGATGAACGCGGTGTCCGGCTTGAGGTCGGCGATGCGTTGGAGGAACGGCGCGAAGTCGGGGTTGGCCAGCGGCAGCCGGATCGATTCGACGATTTCGCCGCCGACCTGGGTGAACCGGGTCTTAAACGCGGTCTCGGCCTCGATGCCGGGCGCCCAGTCGTTGACGAGCGTGACGACCTTCTTGCTGCCGTTCTTGAACGCCCATTCGCCCATGATCGAGGACTGCGGGCTCAGGATGAAGCCGGCGCGCACGAAGTAAGGCGATTTCGTCGTCGTGATCGAGGCGCCCGAGCTCATCACCAGCGTCGCCTTCTTGGCTTCGGTGACCAGCGGCGCGATCGCCAGCGCCGTCGGCGTGATGCCGATACCGACGATGTCGACCTTATCGTTGACGATCATCTCCTGGATGATGCGGCGCGCGGTATCGGCGACGCCGCCGTCGTCGCGCATGGTCAGCTCGATCTTGCGCCCGGCAACCGTGTCGCCGTGCTGCTGCATGTAGAGTTGGATCGCGGCCTTGAGCTGCCGGCCGACGGCTGCAAAGCCGGCGCCGGTCATCGGTATGCTCATGCCTATTTTGAGAACCGTATCGGCGGCCACGGCGGGACGCGCGATGAAGCCGCCGGCGGCGGTGGCGGCGATGCCTTTGAGCACTGTTCTACGCAACATGATGGTCCTCCCATTTCGTTTTCCCCTCCCCTTGTGGGGAGGGGTATGGGTCGAGAGGCCAAGCGCTAACGTCAACGACAGCGCAAAACCTCCCGACCCCCACCCCGCCCTCCCCACAAGGGGGAGGGAAAAGCATTTCACACCCGTTCGAGATGCGGAATTTGCGGCCGCTCGCCTTGCGCCTTGCCGGTGATCGGCGGCCGCGGCAGGCGCGCCTCGCCGTTTTCCATGACGAAGGTGTGTTCGAGCGAATACCACGGCGGCTTGACGTCGGGCGCGCCGGCGCGCGGCTCGTCGTGGCGCACATAGTTGCCGATGAGATGGCGGGTGACGCCGAACTGCGCGTCGGTCTCGAGGTGTTTGTCCTCGGGGTCGTAGAGCTGCGAGATCAGCGTCTTGAAGCCCGGTTTATAAACCAGAAAGTGAAGATGCGCCGGCCGCATATTGTGCCGGCCTTGCGCGCGCAATAATTCGCCGACCGGACCGTCGACCGGGATCGGGTAGCCGGCCGGCTTGACGCTGCGAAAGCCGATATGGCCGGCGGCGTCGGTGGTGAACTGGCCGCGCAGGTTCATGTCGGCCTGAATCGGATCCTGGTTCTCATAAAAGCCTTCGGGCGATGACTGCCAGATGTCGACGAGCGCGCCCGGGATCGGCTTGCCGTTGACGTCTTGGAAGGTGGCATCGACGAACAGCACCGGCCCCGGCGTCGGGGAGCGCACGATGGAATCGCCGTTCTTGGTGTTCGGCGAATTCATGCGCCAGAACGGGCCGAGCAAATTGGCGTCGGTTTCGGTCTGGCCGCGGCTGCCATTGTTGAGGAGGCAAATCAGGCTCGAGAAGCCGAGTGAGCCGGACATCAACACGGCTTCGTTGTGGGTCTCGTTGGTGTGCTTGCCCAACGCGACGATGTAACCGACGGCGGCCTGGAACTCCTGCTCGGTGAGCTTCACCTCGCGGGCGAACTCGTGCAGGTGACGCACGAAGGCCGACATGACCTCGCGAAAGCGCGGATTTTTTGCCCGCGCAAGCTCGCTCAGCACCGCTGGGGTGAGGTCTTTTTCACTTTCGATGATCATGCCTTGCTCCGCGGGCCTTATTCGGCCGCGGACTTTACGTGATCGCTCCCGGCAGCGCTATGCGGCAACCCGCGCGGGTCGCGCCGCAGGCTCACATCAGACCAAGCTCGCGCAGTTCGCGGCGCAGCTTCTCCGGCATCGCCGCCGCGCCCGGCGCCGCTTTGTCGAGATCGCGCGGGGCGTCCTTCACGTCGAGGTAGCGCCAGCCTTGAAAAGCACGGAACGGACGCGGCGCCACCAGCACGACTTTGGGATCGAGCACGACGCCACAGCGGCCGATACCGTCCTTGTCGCGAAACGGCCTGATGGCGCGGATGCGCTGGCGGCACATGATCTCGCCGCGGATCACCCAATAGAGCGAGCCGCCGTCGGTGAGCTCGTCGGCGCGCTTGGGCACCATGCGGGTGCGATGGATGTGCTCGGGCTTTTCGCCGCGCTTGCGCTTGTCCTTAAGCTTCTGCTTGATCCAGTCCTCGAGATCACGGACCGAGTCAGCGCCGACGCAGAGCTTGATGAGATTGAGGGCCATTGTCCTAGTTTATCGCCGCTCGGACGCCTCGATCACCATGATCTGCGCGCCTTCCACAACTTGCTGACCCGCCGCGACTGGAACCGTGGTCACGGTACCGGCAAACGGCGCGCGCAGCGTGTGCTCCATCTTCATCGCCTCAATCACGGCAAGACGTTGGCCTGAGGCCACGCGATCGCCCACCGCGACGTCGACCTCCAGCACCCTGCCATGCATCGGCGCCTTGATGACGCCGTCGCCGGCACCGGCTTCCGCAGTCGCGGTGGCAAAATCCTTTATGCGCACGCGAGTCTGCCGGCCGTGACGCAAGACATAAGCCTCGTCGTCGGCCTCGAACACCCGCGCGTCGTCAGCAGGCGCGGTCCCCGCGACGGCAACGCGCATGCCGTTGCTGCCATAGCTGACCGTCGCGACCGCGCTCTCGCCATCGATCGTGACTGGCACGGCGTGTGAGCGCGCTCCGCCGAGCTGAAAGCCGTCGCTTGCCGCCCAGGGCGAGCTTGCTTCGGTCGGCCCATCAGCCGATGGGTCGTCATCCGGAAATTCGCCTCCGGCTTTACGCTTGAGCAAACTTGCAACTCCGAGCGCCGCGGCCGAGGTATCGGCTTTGCGCGGTACCGCGCCAAGCGCGGCGAGATTGCGGTCGATGAACCCGGTGTCGACCTTGCCCTGGCGGAACTCGCTCGCTCGGATCAGCGCGGCGAGAAAGGCGACGTTGCTCCGCGGCCCGGCGATCACGGTGCGATCGAGCGCAGCCGCCAGCCGATCCAACGCCGCCTCGCGCGTCGGCGCCTGCGCGATGAGCTTGGCGATCATCGCATCGTAATACGGCGTGACCTCGCCGCCCGCCTCGACACCGGAGTCGACGCGGATGTCGGCCGGCAGCTCCATCGCCACGATCCGGCCGGTCGATGGCAAGAACCCGCTTTCGGGATCCTCGGCATAGACGCGGGCCTCGATGGCGTGACCGTCGATGCGGACTTGCGACTGCTCAAGCGGCAGCTTTTCGTCCGCCGCAACGCGGAATTGCCATTCGACGAGATCGAGAGCGGTGACTGCCTCGGTCACCGGATGCTCGACCTGGAGCCGCGTGTTCATCTCGATAAACCAGAACGCGTCGGCGCGCAGCCCTTTGGTGCTATCGGCAATGAACTCGACCGTGCCGGCGCCGACATAGCCGACCGCGCGCGCCGCCTCGACCGCGGCTGCCCCCATCCGCGCACGTAGCTCCGCCGTCATGCCGGGCGCCGGCGCTTCTTCGATCACCTTCTGGTGGCGCCGTTGCAGCGAGCAGTCGCGCTCGCCGAGGTGAATGACATTGCCCTGGCCGTCGGCGAATACCTGGATTTCGATGTGGCGCGGCGCGGCAACGTATTTCTCGATCAGGACCCGGCTCGAGCCGAACGCCGATTCCGCCTCGCGAACGGCGCCTTCGAGCGCGACCTCGAATTCGGCGTGCTTATCGACGCGGCGCAACCCGCGCCCGCCGCCGCCGGCCGCCGGCTTGATCAGCACCGGATAGCCGATCTCGTAGGCCTTCTCCTTGAGGAATTTAGCGTCCTGCCGTTCGCCGTGATAGCCCGGCACCACCGGCACGCCGGCCTTTTCCATCAGCATCTTGGCGCGATCCTTCACGCCCATGGCACGCATGGCCGCGGCCGGCGGCCCGACAAAAGCAATGCCGGCTTGGTTGCAGGCATCGACGAAATCGGCGTTCTCGGAGAGAAACCCGTAGCCCGGATGCACGCATTCGGCGGCGGCCTTCTTTGCCACCTCGACGATCCGCGCGATCGCGAGATAGCTGTCGCGCGCCGGCGCCGGGCCGATGCAAAAGGCCTCGTCGCAGGATCGCACGTGAAGCGCGTGAGCGTCGGCCTCGGAATAGACCGCAATCGTACGCAGCCCAAGGCGTTTGGCGGTGCGCGCGATGCGGCAGGCGATCTCGCCGCGATTGGCGATCAAGACGGAGCGGAACATGGCGGCCGGACTTTAGCGGCAGCTTACCGCCGCGTCAGCGGCAACGTGCCGCCGCGTCGGCGGCCACGTGACACCCGTCGAACTTACTGCGGCGCCCCAAACGGGGTGAGTTGCACCGGCCGGGCTCCGGTGAAGTTCGCTGCCGGTGCAGGTGCCGTCGCGGCGGCTTGCGCAGGCGGGGCCGGCGTCCACACCGGGTCCGGTTGCTCGACCACCGCCGCGGGCGCCGGCGAGGCGGCCGGAGCCTGCGCCGGCGGATTGGTGGCCTGCTTGCGCGATTTTTTCGGCGGCGGCGCAGATGCGGTTGCGGCAGCTGGCGCTGGCGGATTTGGATTGGCCGCCGCTGCCGCAGGGGTGGGTTTGGTGCCGGGCTCGGGATTCATGATGCTCACCGGCGGGATCGATGCCGCCGTGGGGAAGTCGATATTGACCACCTTGCGCGGGCCTGGCCCGCCCGGCTGGTACGTCGGCTGGCTCTGCGGCGCGGCGTCGGCAACCGGCCCTGGGCCATCGGGCTGCTGCGCCCAGGCGGTCAAATAGCGATCGAGATAGCGATCGAGCGTTTGCCCCCTCAAATTGGCGCGCACGCGGCCCGCATCGGCAAGCACATCGAGCGCCTTGCAATTCTGACTGGTGCAGCCGTCACGCACCGCAAGCGCATGCGCCAGGAAACCATAAGCATCAGTCTCCAGCGAATGCCGCAACGGCAGCAACGCGCCGTCGATACCCCGGCCGCCCCGTTTGACATAGGCGGCCATGTCCGAAAGGAGCTCAAGCCGCGCCGCGGCATAGGATGTAGCGGCCGCCACCGTTGCGGCCGATGCGAACAGCGCCTTTTCGCAAGCCGCGTCGACGTTCTCGCCGGCGACAGCGTCGAGACAAGCGAGCGCCGAGCCCGGAGCCAGCGTGCGTGCGGTGAGTTCCTGCGCGCGCATTTCCAGCGCCCGGCGGTCGGCGCCATGATCTTGCGCGACTGGACTGCCGAGCAGCGCCCAAACGATCACGGCGCCCACGATCGCACCCAGCGCGCCGATCCCGGCCCGCGCCGCGTTCGTCTGCAGCCCGTTAAACGCCACCGCGCAGATGGCGACGAGCACCGCGGCCGATCCGGCCGCGATCCATAAGCGCAGCACCGAGCTTGCCATCTCGGAATCGACGCTGACCATCAACCCACCCTACGAACGGACACCGACGCCAGGCTGCGCAAAGTATGACGCAGCGATGCCGGAGACTCCAGTCCTCGACGGTTTCCGCTTAAGGCGAAACCGCGGCATGACCAAGGCGCAATAGTCCCGCTGCGCCGGAATCGACGTTCGAATGGATTTTCGCAACCGCGATCAGTGCTCGACTTCGAGCTGACTTTCCTTGGCGACGCGCTCGAACGCCTCGCCCGGATTCTTGATGCGATATTGATAGTCTTCACCGTCGGACGGCAGCAGCCGGACGACCTCGTAGCTGCCGCTCGCGCCCGGACGACTGATCGGGCTCGACGTGTAGAACACGGTCTGGCCGACGCGATACTTATGCGACCGCAATGCCGAAGGCGTTCGCGCCACCACTTCGGCGACGGTCACCGTCGTCATGTTAACGATGCTGGACGCTTGCGGCTTGCGCACCGGCTGTCGCGCCGAAGCCTTCCGAACCGGGGCCTTACGCACTGCCGAACGGGCGCTCGCCTTTGCCGGCCGAGCCTTTTTGACTGAACGCTTATTCATGGAACAACTATAGCATCTCAAACAACGGCCGAGCAAAACATATCGTAGTCAGCAATGCAGTTTGCGAGGAGCACTTAAGCGTTATGATTAAGATGGAAAAATCCCATAATATTCAATTCGATATGCCGGAATCTTGCAGCGAAATCCAAAGCCGATAAGGCTAGGCCTGACGCTGCCAGCGGCCCATGTCGTCGGCCTGCCAATAGGTGACCTCGAAGCCAGCGGATTTGGCCTCGCTCCAGCGCGCACGGGCAGTCTCGACGGCCTCCGGATCTTCGCCGTCGAACAGCAGGACCAGGCGCTGATAGGAGGCCGCATTGCCGGGCATGCCGGCACCCTCGACCAGGAAGCGCACGCCCGCTCCGTTCGGATTGTCCTCGTTGACGGTCAGCAGGATCGGGTGCTCGGCCGCCTCGGCCTCGCGCCACGTGCCGTGGGGCAGAAAGACGTCGTCGCGCCAGGTCCATAAATGCGCATCAAGCCCGTCGACGCGCTCGTCCGAAGACGCCTGCACCACCACGCGCCAGCCGCGCTCCAGCGATTTTTGCAGGAGCGACGGCAGCACCTGCTCCAGCGTCTGCCCCTTGAGGTGATAGAAGAGGACTTCGGTCATCGGCCGGGCTTCGATCACCGCTCGTAATAATCTTCGACCAGCCGATCGAGCAGCCGCACGCCCCAGCCCGACGCCCAGCTCTTGTTGATATCGGTTTGCGGCGAGCTCATTCCTGTGCCGGCGATGTCGAGGTGCACCCATGGCGTCTTGTCGACGAAGCGCTGCAGCAATTGCGCTGCCGTGATCGCGCTGCCCCAGCGCCCGCCGGTATTCTTCATGTCGGCGAATTTGGAATCGATCATCTTGTCGTATTCAGGCCCAAGCGGCATGTGCCAGACGCGCTCGCCGGTCGCTTCGCCGGCCTTGTTCAACCGCTCCACCAGCTTGTCGTCGTTTGAGAACATGCCGGCATATTCCTGGCCGAGGGCGACGATGATGGCGCCGGTCAGCGTCGCCAGATTGATCATGAAGCGCGGCTTGAAGCGCTTGTTGACGTAGTGCAGCACGTCGGCCAGCACCAGACGGCCTTCGGCATCGGTATTGATGACCTCGATGGTTTGCCCCGACATGGTCGTGACGATGTCGCCGGGCCGCTGCGCCTTGCCGTCAGGCATGTTCTCGACGAGACCGATGGCGCCGACCGCATTGACCTTGGCCTTGCGCGCGGCCAGCGCATGCATGAGGCCGACCACGCAGGCGGCGCCGGCCATGTCGCCCTTCATGTCTTCCATGCCCGCCGCCGGCTTGATCGATATGCCGCCGGTGTCGAAACACACGCCCTTGCCGATGAAGGCCACCGGAGCCGAGCCGCGCTTGCCGCCGTTCCAGCGCATGACGACGACTTTCGATTCATGGACCGAGCCCTGCCCGACGCCAAGCAGCGCGCCCATGCCGAGCTTCTTCATGGCCGCGACGTCGAGCACTTCGACGCCGACGCCGAGCTTTCCCAAGCTCGAGGTGCGACGGGCAAATTCGGCGGGATAGAGCACGTTCGCCGGTTCGTTGACGAGATCGCGCGCGATGACGACACCGTCGGCGATGGCCGCCGCGTTGGCCCAGGCCTTTTCCGCCGCCGCCGGATTGCCGCAGGCGAAATTCACCTCGATCTTTTTCGGCCGATCGTCGTCGTCTTTGCGTTTGGTCTTGTAGCGGTCGAACGTATAGGCGCGAAGCCGGGCACCCAGCACCAAGTCGGCGACTTGATCGCCCTTGAGCGCGCCCGAGGCGAATTCGGCAAAGATCGTCGCTTCCGCCGCGACCGCCGGCACCCTGCCCATGGCAATGCCGCCGAGCTTGACCACATCCTTGCGCTTGAGCTCGCTGTCCTTGCCGGTCCCGACCACGACGAGGCGGGGCAGCTTGAGCTCCGTAGGCGCCACGATGTCGAGCACCGTGCCGTTCTTGCCGGTGAAGCGGTCGGCTGCCGCCGCCCGGCGCACCAAATCGCCGATCGGCGCCAGCGCGCGCTGGGTCGCGGTGCCGAATTTGAGGTTTTCGCCGCAGAACACAACGAGAACACCGCGCAAGCGGGCGAAGGGGGTGAAGCCGAGCTTGGGGGCGTCGGTCATGGTGCGGTCCTTCCTGACCGGTCAGGGGTGACTTCGGTACCGCCATATGAACCGGACGCCCCCCCGATGCAAAGTCCATTTCGGCGGTTCCTCAACCCTCGCCGGGATCGCGGCCGCGGCCGTTAACCGGCTGTTGTGCATGACCAATAGGTCTGCCTTGGCCAAGCCATTTTGTGAAAGCATGAAAGGACTTGCGTTGGGGAGATCGGCTCACGCCGCGGGGCGGCGCTGGGGGGCCGGTGCGGCCTATTGTGGGCCGTCAGTGGGGAAGTCGGGTCCGATGGGGTCGATCGGCTGGTACGTGTTTCGCACCACCATGGTCGCGTTCCTGATCACGCTTGTCAGCTTGACGGTGGTGATCTGGTTCACGCAGGCGATGCGCGATTTCGACCTGATCACGAGTCAGCGGCAGACGATGTTCGTCTTCGTCGGCATTACCGGCCTGATCATTCCGCTCCTGGTCATGATGCTGGCGCCGATCGCGCTGGTCATGGCCGTAGCCCATACCCTCAATAAGCTCAGCACGGATTCCGAGATCATCGTGATGAATGCCGCCGGCATGTCGCCGTGGCGGCTGCTGTGGCCGTTCCTCGCCTCGGCCGTCGTGGTTTCGATCCTGGTCGGCGGCGTCGCCGCCTATATCTCGCCGCTGAGCCTGCGCGCGTTACGCGATTGGGGCGCCCAGGTGCGCGCCGATATCCTCACCAACATCGTGCAACCCGGCCGCTTCACCACGGTGAGCGGCAATCTCACCTTCCACATTGCCGACCGGCGGCCGGACGGACTCCTGGTCGGAATATTCGTCGACGACGGACGCGATCCGAAAGAGCATTCCACCTACCTCGCCGAGCGCGGCGAGATCGTGAAGAACGAAAACGGCTCGTTCCTCGGCATGGAAGGCGGCAGCATCCAGCGCGTCACCGCCGGCGAACACGATCCGCGCATCATCGTGTTCGACCGTTACGCCTTCGACCTGTCGAAATTCACCACCGGCCCGCAAAACACCAACTACACGGTGCGCGAGAAGTACATCTGGGAGCTGTTGTGGCCGCGGCCCGACGACGTGCTCTACCTGTCGCAGCCCGACCAGTATCGCTCGGAGCTGTCCGACCGCCTGGCGACGCCGCTCTATCCGTTGGCCTTCATCATCGTGGCCTTCACCTTTCTCGGACCCCCGCAGACCACGCGACAGAGCCGCACGCTGGCGATGCTTGCCATGATCGGCGTGGTGTCGCTCTTGCGGCTCCTTGGCTTCGTCAGCGTCATCGTCGGCGTGCGCGTGCCGGGCGTGTTGTCCATTCAATTCATCGCGCTGATCGGCGCGATGGTCGCGGGCATCTGGCAAATCTCGCGCGGCCAGGCGATCGAGCCCGCCGTCACGGTGTCGAAAATCGCCACCGCCATCGGCGATCGCCTCGCCCGGGCGACGAGCTGAGGAGCGGTCGATGGTCCTCGCCACCACGCTGTCGCGCTACTTCGGGATGCGGTTTCTCACGTCCGTGATCGGCTCGTTCATCGGCGTCGTCGTGCTCGCCGCGATGATCGACTATGTCGAGCTGTTGCGCCGCGGCGCCGATTGGCCCAACGCGACGCCATGGCTGTTGGCCAAGATCTCCATGTACCGCGTGCCGCAGCTTACCGAACGCATCATGCCGTTCTCGGTGCTGGTCGGCACGATGTCGTGCTACCTGAACCTGTCGCGTCGCCTTGAACTGGTGATCGCGCGGGCTGCCGGCGTATCGGCCTGGCAATTCGTGGCGCCGGCGATCGTCGGCGCGTTGCTGTTCGGTGCCGTCGCCACCACCGTCTACAACCCGATCTCGGCGACGCTGCAGGAGCGCTCCAAGCGCCTGGAATCCGAGGTGGTGGGCGAAGTGCCATCGGCCTTGCAGGAGCGCACCTCTGGCTTCTGGGTGCGCCAGAAGAGCGCCGACGGCGCCGCCATCATCAACGCCAAAACCAGCCGCGAGCAGGGCGCGACGCTCGGCAATGTCAGCGTCTACACCTTCGACAGCGAGGGTCATTTCCACCAGCGCATCGAGGCCAGAAGCGCGACGCTGGAAGACGGCTTTTGGCGACTCGAAGACGCGCGCGTCTACGAGGCCGGCAAGCCGCTCGTGATCGAGGACGCGCACCGGCTCAACACCAACCTGACGCTCGAGCAAGTGCGCGAAAGCTTCGCGACGCCCGAGACCGTGCCGTTCTGGCAACTGCCGACCTACATCAGGATGGCGGAACGCGCCGGCCTCGGCGCGGCCGGTTACCGGCTGCAATTTTACCAGTTGCTCGCGCGTCCGTTCCTGCTCGCCGCCATGGTGTTGCTCGCGGCTTCCGTGAGCTTGCGCTTCTTCCGCTTCGGCGGCGTGCAGAAGATGGTGTTGAGCGGCGTCTCCGCCGGATTCCTTCTGTTCGTGCTGTCGAAGATCACCGACGACATGAGCAAAGCGGAGCTGATATCGCCGCTCGTGGCGGCGTGGACTCCGGTGTTGATCGGCAGCCTGACCGGATTCGTCGTGTTGTTGTTCCAGGAGGACGGATAGTGGCGCGTTCGATCCGCCCTGTTTGTCCCGGCTTTTGCGTTGGCGCCCGACTGGGCGCGACGCTTCTTGCTGCGTTGCTCGCTTTCGCCGCAGGCTCGCTTGCGCCCGAGCGCGCGGCGGCGCAAGGCGTGAACAATCCGCTTCGCTTCACGCCGCGGCCGGCTCAGCCGAAACCGCCGCCGGCTCCCGCCAACGGGCCGATGCTCGTCCAGGCCACCGAGATCAAATACGACTACACCAACAACACCGTGTCGGCGGTCGGCAATGTGCAAATCTATTACAACGGCGCGACCATCGAGGCCGACGAGGTCACCTACAATCAGAAGACCAAGCGCCTGCTCGCGCAAGGCAACGTCCGGCTGACCGAGGCCGACGGCAAGATCACCTACGGCCAAGTCATCGATCTCACCGACGACTACCGCGACGGATTCATCGACTCGTTGCGGCTCGAGACCGCAGACGACACCCGGTTTGCCGCACAGCGCGCCGATCGTAGCCAGGGCAATTACACGGTGCTGCAGAACGGCGTCTATACCGCCTGCGAGCCCTGCAAGGACGATCCGAAGAAGCCGCCGCTGTGGCAGGTTCAGGCGGCGCGGATCATCCACAATCAAACCGAGAAGATGCTCTACTTCGAAGATGCTCGCATCGAGTTCTTCGGCGTGCCGCTCGCTTGGGTGCCGTTCATGTCGGCGCCCGATCCGACCGTCAAGCGCAAGAGCGGTTTTCTGTATCCGACGGTGTCGGACACGACGCAATACGGCCTCGGCATCGAGACTCCCTATTTCTGGGCGCTGGCGCCGAATTACGACCTTACGTTCACCACCATGGAGACGACGCGGCAAGGTGTGCTCGGTCAAGTCGAATGGCGCCACCGGTTGATGGACGGCGCCTACTCGATCAAAGCTGCCGGCATTTTCCAGCAGGACCCGGGTTACTTCGCGTCACGTGACGGCCCCGACAGTCCGACGGCGCAATCGTTCCGCGGCGCCGTCCAAACCGCAGGACAGTTCTCGCTCTCCGAGAAGTGGGTCTGGGGCTGGACCGGCATCCTGGTGACGGATTCCCAGTTCCTATACGACTACCGGCTCAGCCAATTCACCTCGGCGTTCGACCCGTTCTTGACCGGCGTCGCCGCCGAAGGCGTGTCGCAGATCTACCTGACCGGCACCGGCGACCGCAGCTATTTCGATATCCGTTCGATCTACTATTACGGCTTCTCGGAACAGGACGTGCAGGCCCAGCTTCCGGTCATCCACCCGGTGCTCGATTACTCCAACGTGCTGGCGCACCAGGTGATGGGCGGCGAGTTCAGCTACAAGATCAACCTGACCAGCCTCAGCCGGCAGGAGGCGAGCTTCGACGCGATCAGCCAGACCGCGGTCAACAGCGGAGCGTGCGTCAGCAATACCGCCGATACCGCGGTCCTCATTCCGTCGAATTGCCTGTTGCGCGGCATACCGGGCGATTACAGCCGATTCTCCGCCGAGACCGACTGGCGCCGCACGCTGGTCACCTCTAACGGCCAGGAGATCACCCCGTTCTTCCGCCTGCGCGGCGATTTCGCCGCGCTCAATATCGAAAATCAGCCCGGCGTCTCGAACTACATCGCCCCCGGCCAAAGCGAGCTCGCCCGCGTCATGCCGACCGCCGGCGTCGAGTATCGTTATCCGTTGATCGATGTCGAACCGTGGGGCACGCAGACGATCGAGCCGATCGCACAGCTGATCTTGCGGCCAAACGAGACGCAGATCGGCAAATTTCCCAACGAAGATGCCCAGAGCCTGGTGTTCGACGACAGCGATCTGTTCAAGATCGACAAGTTCTCCGGCTGGGATCGTGTCGAAGGCGGCGGCCGCGCCAACGTCGGCTTCCAGTACACAGCCCAGATCAACCGGGCCGGCTCGGTCAACGTGTTGTTCGGCGAGTCGTATCAGCTGTTCGGCCTCAACTCGTACACGGCCGGCGTCAACGACATCACCAATACCGGACTGGACAGCGGTCTCGACAAGACCGCGTCCGACTATGTCGCACGCATCACCTATCAGCCGAATTCGGTCTACTCGTTCACCGCGCGCGGGCGCTTCGACGAGCAAACCTTCGCGGTCGAGCGTTTCGAGGCGGAAAGCCGCGCCAATTTCGATCGCTGGACGCTGCAGTTGCTGTACGGCAATTATGCGCCGCAACCGGAACTCGGCTTTCTGTTCCGGCGCCAGGGCGTCCTCGGCGGCGCCTCGGTCAAGTTGACGCAGAACTGGATTTTGCTCGGCTCGGCGCGCTACGATCTCTATGCGCATGAATTCGACCAGTCGCGGATTGGCATCGGCTATACCGACGACTGCTTTCTGCTCTCGCTCAATTGGCTGACGGGCTACACCTATACCGGAGCAACGATCGCAACGGCGGTACCGAAGAAGGACAATACCTTCATGCTTCAAATGAGCTTGCGCACGCTCGGACCGGACGCCCTGTCGCCGGTAGGGGCCGCGTTCTAAATTTTGCCGTGACTTGGTACGATTTATTCTCGCAAGGGGTTGGGAAGGGCGAAACACGCGAGCCGGCAGGGTGCCGGCCGTTGAAGGAGAGCAAGAGGTGATGTCGCAGATTCCGATCCGCGCGCTGTGCAGCGCCTTTGCCGTCGCCGTGGTGGCCGCGGCCGGCTTGCTGGCCGTCCCCGCCGTGGGCCGCGCGCAAGAGGTCGTGGTGCTGGTCGATGGCGAGCCGATCACGGCGCTGGACATCGACCAGCGCGCCAAGTTCATCCAGATGAGCACCCAGAAGGCGCCCACCCGCAAGGATGTGCTCGACGGCCTCATCGACGAGGTCCTGGAGGTCCGCGAGGCCAAGAAATTCGGCATCGACGTGCCCACGGCGGAAGTCGACAACGCTTTCGCCAATGTCGGCAGCCGGATGGGCGCCGACCCGGCGAAGCTGACGCAAATGCTCGCCAAGGGTGGCGCCAGCGCCGAAACGCTCAAGCACCGGCTCAAGGCCGAACTGGCCTGGAACGCGTTGGTCAAGGGCCGTTTCAAATCGAGCCTGGAAGTCGCCGACAGCGACGTCGAAGCCCAGCTCGATCTGCATAAGCCGCAAGACAAGGACGAAGTCGGCTACGAATATGTGCTGCGTCCGGTGCTCTTCGTCGTGCCGCGCGGTTCGCCCGATGCCGCTTTCGAGGCGCGCAAGAAGGATGCCGACGCGTTGCGCCTGCGGTTCCTGAGCTGCGCCGAAGGGATTCCCTTCGCGCGCGCTCTGCACGAGGTCGCGGTGCGCGATCAGGTCACCAAGTTCTCCGCCGACCTGCCCCAGGCATTGCGCGACATCCTCGACAAGACCGATGTCGGTCATTTGACGCCGCCCGAGCAGACCGCCGAGGGCGTGCAGGTATTTGCGCTCTGCTCCAAAAAGGAAAACAAGACGGAAACGCCGGGGCGCCGGGAAGTGCGCGACGAAATGTTTCAGCAAAAGTTCGGCGCGCAGGCCAAACGCTATCTCGCGCAAATCCGCAAAGAAGCCATGATCGAATACAAGACGGGCGAACAGAAGTAGCACCGTGCAACCTTTGGCACTGACCCTCGGCGAGCCGGCCGGGATTGGACCGGACCTCGCGCTTTCGGTTTGGTGCCGGCGTTGCGCTCTCGACGTTCCGCCGTTCTATCTGGCTGCCGATGCGGATTTTCTGCGGCGTCGGGCCGAGCACCTCGGGCTCGATGTGCCGATCGTCACCGCGATGCCACTGACTGCGGCAGCGGCATTTGGCTCGGCGCTTCCGGTTGTCGCCATCGATGTTGCCGTGACCGCCGCGCCCGGCCGCCCGGATCGATCCAGTGCGCCAGCGGCCGTGGCCTCGATCCGTCGCGCCACGGCCGACGTCATGGCCGGATCTGCCGCCGCCATCGTCACCAATCCGGTGGCCAAGAACGTGCTCTACAATTGGGGTTTCGCCGAGCCCGGCCACACCGAGTTCCTGGCCACATTGGTCCACGAAGCGACCGGCAAGTCGCTCCGCCCGGTGATGATGCTGTGGTCGCCGGAGCTCGCCGTCGTACCGGTGACGATCCATCTGCCGCTCAAGGAGATTTTCAAGCAGCTCTCCGTCGAGCTGGTGGTCGATACCGGACGCATTGTCGCGCGCGATTTGGCCAAGCGGTTCGGCCTCCCCCATCCGCGCCTCGCCATCGCCGGGCTCAACCCCCATGCCGGCGAGGCAGGCACGTTGGGCGAGGAGGACGGCGCCATCGTCGCGCCCGCGGTCGCTCGCCTCGTCGCCGACGGCATCGATGCGCGCGGCCCCCTGCCCGCGGACTCGCTGTTCCACGCCCAGGCGCGCGCCACCTACGACGTCGCCTTGTGCATGTATCACGACCAGGCGCTGATCCCGATCAAGACGCTCGCCTTCGACCACGCCGTCAATGTCACGCTCGGCCTGCCCTTCGTGCGCACCTCGCCCGACCACGGCACGGCCTTCGACATCGCCGGAACCGGCCGCGCCGACCCGACGAGCCTCGTCGCCGCGCTGCGGCTCGCCGCGCGGCTGGCCATGGCCGGCAGCCCGGCTTCGCTTACCGCGCCGTGACCGGCGCCAAGGACGGCTTGCCGCCGCTGCGCGATGTCATTCGCCGCCACGGTCTTAAGGCGAAGCAATCGCTCGGCCAGAACTTCCTGTTCGACCTCAATCTCACCGAACGCATTGCGCGTGCCGCAACTCCGCTTGCCGATGCCACGGTGTACGAGGTCGGTCCCGGTCCCGGCGGCCTCACCCGGGCGCTGTTGGCGCTCGGCGCCGCGCGCGTGATCGCGGTCGAGCGCGACGACCGCGCGATCGCGGCGCTGCACGACATTGCCGCGCATTATCCCGGCCGTCTCGAGATCGTGGCGGCGGACGCATTGACCTTCGATCCGCGCCCGCACTTCGATCGCGCGCCGGTGCGCATCGTCGCCAATCTGCCGTACAACATCGCCACGGCGCTTTTGATCAGGTGGCTCACCGTCGAGCCGTGGCCGCCCTGGTACGACAGCGCCGTGCTGATGTTTCAGCGCGAGGTGGCCCAGCGCATCGTCGCGGCATCCGGCTCGAAGACCTACGGCCGGTTGTCGGTGCTCACGCAATGGCGCTGCGAGGCGCGCATTCTGTTCGACGTCAACCCGTCGGCGTTCGTGCCGCCGCCGAAAGTCACCTCTTCGGTGCTGCGCCTGGTGCCACGGCCGGCGCCGGCACCCTGCGACCGCAGGCTGCTGGAGAGCGTCACCCAAGCCGCGTTCGGCCAAAGACGCAAAATGCTCCGCCAAAGCCTGCGCTCGCTCGGCGTCGATGTGCCGGCGCTGGTGGCTGAGGCCGGTCTTGACCCGACCGCACGCGCCGAAGACATTTCGGTTGAAGGATTTGTCACGCTGGCGCGGGCGCTGGCCGCGCACCGCGCTCATGAGGCATGATGGCGCCGGCGAGGACACGGGAACGTCAATGGCAAAAATGCACCGCCAGTCGCTGGTCGCTTACGGCGCGCCGCTCTGCGAGACCATCGTGGATCGTCCGACGCCGCGCGGCAGCGAAGTGCTGGTGCGCGTCGAGCGCTGCGGCGTGTGCCATTCGGATCTGCATTTGCAGGACGGTTATTTCGCGCTCGGCAACGACAAGCGGCTCGATATCACCAAGGATCGCCCGCTGCCCTTCACGCTGGGACATGAGATCGCCGGCGTGATCGAAAGCGCCGGTGCCGAGGCCGAAGGCGCGGCAAGCGGCCGCCGGGTCGCGGTCTATCCTTGGATCGGCTGCGGCACCTGTGCGGCTTGCCGTGCCGGCGAAGAAAACATGTGTTCCGCCCATCATCATCTCGGCATCACCGCAGACGGTGGCTTCGCCAGCCACGTGCTCGTCCCGCACCCGCGCTATCTTATCGACTATGAACCGCTTTCCGCGGCAATTGCGGGCCCGCTGATGTGCTCCGGCCTAACCGCCTATGGCGCGCTGAAGCATCTCGGCGAGCGGGCCGACCGCGGCCCGGTGCTGCTCGTCGGGCTCGGCGGCGTTGGCATGATGGGCCTCGCGATTGCGCGTGCGTTGTTTCGCCAGCCGCCGATCGTCGCCGATATCGACGCGCAGAAACGCGACGCTGCGCTCGCCGCCGGCGCGGCCGCGGCCTACGACCCATCCGACCCGCAAGCGCGCCGGGCTATCGTTTCATCGACGGGCGGCGTGTTTGCGGCCTGCGACTTCGTCGGCTCCGACCGCTCGCTGCAGTTCTCGACCGGCGTGCTTGCGCGCGGCGGCAAGGTCGTGGTGACGGGACTGCTCGGCGGCACGTTTTCGATGGCCGCCGCCATGTTCGCGATCAAGGCCATGACCATCGAGGGCACGCTGACCGGCACTTTGGCGCAAGCCCGCGAGCTGATCGAACTGGCGCGCGCCGGCAAGATCGCGCCGATCCCGACCCACGAACGGCCGTTCGGCCAGGCGCAAGCCGCGCTCGACGATCTGCGCGCCGGCAAAGTTGTCGGCCGCACCGTGCTGGCGGTCTAAAGTTTTGCCTGCAGCCGCCGCACATAAGCCGAGATCCATGGCTGGCGCGTGCGCTTCATGCGCTCGGCCGCCAAGATCGTTTTCACTTCGGCGAAGGCGTGATCGAGCGCGTCATTGATGATCACGTAATCATATTCGGCCCAGTGACTGAGCTCGCCGGACGCCTTGGCCATCCGGCGCCGGATCACGTCCTTGTCGTCGAGCGCGCGGGTGTGCAGACGGCGTTCGAGCTCGGGAATCGACGGCGGCAGCACGAAGATACTGGCAATATCGCCGCGGGCTTTTTCGCTCAATTGTTGCGTACCCTGCCAATCGATATCGAACAACACATCCCGGCCGGCGCGTAACGCCCGTTCGACCGGCCGGCGCGGCGTACCATAGTAATGGCCGAACACTTCGGCCCATTCCATGAGTTCCCCCTTCGCCACCATGGCGTCGAAGCGGGCGCGGTCGATGAAATGATAATCCCGGCCGTTTTTCTCGCCGCGCCGCTTCGGGCGCGTCGTGACCGAAACCGAGAGCTCGATATTACGATCGGCGTTGAGCAGCATCCGCGACAGCGTCGTCTTGCCGGCGCCCGACGGCGACGACAGCACCAGCATCAAGCCGCGGCGGGTGACCGCTTTTTGTTTGCGAGCCTTGCGCGCCATGGCCTATTCCACGTTCTGCACCTGCTCGCGGAATTGCTCGACCGTCGCCTTGAGCTCCAAACCGATATTGGTGAGCTCGAGATCGTTTGCCTTCGAGCACAGCGTGTTGGCTTCGCGGTTGAGCTCTTGGGCGAGGAAGTCGAGCCGCCGGCCGATCGCACCGCCCTGCTCGAGAAGGCTTCTCGCCTGCGCGACGTGCGCTGCCAGGCGGTCGAGCTCCTCGCGCACGTCGGCCTTGGTGGCGATCAAGATCGCTTCCTGATGCAGCCGGTCCGGATCGAAGCGCTCCGATTGTGCCAGCAATGTCGCGATCTGTTCGGCAAGCCGCGCGCGGATTGCCTCCGGCTGGCGTCCCGGCGACTGGTCGGCGCGCGCGGCGAGGACGGCAATCTCGCCAAGCCGCGTCATCAGCACTTGGCCGAGCGCCGTGCCTTCGTGGCGGCGCATTGCGGCGAGCGCGCCGATCGCTTCGGCAAAACCTTTGGTCACGGCTGCCTCGGCGTTGCGCCGCTCCTCCTCATTCTCTTCGATGTCGCCGATTTCCATCACGCCCTTGAGCGCGAGCAGGCCGTCGATTGTCGGCGGTGACGATTCGATTTGCCGCGCCAGCTGTCGCGCGGTCGTCAGCACCGCCTCGAGGACCGCCGCATTGACGCGAACGACCGGCGCCGCGCCGGCCCGCTCGACGGTCAGGCCGGCTTGAACGGAGCCGCGGGCGAGAGTCTCGGCGGCGCGGGAGCGCGCAGCCCCCTCGATCGCGTCCCAGCCGGACGGCAGGCGCAGCCGCAGATCGAGGCCCTTGCCGTTGACCGATTTGATTTCCCAGGCCCACGCATAGGAGCCGCTCACGCCATGGCTGCGAGCAAATCCGGTCATGCTCGACAGCGCCATGGAATGCGATCTCCGGCAGAATCGCGTGGAAAAATCGCGCCGAACTTAGCGGTCGCTTGTTGCGCTCACAAGGGCGTCACGCACGAACAAACCCGACAGTCATGTCTGCCGGCAAAGCACGGCGTCCATTCAGTGCGTGGGCTGCGCGGGCTGAGACGATGGCGTGGTCGGATTGCGGTGGGGGGTGGTGTGGTGAGGCGCCGACGGCGACGCCGCGGCGGCGGCGGCGGGAGCGGGTGCAGCAGCCGCCGCCGCAGCCGGCGCAGACTGCTGCGCGGGCGGCCCCGCGTCGGCGGGGGCGCGATCCTTCAGGTCGGTTTCGAACGAGCGCAGCCGCGCCACGTTTTTCTGATGCTGGTCGTAGTTTTCCGCAAAAACGTGACCGCCGGCGCCGTCGGCTACGAAATAGAGCTCGCGCGTGCGCGCCGGATTGGCGGCCGCTTCGAGCGAGGCACGGCCGGGATTGCAGATCGGCCCCGGCGGCAGGCCGTCGATTTGGTAAGTGTTGTACGGCGTCGGCTGATCGATCTCGCTTCGCATGATCGGCCGCCCGAGCGTGCCTTTGCCGCCGACCAGCCCGTAAATGATCGTCGGGTCGGACTGCAGCCGCATCCGCTGTTTCAACCGGTTGACGAAGACGGCCGCGACGCGCGTGCGCTCCTCGGGCTTGGCGGTTTCTTTCTCGATCAAGGACGCCAGGGTGACGAGCTGCTCCGGCGTCTTGAGCGGAAGATCGGGCGAGTGCCGGTCCCAGACTTCCTTGAGCAGACGCTGCTGCGCCGCCTGCATGCGCTGAATGATCTGCTCGCGGCTGATGCCGCGGCTGAAATTGTAGGTGTCGGGCAAGAGACTGCCCTCACGCGGGATTTCCTTGATGTTGCCGGTGAGAATGTCGTCCTGCAGCAATCGCGCGACGATCTGCTCGGAGGTCAGACCTTCGGGAAGGCTGATTTGATGGGAGATGACTTTGCCGTCGACGATGGTCGCGACCACGTCGCGCAAGCTGGCATGGGCCGTGAACTGATATTCGCCCGCTTTGAGATCCTCGCGCGCCTTCAACGCCAGCACCCCGCCGACGAACACCCAGGGTTGGTCGATGACGCCTTCGCGCTGCAGGACATCGGCAATGTCGCGGATGCCGGAGCCGTGCGGAATATTGACGATCTTGTCCTGTGGCAGCGGGCCGGGCATCTCGAAGCGCTGTTTGCCGAGGACGAGCGCGGCGATGCCGACAACCGCGAGCAGCACGAACAGGCTGAAGATGGCGTTGCCGATCACGACGAGCGGATGGCGAGCGCTGCGTGAGCGGCGTAGCGGTGCGTCGATCGTTTCGGGCTCGAGCGCCGAGCGCGGGCTGCGCGGCGTGATGCGTTTGAGCTCGTTGGCCTTCGCATCCATGGACGCCGCGCCCGTTCCATTCGCCTGTGCCGGCCGTTGCGCGGGAGGCTCACCCGCGCCGGCCGTGCCGGCCGGGCGGGAGTATGACACGGGCGCGGGTATTGGCGAGGGCTTCACTGTCGCAACCGGTGGTGGCTTGGCGGCAGCCGGCGCGGCGCGCGCAGGTTCGGCCCGCAAGGGTGCCGGACCTCGCTCGCCGCCCTTGGGCGGTGGGTCAGACGCCGTCACCGCCGGTTATCCGCTTTGACAGAGTGCATGATTAGCGACGAAGCCCCGTCCGCCCACGACGGATGCTCGCAGATTCTCCAATATATGCCCATGGTCAAATGCGCGGCAGTGGATCGCAGGCGAGTGCGGAGCAAATATGGCGAAACCTGCGCCGCTAGGTCGCAATCGCTTCATATGAAGCGACTTCGCTCTAGCATTTTGGTGGAGCATGATCTTTTCCGAAAACCGGTACCTACTTTTCGGGATCATGCTCTGTCAGCCAAGCGGCGGAAGACCAGGCTGGCATTGGTGCCGCCGAAGCCGAATGAATTCGACAGCGCGATGTTGATCGGCTTTTCGCGGGGCTTGTGCGGCACCAGATCGATGGCCGTGGCGACCGAAGGATTATCCAGATTGATCGTTGGAGGTACGATGTTATCGCGCATCGCCAACAGGCAGAAGATCGATTCAACCGCGCCGGCCGCGCCCAGCAAATGGCCGATCGACGACTTCGTCGATGACATGGCGATGCGGCCCGCGGCATTGCCGACGAGACGCTCGACGGCCTTGAGCTCGATCTCGTCGCCGAGCGGCGTCGAGGTGCCGTGGGCATTGATATAGTCGATGTCGCCCGGCGTGACGCCGGCGCGGCGCAGCGCGGCGGTCATGCAACGGAACGCGCCGTCGCCGTCCTCGGCCGGCGCCGTGATGTGAAAGGCGTCGCCGGACAGGCCGTAGCCGATCAACTCGGCATAGATGCGGGCGCCGCGGCGCTTGGCATGATCGTACTCTTCCAGCACCACGGCGCCGGCGCCCTCGCCCATCACGAAGCCGTCGCGGTCGCGGTCATAGGGCCGCGACGCGCGTTCCGGCGTATCGTTGAATCCGGTCGAGAGCGCCCGGCATGCGGCGAAGCCTGCGAGCGATATGCGGTTGACCGGCGATTCCGTGCCGCCGGCCACCATCACGTCGGCATCGCCGAGCGCAATCAGCCGGCCGGCGTCGCCGATGGCGTGGGCGCCAGTCGAGCAGGCGGTGACCACGGCGTGGTTCGGACCTTTGAGACCATGGACGATCGAAACATAGCCGGAGGCGAGATTGATCAGCCGCCCCGGAATGAAGAACGGCGACACCCGGCGCGGACCGCGATCGCGCAACAGCAACGAGGTCTCAGCGATACCTTCGACGCCGCCAATGCCGGAGCCGATCATGACACCGCTCACGATCTGGTCTTCGTATCGGCTCGGATGCCAATTGGCGTCGTCGAGCGCCTGGGTTGCCGCACCCATGGCGAAAATGATGAAGTCATCGACCTTGCGCTGTTCCTTCGGTTCCATCCAATGATCGGCATCGAAGGTGCCGTCGGAACCGTCACCGCGCCGGACTTGGCCGGCGATTTTACACGTGATGTCGGAAACTTCGAATTTTTCGATGCGCTTGATGCCGCTCTGCCCGGCCAGGAGCCGCTGCCACGTCGCCTCGATGCCGCTGGCGAGCGGCGTCACCATGCCGAGACCCGTGACGACGACACGTCTCATCATCGGCGCTCCCGGAATCCGCCCCAACCGAGGGGCCCTACCCAAAGCCAGCCCGCATAGCATCGTTCCGCACCTGATATGGTGCGGATGTCACGGGCGCGCGTAAATGTCATGCAAAGACGGCCAGCAGCTGCCGTCGGTCAGCTTTTGGCGTTCTTGTCGAGGAACTTGACCGCGTCGCCAACGGTCAGAATGGTTTCGGCCGCGTCATCGGGAATTTCGCAACCGAATTCCTCTTCGAAAGCCATGACGAGCTCGACCGTGTCGAGGCTATCGGCGCCGAGATCATCGATGAAGCTGGCGTTATCCGTAACCTTGTCGGGCTCGACGCCCAAATGCTCCACGACGATCTTCTTTACCCGCTCGCCAATATCACTCATTGCTCCAACCTCTTCGTTCAACGCGAACCAATCAATATCTTGGTCCTGTCGTGGGCAACGGCCGTGGGTCGTTGCGATTCAGAGGCGGATGATCGCCCCCGCTCTCCGGCGTTCCGGTTCCCCAGCCCCCGTTGCGGTTCGGTTACCACACTTCATTTCCGTTGACCAGCGTTGAGGATCGCGACTGGGAATAGAACCTATCCCCTTCAAATCATCACCATTCCGCCGTTCACATGCAACGTCTGTCCGGTGACATAGGCGGCCTCGTTCGAGGCGAGAAAGACGACCGCCGCGGCGACTTCCTCGGGCGTGCCGGCCCGGTTGGCGGGAACCTTTGCCAGGATGACGTCGCGTTGCTTGTCGTTGAGCTTGTCGGTCATCGGCGTGACGATGAAGCCGGGCGCGACGCAGTTCGCGGTAACGCTGCGCTTGGCATATTCCTGCGCGGTGGCCTTGATCATGCCGGCAATGCCGGCTTTGGCGGCGACGTAATTGGCCTGCCCCGGATTGCCCGTGGTTCCCACTACCGACGTGATCGCGATGATGCGGCCGAAGCGGCGCCGCATCATGCCGCGCACCGCGGCCCGCGTCAGGCGGAAGGTGGCGGTGAGGTTGATGGCAATCACCTCTTCCCAATCCTCGTCGCGCAGCTGGACCAATAAATTATCGCGCGTCACGCCGGCATTGGCGACCAGCACGTCGAGCTGTCCCATCGCCTCTTCGGCGCCCGTGACCAGGGCATCGACGGCGGCGGCATCGGCAAGATTGCACGGCAAGACATGGATGCGGCCACCGAGCTCGCCGGCGAGCGCATTAAGCGCATCGACGCGCGTGCCGGAGATGGCAACCGTCGCCCCCTGCGCATGAAGTGCGCGCGCGATACTGCCGCCGATGGTGCCGGTCGCTCCTGTGACCAAGGCGTTTTTTCCGGTGAGATCGAACATTGCGTCCTCTTCAAACGCTTAAGCTGGCCTTGAACTTGGTGACGTCGTCGGGCGTGCCGATCGTAGACGCGTTGGCACCTGGCGCGATGCGCTTGATCAAGCCGGTGAGCACCCTGCCGGCGCCGACCTCGTAGAACGTCGTCACGCCGGCTTGCGCCATGAACAGTACGGACTCGCGCCAGCGCACCGTGCCGGTCACTTGCTCGACCAAGCTTCGCACGATACTGGCCGGATCGCTGATCGGCCGCGCCAGGACGTTTGCGACCAGTGGCACGCACGGTTGTTTGACCGGAACTTCGGCAAGGGCTTCGGCCATCGCGTCCGCGGCCGGTTGCATCAGGGCGCAATGGAAGGGCGCGGAGACCGGTAGCAGCATGGCCCGCTTCGCACCGCGCGTCTTGGCTAACTCCACGGCGCGCTCGACGGCCGCCTTGTCGCCCGACAGAACGACTTGCTCGCCGCCATTGTCGTTTGCGGCTGCGCATACGCCCGCACCGCCCGCTTCGGCGGCGATCGCTTTGGCATCGCCGTATTCAAGTCCGATCAGCGCCGCCATGGCGCCGACGCCGACCGGCACCGCCTTTTGCATGGCGCGGCCGCGTATCCGCAAAAGCCGCGCCGCGTCTGCGATCGACAACGATTGCGCGGCGGCGAGCGCGGAATATTCACCGAGTGAGTGGCCGGCCACGAAGGCGGCATCGCGTTTAAGCTCCACGCCGGCCTCCGCTTCAAGGACCCGCATGGCGGCGAGCGAGACCGCCATCAATGCCGGCTGCGCGTTTTGCGTGAGCGTCAGCGTCTCGGCCGGCCCGTTCCAAATCAACTCGCTGAGCCGTTCGCCGAGCGCCGCGTCGACTTCCTCGAACACCTGACGCGCCGGCGCAAAGGCCTCGGCCAGCACCTTGCCCATGCCAACGGTCTGGCTGCCCTGACCCGGAAAAACGAACGCGACCGCCATAGACCCTGCCCCGGTAAAAGGGGCGAAAGATACTCCGATCCTGGTCATGTCAAGCGGCCGGGCCAGAGGCGGGCCAAAGGCCGGCAAGGTAACAAAGCGACAACCGCATATTGATAATCTCATCCAACCGAATGAACCCAGCGCCACAGCGCGTTGTTCACGAGCCGCCTTCCATGGGTACTTATGCGCCGGTCACCGAAGACGAGCTCGCCCGCGCGCGAACCGACCCGGCATTCCGGCAGAAGCTTCTAAGCCAGAGCATGGAGGCGCTCCTCGCCGGAATAAGGAAGCTGCGCAAAGTCCCCGCCGCCACCGAACCCGGCGACAAGCAGATCCGCGAGGGCGTCGAATTGGAGGTACGGCTTGCCGAGCTGATCCAGGGGCCGACCAAGCCCTCCCGCTGACCCTCCATAACCTTGTCTCTATAGCCTTGCCTTTCCTCGCTGGCCGCGCGTATAAGCCCCCTTCCGCTCTACCCCGGCCGGGGGCTGAACGGACGGCCGTGGCGGCGTAAAGCGCCGGACACGGTAGGACCCTCGGGTCCGGCGTCCGGTGTCCCCGCCTTCAGAGCATTCGAGCCTTTCCCGAAGGGCTCGAGGGGCTTGGCGCCGAGGCGAGCGAGGGCAAAAGGAAAGGGCATTCATGCCGCTCTATGAACACGTCTATCTTGCGCGTCAGGACGCCAGCACGCAGCAGGTCGAGGAATTGACCGCGCAATTGAAGGGCGTCATCGAAGGTCTCGGCGGATCGATCGCCAAAAACGAATATTGGGGCGTGAAGTCCCTGTCCTATCGGCTGCGCAAGAACCGCAAGGCGCACTTCACGCTGATGAACGTCAATGCGCCGCCGGCCGCGATCAACGAGATCGAGCGGCTGGAGCGGCTCAATGAAGACGTGCTGCGCTATCTCACCATCAGGGTCGAGGAGCACGAAGAGGGCCCGTCCGCGATGATGCGCCGGGCCGAGCGTGATCGCGACCGCGACGACCGTAGGGGTGACCGGGGCGATCGCTTCGGAGACCGCGACCGGGGTGACCGCTTCGGAGACCGCGGCGACCGTCCGCGCGACCGCGACCGGCGTCCGCGCGAGGGCTCCGACGAAGCTGAAACGCCCGCGGCGACGGAGGAATAACCATGGCAATGTCACCGCAAGGCGGAGGCGGAGGTGGACGCCGGCCGTTCTTTCGCCGCCGCAAGAGCTGCCCATTCTCCGGCGCCAACGCGCCGAAGATCGATTACAAGGACGTCAAGCTGTTGCAGCGCTTCGTATCGGAGCGCGGCAAGATCGTGCCGAGCCGCATCACCGCGGTCTCGGCGAAGAAGCAGCGTGAGCTCGCCCAAGCGATCAAGCGTGCGCGCTTCCTTGGGCTTTTGCCTTACGTAATCCGGTGATGACAATCCAACGCGGCGGTCCTTGCCCCGATGCAACGGAGGCGGCCGCAAAGGAGACGTCGAGATGGAAGTGATTTTACTCGAACGCGTCGGCAAGCTCGGCCAGATGGGCGACGTCGTGCGCGTCAAAGACGGCTTCGCCCGCAATTTCCTGTTGCCGCGCGGCAAAGCGCTGCGTGCGACGGAGGAAAACCGTGGCCGCTTCGAGGGCATGAAAACCGAGCTCGTGGCCCGCTCGCAGACGCTCAAGACCGAGGCGTCAGGCGTCGCCGAGAAGCTCAACGGCAAGAGCTTCACTGTCCTGCGCCAAGCTTCGGAATCCGGCCAACTGTTCGGCTCGGTGTCGCCACGCGACCTCGTCGGCCTCATCAGCAGTTCGGGCTTCGCCGTCAATCGCAATCAGATTGCGTTGAACACGCCGATCAAGACGATCGGGCAGCACAATGTGCCGATTTCGCTGCATCCCGAGATCGAAACCATGATCACCGTGATCGTGGCGCGCAATAACGACGAAGCGGCGCGCATCGCACGCGGCGAGGACATCACCCGGTTGCGCGAAGAGCCGACCGAGGCGGAAGCCGCCGTGATCGCGGCGGAAGCGTTCTTCGAGCCCGAGGCCGCGGAATCGGCGCTGGCGCGCGAAGGCGGCGAGCCGGCCGAAAGCGCAGCGCCCGCCGACAAAGCCTGAGCGGATCAGGCTGAACCTTTTCAGTCGGGAATATCGTCGCGCGGGACCGGCGCGTTTTCGCCGGCATCGGGACTAGCCGGCGCGGCCGCGCTCGGGCCTGGAACCGCAGCCGGACTTTCCTGCGTGGACGGGCTGGACGGGGCCGGCTCGGCGACGACCGCCGCAGGCTGTTGCATAGGCGGGGTCGGCGCCGGCTCATTGCGGCGGTTCCGGCTGGCGGTCGCCGGTCCTTGGCGCCCGGCAGCAGGCGGCACCTGCTCGGGCTTTTCCCCGGGTCGCGATGGGGCTGCTGGTTCTACGGAAGCTCTATTGCGGTCGGGAGCGGAAGCCGGCTTTGGCCCGCGGGCTGCTGGTGCGGCTTCGCCGCCACCCGCCCCCATCACATAGGCTGCGAGCGAGGCGGCCTGATCCTTGCTCGCCGTGTAATGCTCGACGAGGAAGCTGGCGAGGCCGGAGCTGCCCCGCCCGTTGGCCAGCCCCCGCGCCGACTTGTGGCAGGTCGCGCAATCGTTGGCGAAGACTTCCGCCGGCGACTTGCCCTGGTCGATATTGGTCTGGGCCTGCGCCATGGCTGGCAGGAGCCCCACAAGCAGGCCGATGGCAGGCGCGACACTCCGATACACCCCGGCCTCCTTCGGCTTTGTCGGCTGACCCATCATCCTTAACCCAAAACTGGCCGCATGGGAGGGGGCGAGGCGTTTCCCCGCAGGGACCGCAGGGACCGCAGGGACCGCAGGGACCGCAGGGACCGCAGGGACCGCAGGGAGACATGACTAGCGCATTGCTGGTCAAGCAGGATTTTGTTTTAATAACGGCAGGAACAAAGACGCCTCTGGCGCAATGATTGATTGGGCGGCCCGGCAACGGCCGCAAGCCTGGTTGAGGCATCAATCGTCGCACGTTGCGCCGGGGCGGGCGTAGTTATGCGTGGAGGCGGCCGTGGATCGGTTGCTGCCAATGTTCTTGAGACGGCTTGTCCGCCGTGGATCGTTTACGGTCACGACGGCGGCAGGCAAGACGTACACCTTCGGCGACGGCCGCGGCCCGCCGGTTGCCGTGCGCTTTACCACCGCGAAGGCGCAACGCGCCGTGTTGCTCGATCCCGAGCTCAAGCTCGGCGAAACCTATATGGACGGCACTTTTGTCGTCGAGCGCGGCTCGATTGTCGACGTGCTGGCAATCCTGTTCGGGCAAGAGCGGTTTACTTCACCCGTCTGGGCCTTGCTGCCGCGGCTCATGCGCTATCTGTTCCGGCGCTGGCAGCAATTCAATCCGCGATCCCGCGCCCGCCACAACGTCGCGCACCACTACGACCTCGACGGCAGGCTTTACCGGCTCTTCCTTGACGGCGACGAGCAATACAGCTGCGCCTATTTTGAATCTCCGGACCAGTCGCTCGATGACGCGCAACTGGCCAAGAAACGCCATCTCACAGCGAAGCTCCGCGTCAAGCCCGGCGCCAGGGTGCTCGACATCGGCTGCGGCTGGGGCGGCCTGGCGCTCTATCTGGCGGAAATTGCCGGCGCGCGCGTCACCGGCATCACGCTGTCGCAAGAGCAATACAAGCGCGCCCAGAACCGCGCCCTCGAGCGCGGCCTGACGGGGAATACTGCCTTCCGGCTGGTGGATTATCGCGACGTCGATGGCCGCTTCGACCGCATCGTGTCGGTCGGCATGTTCGAGCATGTCGGCGTCGGCTTCTACGACGTCTTCTTCCGCAGATGCGCCGAGCTTCTCGCCGACGACGGCATCGCGCTCCTGCACACCATCGGCCGCAGCGGCCCACCCAGCATCACCAATCCCTGGATCGCCAAATACATCTTCCCCGGCGGCTACATCCCGGCGCTATCCGAAGTGCTGCCAGCCGTCCAACGCGCGGGCCTCCTGGTCAGTGACGTCGAAATTCTGCAATTGCACTATGCCGAGACGCTCAAGGCCTGGCGCGAGCGTTTCCTTGCCCACCGCGACGAGGTAATGCGGCTTTACGATCAGCGCTTCGTGCGGATGTGGGAATTCTACCTCGCCTGCTCCGAGATGGCCTTCCGCGGGAGCGACATGGTGGTGTTTCAAATCCAGCTGGCCAAGCGCAAAGGCGTCACGCCGGCGACGCGCGACTATATCGCGCGCGAAGAGGCGCGACTGCGCGCGCGCGAACCCGGCCACGTTGTGCCGCTGCGGCTTGCCGGTGAATAGTCCGGCGAGCGCCGCGTCCGCAAAGCTGCCGTCAAGAGCGGCACGCGAACTATCAACGGTCGACTGCGGCGCGGTGAGTAACGGGGAAAGCCGCAAACAGAGTTTCCCAAGCGGGCGCCGTTCGACTAACGACGAGACGGACGTGGTTGCGTGCGGCGTTTGCGGGTAAGTTTCGCTGTCGTTGAGTGATCCGCGATGTTGAGTGACCGAAGACTGACCGACCCCACAGCAGCCGACCGCAAATCGGCCACACGCGAATCTTTTGATCGGAACCATGGCACCGTTCGATTCGGCCGCACGCAAGCAAGCTCCCCAAGCCGCGGAACCGGCGTTCCGCGCGCCGCCGCACAATATCGAGGCCGAGCAGGCGCTCTTGGGCGCTATCCTGGTCAATAACGAGGCGTTCTACCGCGTTTCCGACTTCCTCGAGCCGAAGCATTTCTTCGAGCCGGTCCATCGGCGCATCTACGAACTGGCCGCCGGCCTGGTCCGCGCCAACAAGCTCGCCACGCCGGTGACGTTGAAGACGTTCCTGCCGGCGGACTTCGACATTGCCGGGCTGTCGCTCAATCAATATCTGGCGCGGCTCGCCGCCGAAGCTACGACCATCATCAACGCCGAGGATTACGGCCGCACCGTCTACGACCTCTCGATCCGCCGCGACCTGATCGCGATCGGCGAGGAGATGGTCAACATCGCCTATGACGCCCCGGTCGACGCCACGCCTGCGAGCCATATCGAGGACGCCGAGCGCAAACTTTACGAGATCGCCGAGACCGGGCGCTATGATTCCGGCTTTCAGCGCTTCGCCCAGGCGCTCACCACCGCCGTCGACATGGCGGCGCGCGCCTATCAGCGCGACGGCAGCCTGTCGGGGCTAGGCACCGGATTGACCGACCTCGACAGCCGCATGGGCGGACTGCAGCAGTCCGATCTCATCATCCTCGCCGGCCGCCCCGGCATGGGCAAAACCGCGCTTGCCACCAACATCGCCTACAATGTCGCCAAGGCCTGGGCCGGCGAAATCCGCGCCGACGGCCATATGGGCACGGTCAATGGCGGCATTGTCGGCTTCTTCTCGCTGGAAATGTCGGCCGAACAGCTCGCCACCCGCATCATTTCCGAGCAGACCGCCATTCCGTCGAACAAAATCCGCCGCGGCGCCATCGACGAAGGCGACTTCGAGAGAATCAAGGACGTCTCGATCGAGTTGCAGAACTTGCCGTTCTATGTCGACGAGACCGGCGGTCTCTCGATCGGCCAATTGGCGGCGCGGGCGCGCCGGCTCAAGCGACAGCGCGGCCTCGATCTTCTGGTGATTGATTACATTCAGCTCCTGCAAGGCACGAGCCGCCGCTCGAGTGAAAATCGCGTGCAGGAAATCACCGAGATCACCACCCGGCTCAAGGCGCTCGCCAAGGAGCTGAACATCCCGATCCTGGCGCTCTCGCAATTGTCACGACAGGTCGAAAACCGCGACGACAAGCGGCCGCAACTTTCCGATCTGCGCGAGTCGGGCTCGATCGAGCAGGACGCCGACGTGGTGCTGTTCGTGTTCCGCGAAGAATATTATCTCGAAAACAAAAAGCCCCGCGAAGGAACTGCAGAATTTGCGGAGTGGGAAAAGCAAATTACCGACGCGCACGGCAAAGCCGAGCTTATCATCGGCAAACAGCGCCATGGTCCAACCGGCACAGTCGAGCTGCAATTCGAGGCCGCTGTAACGCGCTTCGGCAATCTCAACAGGGGGCTGCAGCCGAGTTACTAGGCCATTTCCCTCGTCCCCTCCTTTACCGCCGCCCCAGCGGCAGCCATAAACCGGCCATGGCACTCGCGGAACCGCTTCCAGAAACGGCCGGCACGCTGGCGGAGCCTGAAACCGGCGGCACGCTGATTATCGATCTTGCCGCTATCGCGGCGAACTGGCGCACCCTCGCCCACCAGGCCCTCACCGTCGAATGTGCGGCCGTGGTCAAGGCCAATGGGTACGGCATGGGGCTGGAACAGGTCACGGCCGCCCTCGCCAAGACCGGCTGCAAAACGTTCTTCGTGGCCGACCTTGCCGAAGCGCGGCGCGTGCGGGCGCGTGCGCGCGATGCCACGATCTATGTGCTCGATGGCTGCACACCGGAAGGATCGCCGGCTTTCATCGAGCTCAATGCGCGGCCGGTCATCAACAGCATGACCGAACTTGCCGAATGGGACGCCTTCGTCGCCGCCCATAACTGGCACGGCGGCGCTGCGCTGCAGGTGGACAGCGGCATGAACCGGCTCGGCATTTCGCCCGAGGAAGCGGCCGCTCTGGCGCCGCGCACCCAGACGGAAAATCACGGCATCACGCTGTTGATGAGCCATCTGGCCTGCGCCGAGATTGCCGACCACCCGCTCACCGTGAGCCAGATCAAGCTGTTTCGCGATCTGCGCGGCCTCTACCGCGGCATTCCGGCCTCGCTCGCCAATTCCTCCGGCATTTTCCTCGGTGATTCGGCGCTGTGCGATCTGGTGCGGCCGGGGGCTGCGCTCTACGGCGTCAATCCGACGCCCGGCCGGCCCAACCCGATGCAGGGTGTCGTCGAGCTTACCGGGCGCATCCTGCAAATCCGCAGGGTCGCGGAGGGCCAGACCGTCGGCTATGGCGCGACCTGGACCGCCAAACGCGCCTCGCGCATCGCCGTCGTCGCGGTGGGCTATGCCGACGGGCTGTTGCGCTCAGCGAGCGCCAGTGACAGCGCGCCGGGCGGCAAGGCGATCGTGGCCGGCAAGCCCTGCCCGCTCGCCGGCCGCATCTCCATGGATCTGGTCTGCATCGACGTCACCGATCTGCCCGATGGCGCCATCCATCGCGGCGACGTCGCGACCTTCATCGGCGCCGGAATAGCCGTCGACGATTTCGCCGCAGCCGCCGGAACAATCGGCTATGAGGTCCTTACGCGACTCGGCATGCGTTGCCATCTTGTCTATCGCGGGCTTGATCCAAATCCGTGATTCTGAAGGTGCTCCCCGATGGCAGCGCGCGCACAGAACTATGTCTGCCAGAACTGCGGCGCCGCTTACGTGCGCTGGTCCGGCCGCTGCGAAGCCTGCGGCGACTGGAACACTTTGGTGGAGGAAGGCTCCGCCGCGCCAGCGGCGCGGTCGTCGCGAAAAGGCCGGCTGTTCGCGGTCGAGCCACTCAAAGGCGAGCCGAACGAGGCGCCGCGGCTGCCTTCGGGCATGGCCGAATTCGATCGGGTGACCGGCGGCGGCTTGGTGCGCGGCTCGGTGCTGCTCCTCGGCGGCGATCCCGGCATCGGCAAATCGACATTGTTGTTGGAGGTCGCGGCCGCCTTCGCCCGCGCCGGGCATCGCGCCGTCTATATTTCCGGCGAGGAAGCCGTGGCCCAGGTGCGGCTGCGCGCCGAGCGGCTCGGCCTCTCCGACGCAGCCGTCGAGATCGCCGCGGAAACCGCGGTCGAGGATATCATCGCGACGCTGTCGCAAGGATCGACGCCGCGGCTTCTGGTCATCGACTCAATCCAGACCATGTGGACGCAGCGCGTCGAAGCGGCGCCCGGCACGGTGACGCAGGTGCGCGGCTCGGCGGGTGAGCTGATCCGTTTTGCCAAACGGAGTGGCGCGGCGGTGATCCTGGTCGGCCACGTCACCAAGGACGGCCAGATCGCCGGCCCCCGCGTCGTCGAGCACATGGTCGACGCGGTGATGTCGTTCGAGGGCGACGGCTCCCATCAATTCCGCATTTTGCGGGCGATGAAGAACCGTTTCGGGCCGACCGACGAAATCGGCGTGTTCGAGATGACCGGCGCGGGCTTGCGCGAGGTCGCCAACCCCTCCGAGCTGTTCCTGTCCGAGCGCGATCTCGGCAGCCCTGGCACCGCGGTGTTTGCCGGCATCGAGGGCACGCGCCCGCTGCTGGTGGAGATTCAGGCTTTGGTCGCGCCGACGACGCTCGGCACGCCTCGGCGCGCCGTGGTCGGCTGGGACCAGAACCGGCTGTCCATGGTGCTCGCCGTGCTCGAAGCCCATTGTGGCGTTCGCCTCTCGGGCCATGACGTCTATCTCAACGTCGCCGGCGGCTTGCGCATCCAGGAGCCGGCGGCCGACGTTGCCGCCGCCGCAGCCCTGGTGTCCTCGCTGGCCCGCGCGCCGTTGCCGGCCGATGCGGTGTATTTCGGCGAGGTGTCGCTGTCGGGGGCCGTGCGTCCGGTGGCACAGACCGCCACGCGGCTCAAGGAGGCGCAAAAACTCGGTTTTGTGCGCGCGATCGTTCCCGAGGCGGCCCGCGCCGAGGCGCCCGACGGCTTCTCGCTCTCGACCATCAGCACGCTCGCCAACCTGGTCGCCGATATCGCGCACGACGGTACGCCGGCGCTCCGCCGCGTCGGCCGTCAGGAAAATTGAGATCGCTTATAGGTAATGTGGTTAATGCCGGTGGCCAGACCGCGATTATGACCTTTGTCGGCTGGGCCCGGCGCGGCCAAGAACGAGCCGATGGGAAGGAATATGAGAAGACGGGTGACGGCGTGCCCGCACCCGGCTATACACCCCGCGGGTCTTCGCCTTCGTCGCGCCACCACCACCGCTCCGGGTTCGCTGGAACCATGCCGATCACGCTGCTCGACATCGTGCTTATCGTCGTGATGCTGGTTTCGGGGCTTCTCGCCATGGTGCGCGGCTTCATGCGCGAGGTGCTGTCGATTACCGCCTGGCTGCTGGCGGCCGCCGCGACTCTTTATTCGTATGCAAAACTGCTGCCGCTCGCCAAACAGTATTTCAACAACGACATCGTCGCCGCGGTTGCCGTGGTCGGCGGCGTCTTCCTGGTCACCCTCCTGGTCGTTTCGGTGCTGACCATACGGATTTCCGACATGGTGCTCGACAGCCGCGTCGGCGCGCTCGACCGCACGCTGGGGTTCCTGTTCGGGCTTGCCCGCGGCCTCGTCATCGTGGTCGTGGCCTTCCAGTTCTTCACTTGGCTCGTCCCCGACCGCAGCCAGCCGGAATGGGTCAGAAGCGCCAAATCGCGGGTGGTCCTGGCCGGAACTGGGCAATGGCTGATGTCGATGTTGCCGGACGACCCCGAAAGCACCATTTTAAAGAAGCTGAAGAAGCCGCGGCCTGAGGATACCGACAATCCGGATGCGCCGCCGCCTGCGGATCAGCATGGAGAACTCGGCAATCCCGCCGACAATCGCGTAGACGCGGGTTATGATCGCCGCGGCCGAATCGGGATGCCGCAGTTGGTCGAGGCCCTAAAGGTGGCGCGGTGACGCGCTGGAGAGTCGATGACGGAACCTGAGTCCGCCCTCCTCGATCTCGATGCCGATCGGCTGCGCGAAGAGTGCGGCGTTTTCGGCATCTTTGGCCACCCGGATGCGGCCGCGATCACGGCGCTCGGCCTGCACGCCTTGCAGCACCGCGGCCAGGAAGCGGCTGGCATCGTTTCCTTCGACGGCAAGCGCTTCCACTCAGAGCGCCGTCTCGGCTTGGTCGGCGACGCCTTTTCACGGCGCGAGGTTATCGACCGCCTGCCCGGCAATACCGCGGTCGGCCATGTGCGCTATTCGACCACCGGCGAGACCATCCTGCGCAACGTGCAGCCGCTGTTCGCCGAGCTCAATGCTGGCGGTTTTGCCATCGGCCACAACGGTAACCTGACCAACGGCATTTCGCTGCGCAAACAGCTCATTCGCGACGGCGCCATGATGCAGTCGACCACCGACACCGAGGTGATCCTGCACCTGGTGGCGCGTTCGCATCGCAACCGCTTCGTCGACCGCTTTATCGAGGGCTTGCGCAACCTCGAAGGCGCCTTCGCCTTCGTCGGCCTGACCAACAAGAAACTGGTCGGCGCGCGCGACCCGCTGGGCATACGGCCGCTGGTGCTGGGCAAGCTCGACGGCTGCCCGATCCTGGCGTCGGAAACCTGCGCGCTCGACATCATCGGCGCTCAATATGTGCGCGACGTCGACAACGGTGAGGTTTTGGTCTTCGACGAGGACGGCGCTCACTCGCACAAGCCGTTCGGGCAGATGTCGCCGCGGCCCTGCATCTTCGAATACATCTATTTCGCGCGGCCGGATTCGATCATCGGCGGCAAAAGCGTCTACAACGTGCGCAAGGCGTCTGGCGCGGAGCTCGCCCGCGAGGCGCCGGCGATCGCCGACGTGGTCGTCCCGGTGCCCGATTCCGGCGTGCCCGCGGCGATCGGTTATGCCCAGGAATCCGGTACTCCCTACGAGCTCGGCATCATCCGCAATCACTATGTCGGCCGCACCTTCATCGAGCCGACCCAGCACATCCGCCAGCTCGGCGTCCGCCTCAAGCACAGCGCCAACCGCGCGGTGGTCACCGGCAAGCGCATCGTGTTGATCGACGATTCGATCGTGCGCGGCACCACCTCGGTGAAGATCGTGCAGATGATGCGCGAGGCCGGCGCCCGCGAAGTGCATTTCCGCATCGCCTCGCCGCCGATCACGCATCCCGACTATTACGGCATCGACACGCCCGAGCAGGACAAGCTTTTGGCCGCGACCCACGATCTCGAAAGCATGCGCAAATTCATCGGCGCCGATTCGCTCGCCTTCCTTTCGGTCGAGGGCATCTATCGCGCCATGGGCGAAAAGGGCCGCGATCCGGTGCGGCCGCAATTCACCGATCATTGCTTCACCGGCGAATACCCGACCCCGCTCACCGACCGCATGGCGCAGGAATCCTCGCCGCGCCAGCTCTCGCTGCTCGCCGAAGCGAGCTAAGCGCAGCGAAGCAATGTCGCCTCTTACCGATCGTATCGCGCTCGTCACCGGCGCCTCGCGCGGCATCGGTTATGCGACAGCGCTGGCGCTGGCGCGTGCCGGTGCGCATGTGGTTGCGGTGGCGCGCACGGTTGGCGGGCTCGAGGAGCTTGACGACGCGGTGCGCAAGGCCGGCAGCTCGGCGACGCTGGTGCCGCTCGACATGCGCGACTACGACGGCTTCTATCGGCTCGCCTCGGCGCTGAACGAGCGCTACCGGCGGCTCGACGTTCTGGTCGGCAATGCCGCGGTGGTGGGGCAACGCTCGCCCCTCGACCATGTCATGCCGGCGGCCTGGGACGAGGCCATGGCCGTCAACGTCACCGCCAATTGGCATCTCATCCGCGCCATGGACGGTTTGCTGCGGCGCTCGGCCACCGGCCGTGCCGTATTCCTGACGTCGGGCGCCGCCACCAATGCCCGCGCCTATGCGGGCCCCTACACGGTGTCGAAGGCGGCACTCAATGCGCTGGCGCGCACTTACGCAGCGGAAACCAGTTCGACGCCGGTGCGCGTCAATCTGTTCAATCCCGGCCCCACCCGCACCCGCATGCGCGCCGCTGTCATGCCGGGCGAAGATCCGATGACGCTGCCGACGCCAGAAGATGTGGCTGAGAAAATCCTGGAGCTCTGCCTGCCGAGCTGTTCCGAAACCGGCAAGCTCTATGATTTTTATGCCAAGAAATTCCTGGAATTTGCTCCGCCGGCGTGACCGCGCGCGGCTCGATCGGGCAATTCAGCGGCGGCGCTTTTTGCCGGCGTAGGGATTTACCTTTGCTCGCAGCGTCAACCGGATCGGTGTGCCCGGCAGGTCGAACGCTTCGCGCAAGCCGTTGACCAGGTAACGCCGGTAGGTCTCGGGCAGCGCATGCGCCCGCGACGAGAACAGCACGAAAGTCGGCGGCCGCGCCTTCGGCTGGGTGATGTAATCGAGCCGCAGCGCGCGGCCTTTGACCGCGGGCGGCGGATGCGCCGACACGATTTTGGCAAGGAAACGGTTGAGCGCCGACGTCGAAGCGCGGCGATTCCAAACGGCGTAGCTTTCGAGCACTGCCGCCATCAGCCGGTCGAGACCGTCGCCGGAGCGCGCCGACAGCGTCACGACCGGCACGCCCTTGATCTGCGGCAAGAGGCGATCGACTTCCGCGCGTAGCCGCGTCAACGCGCCGGGCTCGCGCTCGACCAAATCCCATTTGTTGACCGCGACGACGGCGGCGCGCCCTTCGCGCTCGACCAGGTCGGCGATGCGGATATCCTGCTCCTCGAACGGCGTCTGCGAATCGATGAGCACGATGACGACTTCGGCAAAGCGGATGGCGCCGAGCGCGTCCGCTACCGAAAGCTTTTCCAGCTTCTCCTCGACCCGCGAGCGGCGCCGCAATCCCGCAGTATCGTGAATGCGAAAGTGCCGGCCGCGCCAATCGAGATCGACCGCGATCGCATCGCGGGTGATGCCGGCCTCGGGCCCGGTCAATAGCCGGTCCTCGCCGAGCAGGCGGTTGATCAGTGTCGATTTGCCGGTATTGGGGCGGCCGACCACGGCGATCCGGATCGGCTTGTCTTCGTCGGCCGCGATTACGGCGTCCTCGCTCTCACTCTCGGGCTCGCCGGTCGCGTCGGGCAATGCCGCGCGCAGCGCATCGTACAGTTCGACCAATCCCTCGCCGTGCTCAGCGCTGATGGAGACCGGCTCGCCAAGACCGAGTGCATAGGATTCCAGCGCGCCCGCGGCGCCGGCGCGGCCCTCGCTCTTATTGGCGACCAGGATCGTCGGCTTGCCCGAGCGACGCACCAGATCGGCGAAGGCGCGATCGGCCGGCGTTGCGCTGTCGCGCGCATCGACCAGAAAGAGCACGACGTCCGCCTGTGTCAGGGCTGCGGCCGTCTGCGCCTGCATCCGCCCCGAAAGGGTTTTGCGCTCGGCGTCTTCGAGGCCTGCGGTATCGATCACCTTGAACGAAAGGTCGCCGAGGCTGCCTTCGCCTTCGCGGCGGTCGCGCGTCACGCCGGGCTGATCGTCGACCAGCGCCAGCCGCCGCCCGACCAGGCGGTTGAACAGGGTCGATTTGCCGACATTCGGACGGCCGACAATGGCGACGGTGAAAGTCATGACGGCGCTTCGCTGATTTAGAGCATGATCCCGAAAAAGCCCGCCCTCGGACTTGATCCGAGGGTGGATACCGGTTTTCGGATAAGATCATGCGCAAACAAAGATTCTAGACCATGATCCGATTCAATTGAATTGGATCATGGTCTGGGCGGCGGCAATCAAAATCTTCCGCCCGCGCATGAGTGCGCGGCTTACATCGTTAGCGGCGCGATGAATAGCCCGGACGTGGCGAGGCCGCCGCTCGTGGCGGCGCGTTCACTGCGAGGACGTGCCGGGCTTGGGCGGATCAGGCCATCGCGATTCCACGGTCGGATTCGCCTGCTGCGCGGGAGCGGTCTGCGGCGGCGGCGGAAAAGGCGATTGTTGCGACTGCTGTGGCGGCGGCGCGTCTTGCGGCGCGGCCGGCGCGGCTTGATTGGGGCTCGGACCGATATTGATACGTCGTGGCGGTGCGGATGGCTGCGCCGGCGCGCGCGCCACTTTCGGCTTGGGTGTGGGCTTCGGTTTGTTTTTTGCGGCTTCTTCCGCAGCGGCGTCGGGCGTATTGGCGTCGGCGGCCTGATCGGGCGGCGGCTGATAGCCCTTGACCAGATCCTGCGGTATGCCGGAGCTCGTGCCCGGCACGCCGTTGGGAAACACCGGCTGCCGGTCGCCCTTCAGCTTTGTCTTGGTGTCGAACATGTCGTTGGCGAGCAGCGTCGTCGGATCGAACTGTCCGCCGGGCGTGCAGCCGGCGAGCGCGAGCGCGAGGGCTGCCGCCGAACCGGCCCGCACCAGCAACGATGAGCGTCGCGTCGCTATCATGCTCAGGCCTTGCCGCTCGCCGCGATCAGCTCGCCCAAAACTTCGGCGCGGCTTCGGGTTGCTTCGGGCGATTGCGGATCGGTGATGATCATGTCGGTCCACTGCCGCGCCGCGGTCATGTCGCCGGACTTCCAGGCGGACAGCGCAAGAAGCTCGCGCGCGCTGTGGCGGAAAATCTTGTCGGCGCCGGTCTGCGGCTCGAGCCGGGCACGAACTTCGGAATACGGCGCCGTGTCGACCAGCAAGAAGCCGGCACGCAGCGCCGCCAGCTCGTCGATGACAAGGCCTGCGCTCTTGTCGGCTGCGATGTCGTCGTAGGCCTTGACCGCCGCGGCCTTGTCGGTGCGCGCCAGTTCGGCCGCTTCGCGCAGCCGCGCCAGCGTGCGATAGCTGGCGGTGCCGTCGGTGGCGAGCTTGGCAAAGGCAGCCTCGGCCTCCTGATGCTTGCCGGTTTCGGCGAGCGTCACCGCGGCTTCGAAGGCGGCACCGGACTCGGCCGCCTTCTTGGCTTGCCACCAGTCATAGCCGCGCCAGCCGCCAACCGCGACGACGACGAGAACGCAGCCGGCAATGGCGAAATGGCCGTAGCGCTGCCACAGCTTTTGCAGCTGTTCGCGCCGGACTTCTTCATCGACTTCCTGGAATATATCGGCCACGGACTCCGTCCCCAACACCCGCCAAAAGACCCGCCCAAAGTTCCGGAAAAGCCTGTCCCGAATGCGCCCCGTGGCAGGAGCCGGCTTACCGTACTGAACGCAGGCAGATTAACGAAATCCGAGCCCGAAATGCTCGAAAAACGCCGCTGCAACTAGCCTAACGATGTGGCGCCAGCAAGGCAAAGACCAAATGCCGCAATGCTTTATGGGGGAACTGGCGGCCCGTTTGAGGGCCGTCATCCCCGACCTAGACCGCCGCCAAATCGCTACTTCTTGCGCATCCCGTAGACGTTGTCGGGACCCGGAAAGGTGCGGGCGCGGACTTCCTCGGCATAGCCCTTGACCGCCTGTTCGATCGACGGCCCGAGCTCGCCGAACCGCTTGACGAATTTCGGCACCCGCGGTGAGAGCCCGAGCATGTCCTCGAGCACCAGAATTTGGCCGTCGCAGGCGACGCTGGCGCCGATGCCGATGGTGGGGATCGCGACCTGTTCGGTGATGCGGCGCCCGAGCGGTTCGGCGATCGCTTCGAGCACCACGGCAAACGCCCCGGCATCGGCGACCGCGCGGGCATCGGCTTCGATCGGCGCCCAATCGGCTTCGTCGCGGCCCTGGGCGCGGAACGATCCGATGGTGTTGATGGCTTGCGGGGTCAGACCAACATGCCCCATCACCGGCACGCCGCGCTCGACCAGGAACGCAATGGTTTCCGCCATGCGGCGGCCGCCCTCGACCTTGATGGCGCCGCAGCCGGTTTCCTTCAAGATCCGGGCAGCCGACATGAAGGCCTGCTCCCGCGACGCCTCGTAGGAGCCGAACGGCATATCGACGACCACGAGCGCACGGCGCGAGCCGCGCATTACCGCATGCCCTTGCAGGATCATCATGTCGAGGGTGACCGGCACCGTGGTCTCGAGCCCATGCATCACCATGCCGAGCGAGTCGCCGACCAGGATCACGTCGCAATAGGCGTCAAGGATGCGCGCGGTGTGCGCGTGATACGACGTCAGGCACACGATCGGCTCGCCCGCCTTGCGGGCGCGGATGTCGGGCGCGGTCAGCCGCCTCGTCTCGTTTTGCAGGGACATGGCTTAAGGCCCGAATGCCGGCACGCCGATCACGACCGGGTGGAACACGAAGCCGAGCGCGAGATAAACGATGGTGCCGACCACGATGGCAATGATGTCGTTTTTGCCGCCGCCGACGGGGATTTGCGGCGCGCCGGGGTCGCTGCGGTGCTTGAGCGTGATGCGGTCATAGACCGCCCAGGCCAGCACCGATGCGAACAGGATGATGCCGCCGAGATCGCCGTTGGCGCACAGGTGCGCGAAGGCCCAGGTTTTGACGCCGGCCAACATCGGGTGCTTGAGCACGCGCTTGATATTGCCGGGAATATAGGCGGCGACGATCATGATGCTCGCCGGCCACATCAAGGCTTCGACGATATGGCGCGTCCATGCCGGCGGATTCCATACGGTGATGAAACCGGCCGCTCGATAGCTGGCAAATCCATACGCGATCAGCACGATGCCGACGATCGAGACCAGCGAGAACAGGCCGCGGTACGGCCATTCGCCGAACCTGGCGACCAGTACGGCTCGCTCGTTGCGCATGGTGACAAACACATGCGCGCCGAGGAAGATGACGAGACCGAGGATTTCGACAGCAAGACCCATGGGACTACTCAACGCTACAAGCCATCGGGAGTGTAAGGGGTGGCTGCCGCTTGCGCCAGCAGGTGCGGCCGGCGGCTAAGACGCATAATGGTTGCTGCGATCGAGATAACCCGCCGTATCGACCAGCGTTTCGCGTTCCTTGAACGAGACCATGTCGCCGCGCATCGAGGCTGAGCTGCCGTCGCGGGCGATGGCCGCAAGCACGCGCTGCATGGCCTTGATCGCGGCGCGCTGGGTGTCGCTCGGGATGATGACGAGGTGATAGCCGAGCGCCTCAAGCCGCGCCGCCGGCAAGAGCGGCGTCTTGCCGCCCTCGAACATGTTGATCAGCTTCCAGCCCGAGACCGATTTGGCGATCGCGGCGATCTCGGTTTCCGAGGTCGGCGCCTCGACGAACAGCATGTCGGCGCCGGCCTCGCGGTAAGCCGAGGCGCGATCGATCGCGGCGGCAAAGCCTTCCACCGCGATGGCATCGGTGCGCGCGATGACGACGAAATCGGGATCGTGCAAGGCGTCGCGCATCGCTTTGAGTTTTTGCACCATCTCGCCCACGGGCACGAGGCTCTTGTCGTCGTAGTGGCCGCATTTTTTCGGAAAGCTTTGATCCTCGAGATGGAAAGCGGCGACGCCTGCGCGTTCGAAAGCGCGCGCCGCGGCTTGCGCATTGAGCGCGTTGCCGTAGCCGGTGTCGGCGTCGGCAATAATCGGAATATCCACGACATCCACCATCGCGGCGAGCCGGTCGACGATGGCGTCCACGGAAACCAAGCCGAGGTCGGGAACGCCGGCCGAGCGGGCGATCGCCCCGCCGCTGGCATAGACCGCGGGAAATCCGGCAAGCGCGACGAGCCGTGCCGAGAGCCCGTCATAGGCACCGGGCGCGACGGCGATGTGGCCTGAGGCGAACAGCGTCCTCAATTTTGTCGCAGCGCCCACAATTGCTCTCCCCTGTCTTCCACACCATGATACGTCTTGCCGAGGCTGCGGGGGAAGCGGAGGGAGCGCGATGCGACGAGGCGTGTTGGCGGCACTCGCCATTCTGTTCGGCACGCTCTCGGCTTCGGCGCAGGATTGGCCGACGAAAAGCGTGCGCATCATCGTGCCGTTTGCCGCCGGCGCCACGCCCGATCTGGTCGCGCGGCTGATCGCCGACTACCTGCACGACAAGCTCGGCCAGCCTTTCATCGTCGAGAACAAGCCCGGCGCCAGCGGCAATACCGGCACCGACGCCGTCGCCAAGGCCGATCCCGATGGCTCCACCATCGGCGTGAGCATCGGCGGCCCGCTCGCCATCAACACGCTGCTGTTCAGTAACCTGCCCTACGATCCCAAGAAGGATCTTGCGCTGATCACCATGCTGGTGGCGCAGCCGAGCGCGCTTGCGGTCAATGCCAGCCTCGGCGTGAAGAACACCGCGGAGCTGATCGACCTGATCAAGCGCAATCCCGGCAAATACACCTACGGTTCGATCGGCACCGGCTCGCTGTCGCAGCTCGCCATGGAGGCGATCGCGCTCAAGGCCGGCACCAAGCTGGTGCACGTCCCCTACCCGTCGTCGCCGCAGGCGGTCCAGGCGCTGATGCGCAACGACGTGCAAATGGTCTGCCTGCCAGCGATCTCCATCACGCCGCAACTCACCGGCGGCGCGATCAAGATGCTCGCCGTCTCGACCGCCGGGCGCTCGGCGCTGTTGCCCGACGTGCCGACGCTCAAGGAAGCCGGCATCGATGTCGAAGCCGACGCCTGGTCGGGCCTGGTCGCGCCCGCGGGCGTGCCGGACGCGATGATCGAACGCATCAATCACGACGTGGCCGAAGCCATCACCTCGCGCGCCATCCGCGAAAAGCTCACCGCGCAATTGATGGAGCCGATCCCCGACACGCCGGCGCAATTTCGCGCGCGGATCGACGCCGATCTCGCACGCTGGGCGCCGGTGATCGAAGCGGCGAATATCAAGATCAATTAGCAAATGGCGAGCCGGGCAATCAGCCGGCCGCGACCTTCTCGCTGTAAAGCTCCGGCTTGAAGCCGACCACAAGCTTGCCGCCACCGAGATCGAGCACCGGACGCTTGATCATTGACGGCTGCGCCAACATCAGCGCGATCGCCTTCTTCTCGTTGATCCCGGCTTTGTCCTTGTCCGGCAGCTTGCGAAAGGTCATGCCGGCGCGGTTGAGCAAGGTCTCCCAGCCGACCTTCTTGCTCCACTTCTCCAGTTGCTCGCGGTCTATACCCGCGACCTTGTAATCGTGAAACGCATAATCGACGCCGTGCTTGTCGAGCCAGGCGCGCGCCTTGTTCATGGTCTCGCAGTTCTTGATGCCGTAGATGGTCGCGCTTTTGGTCATGTTGCCTGCCTTAGTGCTAAGAAATCATCCCCGAAGTGGCCACTCGCCGAGCGAAACATATTCCGTTCGCCCTCTCAAACTGAGCACGAGAATAAGCTTCCTGACGATCCAGTAAATGGGCTCAATCGCCTGTTCGTCGATGCGTCGTCTGTCGTAGAACAGTGTCACGTGTGGGGTGAAATTCGAAGACGCTTTGGGCCGAAGCCCTACCCGACGTAACTCCATGCAAAGAGACCGATAGAGCATCAACAATCCCACCACGCCGTCTTCTCCCATGAGGACGAAAGGATAGTCGTCCTTTTTATTGGCGAAACTTCCTGCGCGGTTGAACGCGACGCGGAAGGGCGGCACGACGACATTCGCCGCCGCTACTTTTGCCTTCTCCACGAGAAGCGGTGCCGGACCCTCGTCACCGCGAAACCCGTACAACGTACTGTGAAATCTCTCCGTCAGATGAAGCCCACCTCGAAGCCGATAACGGCAGCGCAAATGGCGAGCAACTCGAGCGATGAGGGCAGCCGCCGGCGGGTCGGGGAAGATGGCAAAAAACAAGCCGACCGGAATTTCCGGTTGGTGGGCGGGATTTGACGCACGCAAGGACATGGCAAGAACATAACAAGAACATCCCAGCGTGTAAATGCGCCGGCTGGCCCGCATCTGGAAGCGGTCGCCAGAGATACCCCGCTCGTTTTCCACCTCACGCCCAGCGAAGCGGCGGAATCGAGGCAGCGAGGCAATCAGCGAGAAAAATCTATGGCTTCATGTCTTTTTATTTTTGGGTACTTTCGCTCGAGTATTCCCAGGCGCTTTCTTCTGCTTTTTTGTCTGATTGTAATCGACGGCGGCGCGGACGAGATTTTTCAGGGCACGCTCGTTGATCTTGTCGTCCTCATGAATATCGATCGCGCGTCTCATGTTGCCTTCAAGGCTGGAGTTGAAGAGGCTTGAAGGATCCGCCAACGAGGCGCCGTTGGCGAAGGTCAGCTTCACGACCGCCTTGTACGTCTCGCCGGTGCAGATGATTCCGGCGTGCTCCCACACCGGAACCCCTCGCCACTTCCACGCCTCGATCACGTCGGGGCAGGCTTCTTTGATGAGACCGCGGACCCGGGCCAGCGCCTCGCCCCGCCAATCGCCCAGCTCCTTGATTCTCCCATCGATCAGCCGGGCGGGAGAATCGCCTGCTTTGCCTTCCTTCCCGCCGCTTTTGCTCTTCTTCATGGCTGTTGAGATCTCACGACAAAGACCATTCATTCCCACTCAATCGTCCCCGGCGGCTTACTTGTCACGTCGTAAACCACCCGATTGACGCCCTTCACCTCGTTGATGATGCGGGTGGCGACCGCGCCGATGAATTTCATGTCGAATGGATAGAAGTCGGCGGTCATGCCGTCGGTCGACGTCACCGCGCGCAGGCCGACGACAAAATCGTAGGTGCGGAAATCGCCCATGACACCGACGGTGCGCACCGGCAACAGCACGGCGAAGGCTTGCCAGATGTCGTCGTAAAGCCCGGCGCGGCGGATTTCTTCGATGAAAACGTCGTCGGCGAGGCGCAGGATGTCGAGCTTTTCGCGGGTGATCGCGCCCGGGCAGCGGATGGCGAGGCCGGGGCCGGGGAATGGATGGCGGCCGACGAAGGCGTCGGGCAGGCCGAGCTCGCGGCCAAGCGCGCGGACCTCGTCCTTGAACAATTCGCGCAACGGCTCGACCAACTTCATGTTCATGCGCGCGGGCAAGCCGCCGACATTGTGGTGCGACTTGATGGTCACCGACGGCCCGCCGGTGAACGACACGCTCTCGATGACGTCGGGATAGAGCGTGCCTTGAGCCAAGAACTCGGCGCCGCCGAGTTTTTTTGCTTCCGCCTCGAACACGTCGATGAACAATTTGCCGATGGTCTTGCGCTTGATTTCGGGGTCTTCGACGCCGGCGAGCGCATCGAGAAAAGTATCGGCCGCGTCCACGTGAACGAGCGGAATGTTGTAGGCGCCGCGGAACAGCGCCACGACCTTCTCGGCTTCGCCAAGGCGCAACAGCCCGTGATCGACGAACACGCAGGTGAGCTGATCACCGATCGCTTCATGGATCAGGACGGCGGCAACGGCGGAATCGACGCCGCCGGACAGCCCGCAGATCACCCTGCCCTTGCCGACCTGGCGGCGGATTTTCTCGATCGCCTCGTCCTTGAAGGCGCGCATGGTCCAGTCGCCGGCGCAGCCGGCGATGTTGCGCACGAAGTTGCGCAGGATGGCGGCGCCGTGCGGCGTGTGCACGACTTCGAGATGGAACTGCGTCGCGTAGAATTTGCGCTTGTCGTCGGCAATCATGGCGATCGGCGCATTGGCCGAGGTGCCGATCGCGGTAAACCCTTGCGGCGGCTTGGTGACCCGGTCGCCGTGGCTCATCCAGACCGGATAGCGCTGCCCGACCTGCCAAACGCCGTCGGTGAGCGGCGACGGTATCGTCAGCTCGACCTCGGCACGGCCGAACTCGCGGTGGTGGCCGGCCTCGACCTTGCCGCCGAGCTGATGCGCCATGGCCTGCTCGCCGTAGCAGATGCCGAGCACCGGCAGGCCGGCCTGGTAGATTGCCATGGGCGCCAGCGGCGCGTCGGGGTCGAGCACCGAGGCCGGCCCGCCGGAGAGGATGACCGCCTTCGGTTTCATCTCGCGCAGCGCGCTCTCAGCCTTTTGAAACGGCGCGATCTCGCAATAGACCCCCTCCTCGCGCACCCGCCGGGCGATCAGCTGGGTGACCTGCGAGCCGAAATCGACGATGAGAATCTTGTCGTGGGATGACGTGTTGCTGGAAGGTGCCATGGGCGAATCTAGGGGAGTCGCCGCGATCTGTCGAGCATTGGCTGAAGCGTTCATCCGGTGCGCCGCAAGAGGCTGACGAAAAACCCGTCGGTGTCGGTCCGGCGCGGCGTCATCAGCAAACCCTCGTCGGAGATAAGCGCCGCACGGGTAAAAAGATAGGCGCGCTCGCCCAGCACTTGCGCCACCTCGATGGGCTTTTCCACGGAAAAATCCGGGTTTCGCCCGACAAAATCCCGCACCTGGTCGCCGTTCTCCTCGTTGAGCACCGAGCAGGTGATGTAAGCGATTCGCCCCTTCGGCTTGGTCAGCGCCACGGCGCGGTCGAGTAGCACGGCCTGCTGCTTCACCCGTTCGGCGAGCGCGCCGGGGCGGATGCGCCATTTTGCGTCTGGATTGCGCCGCCAAGTGCCGGTGCCGGTGCAAGGCGCGTCGATGAGCACCAGATCGGCGCGGCCCACGAGATCGGTCAGCACGTCGCTTTCGCCGCGCGGGGTGCGGACCTGGATGTTGCGCGCGCCGGCCCGCGCGATGCGCTCATGGATCGGCACCAGCTGGCGCTTGTCGATGTCGGTGGCATAGATCTGGCCGCGATTTTCCATTGCCGCCGCCAGCGCCAGCGTCTTGCCGCCGGCGCCGGCGGCGAGATCGATCACCTGCTCGCCGGGCTTGGCGCCGGCCAAAATCGCGGCAAGCTGCGAGCCTTCGTCCTGGATTTCGATGGCACCCTTGCGAAAGGCCGGCTCGGCGTGGAGCGCCGGACTTCTGGCATCGGCGGACATGCGGATGCGCAGCCCGAGCGGCGACCACCGCGTCGTCTCGACATTGAGATGCGCGAGTTTCGGCAGCACCTCCTCGCGCTCGGCAATGAGGGTGTTGACACGCATATCGAGCGGCGCACGGCTCGCCAGTGCCTCACCTTCGGCAGAGCGATCGTCGCCAAAAACCCGCGCGAAATAGGGATCGAGCCAATCCGGGTATTCGCCTTGGGCGGCTGTGGGTGCGTCCGCGAGTGAGCGGGAATCGAATGCCGCCCGCTCCGCCTCGGTCAACGGCGCCGGCGCAAAGCGTTCCCCGCTGCACAGCGCCGCGATGGCCGCGACATCGAGCCCGCGCTCGCGATGCAGCATGCCGAGCAGCACCGCCCGCGGGCTCGCCTCTCCCATGAGCCAACTGGAAGACGCCCGGCGGCGCAGCGCGTCATAGACCAGCCCGGCAATCGCCGAGCGATCGGACGAGCCGGCGAAACGGTGCGACAGGCCCCAGTCCTTGAGCACGTCCACAGCCGGCCGCCGCCGCGCCTCGATGTCGGCAAGGATTTCAATGGCGGCAGATAAGCGAGCCGACGGCGTCATTTCGCGATTTTCGGCGAACGCTGCAGCGCTGGCGGCGGCACGCGATTACTTTTTCTTCTTCGCGGTTTTCTTTGTGCTTTTCTTCGTATTTTTCTTGGCCTTGATGGCGGCAGCGCGATGTGCGCCCGGCGTATCGTGCCAGCGCACCCGCTGGCGCAGTTCCCGTATCGCTTCCGCCAGGTCGTGGACATGAATGCCTTTCGGCGCCTTTCCGGCGTGTACGCTGTTCAACATGCGGCGCAGCAAATCGTCGTCTTGTTCGTCGCGATAGGGTTTGAGATCGAGATCCTTCGGCACTTTGGTCAGCCGCTCGTCGCCGATTGTTTTGACATATTTCTGCATGAACGCGTCGTATTTGCGCCACGTGATCCCGGCCGCGCGCACGGCCGCCTCCTCGGCGCGCGTGGCGATCTGATGGGCGTGGAGGTAATGCAGGCCGAGTTGATCGATCAGCGTCTTCTCGACCTCCTCATGCAGGATGAGAAAGCGATCGGTATCGATCTTGCGGCCGCGGAACTTGAAGAATTGCGGCATGTGACGGTCGATGTAGATCGTCTTGCCGTTGAGGCTATAGCCGGCGAGGTAGGGAATATCGTGGCTGCGGTCGAGTTTCTTGACGCGCCGGCAGATCGCATCGAGCGCGCGATCCATCATCAGGCTCGAGACGTACCATTCCGGCAGCCGGAGTTTTTTATGCGGGGCGGTGGGATGGCAATAATCAAGCGGCATGGTTTTAAGTCCTCAATGGAGCGTCAGCACCTCGACGATATAAATCACCCACATGACGATCAGCACGAGCGCGCCGACGCCGTACAGCGCGCCGCGCAGCCTGACGATGTTGCTCGTCACATGCACGTAGGCGTGCAGGAGGCGGAAGACCACAAAGACCCAGGCGAGCACCACGAACACGATGCCGGCGAGATGCGTGACATATTCGAGGATCGTCAGGACGTAGAACAGAACCGGTAGCTCGAACTGATTGGCGAACGCGTTCGCCAGCTGCGTCGTGCGTTTCGGCCAATTCGGCTCGCGCAACGCGATATTGTCCGGCCGCACCGCGCCCGAATTGAAATCGCGGGTGCGCAGCATGGCCATCCATGACCAGAGCACCAAGGTGAGGATCACCTCGACGAACAACGGCAACAAGATCATTTGAACGGACATCGGCGCAAAATCTCCGGCTGACTTCACGTCCTACCATGGCGCGTCGCACACCGCCAATGTCGAAGCATCACAGCTTGACGCTGATCGCGGTCTCGCCGTCTTCATCGAGCAGCGCACTGCGCCAGGTTTTGCCGTCGAACAGCGCCTTGCGCACGGCGTCCGCCGTGCCGCCATGATTGAGATTGGCGGTAATGAGCGTGCCGCCGGTGCGCAATAACCCGCGCAACGCCTTATGCAGCGCCGGCGATGGCGTATGGCCGTCGAAAAAGGCGACGTCGTAGCCGGGATCGAGCGTCGGCAGAACGGCGGTGAAGTCGCCTTCGTGCACGGTGATGCGATGGTCCAAGGCGGCGGCGGCGATGTTGTCACGCGCAAGCTGCACATGTTCGGGATCGCGCTCGATGCTGTCGACGGTCGAGTCCGGCGCACCGGATGCGAACGACAGCGCGGTGTAGCCGAGCGCCGTGCCCAATTCCAGGATGCGGCGCGCATTGGCCGCCGCCGCCAGCGCCGCCAGCAAAGGTCCGTTGTCGTACGGATAGGCGCCGCAGCCGTGGCGACCGCGATGCGCAACGGTGGCGGCGCGGATAGCCGCAAATGGATCGGCTATGGGCTTTTTCATTGCGGTCATTGACTCCCGCCAAGGCCCCTTTGTCGACCAACGATCATCAAATATTCACAGCTCCGCGGCAACGCCAGACCTCGGGAACAGCCGGCGCGGCGCTGGCGGCGGCGGCAACCGGCGCGCACGAAGCCGCGCAGTCGCGCGTGAGAATTAGCTGCGGCTCGGATAGTTCGGACTCTCGCGCGTTATCGTGACGTCGTGGACGTGGCTCTCGCGCAAGCCGGCGCCGGAGATGCGCACGAATTCCGCCTTGTCATGGAACTCGGTCAGGTCTTTGGCGCCGACATAGCCCATGGCAGCGCGCAAGCCGCCGACAAGCTGGTGCACGACATTGGCGACCGGCCCCTTGTAAGGCACCTGGCCTTCGATGCCTTCCGGCACCAGCTTGAGCGTGTCCTTGATCTCCTGCTGGAAATAACGGTCGGCCGAGCCGCGCGCCATGGCGCCGACCGAGCCCATGCCCCGATAAGTTTTGTAGGAGCGGCCCTGATAGAGAAACACTTCGCCCGGCGTCTCGTCGGTCCCGGCAAGCAGCGAGCCGATCATGACGCAATCGGCGCCGGCCGCCATCGCTTTGGCAAGGTCGCCGGAATATTTGATACCGCCGTCGGCGATCACCGGCGTGTTGGTCTGTTTTGCTACCTCGACGGTGTCCATGATCGCCGTGAGCTGCGGCACGCCGACGCCGGCAACGATGCGCGTGGTGCAGATCGAGCCCGGCCCGATGCCGACCTTGATGGCATCGGCGCCGGCATCGATCAGTGCCTTGGCGCCCTCGGCGGTGGCGATGTTGCCCGCCACCACTTGCACGGCGTTCGACAACCGTTTGATCCGCGTGACGGTTTCGAGCACGCGCCGGGAATGACCGTGTGCGGTGTCGACGACGACAAGGTCGACGCCGGCCTCGATCAATCCTTCGCCGCGCGCAAAGCCGGCTTCGCCGACCGACGTGGCCGCGGCGACCCGCAGCCGGCCCTGCTCATCCTTGCAGGCGTTGGGGTTGGCCACCGCCTTCTCGATATCCTTCACCGTGATCAGGCCGACGCAGCGGTAATCGCTGTCGACGACGAGGAGCTTCTCGATGCGGTGCTGGTGGAGGAGCCGCTTGGCCTCGTCCTGGCCGACACTCTCGCGCACCGTGATGAGCGTCTCTTTGGTCATCAGCTCGGAGATCTTTTGCCGCTTGTCGGTGGCAAAGCGGACGTCACGGTTGGTGAGAATGCCGACCAGCTTGCCGGCGCGGCCGTTGCCGCCGCCTTCGACCACCGGAATGCCGGAAATGTGATGCTCTTGCATCAACGTAAGCGCATCTTCGAGTGTCGCTCCCGGCTGGATGGTGACGGGGTTCACCACCATGCCGGATTCGAATTTCTTCACCTGGCGCACCTGCGCCGCCTGTATGTCGGGCTCGAGATTGCGGTGAATGACGCCGATGCCGCCGGCCTGCGCCATGGCGATCGCCATATTGGCTTCGGTCACGGTGTCCATGGCGGACGCGAGTATAGGAATATTGAGCGAAACACTGCGCGTGATGCGCGACCGAATGTCCACGTCCGACGGCAGGACGTCGGACAGACCGGGCTTCAACAGCACGTCGTCGAAGGTGTAAGCTTCCCGCGGTACGTCTCTTGAAATCACTGCCATTGCCAACTCCGCATAGCCTAATTTGCGGGCCGGCCCTCGGGGTGACGCCTTGCGAACGAGCGGACTGAAATCCCCTCGCCCAACTGGATCGCCCGCTTCGTGGGCCCGCTTTTGGGTTGGCGGCGGTCGATAGCACGCCTTGACGATAAATAATAGCCATCGCGGCCGAAAACAGGTGGAAACGTCATGAAGACCCGGTTCAATCGTCGTGAATTCAGCCTTGGCGCGTTGGCGGCGAGCACAGCGCTTGCGCGTGCAGGCCGCCCGGCCCGAGCGCAGACTGCTCCGGTGAAAATCCGAGTCGGCTGGGTGGTGGTGCCGGCCTCCTTGGCGCCGCTCGTCCTGGAGAAGAAGGACATTCTCAAGCACTTCGGCCAGTCCTACGTCGCCGAGGCGACCCGCTTCGAAGGCACGCCGCCGGTCATCACCGCGCTGGCATCCGGCGAGGTCGACATCGGGCCGCTGGCGTTCTCCTCCTTCGGCCTCGCCATCCAGAACGCCCATATGGACGACCTGCGCGTGATCAGCGACGAAATCCAGGACGGCGTCACCGGCCATGGCTCCAACGAATTCATGGTGCTCAAGGACGGACCGGTCAAAACCGTGGCCGACCTCAAGGGCAAGGTGCTGGCCACCAATGCCATGGGCAGCGCCGTCGACATCGCCATGCGGGCGATGCTGAGGAAGAACGGGCTTGAAGCCAACAAGGACTACACTATCGTCGAGGCGCCCTTCCCGGCCATGCGCGCGGTGCTGTCGGAGAAAAAGGCCGATCTGATCAGCGCGGTACCGCCGTTCTCGCTCGATCCGCAATTGCGCGACATGGCGAACACGCTGTTCACGCAAAAGGAAGCCTTCGGCATCACCCAGCTCACCATGTGGACGGCGTGCACCGGCTTCATTCAGCAGAACCGCGCGGCACTGGTCGATTTTCTGGAGGACGTGGTGCGCGGGGTGCGCTGGTTCACCGATCCGCAGAACCACGAGGAAGCCGTCGCCATCGTGGCGCGGCTGAACAAGGCGCCGCCGGCGCGCATGGAATGGGCGTTCGGCGAGCGCGATCAATATCGCGATCCGAACGGCATGCCGAACATCGCCGCGTTGCAGAACAACCTGCAACTGCAGAAACAGGTCGGTTTCCTCAAAGACGATATCGACGTGAAGAAATATTCCGACCTGAGCATAATTACGGAAGCGGCGAAACGCTTGGGATGATTTTACGGGGCGGGAAGTAAGATGTCGCAGGCCGCCGCGGTGCCTGCGCTGGTCCACTGCGGGGGCGCAGAGTAGATTGCCCGGATGCGAGAATCACCGCCGCTGCGGCGTGATCGGGGCCGGCTGCCGATTGCCGCGATCCTTTTGCTCGCCGCGCTGCCGGCGCGCGCGCAGGATCTTTCCGCCCAAAATCCTTCCGCAGATGAGCGGCGCTGCACCGGACTATGGCGCGCGACGGTCGAGGAGCGCGTCGCTTCCTGCACGACGCTGATCGATTCCGGCCGATACCAGCCGGTCAATCTCGCCATCCTGCACGACAACCGCGGCATCGCATTTCGCGCCGAGGGCGACCTGACCAACGCGCGCTCGGACTTCGACCAGGCGATCGGCCTCAATCCGAGTTACCCGCGCGCCTATGCCAATCGCGGCAACCTCGCGCTGGCACAGCGCGATTTCGACGGCGCCATCACCGATCTCGACCAGGCCATCAAGCTCGACGCCGCCGATGCAAGCCTGTTCATGGCGCGCGGCAATGCCTTTGACGGCAAGGGCGACGGCGACCGCGCCATCGCCGATTACAACGAGGCAATCCGGCTTTCGCCCAATTACGCCTCAGCCTACTTCAATCGCGGGCTGGCGTTGCGCCACAAGGGCGATCTCGATCGCGCGATCGCCGATTACGACCAGGCGATCAAACTCGATCCGAGAAATACGTCCGCCATCAATAACCGCGGCATTGCCTGGTTTCAAAAAGGCGATCTCGACCGCGCCATCGCCGATTACAATCAGGCGATCCGGCTCGATCCCAATCTGGCGGCCGCCTACAACAATCGCGGCGATGCGTTGCGTGCCAAGGGCGACTTCAGCCACGCCGCCGCCGATTTCGATCGCGCCGTCAAAATCTCACCGCAGTTCGTTCTCGCCTATGACAACCGCGGCCTGGTTGCGTACCAGCAAAAAGACTACGACCGTGCCATCGCCGATTTCAACACCGCGATCGCGCTCGATCCCAAGAACATCCAGGCCTACGCCAATCGCGGCACCGCCCATGCCGACAAGGGCGACCGCGATGCGGCGCTGGCCGATTACGACACGGCCGCTCGCCTCGACCCGAACAATGCCGACGTCCGTTACGACCGCGGCCTCGCGTTGCGCCGGAGCGGCGATCTCGACCGCGCCATCGCCGACCTGAGCGAGGCGGTCCGGCTCAATTCGCGCTTGGCCGGCGCCTTCAACGAGCGCGGCTATGCCTATTATCAGAAGCGCGATTTCGACCACGCCATCGCCGACTACGACGCGGCGATCGGGCTCAACCCGCAATTCGCCGTCGCTTACAACAATCGCGGCAATGCCTATGACGACAAAGGCGATCCCGGCCGCGCCATCGCCGACTACACTGCGGCGCTGCGCATCGACGCCACCTATGCCGCCGCGTACTACAACCGCGGCATTGCCTGGCGCCACAAAGGCGATCCCGATCGCGCGATCGTCGACTACGACCAGGCGATCAAGCTCAATCCGACGGCTGCGGCCTACAACAATCGCGGCAGCGCTTGGGCCGCCAAAGGCGAAATCGATCGCGCGCTCGCCGATCTCGATCAGGCCATCAAGCTCGATCCGCGTTTGGCCGACGCCTACATCAACCGCGGCAATGCCAAGCGCGAGCGGCTCGACCTTGCCGCGGCGGTCGCCGACTACACGCTTGCCATCTCGCTGTCACCGAACGCGGCGCTGGCCTATTACAACCGCGCCTGGGCCCATTATCTCGCCGGCGAGAGTGCCGATGCGCTCGCCGATGCCAACCGCGCCATCGAGATCGACAACCATGTGGCGAGCGCATTTTCGACGCGCGGCCTGATCCGCGAGCGGATGGGCGATACCGAAGGCGCGATCGCCGACTTCCGCCAGGCGCTCAAGCTCGATCCGGCGTTCCAGCAGCCGGCCGAGGGCTTGAAACGGCTGCAAGCCGGCCCGCCGAAAAGCCAATAGAACCGCGCATGGAGTCGCAGCCGAACGACCGCGTCGTGCCGCTGATTGTCGCCGTGGCGCTGTTCATGGAAAACATGGACTCCACGGTGATCGCGACCTCGCTGCCGGCCATCGCGCGTGCGCTGGGCACCAACCCGCTGGCACTGAAGCTTGCGGTCACCTCGTATCTGCTCTCGCTCGCCATCTGCATTCCGGCGAGCGGCTGGACGGCCGACCGCTTCGGGCCCCGCAACGTGTTTCGCATCGCCATCGGCGTTTTCATCCTCGGCTCGATCGGCTGCGCGGCGTCGCATTCGCTCGAGGAGTTCGTCATCGCCCGCATCGTTCAGGGCATGGGCGGGGCGATGATGACGCCGGTGGGCCGGCTGATCATGGTGCGCAGCATCGACAAGCGCCAGCTTCTCAACGCCATGTCGCTCGTCACCATGCCGGCGCTGATCGGCCCGATCTGCGGCCCGCCGCTCGGCGGCTTCATCACCACTTACGCGTCATGGCACTGGATTTTTCTGATCAACGTGCCGATCGGACTGATCGGCATCGTCGCGGCGACGCGCTTTATTCCCAACGTACACGTCGAGCATCGGCATCCGTTCGACTTCGTCGGCTTCGTTCTCTCCGGCCTCGGCATTGGCGGGCTTGCCTTCGGGCTTTCGGTGATGGGGCTCGACTTCCTGCCGTTCGGCGTCGTCGCCGCGCTCATCGGCGTCGGCGCTATTTCGACGATCGCCTATGTGTTCCACGCCAAGCGTACGCCGGCGCCGATCCTCGATCTCAATCTGCTCAAGCTGCCGACATTTCGCGCCAGCATCGTCGGCGGCTTTCTGTTCCGGCTCGGCGTCGGGGCGCTACCCTTCCTGTTGCCGTTGCTGCTGCAGATCGGTTTCCACCTGACGCCGTTTCAATCCGGCCTGATCACTTTCACCAGCGCGCTCGGCTCGATGTTCATGAAGGCCGCCGTCGCCGGCGTGCTCAAGCGGCTGGGCTATCGCAACGTCCTGCTCTACAACAGCCTGATCAGCAGCGTCTTCCTCATGGCCTGTGCGACCTTCGTGCCCGGCATGCCGTTCTGGGCGATGATCGCGATCTTGCTCTCCGGCGGCTTCTTCCGCTCGCTGCAATTCACCAGCATCAACACCATCGCCTATGCGGAGATCGATCCGCCGCTGATGAGCCGCGCCACCGCCCTCACCGCCGCCGCGCAGCAGCTATCGCTATCAACCGGCGTCGCCGTCGGCGCGCTGGTGGTCGAGATGACGCTGCGGCTGCGCCATGAAACGGCGATGACCGCCGTGGATTTTCCGCCGGCGTTTCTCGTGATCGGCGCGCTGGCGGCGACGGCGGCGCTGGCCTTTATGCGGCTTGCGCCGGACGCCGGCGAGGAGCTCTCGGGTCGTAAGGCGGCGCAGGCGGAATTGGTGGATCAACGATCCTGAGCGCGGCGAAAGCTACGAGCCAGCAGATAAAGCTCCGCCGAGTCGCTGCGGCTTGCCGGCGGCTTGACGTGCTTGACCGTCGCGAAGTCGCGTTTCAGTTCGGCAAGCAATGTGGCCTCGGTGCCGCCTTGCAGCACTTTGCAGACAAAGGATCCCCCTTCGGCCAGCACCTCGCGGGCGAACTGGGTTGCGGCTTCCGCCAGCGCCATGATCCGCAGGTGATCGGTCTTGCGGTGGCCGGTGGCATTCGCCGCCATATCGGAAAGCACCACGTCAACTTTGCCGCCGAGCATGGCCTTCAGTTGCTCAGGCGCCGCTTCGTCGAGAAAGTCGAGCTTGAGGAATTCGACGTCCACGATCGGCTTCATGTCGAGAATATCGAGTGCGATGACGCGGCCGGCCGCACCGACGCGGCGCACGGCGATCTCGCTCCAGCCGCCGGGCGCAGCGCCCAGATCGACAACGCGCGCGCCCGCTTTGAGCACATGATATTTGTCGTCGATTTCGGCGAGCTTATAGGCGGCGCGGGAGCGAAAGCCTTCGCGCTTGGCGCGCATCACGTAAGGGTCGCGGAGCTGGCGCTCGAGCCAGGTCCGCGACGACAATGTGCGTTGCTTCTCGTCCTTGAGCCAAGGCATCTCTAACCAGTCATCTCCAATCAGCCATCGCTAATCAACCATGGTCGATCAAGCCTCGCCCCAGATGCCGTCCTCGCGCATCATCTCCACCAGCATGCCCTCGCGCAGGCCGCGGTCGGCGACGCGCAGCCGCGGGCAAGGATACGAGCGGCGGATGGCGTCGAGGATGGCGCAGCCGGCGAGCACGAGGTCGGCGCGTTCGGCGCCGATGCACGGGTTCGCCGCGCGCTCGTCGAAACTCATGGCCATGAGCTCGGCGACCACGCTCGAAATCTCCTGGTTGGACAGCCAGCAGCCATCGACCCTGCGGCGGTCGTAGCGCTTGAGCCGCAGGAACACGCCTGCGATCGTCGTCACCGTGCCCGAGGTGCCCAGCATGTGAAAGCCGTTCGGATCGTACGGATGGGCGGTGGCGAATTTTTCGACGAAGGTCGCGACCTCGTCGACCATGGCCGCGTAAGTCGCCGGCGAAACGACATGGCCGCCGTAGCGTTCGGCCAACGTGACGACACCGAGCGGCAGCGACATCCAGCCGACGATATCCGGCTTCGGCGGCCCGCGCCGGCCGGCGCCCGGACGGCCAAGCCGTATCAGTTCCGACGAGCCGCCGCCGATATCGAACAGGATAACGCCCGAGGCCGTGGGATCGAACAGCTCGGTGCAGCCGGTCGCCGCCAGCCGCGCCTCGGTCGCCGAATCGATGATCTCCAGTTCAAGGCCGGCCTCTTGGGCGACGCGATTGCGAAACGCCTCGCCGTTCTCGGCGGCGCGGCAGGCCTCGGTGGCGATGAGGCGAGCGCGCAAAACGCCGCGGGCACGCATCTTGTCGCGGCAGACCTGCAGCGCTTCGACCGCACGCGCAATCGCCGCCTCGCTGATGCGGTGGGAGGCGGCAACGCCCTCGCCGAGCCGGATGATGCGAGAGAACGCATCGACGACGCGGAAGCCATCGCCGGCGGGCCGGGCGATCAGCAGGCGGCAATTATTGGTGCCGAGATCGAGCGCCGCATAGGTCGCGTCGTGGCGCCCATGGACCGGCGCATGCGAGTCGTCGCGACCCGGCCCGTCGCGACGGATGCCATAAGGCGTTCGACGACCCCAGCGGGGGCGGCGCTGGCCCCCCCTGGCGTCGAGGCCGCCGTTGGGCGGGGCCTCGTCGTCCATCCAAAAACCTTCCCGCCACGGCCGGAGCGCGGCGGCTCGACGGCGCGGCTGTTCAAGTCCAAATCAGGCAAACTGTAGCAGCCGAGGCCCTAAGGGCAAGACTGTGCTTTACACTGTGCTTTTCTTGGGCACGAGCCATGTCCGCGCGCCTTCTTGTCGCGGTCGGCCAACTCCATTATGTCAGCGCCACAAGGCTTTACGGGATTGAACAGTCATGAATTTGCAGCAGTCCGCCAGCGATCTCGCGGAGCAATTGACCGCGGACCGGTTGTCGGTCGAGAAATTTGCCGTCGGCCAGTCGGTGCCGCGCAAGGAAGACCCCATGCTGCTGCG
>Ga0210385_10000075_pt1 | contig 114576 bp, 107 predicted proteins | sample IncBWH26OmetaG_FD_160107 | JGI IMG/M metagenome (GOLD analysis project Ga0210385, IMG submission 160107) | Forest soil microbial communities from Barre Woods Harvard Forest LTER site, Petersham, Massachusetts, United States - Inc-BW-H-26-O ...
CAACCTTTGCCCAACGGCACTCCGGAAGGCGGCGCTCCGGGCGCGTCAGCCGAAGCGGCGCAACCGGCCGTGCCCGAACTGGGGGATGCGGACGTTTGCGCTCCGCCGGAATGCAGCGTGGCGTTGCCGTCGGTGAACGCAATGGATGTAGGCAACACCCTGGCCAGTATTTCGATTCGGCAGCTGGGTTTTTCTCCGCGTCCGCCGAAGATGATTGAACGCTTCGACAATGATGAAGCGCTGGCTTACCTGGGTCCGCGCGAGCTGCTGGTTGCTTTCAATCCTCACATCCTGGCGCACCGGCATTATCTCGGCAAGTCCGGCTGGACGGTACGCGTGATTCGCGCGGCCCTGATGGATACGACGACGCACCAGGTGACGCGCACGGTGGACTGGGACCTGTCGGACAACGGGCAGTTTCTGTGGCCGTTGCCGGATGGGCGAGTCCTGGTGCATGCGGGCTCGGAGTTGCGTATCTATGGCGAGGGGCTGAAGATTCAGAACCGTATTTCGCTGGATGGGCCACTGGCGTTTGTGCGCGTGACGCCGGACGGAAGTTTTCTGGCCATCGGCGTGATTCACGAGAAACATTCGCCGGAGTTACATGCGCAACTGAAGGAGAACTTGAACGAGGAGCCGGCGGAAGATGTGAGCATCGCTGTGTTGAATCGCAATCTGGACACGATCGCGAAGTCATCTGCGCAGTCGAATCTGATGGCGCCAACGCTGCTGAACGAAGGGCAAGCCACACTGCTGGCGCAACCGCATGGGCGCTATCGCATCCTGATGCGGACCTGGGACGATCGCTCGTGGACGATTGCGCGGTTCACGTCGACTTGTACTCCGGAGATGTCGAGCCTGTCGCCCAACCTGCTTTTTCTGGTGAGCTGCGAAGGGAAGCCGGAGGGACGTGAGTTTCGCGTGTTGCACACGGACGGAAAGCTTGCACTGAAGGGTGTGGCCATGCCGAATGAGTGCGGACAGGGAGCGGCGGGAAGCGCGAACCGGGAAGCCTATGTGGTGAAGGTGGTGCAGTCGAGCGTGCCAACACCGCCGGACGGGCCGTTCAGCACGTCGGAGTTTACGGGCGAAGAGCTTCGAGTGTATCGGGCTGTGGATGGGCGGCGGCTGCTGGGGGTGCGGGTCGGTCATCCGTCGGCGAGCCGCGATGGCTATGCGCTGGCGCCGGATGGATCGCAGCTTGCGGTGCTGGATCGCGAAGAGATCGCCGTGTATTCGGTGCCGGAAAAATAAGTCAGGACAAGCAGATCGAATCGCAAGGGAAAGTCTACAGGCAGAGTTTTGGGCTGCGGGCATTGGGGTGCGCGCTGCGAGAGTGCAGGTTGAAGGATGGGAATGGATCAGGACTGGAATCGTTGTTTGACGGCGGGTTCGAGGATCAGATAGGGGATGAGGATGCCGGCCCAGAAAAGGGTGCGCACGAGCGGCATGAAGCTCGACGAAACGTTGGCATCGGGGAAGAGCAAGCGGGTTGCGCCGGTGACGGCGACGAGGTAGAGAAAGGTCGTGACAGCGTAGCCGATCATGACGGGGGGAAAGCGGCGGCTCTTCGTATAGAAGTAGTAATTCAGCAGGAGGGCGGCGATCGCCAGGCCGATGTTCATGATGATTTCGAAGTAGAGCAGGTTGCGCAATCCATTGTGGCTGTCGAGATAGGGCTGGAATTCGGGGTTGGAGAGCGCGGGCACTTGCGAGGCGAAGACGGAATAGATGCGCAGAACGGGCGTGACCACCAGGCTGATGGCGATGACGATGAACCACTTGGGCATCGTGGATTCGTTTTCTTCGAGAGTGCCTGTGGGGATAGCGTCGGCAGATGTGCCGGCGAAGTGCTCGGGAGCGAGCAGGGTGCTGCCGCACATTTTGCATGCAGAAACACCGTCGGGAATATGCAGAGCACAGCGTTCGCAGTAAAGAGGCATGAAGGATTCGAGGAAACACTGCGATCTTGCCGCAAGAGGGAAGGAAAGTCAACGATTGGAGCGGGTTGGGGCGGATGCAGGTAACGTGCGGGGCGGGATCGCCGAGCGGCTGCAGATCTTTTAGAATGGGGGCATGCCTGCCTACGATTATTTATGCGATGCGTGTGAGAGACGTTTTGAGCGGCGGCAGAAGATGTCGGAACCCGCGCTGGAGACGTGTCCCAAGTGCGGAGGACCGGTGCACCGACTGATCAGTGGTGGTGCGGGTGCGATCACGGGCCATACCCAGGCGGAGATGCCGTCGTGCGGGGCGGGTGCCTGCTGCGGAATGGGCGGGGGATGCGGCCAGGGAACGTTCTGCGAGAACTGAGCGCGGCAAATCGTCTGCCGCGCAAAGGTGAGTCAAGCCAGATTGAAGTCAGACCGCTGCTCGCCGCTGTTTTCACATGCGAGGTTTGGCGAGTTCGGTGAGGTAGTCGGGCGTGGCTTCGTCGCGGATGAGATGGGGATAGCGTTCGCCAGCGTGATAGTTGACGCTGCAGATCTTGTAGAAATCGTCGCTGACAACCAGGAAGGTGATGGGCTCGGAGTTGTTCTTCGCGGCCTTGATGGCGTCGACGAGCGCGTCGTGGGTGTAGAGGCGACCGTTGACGCCGAGGACTTTCATGCCGGAGGAGATGCCGGATTCGAAGGCGGGGCTGCCGACGATGGAGTCGTTGACGGTGCCGTCGTCGCCGAGTTGGAGCCCCATGCCGTAGGCTTCGCCGGTAATGCCGTGGCGGCCGGGAAGCTTGAGAGGCTGATCGGAGAAATCGACATGCCAGCCAGCGTTGATGAGTCCGCCCTGCGGCATGTCGGGTGTGGTGGAGTCGAGGTGCCGGTGGAAGAACGTGGCCCAATCGTAGGGCACGACCTGGTTGAGGGTTTGCAGGAGGGTTTCGAAGGTGTAGGGCTTGACTTCGGGACCATTGTTGGCGCCGCCGTGGAAGAGATGGCAGAAGTCGTCGATGGATTTCCGGCCGTGGGATTCGCGATGGATGATGGTGGCGACTTCGAGCCACATGAGGTCACCTTCATCGTAGTAGTCGACGGAGCGACGCCAGTTGGTCCATCCGTGGGCGCCGTATCCGAAGCCGGCCACGGCGGTGGCGGTATCGAGCAGTGGACGCCAGGTGCGTCCGGGGCGACCGGGACCGAGCATTGCGGCAGTGTTGGCGAGGAATTCCTGATACTGCGTGGGCGTGATGAGGCCGCTGCGCGCGGCGAGAAGCGGTCCAGCAAAATCGGTGAGTCCTTCGTAGCCCCAGAGCAGTTCATCCTGCATGGGCTGCTCGTAGTCGGGGGTGGCGAGATCGGCGGGGCGGCGGAATTTTCCGTTCCACGAATGGGCAAACTCATGAGGCAGCAGTAGACCGACGGAGACGCCGGCATCGGGCGAGAGCAGCACGCGTTCCGGCAGACGGCTGTCGTTAGACTCGTGGTGTTCAAGGCCGAAGTGGGCGACGTGATCGCTGAGCGTGAGCAGGAAGTGGTAGTCGCGATAGTGGCGCGTGCCGAAGAGCTTGCCCGATTCGGCAACGAGGTTGGTCATGCCTTTCTGGATTTCGGGACTCATGTCGAGGGCGGCGGCGCTGTCGCTGACCATATCGATTTCGTGGTGAATGGGCTCACCGAGCGGAGTGAGGTCGATGGAACGGTAATATTGGCCGGCGATGACGGGCGAGTCGACGAGAAGCTCAAGCGAGATGGGTTTGAAGGAAATTGTGTTGCCGGACTGGTTGGCGACGGGCAGGGACGTGCCGTATTTCCAGCCATCGGGAAGAATGAGTTTGGCTTCGTAGGTCAACTGGCTGGCGGAGGAGCCGGAGGGATAGAGCAGCACCTCATTCCACTCGAGGACAACGAGTTTGTCGGTGGCGGAGTAGCCGTCGGGCTCAATCGTGTCGTAAGTGACGGTGAGGTGGGAGGCGCCTGCTGGGATTTCGACGTGAAATTTGAAGACATCGAGCGTGTCGCGCTGCCATGGGATGGGTTGGCCATTGGCTTCGAATTTGAGACCGGTGAGATTGGCGATGGGTCCATCGGGGCCATGTTCGCCGGGGATCCATTTGGGAAAGTAGAGGGACATGGGGCCGGGTTTGACGGGGAGGACGAGCTTGCTGTGCAGGAGCTTGCGTGCTGTCTGGGATGCGTCGACGGTGAGGGAGACGGGTTCCTGCGCGCGAAGATAGGGCGCGATGAAGACGGCAAGCAGCGCGAGGAGAGACGAGGCGCAAATCCGGCGAGTCATGAATTAAGTCCTCTTGTGGGATGAGGTTGGACGTACGGTTGCATCATATCCTGTAGCCGTTGGGAGGATGCTGCGGCCGATCCAGCAGGGTTGCGGAGTCTTGAAAACAGAGAACAGGTGAAGAGGCTGATCGATGCATTTGTGAATCAAGCCGTTTTGCTGAAGCGATCCGAATGCGAAGAGGTTAAAATCGCAGTGGACCGGGGGCTTTCGCAACTCCCCGCAGTGCAGCCGAATTCACATAGAGTCAGGAATAGCGCGGTGAGGATCGATGGGTTCAAGCAAATGCTGCGTCTACAACCGGAACAAGGGAATTTTTCTGAGTCGAGGTGTTGCTGTCGTCGACACGACGCAGGAGCCCTTCAAGGCACTGATTGAAGACCTGGCGCAGGGTGCGCACAGTGGAGCCTGGTTGCGCCCGTTTCGGGGAATTCCGGAGGCGCGCCATCTGCCGCGCTTCGATCTGCTCTATCTGGATGATCAAGATCGGGTGATCAAGGGTTCGGAGCTTTTTTCAGTGCACGAATTTGCGCCGTTCAGCGGGCGGGTTGCCAGCGCGATTGTGCTGCCCCCGGGGGCGATTGGGGAGAGCGGTACGCGTGCGGGCGATCGACTAAAGATTGCACCAGCCGAAGACCTGGAGATGGTGGGCTGGCTGATGCAGGCTCAGACGGCGAAGGCCACGACGGACTTGAGCGGAATGGACGCGACGAACCCGGATGGAAGAGCGGCTGCGGGAACGGCGAAGCGCGGGACGGAACATATGAGCGCGTCGGGACCGGAAGGCCGTGCCGATGCGGGAGGCAAGAAAAAGCTTTCGCTGTTCGGAAGAATCGGCAAATGGCTCAATCAGGAAAAGGATCAGCGGAGAGCGGAACGGCGATCACTTCCGGGGCTGGTGGCTTTCTATTGGACGGGCGGCGCGCCGCAGTCGTTTGAGCTGAGCAACATCAGTCTTACGGGAATCTATCTGCTGACGGACGAGCGCTGGGTGATCGATACGGTGTTGCAGATGAGACTGCAGATCACGAAGCCAGACCAGCCGCAGTCGCTGGATTCAGAGAATCAGGGAGACCCAGAGGATTCGATTGCGGTGTTGGCCAAGGTTGTGCGGTGGGGTGTGGACGGCGTAGGGCTGCAATTTGTTTTCAAACTGGCCGGGCCGAAGGGTTCCGATGTGGGATTGCATGGCTCGGGAACAGACCTTCAAGTGCTGCTGAATTTTTTGCGACGTGTTCATATCACGAGCGGAGTGGACACTGGAGCCTGAGCACGGCCCGGTGCCTTGCTACACTGACCCCTGAAAGGCACTGGGTTGGCTTCGTTGCGCGTTCTGATCGCCGGCGGCGGTACTGGCGGACATATTATTCCTGCACTGGCAGTGGCTCGTGAGCTGGTGACGCGGCATTCGGCGGAGATCCTATTTGTAGGGACGGAACGCGGACTTGAAACGCGGCTGGTTCCGGGCGCTGGATTTCAACTCCATCTCATTCATGTAGGTCCCCTGAACAATGTGTCGCTGGCGACGCGAGTGCGAACACTCGTGGATATTCCTGCGAGTGTGTGGGCGTGCCGCAGGTTGATGAAGGACTGGAAACCGGATGTGGTGCTGGGGATTGGCGGCTACGCGTCGGGACCCGGGGTTGCGGCAGCGCTGCTGATGCATTTGCCGACGCTGCTGTTTGAACCGAATGCCATGCCCGGCCTGGCTAATCGGCTGGCAGGAAAGCGAGTGCAGGGAGCGGCCGTGAATTTTCCTGCAGCGGCGCAGTGGTTTCGCAATGCAGAAGTGACAGGCGTGCCGGTGCGCCCGGAATTTTTTGCGGTGCCCAAGTATGCTGGGCCGCCGCGGCTTCTGGTATTTGGTGGATCGCAGGGAGCGCGGATCTTCAACGTGCATGTGCCGGCGATATTGAAAAGTTTGCTGAACGCGGTTCCAGAGTTGACGGTGTTGCATCAATGCGGTGCGCGGCATGTGGAGACGACGCAGGCGGCGTTTACTGCGACGGGAGCAGATGCATCGCGGTGGCAAGTGAGCGGGTTTCTCGATGACATGCCCGCGCGATTTGCGCAGGCGAGCCTGGTGTTGTGCAGAAGCGGCGCATCGACGGTGGCGGAGCGGGCTGCAGCGGGCAAGGCTTCGCTGCTGGTGCCGTTTGCGGCGGCTGCGGACGATCATCAAACGAAGAATGCCGACGAGATGGTGAAAGCCGGAGCGGCGCTGTTGCTGACGGAGAGGGACCTGGCGGCAGAAGGGAAGCTGTTGCAGGCGCTGAGGGAATTATTGGGAAATGTGAATCGTCTCGCTGCGATGGGAGAAGCAGCCCGGACGCAGGCGCATCCCGGAGCAGCAGCGCGGATAGCGGATCGATTAGCGGAATTGGCGAAGCGGTGACAGGAGAAGTTTGCTGGAAATAGAAAAGCCCGCCTGCCGAAGCAGACGGGCTTTTGAACTTTCAACGTGGCTGGAACTTACCGGTGTCCGCCACCACCACCGTGGAAGCCGCCGCCACCGCCGCCGTGGAATCCGCCACCACCGCCGCCGTGGAATCCGCCACCGCCGCTAAAGCCGCGTGCGCCGCCAGCGTATCCGCCGACATGGCCGCCCGCTACTCCGCCGCGATACCCGCCAGCGACGCCACCGCGATAGCCACCGGCCACTCCGCCGCGATAACCGCCGGCTACTCCGCCGCGATAGCCGTACCCGCCGCGGTATCCATAGCCGCCACGATAGCCGTAGCCGCCGTAGCCAAATCCGCGACCCCAGCCCCAGTGGTACCAAGGACCGGCGCCGATGAAGAAGCCGCCGTTAAACCATGCCGGGCCGTAATAGCCGTAAGGCGCGCAGGCATAGGGGTAATACGAGTAGTAGCCCCACTCGCAGGACGGGGGACCGTAGGCGTAAGGCGCATCCACGACAGCCGGACCGACGCCGACACCTACCGCAACCTGAGCGTTTGCCGCAGAGGCGAAGACCAAGGGGAGAGCCAGCAGCAGTGCGAACAGAACCAGCCGAGAGCTTTTCATGTATTCCTCCATGTGCTGTCCTGTCCTTTTTCCTGGACCTGGAACCCCGGGGCCAATCCCGGTTCTCAGCACCAACCGATTGGGAATCTTTGCTCCTAACCGGCTGCTGTACATTTGAACATCAAATCGCGAATTTAGTTGCGGTGTGACTTTGAAGAATCGTAAGGGCTTGTGCTGCTTGAGGGTGCACGATTTTGCATCCTTTGGAGGGATGGCGCATTGGAGGAAAACGGAGGCGAAAAGGGCCTGTTTTTGGGGAAATTGCGATTAGAAAAACAGAACGGCCCCTCCTGAAGGAGAGGCCGTTTTGCCTTCACGCAGATGCAGAGAGCTACCTGCGGAAGCCGCGGTTGACGTGCACGTCATAGCCGCGGTGAAAGTCGCGGTGGGCATCGAAGCGCACGATGGGAGCCGGGCGGACAAAGTCGCGACGGAATTCCCAACGTCCGGGGACCCAATAGCTGCCGCTATAGTAGCCGGCTGTCCAGAAGTATCCAGGTCCAGGGCACGGCGGAACATAGGCCACCGGCCCACCCACGTAAATTCCCACTTCAGCAGCCTGGGCCTTTGCGGCACCCAAGCCGAGGGTTCCTGCCAAAACTGCTGCACCGAGCATCCATGCTTTTGCGCTGAACATAAATCCTCCATCCCACCCAGACCGATTTCTCAATCGGCTTGTCCGGCTTTGCCTGGTTTCAGGCTTGAATCCTGCTGCCTGAAAGCGCCGGTCATGTCCCGATTGAACAGCGGTTGCGCAGGAAGGTTGTGGTCACGGAAGAAAATTTAGTTGTGCAACTTTTGGATAGAGCAGGGTTTAGCGCGTTGCGGCTTCATTGGAAATTAAGGTTCGAATCCGGGTGTTACAGTTGAATTTCACTCCCCATGTTTGCAACTTCGCAGCACGCGCACTTCATCGGAATCGGCGGAATCGGCATGAGCGGCATAGCCGAGATTCTGCTCAATATGCACTTCAAGGTGTCGGGATCGGATCTGCGCCGCGGGCCGGTGACGGACAGGCTCGCGCATTTGGGCGCGAAGATTTACGAAGGGCATGAAGGGGCGAACGTTGTTGGCGCGACGGTTGTGGTAACGAGCTCAGCGGTCTCGGCGGCGAATCCTGAAGTGGTGGAAGCGCGGGCGCGAAAGATTCCTGTGATTCAGCGTGCAGAGATGCTGGCGGAGCTGATGCGGCTGAAGTACGGGATTGCGATTGCGGGAATGCACGGCAAGACGACAACAACGTCGATGGTGGCGGCGGTGCTGGCTGCGGGCGGACTGGATCCGACGGTTGTGGTGGGCGGGCGCGTGGATGCGCTGGGTTCGAACGCAAAGCTGGGGACGACGCAATACCTGGTGGCGGAAGCCGACGAGAGCGACCGGACGTTTTTGAAGTTGTCGCCGATCTTGTCGGTGGTGACGAATCTCGATCGCGAGCACATGGACTGCTACAAGGACATGGCCGATGTGGAGCAGGCATTTCTGGCCTTCATGGACAAAGTTCCGTTTTACGGAGCGGTGACGGCGTGCATCGACAATGCGCAGCTGGCTGCGATTTTGCCGAGGGCGCGGCGGCGGGTGTTTACGTATGGCGTGGCGGAAGAGGCCAACTACCGGCTCGAATTTCAGGAGAAAGCCGCAGGGACTTACAGCCGGTTTGTGGTGCATGGGCCGTCGGGAACGCTGGGGCCCTTTGCCTTGCATGTGCCGGGCCGGCATAACACGTTGAACGCGACGGCGGCAGTGGCGATTGCGCATCAACTGGAAGTGCCGGCGGACAAAATTGCCGAGGGGCTAAAGAATTTTCGTGGAGTCGACCGGCGTTTCCATCAGCGAGGGACGGTGCGGGGCGTGACGGTGGTGGACGACTATGGCCATCATCCGACGGAAATTCGCGCGACGCTGGCTGCAGCGCGGGAGAGCACGACGGGAAAGATTCATGTGGTGTTTCAGCCGCACCGGTTTACGCGGACGCGCGATCTGCTGGAGGAATTTGGCGGAGCGTTTGCGGATGCGGACAGCGTGACGGTGCTGCCGATTTATGCGGCGAGCGAGGAAGCGCTGGAAGGCATAACGGCGGAACGGCTGGTGGCGCAGATCAAGGGGCCGCACGCGGAATACGCAGCGGACTTTGGGGCAGCGGCGACGGCGGTGGTTGCGCTCGCCAAGGAGGGCGACCTGATTCTGACGCTGGGAGCGGGCAGTGTGAGCCAACTGGGTCCGCAGATCCTGGCGGCGTTGGAGTAAAGCAAAGAACGAACTCTGAAACATCCAACAAAAAAACAGCTGCACAAACGTTTTACTTGAGCATTTCGCGCTGGTATGATGCGTCGGACAGAACAGTGTCTGCCAATGAGGGAGTGTATGGGGAAGACATCACGCAGGGGATTTTTGAAGGCGGCATCGGGAACGGCGGCAGCGGCTGCGCTGGCGGCGCGGTTACCGGTTTTGGCGGAAGCCGCGACGGCGACGGGGCCGGTGAAGGTGTGGAGCACGTTTCGCGATCGGCGGCACGCGGCAGGCGAAGCGCTGACGTGGAAGCCAGCGGGACAAACAGCTGCCGAAGCAATTGTGCTGGATCCGGGGACGACGAAGCAGGAAGTGCTGGGCTTTGGCGCGGCGATGACGGATTCGACCTGCTACGTGTTGAGCCAGATGACACCTGCGGAGCGCGAACCGGTGATGCACGACATCTTCGCGAAGGATGAGATGGCGTTGAACATGTGCCGCACGTGCATGGGGGCGAGCGATTATTCGCGCACGGTGTACAGCTTCGACGAGAGCACGGAGCCTGATCCGGAGCTGAAGAAGTTTTCGATTGACCATGATAAGGCGTACATTCTGCCGGTTCTGCGGGAAGCACGGAAGATCAATCCTGAGCTGTTTTTGTTCTCGTCGCCGTGGAGTCCGCCGGGATGGATGAAGCCGAACAACTCGATGCTGGGCGGCGCGATGCGCAAGCAGAGCTTCGATCCGTATGCGCGGTACTTCATGAAGTTTCTCGAGGGATACAAGGCCGAGGGCGTGACGATTGATGCGGTGACGGTGCAGAACGAGACGGATGCCGAGCAGGAAGGGAACATGCCGGCGTGCCTGTGGGCGCAGGAAGCGGAGATGGAGTTTGTGAGCAAGCATCTAGGTCCGGCTCTGCGTAAAGCGGGATCGCCGGTGAAGATCTGGGTGCTGGATCACAACTACAGTTTGTGGGGCAGAGCGATTGACGAGTTGAGCGACCCGGCTGTGTATGAGTATGTGGATGGAATCGCATGGCACGGCTATGTGGGCGAGGCATCGGCAATGTCGCGGGTGCACGATGCGTTTCCGCGCAAGAGCGCGTACTGGACGGAGGGCGGCCCGGACATCAGCCAGCCGGACTACCAGACGGACTGGACGAAATGGGCGGGCACGTTTAATGAAGTACTGAACAATTGGGCGCGGTCGATTACGTCGTGGAACCTGGCGCTGGATGAGAAGGGCAAGCCGAATATCGGGCCTTTCTCGTGTGGTGGTGTAATCACGGTGGAGAGCGGATCGCACAAAGTGACGAAGAGCGGCCAGTACTGGGCGTTTGCGCATTACACGAAGCACGTGCAACGCGGCGCCAAGGTGTTCGCGACGGACGGAGGGGGATTCGACGGCGCGGGCGGAACGGTTTCGCATGCGGGATTCCGCAACCCGGATGGCCGGATGGTGGTGGTGCTGGCGAACAGCGGCACAGACAGGCGCGTGCAGTTGGTAATGGACGGCCAGGCGCTGGAAGTGGATGTGCCCGCGGATTCAGTGCACACGCTGGAATGGAGCTAGGAAGGCGGTAAGCCGGCAAAACGGGGAGGGCGCGGCGAGCGATGCCGCGCCTTTTCTTTTCAGTAGACGGAGTGGTCTGGCTGGGTGGAGTGGATGACGCCGTTGTCGACCTGAAGTGCATAAGACGTCCCGTCGCCTTGCCAGAGTTTGAGGTTGAAGGACTGGCCGGAAGCGACGTGCTGGACGTTGTACGGGCCGAAGTTAAGCGGTGCTTCTATGCCAAGGGTGCCGTGGCCTTCGGTCGCGTCGATGAACCAGGCGCCGCGGCCGGTACCGATGACGCGGGCTTCGCCGGTGGGCTCGAGGAGGATGGCGGAGCGCTCGTCGACGCCGATGCCGCGGATGCGAGGGGCTGTGGGTGGAACCGGCTTTCCGTCGGGTTCATTTAAGCGCGCGAGGAAGACGAGCAGGCGGCCTATGCGATCGCGCTTGGCAAAGTGAGTGTCGGTGATAACGCCTTTCAGAATCGGAATCTCGAGAAAATTCTGCACGAGCGTGATGCGCGGACCCGTGGGATCGGCCATGGCAGTGGCACCGTCGAGATTTGGGTCTTTGGGTTTGTCGCCCTGGGCGGTGTAGGCGAACTCTCCGAGGACGGCGAGGCCGGCGCTGGTGCCGCCGATGGGGACGCCGCGGTGAATGGCTTCGTTCAGAGCGGTTTGGACGGGTGAGTTCATCCAGAAGTTGATGTAGTTGGATTGATCGCCGCCGGAGATGAAGAGGGCGCCGGCTTCGCGGATTTTCTGTGCGACGAAGGGATCGGTAGCGGCTGCACGCGTGGGCAGAACGATGGTGGCAACGGAGTTGAGATGGCAGAGCTTCTGGATATAGGGGTTGTAATCGTCGTCGCCTGTGGCGCGGAGGACGAGGAGATCGCCACCGCCCGCGCGATCGCAGAGCCAGCGAAAGGCTTCGTCGAGATCCTTGCCTCCGCCCATGAGAGCAAAGCCGGGGCGAGATGTTGCGGAGCCGGGATTTGGGTTGCCGAGGCGGAAGTATTGGTAAGGCGTTTGTTGCGCGTCGGCGGGAAGAAACAGAGCAAAGAGAAAAACGGCGAGCACCGCTTGCGGCAGGCGAAAGAACGACATGCGGGTAGGCTAATTCACGAAGCGGGAAGAGGCCCGTTACGCAACGGATTCCCCCTCGATTTCCGGCCCAGAAAGTGCATCCACTGCGGGCTATAGTCAAGTCTGGCGAAGATCTCCGCCAACGCAGGCGTGGCGACTCAAGGCAATAACAAATCCCGGTCCTTTGTATGGGAAGATGACGCGCCCGTGGAGCCTCGCTTCCGGCGCGCACAACCAGGTACGCCCTTTACGCCGAGCGCCCGACGCAGCGCACCGAATTTACCTCTCGACATTGAAGACGATGACGGCGGACCTGCGGGGCCGCGCAAGGCGCGATTCGATGCGCCGCAAACGCCGTGGTGGCGTCCGAAGGGAAAGCTGGGCCGCATTGTTCTGGCGACCGGCGCAGCGCTGGTGTTATCGACGTTCGCCTACGCCTACCATTTGACGAAGTCTTTTCTGGAGCATGACGGGCGCTTCAGGATTTCGAGCACCAGCAATATTCAATCGACGGGGCTGACGGAAGTGAGCCGCGCGGACATGCTGCCGGTGTGTGGCGAAGACTGTGGGCGGAACATCTTTTTTGTTCCGTTGGCTCAACGGCAGAAGGAACTGGAGCAGATTCCGTGGGTGCAGCATGCCACGGTGATGCGTTATCTGCCGGATCAGATTCGCGTGTCGGTGGTGGAGAGGCAGCCGGTAGCCTTTGTGCGGCACGGGCAACAGATTGGCCTGGTGGATGCGAACGGTGTGTTGTTGAGCATGCCGGCGGGCATGATGGCGCAGCATCATTATTCGTTTCCGGTGCTGACGGGCATTGATGCCGGCGATCCGCTGAGCTCGCGCAAGGCGCGGATGGATCTTTATGAGCGGCTCATCGAGGAGCTGGACGCGAGCGGGCAGCATTTGTCGGAGCAGATTTCGGAGATTGACCTGACGGATCCTGAAGATGCGCGCGTGATGATGCCGGAGCAGGGAATGGATATCCTGGCGCACTTTGGCGAGGATCATTTCCTGGACCGCTATCAGAGGTACAAGGCGCACATTGAAGAGTGGCGTCAGCAGTATCCCAAGCTGGCCGCGGTGGACCTGCGCTATGACCAGCAGGTTGTGTTGCAGATGCAGCAGGGCGGCGGCACGGAGCAAGCGGCTTTGAATGGCGGAGACGCCAAGCCGTCAGCGGGGCAGCCGGTTGCTGCAGCCAAGGGGCCGGATGCGAAGCCCGCGCCGGTGAAGGTCGCAAAGGTTGAAACTGCGAAGCCAGTGACGCAAACAGCGGCGAAGGAGCATCTGGCGGAAAGCAAAAAAGCGGATGCCAAGCCGGTAATGCAGGCGAGAGTGCAGAAGCCGGCGAGCAAGCCGGAGGCAAAAACGGTCGCGAGCACGAAGACGCAGAAAGCGCATGCGACCACGACTGCGAAGAACGAACCGAAGACAGCCGCGCAGAAGGCCAAGGAAGAACGCGTGAAAGCGCTGGCTGCGAAGATGCGGGACAAGAAGCGCGCGCAGATGCAACGCGCCGCCTTGAGCAAGAACAAGCCGAAGACTGCCGCGAAGCCGCATGCATCTGTGCCTGCGGGGCAGGGTCAGTGAACGGAGAAGGATGAGCCAGGCCGAGGACAATCTCATCGTCGTGCTCGACATTGGCAGCGCGTTTACGCGCGTGCTGGCGGCTGATCTGAATGAAGGCGCGTTGCGCTATCGCGGGCATGGGATTGTGGAATCAGCCGGCATGCGCAAGGGGCTGATTTCGGATCTGGGTCCGGCGGCGAAAGCGGTGAAAGCGGCGAACGAGCGCGCGGAGTGGGTAGCGCGGGCGAATATCGATGAGTGCGTTGTGGGGGTGGGCGGTCCGCACATTCGGGGGCTGAACACGAACGGCGGGTTCGACCTGGGCAACCGCATGCGGGAGATTTCGCGCGAGGATGTTCGGACGGCGATTGAGCGCGCGCGGGCAGTGGAACGGCCGCCGGACCGCGAGATTCTGCACCTGCTGCCGCGGCAATTCATTCTGGACGATCAGCCGGGGATTTTCGATCCGGTAGGGATGGTAGGGGCGCGGCTGGAAGTGGATCTGCACATTGCGACCTGCTCGGGCGGTGCGTTGCAGAGCACGGTGACCTGCGCGAATCGCGCGGGACTGGAAGTGACGGAGGCGGTGTTGGAGTCGATTGGGGCAGCCGAGGCAACTTTGTCTGCCGATGAGCGCGAGCTGGGTGTATGCCTGCTGGACATTGGCGCGCACTCAAGCGACCTGGTGGTGTTTTTCGAAGGCGCGGTGGCGCACACGGGATCGGTTCCGGTGGGCGGAGCGCACTTTACCAATGATCTGGCAGTAGGGCTGCAGTTGCCGACGGCGCAGGCGGAAGATTTAAAGCGGCAATTCGGGCATTGCGTGGTGACGGCGGTTCCGCAGGAAGCGGAGATCGAGATTGCCAATCCGCAGCCGATGCGGCTGTCGTTACGAAGCGTGGCGGAGATTCTGGAGCCGCGGGCGCGCGAGCTGATGCATTTTGTGAAAGAGAGCCTGCGTATGGGCGGGGTGCTGGATGCGCTGGGCGCGGGATGCGTACTGACCGGCGGAGGCGCATCGCTGCCGGGCATGCTGGATGTAACGGAGACGCAATTGCGTGTTCCGGCGAGGACGGGGATGCCGGTACGTTTATCGAATATGCCGGGCGAATTGGTGAACCCGGCGTTTGCCACCCCGATTGGGATGGTGTTGTATGCCCATCGGACGCGTGTAACGCGCGCCGCCGAAAACAACAGCCTGCGCGCAAAGCTGCGCGCGATTTTTGCCGCAAGTTTCTAAAGCTCTATGAAGAAAAAGGAGGCCGCAGCCGCTATGACTCAGCAAAACAATGAAGCCGGTGAGATGCGCATTCAATTTCACGACGAAAACGTGCGCGGCGCACGCATCAAGGTAATTGGCGTCGGCGGCGGCGGCGGCAATGCGGTGAACCGCATGATCCAGGCCGGCCTGGAGGGCGTGGAGTTCATCACGGCGAACACCGACGTGCAGGCGCTGAAGTTGTCGCAAGCGCCGGTGAAGCTGCAGCTGGGCGTGCGGCTGACGTCGGGGCTGGGCGCGGGCGCCAATCCCGACATTGGGCGGAGAGCTGCGCTGGAAGACTCGGAGAAGATTATTGAAGCGCTGGAAGGCGCGGACATGGTGTTTGTGACCGCGGGATTGGGCGGCGGCACGGGCACGGGCGCGGCTCCGGTGATTGCGTCGCTGGCCAGCGAGATGGGCATTCTGACGGTTGCGGTGATTACGCGGCCTTTTGCGTTTGAGGGCAAACGCCGGTTGCAGCAGGCGGAGCGCGGATTGAAGGAGTTGCTCGAGAGCGTGGACACGATGATCGTGATCCCCAATGAGAAGTTGCTGGCTGTGGCGAAGGACACGGGATTCTTTGAAAGTTTCCGCATTGCCGACGATGTGCTGCGGCAGGGCGTACAGGGCATTTCGGACATCATCACGATTCCAGGCATCATCAACCGCGACTTTGCCGACGTGAAGACGACGATGGCCGGGATGGGGCACGCGGTGATGGGCACGGCGGTGCGTTCGGGTGAGAATCGGGCAAGCGAGGCGGCGCAGGCGGCGATGGCTTCTCCGCTGCTGGAAGCCGGGGCGATCGATGGAGCACGCGGGATCCTGATCAACATCACCGGATCGAGTTCGCTGAAGCTGTCGGAAGTGAACCAGGCCTCGACACTGATCCAGACTTCGGCGCACGAAGACGCGAACATCATCTTTGGCGCGGTGCAGGACGAGCGGATGGGCGATGAGGTAAAGATCACGGTGATCGCCACAGGTTTCCGCGACCAGATGCCGGAGCGGCGCGCGCGGATGCTGAGCGTGGAAGAAGCGCCGGTGATCTCGGTTCCGGTGATGGCCTCGGAGACCTGGATGCGTGAGCCGGGCCAGGCGGCGGGGGCATCTGCGCGTCCGCGCTTTCTGAGCGAGGATGAGGAGCCGGAGTCATCGGATGAACCGGCATTTTTTGCAGCGACGAAGCACCAGGGCGAATCAGAAGAGGACGAGGGCGAACTGGTAGCGGCGCCGGCAGGACCGCAGTTTGCCGATTCGGCGGAGAATGCGTCGTTTGGGCAGGGTTCGCGGGATTTTTCGGCAAGCGCGAGGGCGGCTGAAACGGCGGCAGTGCCTGCGGAAGAGCCGGAGCGCGACCTGGATGTGCCGACGTTTATGCGGCGCACGCAGTTCTAAGTTGGATCGAGCGGCGGGGCGAGGGTTGGCGGGAGCCGAACTGCCCGGCCATTCGACAGACCCAGGAAACGGGGGGAATCTGCCCGGTGACTTTCGTCACGGCGGAATTCCTGTACCGAAAAGAGAATCGGTCCTATAGTGAACCAAAGCCCAGAGTAAAAAGCTACATGAGCCAAACGGGGGATGGGGTCATTTGGGCCGGTGGGGTATTTTAGAAGGAAGCAATAGCTCCATCTGGCAGCAACGAAGTTTACGGGTACGTCGGTAATTTTCGGAGCCGGCAGGGCAGTATTTGCTGGAAGGCTTACGAGTCCGGATTGGAACGCGACAGAACCGGGGCGGCGGTGTTGTAGGGAGTGCGTCAAGCGATTGCAGGCGCATGGCAAAGATTCCAAGGTGGAGAGGGTGTTGACTGGATGAGATTGTCCTGCGGTTTTGCAGTTGGATTGACCTTGGCTGGGATTGGAACGTGGGGAATGGGCGCGCTGGCGCTCGATGCTCCTCACACCCTGCATCACCTAAGGCCTGCGCAGCACCTGAGCACAACGCATGCGCGCCACCATCACACAGCTGCTCACACTGCCACGACAACTTCGACTACGCATGTCCGCACGACGGCGCACGCCACAGCGGGAACGAAGGCCACGCTGAGCCGCACATCTTTGCATGTGCGCAGGCACCGCTATTACGAGCGTTTCACGGCGAGCTCGTTTGCCAAGGGCGACATTTTTGGCGGGGATATCACGACGGGCGAGGATCCGGTTGTGCGCCAGGCCGCGATTGACGCGCTCGGCGATATGAACGGCACTGCGGTGGTGATTGACCCCTCGAATGGGCGGATTCTGGCGATGGTGAACCAGAAGCTGGCACTTTCACCCGGCGCGGAGCCCTGTTCGACGATCAAGGTTTCGGTTGCGCTGGCGGCTCTTTCTGAAGGGCTGGTCACGCGGGACACGATGGTGCAGCTGCCGGGCTTCAGGATGAACATGACGGAGGCGCTGGCCAAGAGCAACAACCTCTATTTTGAAGAACTGGGCCGGGAACTTGGGTTCGAGCGGGTTCGGCACTACGCGACGCAGTTTGGCCTGGGCGAGCTGGCTGGATACAACCTCGACGGCGAGCAGCTGGGTGTTTATCCCGACGAGGCGTTGCCCCAGGCTGAAGGCGGCGTAGGCCGCATGTGCAGCTTTGGGCAGGGCGTATCGATGACGCCGCTGCAGCTGGGGGCCTTTGTGGCTTCGATTGCGAATGGCGGGACGCTCTATTATTTGCAGCACCCGACGACACCTGCAGAGATTGCGGCGTTCCAGCCCAAGGTGAAGCGGACGCTGGAGATTGCAAAATACATTCCGGATCTGCAGGATGGGATGGCCGGAGCCGTGGAGTACGGTACGGCGCGGCGCCTGAGGGCCAATTTCCAGGAACTTCCGGTATTCGGCAAGACGGGAACGTGCTCGGACAAGGGAACCCGGTTTGGGTGGTTCGTTTCGTACTCGGAGACGCCGCAAGGGAATATGGTGACGGTGTTCTTTCTCGAGGGCGGCCGGCCAACCTTTGGACCGCGGGCGGCGGAACTGACGGGGGAGTTTTACAAAAACCTCTGGACCCGCAACTACTTTGCCGACAAAGGACAGCAGACTACGGCAATGGTTCCGGCAAGCGGGACGACCGGGGCTGTTCAGTAGGCGCGAGCGAAGTTATTTGAGATGGGGCCGCCTGCGGGCGGCCTTTTCTATTGGCGAGAAGAGCCGGCTGCACATAGTCTGAAACGAATTGGGGCGAGAAACATCGTATAAGGTACATTCAGTGCCGGGAAGCTGGACTTTCCGGTGAGACTGCAACCCAAACAGCCCGGCTCGAGCGGAACTTCCCTATGGCACTGCCAACACACATTCTTCTCACGTACGGCTACATTCTGCTCTTTGTCTGGGTCCTGATCGAGCAGCTGGGCATTCCTTTGCCGGCGACGCCGGTACTGCTGGCCGCGGGGGCGCTGTCAGCGGAGCACCAGATCAGCTTTCCTTTTGCGCTGGCAGCGGGCATCGCGGCTTCGTTGTCGGCGGATACGATCTGGTTCCTGGTAGGGCGGCGCTTCGGGCATCATGTGCTGCGTCTGCTCTGCAAACTCTCGCTGGAGCCGACGATCTGCGTGCGCAAGACGCAGGATTCGTTTGGGCGACGTCGCGAAGTCACGCTGATGATTGCAAAGTTTGTGCCGGGCCTGGCGACCCTGGCACCGCCGGTTGCGGGCGAAAACGGGATGGCGCTGGGCAAGTTCCTGTTCTTCGACGGCATTGGCGCGGCGCTGTGGGTTGGCGCGCTTCTGACCGGAGGTAGGCTTTTCGGGGATGCGCTGAAGCGCGATCCCAGCTTGCTGAACTGGGTGGGGCGGTTTTCGGGTGCGCTGCTGCTGCTGGGCGTGGTGGGATTCTTTGTGAGCCGGTTGATCCGGCGGCGGAATTTCATGCGCAAGCTGGTGGATTCGCGCCTGGAGCCGAGCGTACTGAAGGCACAAATAGATGCCGGCGAGCGTGTGTATATTGTCGATCTGCGGCATCCGCTGGAATTGATGACGGATCCATTCACCCTGCCGGGTGCAGTGCATTTTTCGCCGGACGCACTGGCGGCGCGGGTCCACGAGATTCCGCGAGATTGCGACATTGTGCTGTATTGCACGTGCCCGAGCGAAGCCACAGCGGCGAAGACGGCGATGACGCTGCACAAGCTGGGGATTGATCGCGTACGACCCTTGCGAGGCGGATACGACGAGTGGAAACAGCTCGGCTATCCGCTGGATGCGGTGGCGCCGATGATGCCGCTGGTGCAGGTGACGCAGGTAGCGACGTAGGCAGAGGCGGGAATTCTGTCCCCGCTAGGAACCGTTGAACAAAGCAGCAATTTTTGAGCCGATGGGGGCACCGATGCCGCTGCAGGGGTCGGGGCCGACGGCAGCGTCGTAGTAACCGTTGCCGCCCTGCGTGATGTCGATGAAGGCCGACTGATTTTGCCAGAGTTTGGGCGTGACGAAGCCGAGCCTGGAGCCGAAGGAGGCGAAGAGGCCGGCGTAGAGCGGAGCGACGGCGCTGGTGCCGCCCACGACGGTTGAGGCTCCGTGGACGACGACGGTGTAGCCGGTGTTGGGATCGGCGTCTGCGGCGACATCGGGCACCATGCGGCCACTGCCATACTGGGTGCCGGATGGAGCGGGCGGCGCGCCGATCTGGAAGGACTGCACGGGAAAGACAGTAGAGTAGCCTCCGCCGGTTCCTTCGCCGTCGGTCTGGCCGGGATTGTCGTTCCACACGGTTTCGCTAGTGGAGGTTTTCTTGGTTCCTCCGCAGCCGACGACATGCGGGCAGGAGGCTGGAGCGTCGACGTTCGCGGGGGTGGATCCGCCGTCGCTGGAGTCGTTGTCGCCGGATGCGCCGAAGACGATCATGCCGGCGTTGGTTGCCGTGGCGGCGGCGGATTCCATCTGATTGAGTTCGGTGGCGCCCCAGGTGGCTTCGTCGGCGCCCCAGGAGATGGAGCAGACATCGCAGCCATCCTGCGCGGCCTTGGCGACGGCAGTGTCGATGTTCTGCGACCAGTACATGCGAATCGTGGCGGGTTTGCCGGTGGCCGCGTAGTAGGCGGCGCCGGAGACCTGGATATCGAGTGCGACCTCGTAGTCGGGGTCACTGGATGAACCGGGGCTCTGGTTGGGATTGTTCTGGGTGCCGTCGACGGAAACGTCGGTGATCTGGGGCGAAGGCTGGCCAATGGCTTGGAAGAACTGATCCATATCGGACTGGACCCAGCCGCCGCCGAGCTCGACGATGGCAATGACGCCGCCGCCGGCGAGGCCGGTGGGCCAGTTATAGGCTTTGCAAAGGTTGGGAAGAGTCCAGGGTGCGGCAGCACGAACGCCGGGGGGCAGCAGTTTGAAATAGGGGCGGCAGCTGACCTTGCGCCTGGCATGGGGGGAGTGAGCCATTGCGTTGTCCTCGAAGAATCCGACGTCTGCGGCAGAGTATGCCATAGCGGTGCGGGTGAGGGCAAAACAGGTAACCACAAAGGGTCGATACGACCTAGTATGGTGAAGGAAACCAGCAACTTGGAGTGAAATGCCTTGGCCTACGATGACTTGCGCGATTGGATAAAAGCTCTGGAGAAGCATGGCGAACTGAAACGGATCCGCGAAGAGGTGTCGCCGGAGCTGGAGATTACGGAGATCACGGATCGCGTGAGCAAGATTGGGTCAACCCACCCCTCGCGGAAAGACGCGAAAGATGGGGAACACACTTTGAAAGGGAAGTATGCGGCGGGAGGGCCTGCGCTGCTGTTTGAGAACGTGAAGGGGCATCCCGGGCACAAGGTGCTGATCAACCAGTTCGGCAGTGAGCGGCGGATGGCGCTGGCGCTGGGCGTGGAGAAAGTAGACGAGATCGCCGAGCGGATCACGGGGCTGATGAATATGAAGGCACCCGAAGGATTGATGGACAAGCTGAAGATGTTGCCGCAACTCGGGGCGGTGACGAGCGCTTTTCCGAAAACAGTGGCCGCGAAAGATGCGCCCTGCAAGGAAGTTGTGTTGCGCGAGAACTTCGATCTGAATGCGTTTCCTATTTTGAAGTGTTGGCCGCACGACGGGGGACGGTTTATCACGCTGCCGTGCGTGCATACGCGCGACCCGAAGACGGGCAAGCGGAATATCGGGATGTATCGCATGCAGGTGTATGACGGGCAGACGACGGGCATGCACTGGCAGCGGCAGAAGGTAGCCGCCGAGCATTATAGAAATGCGCTGCGGGCCGGAGCCCATTGGACGGGTGATGAGGCGGGTGGGGGGAGCGCAAGAGTGGCGATGATGGCGGAGAGTGCGGGGGGAGCGGTAACGATTCCCGATGGGCCGGTGGGCGGATTGCCGCAGGTGACTCTGGGGAAGATGAAGGGGTCTCGCATGGAAGTGGCGGTGGCGATCGGAACCGATCCCGCGACGACGTTTGCGGCGATTGTGCCGGCGCCTCCGGAAGTTGAGGAGTTCATGATTGCGGGGTTTTTGCGGGGCAAGCCGGTAGAGATTGTGAAGTGCGAGACGGTGGATCTGGAAGTGCCGGCGCGGGCAGAGATTGTGCTCGAGGGCTATGTGGAGCTGGGCGAGATGCGCAGCGAAGGGCCGTTTGGGGATCACACGGGCTTTTACACGATGACGGATGAGTATCCGGTGTTTCACTTGACGTGCATTACGCATCGCAAGGACCCGATTTATGCGGCGACGATTGTGGGCAAGCCGCCGATGGAAGATGCGTGGATGGGGCACGCGGTAGAGCGGATTTTTCTGCCGGCGATGAAGGTGACGATTCCCGAGCTGGTGGATGTGCATCTGCCGGTGGAGGCTGTGTTTCACAACCTGATGATTGTGTCGATCAGGAAGAGCTATGCGGGGCAAGCGCGCAAAGTGATGAACGCGATCTGGTCGCTGGGGCAGGCGATGTTTACCAAGTGCGTGATCGTGGTGGACGAGGACTGCGATGTGCACGATATTCCCGAGGTGGTGCTGCGGGTGACGAACAACATCGATCCCGAGCGGGACATTCAGTTCACGCTGGGGCCGGTGGATTCGCTGGATCATGCGGCGCGGCTGCCGAATTACGGATCGAAGATGGGGATTGACGCGACGCGGAAGTGGAAGGCCGAAGGATTCGAGAGGCTGTGGCCGGCGATGATCGAAATGGATGCGGCGACGAAGGCAAAGGTGGATGCGCTGTGGGCGAAGCTGGGGATTTGAACGAAGCAAGATGCGCAGGCGCGTGGTTGCCGGTGATTTCGCCGCTTTGCTAGAATCCGGCTCACTGGTTGCCGATTGCGATTCCAACTCCACTGCGCGCAAATCCTGATGTTGGTACTGTGGTCGAGCCCGGTGGGTGCGCAGGCGGTTGAGACATTCGGTTTCGATCTGCAGGGCCGGCCAGTGCATCAACTCGCGTCGCAAGGCGAGCACGTAGTGGTTCTGCTGTTTGCGGCGAGCGACTGTCCCATTTCCAATCGATACGTTCCCGAGATTGCGCGCCTGAATCGTGAGTTTGCGGCACGCGGCGTTCGTTTCTGGTGGGTGTTTCCCAATGGGGACGATACGGCGGACCGGGTGCGCAAGCACATCCGTCAATTTTCGATTCGCGAAGATGTGGTGCTCGACAGGAAACAGGTGCTGGTGCGGAAGGCGCATGTGACGGTGACGCCGGAAGCAACGGTGTTTGACGTGGGGGCAAGCGGATTGCGCGAGGTGTATCACGGACGCATCGACGATCGGTACATCGCGTTTGGGCAAGAACGTCCGCGGGCGCAGCATCACGAATTGGAAGGGGCGATCATGGCGACGCTCGAGAGCAAACCGGTGGCACAGGCCGGTGGGCCAGCTGTGGGCTGTTCGATAGAGTTTCTTCAGCCATGAGGCGGCGAGGAATTGGAATCGCGTCGGTTGTGTGTGTTGCGGGAGCCGCATTGTGCGCGGGACAGACGGGTGCGGGGCCACGGTCGACGGCTGCTCCGACGTGGGTACACGATATTGCGCCCATCATTTATGGAAACTGCACGACCTGTCATCATGCGAGCGGCGCGGGACCCTTCAGCCTGATGTCCTATGCGAAAGCAAAGCGCTGGGCTCCGCAGATTGCAAAAGTGACCGCGTCGCGGTTTATGCCTCCCGGGCTGCCTGAGCCGGGATACGGGGATTTTGCGGACAACCGACGCTTGAGCGATCACGATGTCGATCTGCTGCAGAGCTGGATACGCAATGGCATGCCGGAAGGAAGGCCGGCCGAAGCTCCGGCGGCGCCACGCTACGAAGCGATGTGGCAGCTGGGCAAGCCGGACCTGATTCTGCGCGTTCAATTTCCGTATACGTTGAAGGCGGGCGGAAGTGATGTATTTCGCAACTTCGTGTTGCCGTATCCGCTGAAACAGACGCACTACATTCGGGCGATGCAGATCATTCCGGGCGCGCCGCAGGTTGTGCACCATGCGAACGTGATTATCGATCGGACCGCAAGCCTGAGGCACCAGCATCCGAAGGACTGGCAGCTTGGCGTGCCGGGAATGGAACTGCTGGTGGACGCGGGGAATCGCTTCGATCCGGACAGCCATTTCCTTTTCTGGAAGCCGGACAGTCCGGTGTTAACCGAGCCTGCCGATATGGCATGGAGGCTTGATCCCGGGAATGACCTGATCCTGAACATGCACCTGAAGCCTTCGGGCAAGGCAGAGACGCTCGATGCGCAGGTGGGAATTTACTTTACTGACGAAGCGCCGAGCAAACATCCGATGCTGCTGCAACTCGACCGAGACGATGCGCTGAATATTCCGCCGGGTGATGCGCATTTTGTGGTGGAGGATGCGCTGACATTGCCGGTGGATGTGGAAGTGCTTGGCGTATATCCGCATGCGCATTACCTGGGCCGCGACATGCAGGGGTGGGCAACATTGCCCGATGGGAAGAAGGAGTGGCTGGTGTGGATCAAAAACTGGGACATCGATCGCCAGTCGGTTTACCACTATAAGGAGCCGCTGTTTTTGCCGAAGGGGACAGTGCTGCACATGCGGTATACGTACGACAATTCGGCGGACAATGTGCACAACCCGAACGCACCGCCGGTGGAGGTGAAGGCAGGGAACCGGTCGGTGGATGAGATGTCGCACCTGTGGCTGCAAGTGTTGCCGGTGCATGTCGCGCCGAATGCACCGGATCCGCGGCTGCTTCTGGAAGAGGCGTGGATGCGCAACCGGCTGAGCAAGTCGCCTGACGATCATGTGGGGCTTTATAACCTGGCGTCGGCGCTGGCAGGGCAAGACGAGTTCGCAAAGGCGGTTGAGACATTTGAGAAGGCCCTGCGGCTGGCGCCGAACGACAGCGGCACGTTGATTGCACTGGGTTCCGCACAGGAAGGTGCGGGGGATTGGAAGCAGGCGGAGGACTCGTATCGCAAGGCGATGGAAATGGAGCATGGGGGCGCGCGGGCCTGCGATGCGGGATTTGATCTGGCGACCGTGGAGTTGAGGCATGAGGAGCTGAAGAGTGCGCAGGCGGATTTTGAGGCACAGCTGAAAATTTGTCCGGAGGATGCGGCAGCTCATGCGGGACTGGGCGATGTGTATGCGTCGGAAAATCGCGCAGAGACTGCGGAGAGCGAGTTCCATCGGAGCCTGGCCCTGGATGCGCACAATCTGGCGGCATTGATGGGTCTGGGAGAAAGCGAGGGCAATGCCGGGCACGCGGAGGAAGCAATCAAACATCTGAGCGAGGCGATCCAGGTGGATCCGTCGTCGACGGAGGCGCACGAGCAACTGGCGCGGGCGTATGCACAGTCCGGCGCGTTGGACAAGGCATTGATCGAGATGCAGGCCGCTGCGACGCTGAAGCCGGAAGACGCGGAGATTCACTCAGCTTTGTCGCAACTGCTGGCCGCGATGGGAAAAGTGGATGAAGCCATTGTGGAACAGCAGATGGCGTTGAAAATTGTGGAAGATGACCCCGATGGATGGAACAACCTGGGCGTGATGCACGCGCGGACGGGCAAAATCGCGGAGGCGCGTGCCGACTTTGAGCATGCGCTGAAGTTGCAGCCGGAGCACGCGCAGGCCAAGGCGAATCTGGAGCGATTGCAGGGACAGAACTGAGCTGGCAGGCGCCGGACGCCGGGCGCGGTCTGGTATACAGGAAACTATGCGATGTGTTTTTCGTGCAGTGCAGATCGCAATTCTCGCTGCAGCGCTGGCTCCCGCAATTCCCCTTGCTGCGCAGCAGACACCGGACACATTTCGATGGGTTGATTTTCACTCACCGCAGGACCAGGACGTGGTGGTCTGGGTGACGCGCGCGCTGGAGGCGGAGAAATGGACGGCTCTTCGCGAGATTGGCGTGCAGTATGATGCGGCGCTGGTGATTACGACATTGCGCGCGAACCCGCAAGCGAGCACGAATGGGGATACGTTTTCGATTTTTAGTGTTTCGTTGACCAACCACATGGTGACCGCGCTGGTGAAGGGCGTGAACCTCCGTTTGCTGGACTGGATGCTGTTTGCGGTGGGGCAGCCGCGAGAACTGGGCGCGCTCTATGACGATTGCACCGAGTGCAATGCGTCAACTTATTTCACTGCGTTTCACTACGACGATAAGCAACATGCATGGGTCGCGCGGTGGATGCGGGGGGCGCAGGCAATTCCGCTGGCGAGTGCGAATCCGCCGCCTGGGGTGACGGTGACACAGGTGTATGCAGCGCTTGCCGATCCGAATGGGCACGAAGTCATCGGCACGTGGAGTCATTTCGACTACGGGAAGCAAAAGCCGGCCGAGGACTATGTTTACGCCTATGATGTGGATCCCTGGAATGGGCTGGACCGCACACAGTTGATCAGTAACAAGGATGTCGCCCCCATGGAAAGGCGCTTGTGCCAAGCGACCGGATCGGTGGTGGGACTGGCGCACGGACAGGATTCGGCGACTTGCCGGGACCTTTTGAGCCCCCAGGCGGAGCGCAGACCGCGAAGCAAATGAGGCTGATGGAGGGGGCCTCGGTGGACAGAGCGAAATGATAGAAAAGGCAGGCTCTCGTCAGCAAATGCAAGTAAAAATTGCGCGTTTGAAGGGCGAGCGTCGGGTTGCGCCAACTGTTGGATGGTTGACCGCATCCACTCAGAGAGCGTAATCCTAACGACGGTTTCGACGGAGGATTTCATGTCCCTAATTTCCCGCAGAACTCCACTTTTTGCGTTCGCGTTTGCGGCACTGCTGAGCGTGGCGGGATGCCATGGCAATCAGAGTCAGACGACAACAGACGCGACTCAGCCGGCGCCTGACCAGGGAACCGATCCCGCCGCGGCGAACCTGGCGCCTGCGACTTACAACACCTCCAGTGCGCCGGCGGCAGCGCAACCGAGTCAGCCTGTGGCTAGCGGGCAAAGCTACTCGGATGCACCGCCGGACGACTCGGACTATTCAGAGCCGGCCACGGATTACGCACAGCAAGCGCCCCCGCCTTTGCCGGATTATCAACAGCCACCGGATCCAGGGGATGGATACATCTGGACCCCCGGGTATTGGAACAACGGATCGAACGGCTACTACTGGGTGCCGGGAGCGTGGGTTGAACCACCCTACTCGGGCGCGTTGTGGACGCCGGGATTCTGGGGCTACTCAGGAAACCGATACGCATTTCATCCGGGGCACTGGGGTACACATATCGGTTTCTATGGCGGCATCAACTACGGAAACGGGTATGTGGGCCTGGGGTATGAAGGCGGCTACTGGAACGGCGGCCACTTCAACTACAACCGCGCGTACAACAACGTGAACACGACCGTGGTGCACAACGTGTACACCTACAACGTGCGCAACGAGAAGACGGTGGTGAATCGCGTCAGCTACAACGGTGGCTCAGGAGGAGTGCAAGTAAGGCCGAGGCAGCCGGAAGCTGTGGCTCGGCAGGAGCCATATGCTCCGCGCATGAACTCGCAGATTCAACACGCGGAAAGTTATCGCAACGATCACAACCAGTATGTGAATGTGAATCACGGGCAGCCACCAAATCCGGCGGTGAGTCATCCAATTCACGCCGATCCGAATGTGCATCCCAGGGCTCCCGAGGTCCATGGCGGCCCGGTGCGGCCAGTCCAACCGATGCGCCCGAAGCCGCAACCGAACCATGGCAATCCGCATGAGAATCCGCACGACGTTCCGAGGTAAATTCGCACGAGGAAGGATCAGGCAGAAAGTACAAAGCGCGTCGCGAGGCGAAGATGTCTCGGGACGCGCGTGCTTTTTGGCGCAGGCGGTGACGTGCTCGCAGGATTATGAAGGTCTGGCCTAGTTGGCGGTGAGAACGCGGATGGCGACAAGGTTGCGGACCCAGCGAGCGGGGCGTTTTTCGCCAGTGAGCACGAGCTGGAAGTCGCCGTTGTCGCCGAGGGGCTTGCCGTCCAGTTGATCGGCCACGAGAACGGTACCGTCGTGGACGTCGGGCGTGACTTCGCCGAGGGAATAGGTGACCTGGTACCCGTCTGCGCCCTGAGCAACGAGATAGATTTTGAAGTCCTTGCCGCGAGGCTTGGCAGGGACGCCAAGTTGCGTGAGCAGGTCAGTGAGCGGGACGCCGGAGTAGGACTGGTTGGCTTTTGCGTGCTCGTTGAAGACGCTGATGGTGGTGTGGGGCAATGCGGCCAGCTTGGCAAGGGGCCACTCGGCGGACTTGTCACCGAAAGTGATGCTGAGAGGCACGGTGGCGCGGACGCCGTGATGCATCTCCATCTCGCCCGTTGCGGGCACCTGAGCGCGGGCAGTGGCCGCAGTCAATGCAAAGACTAAAAGTGTGGGATAGAGCCACTTGGAGCCAGCCATCGAGAAAGCCTCCCGGGGGACATCGTATACTTGACGTATGTCGATTGTGCGCAATCTGGCAGCAATTGCCAAGGGCATGAGCATCACCTTCGGGGAGATGCTGCAGCCGACGCAGGTCGAGAACTATCCGGATGGGCCGGGTCCACTGCGCGGGGCGGTGTTTCAGGCGCGTTTTCGTGGGGCGCATGTGCTTCAACGGGACGAGGATGGCCTGGAGAAGTGCGTCGCATGCTTTTTGTGCGCGGCCGCCTGCCCGGCGAACTGCATTTACATTGAGGCTGCCGAAAACACCGAGGAGACGCGCATCTCGTCGTCAGAGCGGTTTGCCAAGGTGTACAACATCGACTACAACCGCTGCATTTTTTGCGGCTATTGCGTGGAAGCCTGCCCCACGGATGCGATTACGCACGGCCACGGCTTCGAACTGGCTTCGTTGAACGCCACCACCCTGGTGATGCGCAAAGAAGACATGCTGGTGCCGGTATCGGCGTTAACAGCGCCTCGATAGACCGGCAATCACCTCACGACCCAGGAAATGTTGACCAAGAAGCGCCCCCGTTGTTGAGCGGGTACGCCCGAATTGTTTGATGGTTCAGCCCGAGCCGGTTGTAACGCCGCGCTTAGAATTGAGGTAGGCACATGACCACTGCACGCGAACATCCCCTGTATGAGATTTTGAGGCATCGCATCGCCATTATCGATGGCGCGATGGGCACGACGATTCGCACTTACGGCATGAAGGAAGCGGACATCCGCGGGGATCGCTTCAAGAATGCAGAAAAGGATCTGCTGAACAATGGCGATCTTTTTGTGCTGACGCAGCCGGAGATGATTGGCGATATCCATCGGAAGTTTCTGGAGGCGGGGGCGGACATTATCGAGACGAACACGTTTGGGGCGACAAGCATTTCGCAGAGCGAGTTCTTTGTCGATGATCCGCGCGAGCATGGAGGCCGCAAGGATCCGGAGTTCTACCAGAAGATTATTGAAGACAAGTTTCTGAACGATCTGGCGTGGGAGATCAACGAGAAATCGGCGCGGCTGTGCCGTGAGTGGGCCGATCGGGTGGGGAAAGCTACGGGAAGGCCGCGGTTTGTGGCGGGATCGATTGGGCCGCTGACAGTTTCGCTGTCGAATTCGCCCGACGCGAACGATCCGGGATTTCGCTCAGTGACGTTCGACCAGGTGAAGGCGGCGTATGCCCACCAGGTGAGGGCGCTGATCGCGGGAGAAGTGGATTTTCTGCTGGTGGAGACGATCTTTGATTCGCTGAATGCGAAGGCGGCGTTGGTGGCAATTCAGGAAGTGTTTGCGGAAGACAAGGTAGAGTTGCCGGTCATGATTTCGGCCGCGGTGGGACGAGGCGGGGAGACGTTGATTTCGGCGCAGACGACGGAGGCATTCTGGAATGCGGTCGCGCATGTGAAGCCGCTGTCGATTGGTCTGAACTGCTCTTTGGGGCCTGATTTGATGTACCCGTTTCTGAGCGAGCTGGCAGAGAAGGCCGATGTTGCGATCTCGTGTTATCCAAATGCTGGGTTGCCGAATCCACTGGCGGAGACTGGTTTTGATCTTGGACCAGAGGACATGGCGCGCTCTTTGAGCGAGTTTGCGCGGGCGGGACTGATCAACATTGCGGGTGGGTGCTGCGGCAATACGCCGGAACACATAGCGGCGATTGCGAAAGCGGTGGAGGGGATTTCACCGCGCCCCTGGCCGCCCGTGCGCGACGGCGAGTCGGAGACTGAGACCGCAGAGGTTTCAGGATGAAGCCACTTCGTCTTTCCGGATCGCAGCCGTTTACCCAGCAACCCGGCGTGTTCATGATGATTGGCGAGCGGACCAACGTGGCAGGTTCGCCCAAGTTTGCACGCCTGGTGAAGGATGGCAAGTTTGAAGACGCGGTGAGCATTGCGCGCCAGCAGGTGGAGAACGGGGCCAACGTTCTGGACATCTGCATGGACGAGGGCATGATCGATGGCGTGTCGGCGATGACGCGCTATCTGCAACTGCTGGCGAGCGAGCCGGAGGTAGCGAAGGTTCCGTTCATGCTGGACTCGTCGAAGTGGGCGGTGATCGAGGCCGGGCTGAAGTGCATCCAGGGCAAGGGCATCGTGAATTCGATCTCGCTGAAGGAAGGCGAGGAGGTCTTTCGTCATCACGCGGGGACGGTGCTGATGTATGGCGCGGCCGTGGTGGTAATGGCTTTCGATGAGAAGGGGCAGGCGGCGAGCTTTGAGGACAAGATCAGGGTTTGCGAACGGGCTTACCGGATCCTGGTGGACGAGGTGGGTTTTCCGCCGGAAGACATCATCTTCGACCCGAACATTCTGACGGTCGGAACGGGCATTGAAGAGCACAACAATTACGCGGTGGATTTCATCAACGCGACGCGGTGGATCAAGGCGAATCTTCCGCACGCGAAGGTGTCGGGGGGCGTGTCGAATATCTCATTCAGCTATCGCGGAAACAACAAGGTGCGCGAAGCGATGCATTCGGCGTTTTTGTATCACGCGATTGCCGCCGGCCTGGACATGGGCATTGTGAATGCCGGGATGCTGGAGGTTTATGAAGAGATTGAGCCGAAGCTGAAAGAGCTTGTTGAAGATGTGCTGCTAAACCGGAGGCCTGACGCGACCGAGCGGCTAGTGGAGCTTGGCGAAACGCTGAAGGGAGAGGGTACGGCGGCAACGGAGAAGAAGGCCGAGGAATGGCGCAGCGGCACGGTGGAGGAGAGGTTGACGCATGCGCTGGTGAAGGGCATCGACAACTACATCGAAGTCGATACGGAAGAAGCCCGGGTGAAGCTGGGACGTCCGCTGCTGGTGATTGAAGGGCCGCTGATGGATGGGATGAGCGTGGTTGGTGACCTGTTTGGCGCGGGCAAGATGTTTCTGCCGCAGGTGGTGAAATCGGCACGGGTGATGAAGAAAGCAGTGGCCTGGCTGACCCCGTTTATGGAAGCAGAGAAAGCCGCGATGGCCGCTGCGGGGCAGGAAGTGAAGGCGCAAGGCAAGATCGTGCTGGCCACGGTAAAAGGCGATGTTCACGATATCGGGAAAAATATTGTAGGCGTGGTGCTGGCCTGCAACAACTACGAAGTGATCGACCTTGGGGTGATGGTTCCAGCAGAGAAGATTCTGGAACGCGCGAAGGAAGTGCGGGCAGACATTATTGGACTGAGCGGATTGATCACGCCGTCGCTCGAGGAGATGGTGCATGTGGCGCGGGAGATGGAGCGCCAGGGTTTCAAGCTGCCACTGCTGATTGGCGGGGCGACGACGAGCCGCGCGCATACGGCGATCAAAATCGCGCCGCACTACAGCGAGCCTGTGGTGCATGTTCTGGATGCAAGCCGGGCAGTGCCGGTGACGACGAGTTTGCTGAGCGAGGAGAGCAGGGCTGAATTTGTGGTGCAGCATCGGGCTGAATACGAAGCCGTACGGAAATCCCATGCCGCTCCGAAGCAGAAGCTGGTGTCGCTTGAGGAAGCCCGGAAACGGCCCACACCCATTGCGTGGAAGCAGGAGGATCTGCCAAAACCAGAGTTTCTTGGCACGCGTCTTCTGGAAAATTTCCCATTGGCGACCTTGCGCGAGTTTATCGACTGGACACCGTTTTTTCATGCATGGGAGCTGAAGGGCGTTTATCCCCGGATCCTGGAGCACGAGGTGTATGGCGCGCAGGCGCAGCAGATTTTCAATGAAGCAAACGTGCTGCTGGATCGGATTGTGGAAGAGAAGCTTCTGACGGCGCGCGGAGTGTATGGATTTTTCGCAGCAAACGCGTTGCGCGACGATTTGGAGCTCTATACAGACGGCCGGCGCGAGCATGTGCTGGACCGGTTGCATTTCCTGCGGCAGCAAGCGAACCGCGAGGGGAGCGAGCCATGCCGGTCGCTGGCGGACTTCATCGCGCCGAAGACCACAGGGCTGGCGGATCACATTGGTGCGTTTGCGGTGACGAGCGGCATTGGGCTGAAGGAGTTGTGCGACGGCTTCAGGGCAAAGCATGATGACTACAACGCGATCATGGCGGAAGCTCTGGCGGACAGGCTGGCGGAAGCCTTTGCCGAATGCCTGCACAAGCGGGTCCGCGAAGAGTGGGGTTACGGACGCTCGGAGGGTTTGAGCACGGATGATCTGATCCACGAAAAGTATCGTGGGATTCGACCGGCTCCGGGCTATCCTGCATGTCCCGACCACACGGAAAAGGGCACGTTGTGGCGGCTGCTGGACGTGGAGGCGAAGACGGGAATGCTATTGACCGAGTCGTTTGCCATGTGGCCTGGGTCGAGTATCAGCGGGCTGTATTTTGCGCATCCGGAGTCGCGGTATTTTTCACTGGGAAAGATTGGCCGCGACCAGGTGGATGATTATGCCGTGCGCAAGGGAATGACCGTGGCGGAGGCCGAGCGGTGGTTGGCACCGAATTTGAATTACGATTCGGGGGCATAGGCAATTCAGATAGAAATTGAGTCTGCAAGGTTCTGATGTCGGCGCATGCGGCCAGGCGTGCGCGGTCCTGCGCGCGGACGGTGGCCGCATTGACGGGCAAGGTACGGGATGTTTAGATGGTCGGCGACGGAAAGAGCGGATGACGACCGTCGCGAAGCGTGAAAGCAAGCGAAGATGAAAGCGAGTTCGGCCATGTTTCTTTCTTTTCTTTTAGGCGCGGCAGTTGTGTGTGGATGCGGCGGGGGAACGACGGTGACCGGCGGTCCAACGCCAGCGCCGGCTGCGAATGCCCCAACGGTGGCGACCGCACCATCGCAGAATGGAGCGGTGATCGTGACGCTGGCGACGACGACGAGCGGCGCGACCATCTACTACACGGTTGATGGAAGCGCTCCGACGAGCGCCTCGCAGATTTACCAGGCGCCGTTTCTGGTGGCGTCGAACTTGACGGTGAAGGCGATCGCTGCGGTTGGCAGTGGTGCGGCAAGCAGCGTGACCAGCCAGGCGTTTGCGCCGAATATTCCGTCAGGCACGTTGGTCTGGTCGGATGAGTTTTCCAATTCGACCGGCGCGAAGGCGGAGCCGGACCCGACCGTGTGGACGTATGACACGGGGAACAGCGGATTCGGCAACCAGGAACTGGAGAACTATTGCGCGTGGGGATCGAATACGGCTCCGTGTTCAACGGCGAGTCCAAATGCATATGTGGGGACGGACGGGTACCTGCACATCGTGGCGCAACAACTTTCGGCGGGTGTGTATACATCGGCACGGATGAAGTCGCAGGGATTGTTCAGCATTCAATACGGACGGATCGAGTTTCGCGCGCTGGTGCCGGAGGCGCAGGGGTTCTGGCCGGCAGGGTGGCTGATGGGTAACAACATTGCGACGGTAGACTGGCCGGCATGCGGTGAGATGGATGTGCTGGAGCGCATCGATGCTGCGAAGACGCCTGACTGGAATGAAGGGTCGGTGCACGGAGTCGGATTTACCGGCGATACGGGGCTGGGAACCGTGTTCAATTTCCCATCGGGACAAACGGCGGCGCAGTGGCATACCTATGGGATGATTTGGTCGAAAGGCAGCGTGGCGTACTACGTGGACGATCCGACGCATCCGTATGTGACCTACACGACGGCTAACTTAAGTGGATTTTCGGGGGCCCAGTGGCCTTTTGACGCGGGGCAGAGCAGTTTCTTCCTCCTGAACCTGGCGGTAGGCGGGAATTGGCCTGGGCCGCCGAACGCGAGCACACCGTTCCCCGCGGAGATGCTGGTGGATTATGTGCGGGTCTACACGAATTAAGGGCTACGGTTCGATTTCTGAATTCGGCTTGACAGCCTCGGCCTTGCAGGTTCGTGCCCAAGCACGGAGAACTAAAACTGGAGCAAGTATGTCTCTCGCACGCTTGTGGGTTGTGTTTTGTTCGACGATCATGCTCGGCGCTTCGGCGATCGCGCAAGGGGCGGGCGACAACCGGCTTCGGGTTACGTCGCCGGATGGCCAAATTACATTCATCTTGTCGGACGCAGACTTTTCGCGAACGCATTCCCCGAGCAGCGACAAGCTGAGCTACTCCGTGGATTTTCACGGCAAGTGGCTGATGGATGAATCGCAGTTGGGGCTGAAGCTCGAGGGCCAGCCGCCTCTCGGTCCTGGTATGAAGCAAAAACATACGGAGCCAAGCCAGCACGATGAGACGTACACGATCCCGGTGGGGAAGACGAGCGAGGTGCGCGATCACTACAACGCTGCGGTGGTTGATTTGGCGGACGATGCAGGAAGAAAGCTCTCGGTGCAGATTCGCGCCTACGATGACGGGATCGCGTTCAGGTATGTGGTGCCGGAGCAAGCGGGCCTAAGCAAAGTTCGGATCGAGCACGAGCTGACGGAGTTCAGCTATGGCAAGGACGCAACGCTGTATCCGCTGCTGCTTGACGGTTTTCAGTCGTCGTATGAAGACGAGTACCAGATGCGCACTGTGAGCGGGATTCACAAGGACTGGTTGATCGGGTTGCCGCTGCTGGGGCGAGTCCCCGGTGTGGGGTGGATTGCGATAACAGAAGCCGATATCGACGACTATGCGGGGATGTATTTGAAGAAGGGCGGTTCGGCTTTCGGGTTGCGCGCAGAACTGGCGCCGCACCGGGATGATGCGTCGATTGCGGTAGAGGCAACGGCTCCGCTGAAGACTCCGTGGCGGGTGCTGATGATTGGCGATGAACCGGGAAGACTGGTGGAGTCGAACATCGTATTAAATCTGAATCCGCCGTCGAAGATTGCGGATACGTCGTGGATCAAGGCGGGGAAGTCGGCGTGGGACTGGTGGTCGGGTGAGTCGGCCCCAAGCGTGAGCTTTAAGCCAGGGATGAATACCGACACGATGAAACACTATATCGACTTCGCGTCGGCATCGGGATTTCCTTACATGCTGATCGACGCGGGGTGGGCGGAGGCTGATCGGACGGGGCCCCAGGACTATTCAGCATTAGCGGACATCACGCGTGTAACTCCGGAAATCGACATGCCGGAACTGCTGCGGTATGCGAAAGAGAAGAACGTAAAGCTGTGGCTGTGGTCGCACTGGACTTCAGTGGACAAGTACATGGACACGGCGTTTCCGCTGTTTGAGAAGTGGGGCATCGCCGGGGTCAAGATTGACTTCATGAATCGCGATGACCAGCAGATGGTGCACTGGTATCGCAAGGTGGTGGCGTTGGCAGCCGAACATCACCTGATGATCGATTATCACGGTGCGTACAAGCCGGATGGATTGCGGCGAACCTGGCCGAACTTGATTACGCGCGAAGGCGTGATGGGCAAGGAGTATTTGAAGTGGAGCGCGCGAACTTCGCCGGTGCACAACACGACTCTGCCGTTTACGCGCATGCTGGCGGGGCCGCTGGATTACACGCCGGGAGCGTTCGGCAATGCGAACCGCGAGACGTTTGTCGCGCGTGACAAGGAACCGATGGGGCTGGGAACGCGGGCGCATGAGCTGGCGCTCTACGTAGTACTGGAGAGCCCGTTGATGATGGTGTCGGATTATCCGGAGCATTATGCAGGGCAGCACGATTTTGAATTCATCAAGCAAGTGCCGACGACGTGGGATGAGATTCGCGTGCTCAATGGCGAACCGATGCAGAACATCAGCGTGGCGCGACGGAGCGGCAAGGACTGGTATGTGGGCTCGATTACGAACTGGGACGAGCGATCGGTGAAGCTGCCGCTGACGTTTCTTGGCGAAGGGAAGTACATTGCGGAGGTCTATGCCGATGCGCCCGACGCAGGAACTGAGCCAACACACACGACGTTTACCAAACAGCCTGTCGATCGCAATACGGTGCTGAAGGTACAAATGGCTTCGGGCGGCGGGAATGCGATCTGGATCCACCGGGCGGAGTAGCGATTGGGACGGCTGGTGCTGTTGAAGCGCGCCCCGTGACCATTGAGTGGCTTGTGCATACCACTCACTGAAAAGCGACTTGCGCAGGTTTTGGCGCTGTGATACAAAGAAAACATTCAAGTTTGCCCCCAAAGGGCAAGCCTGGATTTCATGCAGAGTGGCTGAGGGACGGGCCCTGTGACGCCACGACAACCTGCCTGGGCAAACCAGGAGTATGGTGTCAACTCTCGCTGGCTTCGGCCGGGAACATGAGATTCGGGGGCGCTACAGCACTCTTTGCCAAAGCGTCTCGCAAGTTCATTCGAGTCTATTTAAGTTCGCTCTTTATTGAGCCGGTCACGCGCCCGTATTGCAGCAGTGCTTTGCGCACATGCGAGGGAACTGTGACGACTGCGTACGAGTTGCGATGTCGGGAATGCGGCAAGACCTACGGGGTGCAGCCGCTTTCGATCTGTGATGAGTGCTTTTCTCCGCTTGAGGTCGCATTTGACCTCGACTATGCCCGGACCCGTTTTACCCGCGAAAAGATCAGCCAGGGACCGCAGGACATGTGGCGTTATCGCGCGCTGCTGCCGGTGAGCGACGACTGCGTCGAGCGGACCCCTGCTGGATTTACGCCTTTACTCAAAGCTCCGCGCCTGGGTGCGCACATCGGGGCGAAGAATCTCTATATCAAGAACGATGCAGTGTGCATGCCGACGCTCAGCTTTAAGGATCGTGTGGTTGCCGTAGCTCTGGCCAACGCGCAGGCCTTTGGTTTCGATACGGTGGGCTGCTCTTCAACGGGCAACCTGGCCAATGCGGTGGCAGCGCAAGCGGCGCGCATGGGATTGAAGACCTACATCCTGGTGCCGGCAGATCTGGAGCCGGCGAAGATTCTGAACACACAGGTTTATGGAGCGACGCTGGTTCGGGTGGATGGCAACTATGACCATGTGAACCGGCTCTGCTCGCAAATTGCGGATCGTTACAACTGGGGATTTGTGAACTGCAATCTGCGGCCTTATTACGCTGAGGGTTCGAAAACGGTGGGATTCGAGATTGCGGAGCAGCTCGGATGGAGGCTGCCGGATAACGTGGTGGTGCCGATGGCCGGCGGTTCGCTGATCACCAAGATCCGCAAGGCGTTCGATGAACTGATCGCACTGGGTCTGGTGGACGACAAGCCGGTGAAGTTCTTTGGAGCACAGGCAACGGGTTGCTCGCCGATTGCCAAGGCAGTGAAGAACGACACCGACGTGATTGAGCCGCAGCGGCCGAACACGATCGCACGCTCTCTGGCGATCGGGAATCCTGCCGATGGATTGTATGCATCGCGCGCGATTCGCAAGTCGGGCGGCTGGGCCGAGGATGTTTCGGATGTCGAGATTGTTTCGGCGATCCAGGAACTGGCGGAGACCGAAGGAATCTTTACTGAGACGGCGGGCGGCGTGACAACGGCGGTGACGGCACGGCTTTACGCGCATGGACGCATTCATCCGGATGAACTGACAGTAGCCTGCATCACGGGCAACGGATTGAAGACGACCGACGTGCTGACCGGCGCCTATGACCAGAGCCACGCGATTCGCCCGCGGCTGACCGATTTCGAAAATTACGTGGAAGAAAGAACTGCGGCTCGCCAGGAATGGAGCATCGCAGGGGAGAGTTATGTCCGTTAGAGTGTTGTTGCCGAACGCGTTTCAAAAGCACACGAACAATGTTCGCGAAATTTCAAGCACGGCGGCGAATTTGCCGGAGCTTGTGATCGATATCGAAGGGCGATTTCCGGCGCTGCGCCAGCATTTACGCGGCGAAGATGGCCAGCTGCGCCGCTTCATCAACTTCTATGTGAACGAAGAGGATATTCGCTTCCTGGGCAATGAGAAGTACAGCTTCAAGGATGGCGATGAGGTGCTGGTGATTCCGTCGATCGCGGGCGGATGACAATTGGTTAACATGAAGTGAATCCCAAACGGCTCTCCTGTGCGGAGGGCCGTTTTGTTTCGGTTGAGTAACAAAATCAACAAAGGATTTGCAACGTTTTTGCACCAACTTCACCGTCCTCTTACAAAGATTTCCGGATACTACTCCCGTGATTACGCAGATTGGGAAGCGAGATCCGATCGTTCAATCAGCCGATTCCGCCGTCCAGGTGGAAAACCCGCAATCCACCTTTCTCTCAAGCTCATCTACAGTTTCAGCAAGGCCTCGGATTCATGCGGAGGTGGGGAAGTATCGCGTGCGGCTTGCGCAGAGTGTTGAGGATCGCGATGCTGCGTGCAGGCTGCGGTTCAAGGTATTCAACATCGAGATGGGTGAGGGATTGGAGAGTTCGTACCGGACAGGGCTGGACATGGACCACTTCGATTTGTTCTGCGAACACTTGCTGGTGGAAGAGAAATCGACGCGGCGGATTGTTGGGACGTATCGAATGCAGTCGGGCGCTACGGCAGAGCAGAATCTTGGTTATTACTCCGAGCAGGAGTTTTATTTCGCACCTTACGAGCCGCTGCGTGGAGGAATTCTGGAGCTGGGTCGGGCCTCGATCGATCGCGAACACCGCACGCCTGAAGTGCTGATTCTGTTGTGGAGAGGGATTGCGCAGTATGCTACCGACATGGGGCTGCGCTACCTGATTGGATGTTCGTCGCTTAACTCGCAGAAACCGGGCGAAGGCTGGCAGTTGTATCACCAGCTGGAGCACTATCGGGTTTCGCCAGAGTTCGCTACGGAGCCGACCTTGGCTTTCGCCTGCCTCGACGAGCAGGAGAGCCCGGACGCACAGCTATCGGATGGCTCTTCACGAAATTCGTTTCCCACGCTGCCCAAGGTTCCGAGGCTGTTGAGGACCTATCTGGCCATTGGCGCCCGCATCTGCGCGCCGCCGGCGTGGGATCGCGAGTTTGGCACCATTGATTTTCTGACCTTGCTCGACCTCAAGTTGTTGTCGCCCTCGGCGCGCAACCATTTTCTGGCTCCGCTGACCTCTTGACGTTCCGTGCCGCCCAGCGCGCTGTGGCACTGGGTTTTGCACTGGGAATCTGTGTTGTCCGCTACGGTTGGAGGCGTGTGCGCGGGCCTCTGACGCTGGAGGAGCGGGCGCTGTGGATGCAGGATGCGGGCAGGCGAGTTCTGACCGGCCTGGGCATCCGGTATCGCGTAGTGGGCACTGTGCCGACGCGCGGAGTCGTGGTGGCCAATCACCTGAGCTATCTGGATATTGTGATTCTGTCGGCGGCGATGCCGTGCTTTTTTGTTGCCAAGGCCGAAATCGGGGGGTGGCCGTTCTTTGGGGCGACCGCAAGGATGGGCGGAGCGATTTTTATTGATCGAGGAAGCCTGGCCAGCGCGGAGAAGGTGACATCGCTGATCTCGAGGCGCCTGGAACTGCCGGTGCCGGTGCTGTTCTTTCCGGAGGGAACGAGCACGGACGGAAGCAGCGTGCAGCGTTTTCATTCACGATTGTTCGAGCCGGCAGTACGCGCAGGGGTTCCGGTAACCGCGGCGGCGTTGCGTTACGTGCCAGGGAACGGCGAGCAAGAGCGCAGTCTGTGCTGGTTTGGAGACGATCCATTTCTGCCGCACTTGTTGAGAACGCTGGGCGCCGAGGATTTTACGGCAGAGGTGAAGTTCGGCGAGCCTCATGTCTATGGAGAGCGGCGCGCGGCGGCGAGAAGCACGCGCGCGGAAGTTACTGCATTGCGCCAAGGAGAATTGGTCGTGCAATGATCTTTGTGCGCTTTGCGCTGCAGCGGACCTGCTTGGAATTCATGAGGAACGGGACTCAAGTAGACTTCAAGCAAAGGAGCTTCCCCGATGCCTCTGCCGAACGATGAACGTGTTGTCGCTCTAGCCAATGACTTGCTGCAACAATTTGACCAGCTCTTTGGGCTGCACCCTGGCTTTCGCGCGGCTCATGCCAAAGGGCAGATGCTGACAGGGACGTTTACGCCTGCCGGCGGTGCGCAGTCGATCACGAAGGCGCCGCATGTTGTGCGGGCATCGACACCGGTGACGGTGCGGTTCTCGAATTCGACGGGGGTACCGCAGATTCCCGATAACGCGCCGGAAGCAAATCCGCGTGGGTTTGCGATCCGTTTCAACCTGGCCGAGCACGTTCACACGGATATTGTGAGCCATTCAACGGATGGGTTTCCGACTCGGGATGGAGCACAGTTTCTGGAGTTTTTGAAAGCAGTGGCTGCGAGCGGGGCCGACGTGCCGTCGCCCAAGCCGATTGAAGCCTTTCTGGGGTCGCATCCGGCAGCATTGGCATTTGTGCAGGCTCCCAAGCCGTTCCCGAGCAGCCTGGCGCGCGAGACCTATTTTGGCGTGACGGCATTTGCTTTTACGAATGAGGAGGGGCAGACACGGTATGGGCGATATCGGATTGTTCCTGAGCAGGGGAATGACTACCTGAGTGATGCGGCAGTTGCTGGCCTGACCGAGAACTATCACTTCGATGAGATTGTGGAGCGGGTGAAAAAGGGGCCGGTGCGGTTCAAGATTGCGGTGCAACTTGCCGGCTCGGACGACACGGTGGATGACGCAACCATTCACTGGCCGGAGACGCGGGAAGTTGCGGACCTGGGGACGTTGGAATTGACGGAGGTCGTCGAGGATAGCCTGGCACAGCAGAAGCACATCATTTTTGATCCGATACCGCGGGTAGATGGGATTGAGGCTTCAGCCGATCCGCTGCTGGAGCTTCGCGCGGCGATTTATCTGATCAGCGGACGACGCCGGCGGTCTGCCTAGGTTGATTTGATGGAGCCCGATGGGTAACCATCACCAAAGGGTTGGGCGGGGAGCGATTTTTTCGGACGGCAGCAATCGCGGTGATATCTTTAATTTCATCCCCGCGGCGCAATCCACTACGGGATGGTCGCTCCGGCCGCAAAGCACGCATTCAGCTCCACTTTTGGACGGTCAACTGAACCGCATGCAACTCTGTATCCCTGCAGGGCCTGCCGATGGTGTCGAGATTCAAGACCCAAAACTGATCGAATTGCGAGGATAAGTCCATGACGCAGTTCTACGATGCATCGGAAGCCAGCCGTGTCCTGACATTGGAAGAGATCACCAGCCTGACGGAGGGCGGGGGAACGCCGGCCGACACCTTGTTGAAGGTTGTTGCCTTGATCGCGACGCGGTTCAGGACGGATGTGTGTTCAGCATATCTGCTGGAGCCGGACCGGTCGAACCTGGTTCTGGCAGCGACACTTGGTCTGCATCCCCGCTGCATCGGTACATTGCGCATGCCGCTCAATGAGGGGTTGGCGGGACTGGTTGCTGAGAGGGTGATGCCGGTTGCCGTGGACGACGCGACGAAGCATCCGAGGTTTAAATACTTCAAGGATTCCGGCGAGGAAGAGTACCACTCGTTCCTGGGCGTGCCGCTGATCGATCGCGGCGTGTTGCAGGGCGTGCTGATTGTGCAGACGAAGGAATCGCGTGTCTGGCGGGACGATGAGATCCGCATGCTCGTGGAGGCGGCTGGGGAAGTGGCGCCGGTGGTGAGCGAGGCGCGAACTCTGGACAGGTTTATTGCGCCGGCACAGGAGCGGCTGTGGTCACTGGCGAGGAACCTGTGGTGGTGTTGGGACCACGAGTGTGTTGCGCTGTTTCGCGATCTGAACCCGACGCGTTGGCGCGAGCTGAATCAGAATCCTATCGCGTTGTTGAACGAGTTGCCGCTGGCGGAGATCGAGCATCGTTCGGCGGAGTTGTCGCTGCACAGCAGAATCAACTATGTCTATCGGCGGCAACAGGAGTATCTGAACGCGGATGCGACCTGGGGCGCCGAGCATGCGGGTGTTTTGCGCACGCGGCCTGTGGGGTATTTTTCCGCGGAGTTCGGTTTGCACGAGTCATTACCGATTTACTCGGGTGGACTCGGCGTGTTGGCGGGAGATCACATCAAGAGCGCATCGGACCTGGATATTCCGCTGGTCGGTGTAGGACTTTTCTACGGGCAGGGGTATTTTCTCCAGCGGTTGGATGGAAAGGGATGGCAGAAGGAAGAGTATGTCCAGACCGATGTGAACCAATGCGCGATGCAGCCGGCAATTGGCGAAAATGGCGAGCCGGTTGAGGTTCAGATCCAGACGCGCGGCGGTTCGATCCGAGCCAAGGTTTGGAGGGTGAAGGTTGGCCGATGCGATCTTTTGCTGTTGGACTCGAATGTGGAAGGGAACGCGCCAGAAGATCGCGAGTTGACGTCGCGCTTGTATGGCGGCGATGGAAGGACGCGTATTCGCCAGGAACTGCTGTTGGGCGTGGGAGGATTTCGAGCGCTGAAGGCGATGGGAATTTCTCCAGGCGTATTACATCTGAATGAGGGGCACAGCGGGTTTGCGGTGCTCGAAGCCATTCGGAATCGCATGCAGGAAGAGGGCATGGATTTTGTGACGGCGGCCAATCAGATTCCGCGCGAGGTGATCTTCACGACGCACACGCCGGTTCCGGCGGGGCATGACCGGTTCAGCCCGGAGTTGATGGAAGAGCATCTTGGACCGCTGAGGGACGAGCTGGGGATTTCGCACGACAACCTGCTGGGCTTTGGCCGGGTTAATCCTTCCGATTATGGAGAGCAGTTCTGCATGACGGTGCTGGGGCTGAAGCTTTCGCGCCGGGCGAATGCAGTGTCGAGCCTACACGGGGAAGTATCGCGGGCCATGTGGTGGAGTCTTTACCCGAACCAGCCGCAAGACTCTGTGCCGATAGGTCACATCACAAATGGCGTGCATGTGCCGTCGTGGCTGGCTCCGCAGATGTGCCGGCTTTACGATCGGCATCTTGGCGTGGGCTGGCAGACCAAGGGTGGTGCGGCACGCACGTGGGAAGGCATCGAGACGGTGGACGACGGCGAGTTGTGGGAGACGCATCTCTCGCTGAAGGCACGATTGCTGGAGTTTGTGCGCCGGCGTGCGTGCGAGCAGGCGGAGCGACGTGGTGAACCGCGGGAGGAACTGCAGCGGCTGAGCAAACTGCTTTCGCCGGATGCCTTGACGATCGGGTTTGCGCGAAGATTTGCGACGTATAAGCGGGCGAATCTGATTCTCAAGGATATTGAGCGCCTGGCGACGATGGTGAACGATCCGAAAAGGCCGGTGCAGTTTGTGTTTGCCGGCAAGGCGCACCCGCACGATGAACCGGGCAAGCGGGTGCTGCAGCAAATTGCTGAGCTGATGCGCGATGCGGAATTCTCAGACAGATTCGTCTTCGTGGAAGACTACGACATCAACGTGGGGCGATTCCTGGTGCAGGGCGCGGATGTGTGGCTCAACAATCCGCGGCGGCCGTTGGAAGCTTCGGGTACGAGCGGGCAAAAGGTTGTGCTGAACGGCGGTCTGAATCTTTCGGTGCTGGATGGCTGGTGGGCTGAGGCCTACGACGGGATGAACGGCTTCGCGATCGGCAAGGGCAGGACGCACAGCGATATGGATGTTCACGACACGCGCGATGGAGATGATCTATATCGCGTGTTGCGCGATGAATTGATTCCGCTCTACTATGACCGCGACCAGGATGGTCTGCCGGGCGGGTGGATCAAGCGGATGAAGCGCACGATCCGCACGCTGGGATGGAGATTCAACGCCGACCGCATGGTGATGGACTATACGCAGAAATGCTATATTCCGGCTGCAGGCGGGACATCGAGCGAGATTCGGCAGTTCTGCTGAAGAGATTTCGCAGGAGTGCACCGAGAAAAATGCGGCGGATGGGTTTACAGGAATTGGGTGGTTCCCAAGCGTATCCGTGGCAGTCTCGCAGCTGGTGTAGGATGCAAAGCAGAACTATCCACTCCTGAAAACATTGGCGATGTCCCGATCGCCTCGCCTGCACTTGGAGGTCACCTGATGGAAAGTCTTCATCGTCCCCCGTATTTCCATGCCTGTTGCTTTCTTCTCGCCGTTCTCGCGTTAAGCTCTTGCGCAATTGTCACTTTCGCTCAACAGACGGCACCGGCCGACATCGTGTTCAAGGGCGCCACGGTAATGACCGCAAGCCATGGCACGATTGAGCACGGCGCAGTCTGGGTGCATAGCGGGAAGATTGCCGGCGTTGGCGCAACCGTCGACGCACCACCGTCGGCGACTTTGGTGGATGCGACGGGAATGTGGCTGACACCCGGAATCATCGATCCACACTCGCATTCGGCACTGGACGGTGATGTCAATGAGGCGACCAGTCCGGTGACGCCGTCGATGCATATGATCGATGCATTTGATAACCGGAGCGCCGATCTGTATCGCGCGCTGGCGGGCGGAGTGACAACTGAACTGTTGCTGCATGGTTCGGCGAACATGATCGGCGGCCAGGCGGTGGTGATCAAGAACAAATTCGGGCTGGATCGCGATGCAATGTTGTTTCCCAACGCGCCGGGTTCGATCAAGTTTGCGTCCGGAGAGAACCCGAAGCGTGTATACGGGAGCAGGGACCAGCTGCCTTCGACACGGATGGGAAACTTTGAAGTCATGCGCATGGCCTTTGAGGATGCGCGGCACTACATGGCGGACTGGGACGCCTACGACGCGAAGGTGAAAAAGGGCGATAAGGATGCAGTGGCGCCGAAGCGCGATTTGAAGCTGGAAGCGCTGGCGAATGTGCTCCGCGGCAAGCTCTACGTGCAGATTCATTGTTATCGCGCCGATGAGTTCCTGACCGAAGAGGCAATGGCGAAGGAGTATGGATACAAGATTCGAGCCTTCCACCATGCGCTGGAGATGTACAAGGTAGCGCCACAGATTGCAGCGGACGGAACGGCGATTGCGACGTTCACGGACTGGTGGGGCTTCAAGGACGAAGCGCGCGACGCGATTCCGTGGAATGCGGTGATGTCGATGCGCAAAGGCGTGCGGGTGGCACTGAAGAGCGATTCGGACGATCATATTCGGCGGCTGAATGCGGAGGCCGGCAAGATGATCCATTACGGTGGGGCGACGGAGTATGAGGCGATCACGATGATCACCCTGAACCCGGCGTGGATTATCGGAGTTGATGATCGGGTGGGATCGATCGATGTAGGGAAGGACGCTGACCTGGTGCTCTGGAATCATGACCCGCTCTCGACGTACGCGCGCGCGATGAAGGTATACATCGACGGCGATCTGTTCTTTGACGCTTCGCTGCCTGGATGGGGGACAACGCACTTCAGCGGAGCGATGCATGACGGGGGTGATTTTGGAGCAAGCGAGGACGGGGAGGACGGACAGTGAGAGGCCTGATGCGGTTGGTTTCTATTATTCCCATCCTTGTCGTGGGCGCAGCACTGGCTGCGGAAGAACCGGCGAGTGCGCCCTCACAGTCGATTGCGATTGTTGGTGGACGGCTGCTGACGGTAAGTCATGGAACCATCGACAAGGGCGTCCTCCTTATTGTTGACGGAAAAATCGCGGCTGTGGGGCCGGAAGCATCGGTGAAGATTCCCAAGGGTGCGCAGGTCGTGGACGCCAAGGGAATGACCGTGTATCCGGGGTTGATTGATCCGGAGTCAAATTTTGGACTGACCGAGATCAGCGCAGATTCGGCAACGAACGATCTGGCGGAGCCATCGGACGAGATTATGCCGCACATGCACGTGGCAGATGCATTTCACTCCGAAACGGAGTTGATTCCGGTGGCCCGGCTGAACGGGGTCACCAATGCCGTGGTGGCGCCGGCCAGTGACGACTCCATTGCCGGGCAGGACATCTTCATTCAGCTCTTTGGAAGCCGGCAGCAGATGATGCTGGGAACAGACGTGGCGCTGGCGGTGAATTATGGTGCAGATCAGCGCCGGCGCGGCGGGCGTGGGGAAGGCGGGCATGCCAAGTATCCGTCGACACGGATGGGGTTGATCACGGAACTACGGCAGACTTTTCTCGACACGCAGGATTACATGGCGAAGAAGGAGGCCGCAGCAAAGAAGAGCGATGGCGAATTCAAGAGAGACCTGAAGTTTGAGGCGCTGATTCCTTATTTGAAAGGCGAGCGGCCGGTTGTGATTGGAGTGTACGAAGCGTACGACGTAGAGACGATCATGAAACTGGCGCAAGAGTTCCATCTGAAAGTGATTCTGAATCACGTCACGCAGAGCCAGGAGATCCTGGACGAGATTGCTGCCTACAAAGTCCCAGTGATCATCGGATCCATTTACGATGCGCCGCGAGCCAACGAACGCTATGACGCAGTATTTACGCTGCCGGCGGAGTTAGCGAAGCGCGGGGTAAAGATTGCGATCTCGTCGGCCGATGCTGGAGGCCCCGTAAGCAGTCATTCTTCGCGGAATTTGCCCTACGCCGCGGGATTTGCCGTTGCCTATGGGCTTCCCTACGATGATGCGCTTAAGGCGATTACGCTGAACGTTGCGGAGATGTTTGGATTCGGCGATAAGCTGGGTTCGCTGGATGTGGGAAAGACAGCGAATGTGGTGGTTGCCAACGGCGATCCTCTGGATGTTCGGACGGATGTAAAGCAGGTCTACATTCAAGGCGTGGCGGTACCGATGGTGAGCCGGCAGACGCAGCTGCGGGATGAGTACAGCAAATAATGTGCGGGGTTTTCAAGGGGAAACAATTCGTCGCGGCTGCTGACTCCCGGCGTTGCGTTCGAAGTGCCTTCGGGACTTCTCAGGCTTCCGCGGGTGGGGGAGCTGTGGAACCGCGCTGGACAAGGCTCGTGGAGACGAGGAATTCCCGCTGCATGGTGGGGCTGCCTGCCAATTCAGCTTGCTGGCGGAGAGCCTCAAAGGCCGCACGCGCGAGGTCTGCGCGGGAGAGCCGGATGGTGGTGAGCGGGGGAAGGGTGAACTCGGCAAAATCAATGTCATCGAGGCCGACGACCGAAAGATCCTGCGGTACGTGCAAGCCCTTGAGGTAGGCGGCACGCAGGACGCCGATGGCGGTCATGTCGTTGGAGCAGAGGATGGCTGTGGGACGCGAGGCGAGGGTCAGAAGACGGTCAAAGCCAGCAACGCCGCCTTTGAGCGTGTGATCGCACTCGATTATCCATTTCTTCTGGATGGTTAAGCCCGCGGCTTCCATGGCGGTGCGGAAGTCATTTTCGCGGGTGACGGCCGAGTGGATTTTGTGCGGGCCGGCGAGGAAGGCGATCTTGGAGTGTCCGAGCTGCGCCAGGTGATCGATGGCGGCGCGGATGCCGGAAGTGTAATCGAGCAGAATGGTGCTGGCCTTGGGGTCGCTCAGCTTGAATTCGGCGAGGACGATGGGGATGTCGTGGAAAGCCAACTGATCGAGAACGGGTTCTTCTTCGCCGAAGGTGAGCATGGCCACACCCTCGACTTTGCGTTCGATCATGCGGCGCACACAGGTGGTGAGGACGGCGGGATCGCTGTTGGAAGAGCTGACCAGGATCTCGTAGCCGTGAGCCACCGCGATTTCTTCGAAGTTTTGAATTAGCTCAGGAAAGAATGGGTTGGTAATGTTTTCGACGATGATGCCGAGGATGCGACTGCGGCCCGAGACGAGGCTGCGCGCGTGGGTGTTGGGGAAGTAGTTGAGCTGCTCGATGGCCTGCCATACGCGTTTGGCGAGGCGCTCGCTTACGACGGGAGCGCCGTTGATGGTGCGCGAAACGGTTGCGATGGAGACTTTCGCCAGGGCGGCCACTGCGCGAATATCGGGCGTTTTGTCAGCGGGCTTGCGAGTTCCTCTTCGTGCCACGGACCCATCCTAAGAGAGAAGGTGCAAAAGGCGAAACAAGTGTGACGGAAAGTACAGCACGGCGGTTCCTGCGATTATAGGTCCTTGATGCCAGTTGCTTGAAGATGCAAGCCTCGCGAGTTAGGAGCTTTCAGAAAGCAGCAGGCGAAGATCGCGCAGATTTTGCCCGGTTGGTCCAGTCACGACCGAGTCTCCCAATGCGGTGAAGAGAGGACAGGCATTGAAGGTGCGAAGAGACTCTTCGGGATCATATCCGAAGGCGCGTGCCCGTTCGGCAGTGGTGGGATCGGCGATAGCGCCGGCGCTCCGGGTATTTCCGTCGATGCCGTCGGAACCTGCACTGAGAACAGTCAGGAGCGTGTTGGGGTGTTTGGCCAGTTCGAGCGCACAGGCGAGGGTGAACTGCTGATTGCGCCCGCCTGCTCCGGGTGCGCGATCCATCGTGACAGTGACTTCGCCGACAGAAATGAGACAGAGGCGGCGATGGAGCACGCGTAATTCATGAAAGCGCTCGAGGAGATAGCGGGAAGCTTCGGCATAGTCCCAATCGTCGCAGGAGTTATCGACGGCCACAAAGAAGCCGGCGCGCTGAGCGAGAATGCGGGCGTTTTCGACGAGATCGTGGCTGGATAAAAGAACCTCAAACACGGAGTCGCGGAAAGCTTCCTGCTCGCCGGACATGGTTGCTGAAGCAGTGATGGAGCGCGCGGCGGCCGTTCCAAAGAGCGGAAGCCTAGGCAGGATGGTCGTCTTCCAGCTTTTATTGCCGGGGGATTCCGGGAGGTCTTCACGTTCGAAGAAGGCGCGAACGGGCGCGGGGAACTTTGCCAGGAGTTTGTATTTTTCGAGGATGTCGCGAACGTCGTCGACAGTTGTGTGATCGGGCGAAGTGGGTCCCGAGGACAGGGCATCAAGGGTGCGGAGGGGTACGTCGGGAAGGAGGATCGAAACTTTCTGCGATTCCGGGGCGGCGAGCGCGAGGCGACCACCCTTCACCGCGGAGAAGTGCTTACGCAGGGTGTTGATTTCGTTGATGGGCGCGCCCGAGGCGAGCAGAGCCTGGTGGAACACCATTGTGTCGGAGAGAGTGATTTCGCCGGCCAGCGGCAGGTCAAACATGGCCGAGCCGCCGCCGGAGATCAGGAAGAAAACGAGCGTATCTTTGCGCGCCTTTTTGAGCATGGCAAGGGCAGCGCGCGCTGCGGCGAAGGAGTCTTCGTTGGGCAACGGATGTCCGCCTTCGAAGTAGCGGATGCGCCAATTGCGCTTTTTGGGCAGGGACTCGGCACAACAGATGCCTCGGAGGCCTTTGCGACGTTTCATGCGGTCGAGTAATACGTCGAGCATCGGGCCGGCGGCTTTGCCAAAGGAGATGACGAAGATGCGCTTGTAGTGCGGAAGGTGAATGGTGTCTGGGCCGATGCCATCGGGGAGAAGACGCTTGAGAGTGGCCGCCTCGAATCGGATGCGGCGATCGAATGCGGATTCGATGTCGCAGGCTTTGATGGCTCCGGTGAAGATTTCAGCAGCTTCGGCGTGGAGTGAATCCAGAGCGGTATCGCTCACGGGTGTCATGGCAGTTGTTCCTTGCACCAACCGGCGAGGGTGTTCTGCATCGCTTCGAGTCGGCCGGAGAAAAAGTGATCGGCGCCCGGTATGAGCACCAACTTTTTGGGTTCGGCCGTGGTGGCGGCCACCTGATTGAGGTCAGTGACGGGCGCAAACGCATCCCGGTCTCCACTGACGAACAGCTTGGGAATTGAGCAATGAGAAAGGAAGGAATAGCGGTATTCATGGCCTTCGGCGCGAGTGGGAAGCCCAAGCGCAGCGACGGCGCGGACGTTGCGCTTGCCGGAAGAAGAGGGTGAAGAGTGGCAACAAGCCATCAGGGACATTGCGGCTCCAAAACTGAAGCCGACAACGAGGAGCGGACAATTGTATTCGTTTTCAATCCAGGACAAAGCTGCCAACACATCTTCGGTTTCAGCGGTCCCGTCGTATGTGCCCTCGCTCAAACCGGTTCCGCGAAAGTTGAAGCGGAGAACCGGCAAGCTCAAGCCGAACTCCGGCGCATTGAGCGCCTTCATCGCGTGATACACCACCTTGTTGTGCATGGTGCCCCCGCCTTTGGGATGGGGATGACAGACAACTGCGGCGCAGGGGGCGAGGGGCGAACCCTCATTCAGGAGGGCCTCAAGCCTCCCGGCAGGGCCCACGAGTTCTACGCTGCGCAAGACTGCGGTTCCCGGCGATTTTTCCGGAGCCAGCGATCCGTTTTTGGCGGTCATTCCACAGATCATTCTACTCGCATTCGCGGACTGAAAACACGGGATTGAGCCCGGATAAAACGATGCAGCAGTGCATTGAAGGCGGAGAGTAGTGCAATGTCCTGATTTACGTGGCTTGACGGGAGCGTGCGGTATTCTGGCTGCATCATGTCTGCAAGCCAGCCCATTGATCCCATCCAATTTACGCATGATCTGGTCGACATTGAATCGACCACTTATAACGAAGGGGCCGTCGGTGATTTTCTGGCGGAGTTTCTTTCGGGCAGGGGCTGGGAGGTGGAAAAGACGGCTGTGCCTCAGCCGTTGGACGGGAATGCAGGGGTTGCCCGCTGGAACGTCTATGGGGGCCCGGCGGGTCAGGCGCCGGACCTGGTGTTTTCGACGCATATGGACACGGTGCCGCCATACATCCCGTTCCGTGAAGATGCCGAGTTTATGTATGGGCGTGGAGTTTCCGACGCCAAGGGGATCATCGCAGCGCAGGTGGCAGCGGCCGAGCGGTTGAGGAGCGACGGATACAAGGTTGGCGTTTTATTTGTCTCCGGCGAGGAACGCGATTCTGCTGGAGCAAAGGTTGCGAACGAGAAGCCGAAGGGTAGCCGGTTTCTGATCAACGGCGAACCGACGGATAACCGTCTGGCGCTGGCTTCGAAGGGAGCGCTGCGCGTGTGGGTAAAAGCCACAGGGAAGATGGCGCATTCGGCATATCCCGAACTGGGCGACAGCGCGGTGCACAAGCTGATAAAAGCTCTCGACAATCTGCTGGCTATCGAACTTCCGGTGACTGAAGACGTGGGGCCGAGCACACTGAACATCGGGATTGTGCATGGCGGTCATGCGCCGAATGTGATTGCGGATAAAGCGGAAGCGCAATTGCTGATACGACTGGTGGGAGATTCGGCACCTGTCCGCGCGGCGGTTCTGAAGGCTGCGGAAGGATTGGCGGAGGTTGACTTCACACTGGAGATCCCATTTGTTCGGCTGAAAGCAGTGGAGGGGCTTCCGACGATGATTGCGAAGTTCACGACGGATATTCCGCAACTGAGCAATTGGGGCGAGCCGTTACTTCTGGGTCCAGGATCGATTCACGTTGCGCATACGCCTTTTGAAAAGCTGGCAAAGAAGGAGCTTTTGGAAGCGGTAGAGTTGTATTGCAAGGTGGGCCGGCAATTGCTTGCATAGGACCACAAACGTTACATCAAATCCGTTGAGTATCTTTTAGGAGCATTGATCATGACGGCATCAATTTATGACATTCCGGTACGCAAGATCACGGGCGAAGACGCCTCGCTGGGCGAATTCAAAGGCAAAGTTCTGCTGGTAGTGAACGTGGCTTCGAAGTGCGGGTTAACGCCGCAGTATGACGGGCTGGAAAAGCTCTATGAACTCTACAAGGGGCAGGGGCTGGTGGTTACGGGTTTTCCGGCGAACGACTTTAAGAGCCAGGAACCGGGCAGCGATGCTGAGATTCAGACGTTCTGCACAGGAAACTTCGGCGTGAAGTTCCCGATGTACAGCAAGATCACGGTGGTGGGTGCCGACAAGCATCCGTTGTACAAGGCGCTGACGGGCGCCCAGCCCACGGCGTTGAGCTTCTCTGAAGTTCCCTTTGCGAAGAAGCTGAATGGGTACGGCATTGAAACGAACGAAGCGCCGGAGATCTTGTGGAATTTTGAGAAATTCCTGGTGAACCGGGAAGGCGATGTGGTGAAGCGCTTCTCGCCAGATACGGAGCCGGATTCGCCGGAGCTTGTTGCGGCAATCCAAGAGGAGCTTGCGAAAGCATAGTCGCGTGGCGGTTCCATCGTTGCGCCGGCGGGGCGGGTGACGCCCTCCTGAGCGGACGTATATTCTCAGCACATGGCCGCGCATGATTCGACAACTGCCGGCGCCGTGAATCAGCTGGACACCGCGGCGTCTTCCTACCTTCGTTCAGCGCGGCATCAGCCAGTGCAGTGGCATCCATGGGGCGAAGAAGCGTTCGCTCTCGCCCAGCGCGAAAACAAGCCTATTTTGCTGGACATTGGCGCGGTGTGGTGCCACTGGTGCCACGTGATGGATCGCGAGTCCTATGAAGACGCTGAACTGGCGCGGACAATCAACGAAAACTATGTGGCGATCAAGGTCGATCGCGACGAGCGGCCGGATGTGGACACGCGCTACCAGGCGGCAGTGTCGGCGATCAGCGGGCAGGGCGGCTGGCCGCTCACCGGATTTTTAACACCGGATGGTCGACCGTTTTTTGGCGGGACCTATTTTCCGCGCGATGACCGTTATGGACGGCCTGGCTTTGGGCGGGTGCTACTGACGATGGCGCAGGTCTGGCGGGACCGTCGGGAGGAGGCACTGGAATCTGCGGCCAGCGTGATGGCCGCGATTGAACACAACGAAGGCTTTTCTGGCCGGGGCGGCGAGCTGACGCTGGTGCTGAGCGAGAAGCTGGCGGCGTCAGCGCTGGCGCAATTTGACGCGCGGAACGGCGGATTTGGTTCGCAGCCCAAGTTTCCGCATCCTGCGGCGCTGGACCTGTTGCTGCAGGTTGCACGGAGCAGGAACAGCGACGAGGCGCGAACTGCTTTTGAGGTGACACTCGAGAAGATGGCGCGCGGCGGCGTGTATGACCAGCTTGCGGGCGGATTTCATCGTTATAGCGTGGACGAGCTTTGGGTGGTGCCGCACTTCGAGAAGATGTTGTACGACAACACCGAACTGCTGCGGAATTACGTTCATGGGTTTCAAAGTTTCGTGCGCGAGGACTTTCGGCAGACGGCTCTGGAGATTGTGGGTTGGCTGGACGCGGTGATGACCGATCGCGAGCGCGGCGGATTTTACGCGTCGCAGGATGCGGACATCAATCTTGACGACGATGGAGATTACTTTACCTGGACGCTGGACGAGGCGCGCAAGGCGCTGCAAGGCGAGGAATTGGAAGTTGCAGGTCCTTACTGGGACATTGGCGAGCTCGGTGACATGCACCACGATCCGACGCGCAACGTGCTGCATCGAAAATTTACTCTCGATGAAGTGAGTGCAAAGACCGGCCTTACGCAGGATGAGGTGCGGAAGCTCGTTGACTCAGCACATGGAAAGCTGTTGGCTGTGCGGGCGACGAGACCGACGCCGTTCATCGACCGGACGCTCTACACGGGCTGGAACGCAATGGCGGTGACGGCCTATCTGGAAACAGCACAGGTATTGAGGCTTGATGAGGCACGGACGTTCGCGCTGCGGACGCTGGATAGACTGTTGGCTGAAGCATGGGATGGCGCGGAGAGCCTTCGTCATGTGATTGGCTACCCCGAAGATGCAGCCCCAGCCGTGCCGATTGCCGGGACACTCGACGACTACGCATTTGTTGTGAATGCGTGCATCGATGGCTGGCTGGCCTGCGGGACGATGCGGTATTACGAAGCGGCAGTGAAACTCGCGGATGCGATGATCGAACGATTTTATGACCGCACATCCGGCGCGTTTTACGATGCCGCGACGCCCGCGAAAGGGGAGACGCCCCTTGGGGCGCTGAGTACGCGACGCAAGCCGCTGCAGGATTCTCCAACTCCGGCAGGTAATCCAACGGCTGCTACGGCTCTGCTGCGTCTTGAAGCGCTGTCGGGCCGGAACGATTTGCGAGAGGTGGCGGAAGACACGCTGAGCTCGTTCGCGGGGATTGTGGAGCACTTTGGACTTTACGCGGGCAGTTATGGGCTTGCGCTGGAGCGGCTGCTGCAGGATCCGGTGCAGGTGGTGATCATTGGCGAGGGTTCGGAGGCGGACAGACTGGAAGCGACGGCTGTTTCGGGGTACGCCGTGAACAAGACGGTGATTCGCTTGAAGCCGAACAAGGTTTCCGCGGGAAGTCTTCCGCCGGCGCTGGCCGAGACGCTGTTGCAGGTGCCTAAGCCGAAGGGAGCCGAAGCATGGGCGATGGTGTGCAGAGGACGTACCTGTCTTCCGCCGATTGCAGATTCGGACGCACTGGTGCAGGCGCTTACCGAAGACAAATGAGCATCTAGCTGGATTCTCCGCTGAAGGGGTTGGTTTCCTGCGGCTTGATTGTGGTGGGGTCGCGGTGGGGCGGAGCTTCGTGCGCCGTACCGGTGGGCGATCCTGCTGTTGAAGGTTCGATGGTGTGCTTTCCCGTGACGCGGTCGATGAAGGAATTGAACACGCGGTTGGGGTCGCCGGGCAGCAGGTGATTTTCTTCGAGGGCAATGCGGACGCGGCGCTGGAATTCGCGCGTAGGGGCGTACTGCTGCGTGGCCTTGGTCTTGAAGACGACAGGGAAGATGAGCTGAGAGCCCTTCATGGAATCAACGCCGAGGATCTGCGGGTCGGTAATGAAGACGTCCTTGAATTGGTCGCTGGTGCGAATGTCCATGGCGATGGTTTTGAGCAGATCGAGAACCTTGTCGGGGTTGGCGGAGAAGTCGACGCTCACGTTGATTGTGGCTACGGAGAAGTCGACGCTCTGGTTGGCGACGGTGGTGATCTGCGAATTGGGGATAACGAACAGCGTGCCATCGCCTCCTCGAACCGTGGTTTTGCGCAAGGTCATGGTTTCAACAGTGCCGGTAAGGCCGGCCAGCGTAACGACGTCGCCGACGTTGAATTGATCTTCGATGAGGATCATGGTTCCGTTGAGCATGTCCTTGACCATGCTTTGCGCGGCGAGGCCGACGGCGACACCGGCGACGCCTGCGGAGGCCAGAAGGGGCGCCAGATTGACGCCCACGGCGTCGAGAAACTGGAGGCCGGCGATGGCCCCGATAATCGCAAGTCCTGTGGTTCGAATGACACCGGCGAGAGTACGGACCTGGGAAACGCGGCTCTTTCCTGCGGCATGCTGTTCAGCAATATAGATCATGCGGGCTGTAAGAAGCCGCAATAAACGATTGAGAACAAAAGCGATAAGTATAACGACGAGAAGATGGGGAAGCTTGCTGCGGACGAACTCCTGGGTATCTGTTGCCCACTCATCGAGGACTTTTCCCATGAACCGATCCTGAGAAAGCCAGCCGGAGGTGAACGTGAGTAAAAATGGGTGCATACCAACACTCCTCTTTCTATCTATACTGTGCCCAGACTGGGCGGAATTTTGGGGACCGCTCAAAACTTCGCTGCTCGCCTTCCGAGGGAATTGGTCATCCAATGATTTAACCGGGGAGGATTCCCATGCAAAGAAGTCTCATTGAGAAGCGGCAGATGCGACATGGCCTCGAGTTTGGCGCCTCGCGACGCTCCTGGTTTGTCCGAGCCGGCGGGTGGGTATTTTTTCTCTGCCTGGTTGTTTTCACGGGAACCTTGGAACAAGGCCAGGAACCGTCCCAGAGCAGCCCGAATCCGCCTGTGCTCAACTCAGATGCAGTTGGTCTTGCCAGCGTCACTCCGGAATTGAAGCAGGGGAACGCCGATGCGGGAAAACAAGGAGTCGCACCCGCCACCTCCGAGCGCAAGAAGCAGCTTTCCGATGACAGCGCGAAACTGCTGGTGCTAGCCATCGCGTTGAAGGCGGAAGTGGACAAGTCGAGCAAGGATACGCTTTCACTCCAAGTAATTCGCCGGGCAGACGAGGTTGAGAAACTGGCGCGAAGCCTCAAGGAACATATGAAGCCGGCTGCAGGCGCCAGCCAGGTGCGCGGACAATGAGGTTGGGATCCGTACATGGATGCAAGGCCGGAACGGCGGAGAGGGCACGGCCGAGCGGAGATCGAAAGGAGCTTCTATGAGGAGCATCCGGAGAGATACCGAAGAGCGGAAGCGGACAGTGGAACGGCTGTATCGTTGGCGGGGATCTTGTCTTTGGGGAAGCATGGTTGTGTTGCTTTTCTCCTTGATTGTCTGCCTCACGCGTTCCTTAGCTCAACAGCTTCCACCGACACCGCCGCCGCATCCGATTCTTTTGCCGCAGGCGAACCGGCTGCCGGATGTGAACGCGCAAATGGTGATGAAGCAGCAACTGCAAACGAAGAAGGATTTTGATGCGGCCAATACGCTGCGCCAAAAGCAGATTGGCGACGATTCAGTAAAGTTGCTGATCCTTGCCAAAGACCTTAAAGCGCAGATGGATCTTCTCGGGGACAAGCCAGTCCCGGAGCGGCTTCAGCGGGAAGCTGCTGTGATTGAGCTTTTGGCGCACGACGTGCAGACACGCATGACGTTGACGGTTGGGGGAAGTTGAGCACAAGGACTCTCCTGGGTTGCCAGCAGCAGGCAGCCTGATACTTTTTTCAGGCAGAGAAGGGCTGATGAACGGGTTGGAATCCAGATTCGGCGTTCAGCTGGGGCGCACGGCATTGTGTTTCGCGCTGGTACTTTTCTGCGGGATACAAGCGGCAGCGCCGGCAGGACAGGAATCGCCATCCAACGGCCTCAATCAGCGTTTGAACAATCCCACCAACCCCTTTGACACTTTTTCAGATCAGGATCCGGTATTTGTCGCCAAACAGCTCCGTGCGCTGAATGCGGACCGGCAAAAGTCCATGGTTTCGGATACGAATCGCCTGGTGCAACTCGCCAGGGAGCTGAATGCGGAAGCCGGTAATGAGGCCGGAGAGGCCTCCATGCCGGACCGGTTCCGCAAATTGGCGGAAATTGAGAAACTCGCGCGTAACGTCAAGCAAAAGATGAGTTTCGCTGGAGCGGGCGGCCCAATTGTTTCGCCTCCCTTTTCGGGGCCCCTTCGATAGGTTGGAACGGAAAGACGAGCGTTAAGGCGCCTGGAAACGTGGCCCTTCGGGGTCATAGGAAATTTCCCACGCCGGTTGCTACAATCGTGTGTCTGAGCATTGAAAGCCAGTTCTGGGGGTTAAGGGAATGGGACTTGCGGTTTCCGCCGCTCGCGTGACAGAGGCGATCGCTTCCTCTGGCAGCCTAACCCCGCAACAGCTCATTGAAATTTATCGCTTGATGTATCTATCGCGTCGGATCGACGATCGCGAGATTATGCTCAAGCGGCAGCAGAAGACGTACTTTCAAATCTCATGTGCGGGGCATGAAGCCCTGCAGGTGGGCGCAGCCCTGGCCCTGCGGTCGGGGTATGACTGGTTCTTTCCTTATTACCGTGATCGTGCGTTATGCCTATCCCTGGGAGTAACAGCAGAAGAGATGTTTCTGCAGGCGGTTGGGGCGGGCACGGATCCTGCGAGCGGCGGGCGGCAAATGCCGACCCACTGGAGCAGCAGGCCGCATCACATCGTGAGCACATCTTCTTCCACGGCGACGCAACTGCTGCATGGCGTGGGATGCGCCGAGGCAGGACGCTACTTCAGCAGACACCCTGAAGCCGCCGCGAAGGCAGAAGGCGATTACCGGGCATTGCGCGAAGTGGAATTTCACCCGGACGAAGTGGTGATGGTCTGCGTGGGTGAGGGTTCCACGTCGCAGGGCGAATTCTGGGAAGCGCTGAATACGGCCTCGAATCAAAAACTGCCAGTCATCTTCTGTGTGGAAGACAACGGTTATGCCATCAGCGTTCCAGTGGAAGTGAATACGCCGGGCGGGAATATTTCAAAGCTGGTTGCCAACTTCCCCAATTTTCACTTTGCGGAGATTGACGGGACGGATGCAGAAGTTTGCCTGCGGGCGTTTCAGCAAGCGGCAGCGTATTGCCGTGAAGGGCATGGTCCCGCGCTGGTGCACGGGCATTGCATCCGGATTTACAGCCATTCGCTTTCAGACGACGACAAGCTTTACCGTTCGGCGGCGGAACGGGAAGCGGACGCGTTGCGCGACCCGCTGGCGAAGATGCAGATGCGGCTGCTGCGCGAAGGTATTTTGAACGCAGAGGAGATCACTGCGCTGGAGCAGAAACTCGCTCGCGAAGTGGAAGATGCAGCCGAGCGCGCACTGCAGGCGCCTCTGCCGGAAATTGCAAGCATTACGAAGCATGTTTACTCGGAAGATCTGGACCCGACGAACCCTGCAATTGCGACGGTGCCAGCGAAGCCTGGCAGCGGAAAGGCTGCCGCGCCGCGGACGATGGCTGACCTGATCAATGCGAGCCTGCGCGACGAGATGCGGCGCGATCCAAGAATTGTGGTGTATGGCGAAGACGTGGCCGATGCCAGCCGTGAAGCTGCGCTGGCAGAAGTTAAGGGCAAAGGCGGCGTCTTCAAATTGACTGCCGGGCTGCAGACGGAGTTTGGCTCGGAGCGGGTGTTCAACTCGCCGCTGGCGGAAGCGAACATTGTCGGCAGGGCAGTGGGCTATGCCGTACGCGGGATGAAGCCGGTGGTCGAGATTCAGTTTTTCGATTACATTTGGCCGGCAATGCACCAGATTCACAATGAGCTTGCATTGATGCGGTGGCGTTCCAACGGCGCATGGGGCGCACCGGCCGTGATTCGAGTGCCCATTGGCGGCTATTTGACGGGCGGCGCGATTTATCACTCGCAATCGGGAGAAAGTCTTTTTACGCACATTCCCGGATTGCGTGTCGTATTTCCGTCGAACGCGCTGGATGCCAACGGGCTGTTGCGGACAGCGATTCGCTGCGATGATCCAGTTCTGTTCCTGGAGCATAAGCGGCTCTATCGAGAGGCGTACGAGCGAGCGCCGTATCCGGGGCCGGACTTTGCGATTCCATTTGGCAAGGCGAAGGTTGTTCGTCCGGGCACGGATATTTCGCTGATCACTTACGGTGCACTGGTTCCGCGCGCGTTGCAGGCGGCCGAGAGGGCTCGACGCGAAGATGAGATCGATGTTGAGATTGTCGATCTTAGGACGTTAAGCCCTTACGACTGGGAAGCAATTGCGACATCCGTACGCAAGACCAGCCGGGTGATCGTGGCCCACGAAGACATGTTGAGTTGGGGCTATGGCGCAGAAATTGCCGCGCGTATAGCCGACGAGCTTTTCGACGACCTTGACGCGCCCGTGCGTCGGATCGGCTCGATGGACACGTTTGTGGCGTATCAGCCGAAGCTGGAAGATGTCATTCTTCCGCAGCCAGAGACGATATTGAAAGCCATTCGCGACCTGCGATCGTATTAGGCTGTCGCTGGAAGCACTACGGCTTTTTCAGCAGGGCATCCACTGCAGCCTGAAGGGATGAGAAGCGCGCATCTGCGCGGTCGGCAGCTTTCTCCCATCCCGGCTTTCGTCTCGCTGGATCGCCTTCGATAAAGATGGTTCTCATTCCCAGGCGCTTTCCGAATTCGATATCGGACGACGAGTCGCCCAACATGATGCTGCTTGCGGCATTGATATCGGGGAAGTCGCGCTGTGCCTGAACAAACATGCCGGGTAGAGGTTTCCGGCAATCGCAAGCGCTTTTGTCGTGAGGACAAAAGTAGAAGCCGTCGATGTGCGCGTTCTGGGTAAGGAGATTTTCCTGCAAGCGTCGATGGATGGCTTCCACATCCTTGCCTGAATACAAGCCGAGTGCGACACCGCGCTGATTTGATGCGACGAGGACGCGCTTGCCGGCACGATTGAGTTTTTGGATGGCCTCGGGAACGCCGGGCAGCAAGTGGAACTCCTCCCACCGCGTGACGTAACTTCCTTCAGGCATCTTCTCGTTCACCACGCCATCCCGGTCGAGGAAAATGGTAACGAATGTGCCATCGGAAACACTGTCAGTGGAGTTATTCACCACGCTATGATAGCAACAACGATGCGCACTTTCGCGGCCCGGCATAAGGTGGGTTCGCGCCGATTTCGATGGAGCGGCACAGTGATTGGAGAACTACACAAGGTTATCCACGATATCGAACATCAGTGGGCCGGCAAGCGGCTCCTGGTGGTTGGCGATGTCATGCTCGACAAGTACATCTGGGGCGATGTGGGGCGCATTTCGCCGGAAGCTCCGGTGCCGGTGGTACGGGGTACCAAACACGAGGAAAAGGCAGGCGGCGCGGCCAACGTAGCCATGAATCTGGCGCGCCTGGGTGCAAAAACTGTTGTTGCGGGACTGACCGGCGGCGATGAGGATGAGTGGCTTCTTGCGACACGCCTGCGAGAAGTGGGGGTTACACCTCATTTCACGACTGCGGAAGGATTCCCCACGATCAGCAAGACGCGCATTTTGGGTGGCCGCCAGCAGATGTTGCGTCTAGACGTTGAGCGGATCGGAACAATACCACAGTCGGCTCTGGACCATTTGCGCGACAAGTCCTTGTCGCTGCTGCCGGGTTCCCATGCGCTGGTGCTGTCGGACTATGCCAAGGGCGCGTTGAATCGCGAACTTTGCCAGGCGCTGATTGCAGAGGCGCGCAGACTGGGCATTCCGATCATCGTCGATCCCAAAGGGGCGGATTATACGGGCTATAAAGGCGCGACGACCATCAGCCCGAATCGCAACGAGCTGGCACGCGCGACGCGGATGGACGCTGAAGACCTGGAAGCGATGCTGACTGCTGCAGAGGCCATGGTGACGGATCTTGAGCTCGAATTTATGACAGCGACCCTGAGCGAAAAAGGCATAGCGCTGATTCGTCCGGGCAATCGCTTTGTTGCGCCTGCGGTAGCGCGCCAGGTCTTCGATGTTTCGGGTGCTGGAGATACCGTGGTTGCGGTGCTGGCGCTTTGCCTTGCCTCTGGATTGCGGCCTGAGACCGCGGTTGAACTTGCGAATGTGGCCGCGGGGATTGTGGTGGGCAAGGTGGGAACTGTGCCGGTGGAGAAGCACGAACTTCTCGCCGCGCTGAACCCGCAGATTGCATTGCATGGAGAAGACCGGGTGATGTCGCTGGACGAACTTGGGAGTCGGGTGGGCCTATGGAAGGCAAACGGCGAAAGAGTCGTCTTCACCAACGGATGCTACGACTTGCTGCATGTGGGTCACATTACGCTGCTGGAACAGGCGCGGCGCATGGGCGATCGCCTGATTGTAGCGATCAACAGCGATGCTTCTGTGCGCGGTCTCAAGGGGCCGACGCGGCCTATCGTCGGCGAACAGGAGCGAGCGCGTGTGCTTGCGGCATTGGCGGCGGTGGATGCAGTGGTGATCTTCGAAGAAGAGACGCCGCTTGAGGTGATTGTTGCCGTGAAACCGGACGTGCTCGTGAAAGGCGGGGACTACAAGGCCGAGGATGTAGTCGGGGCAAAAGAGATCGAGTCCTGGGGCGGCGAAGTGAAGATTGTCCCACTCGTCGAGGGCTATTCAACGACCCGGTTGATTGAGAAGGGCGCAAGCCGTTAACTTGCAGCGCTTAAGGCTGTGCCCAGATACAATATGGGGATGGAATCATCGACCCAGGGCCGACCGGTAACCTGCAATGCCAAGGTGGTCACGCCGGCATGAAGCGATTCTTTCGCCTCATCGGGTACGGGTTGCCCTACACGCTGCAGTGGCTGCCCGGAGTTGTCTTTCTGGCCGCGGTTGGCGTACTCGACACCTTTCGCATTCTTCTTCTGCAGCCGATCTTCGACCAGGTTCTGAGGCCGGATACTCCCGAAGGCCCGATCATCCTAGGACTGGCGAAGAGCCGATGGCACTTTGACCTAAGGCTTTTGATTCCTCATTTTCTACACATCCATAACGCATGGGATGTAGTGGCGTTTGCGCTGGTGACGGCGACCCTGGCCAAAGGGATCTGCGACTACCTGGGGACCTACCTGGTGAACTATGCAGGTTTCGGCACGATCACGGATCTACGGAATCATCTCTACGAAACCACTCTGCAGCGCTCTTCGAGTTTCTTCCATCGTCATGCCACGGGCACGATTCTTTCGACGCTGATCAATGATGTGGACCGAGTGCAGAACGCGCTGAGTTCGGTGATTGGCGAGTTTCTGCAGCAGCTTTTTACGTTTTTGGTCGGACTGGTTTTCGTGATCCGGCTGGGCGGCTATTTGAGCTGGGCGCTGGTCCTGTTCATTCCGGTGGTGATCACTTCGGCGCGCAAGATTGGCAGAGAAGTGCGGACCCGCACGAGGTCCGGCCAGGACAAGCTGGCGGAGATCCAGAACATTCTGCATGAGACGGTGACGGGCAACCGCATAGTCAAAGCCTTCAATACCGAGCTTTGGGAAATATTGAGATTCAAGAATGCGGCGAAGCGGCTGTTTCGCGCCAACCTGCGCAGTGTGCGCATTCAATCCATCAGTTCGCCGCTCATGGACACGATTGGCGCCATTGCCATTGCCATGTTTCTATTTATCGGGCGCAACGAGATTCTGCATGGGCGCATGACGATGGGTCTTTTTGGCGCCTTCATCATTTTGCTCTTCAAGCTCTACGATCCGGTCCGTAAATTTGCTTACTTTTACAACAGCTTCCAGCAGGCGATGGGTGCGTCGGCTTCGATTTTCGTTTTCTTCGATGCGACAGATGATGTGAAGGAGCGGCCGCGCGCCGAGGCTCTGAAGGGGTTCAGCCAGTGGATCCGGTTTGAGGATGTTGGCTTTTACTACTCAACGGAGGAAGGCGAGAGCCAGATTTTGCATCATGTTGAGCTCGATGTTCGGGCAGGCGAGGTGCTGGCACTGGTGGGACCGAGCGGCGCGGGGAAGTCAACGCTCGTCAACCTGATCCCACGCTTTTTCGATGTGTCGACGGGGCGAATCATGATCGATGGCCACGATGTGCGCGATCTGACGCTGGGGTCGCTGCGACGGCAGATTGCCCAGGTGACGCAGGAGACGATCCTGTTTAACGACACGGTGCGCAACAACATTGCCTATGGTCAGCCCGACGTGAAGCTGGCGCTGGTGGAGCAGGCGGCGCGCAATGCGCTGGCGCACGAGTTTATTTCGAAGATGCCGCAGGGCTACGACACGGTGCTTGGCGAAAAGGGATTTCGGCTTTCGGGTGGGGAACGCCAGCGGATAGCGATTGCGCGTGCGTTGCTGAAGAACTCGCCGATTTTGATTCTGGATGAGGCGACATCGGCGCTGGACGCAGAGAGCGAATCGCTTGTGCAGGAAGCGTTGGCGAACTTGATGAAAGACCGGACGGTGGTGGTGATTGCCCACCGGCTCGGCACGATTCGCCGGGCCAACCGGATTGCAGTGCTTGAAGACGGGAGAATCACGGCGGTCGGTCCGCATGAGGAACTGATGACGACATCGCCCACCTATCAGCGCCTGTACCACCTGCAATTTATGGACATGCCGGAGGCCGCGCCGGAGATTCCGCTCGATCCGACGACGCAGTATCCCCTGGTGTTTGAACAAGTTGTTTCGACAAAGGCGGGAGAATAACGGGTATGCCTATTTATTCGATGACCGGATTTGCCCGCACACAGCAGCGCGTGGCGTTGAACGACAGAGACCAGATTGTCTATACGCTGACGCTAAAGAGCGTGAATCACCGCTTTCTCGATCTGCAGTTGCGGCTGCCTTCGGGGCTGGACGCGCTGGAAATGGAGTTGAGGCGCGTTCTGAAAGAGGGCCTGGTGCGCGGACACGTGGAGCTTGCGTTGGCGGTCGAGCGCGCGGCTCAACAAAAGTCCGGATACAATCGCGACCTGGTTGCAGGGTATCTGGAGGCGTTCCAAGCGGCGCGCGATGAGTTTGGGTTGACGGGCGAGGCTGACCTGAATGTCGCACTGCGGTTGCCGGGAGCGCTTCAGGGAGAGAGCCGGAACAACGGAGACGGCGATTTAGCTGCCTTGGCAGAGAGCGTGAAAGAGCAGATCGGGCCGTTGCTGGAGGAGCTTAAGACGATGCGCGCGCGCGAGGGTGAGGCGCTGGCTGCGATCCTGAATGCATCGCTCGACAAACTGGCGGAAGCAACGGATGGAGTTGCGGCGCTTCGGCCGGAGATTGAACAGCGGTACCAGGAGCGATTGACGCAGCGGCTGACGGCGGCGACTGGAACCGAGTTCAACCGGCAGAGATTACTCGAAGAAGTTGCGGTGCTGGTAGATCGAAGCGATGTGGCTGAAGAGTTGGCTCGCATGACGACGCATATTGGTCATTTTCGCGAGTTGCTGCAGTCGGGCGGAGAACTCGGGAAAAAGCTCGACTTTTTGTTGCAGGAAATGAATCGCGAAGCCAACACATTGCTTTCGAAGACCGGGAGCGTGAGCGGCAAAGGAACACGGATTACGGAGCTCGGGCTTGCCATGAAGGCTGAGATCGAGAAGACGCGCGAGCAAATTCAAAACGTGGAATAACAAGCTTAAGAGCAGTGCACACACGACGAAAGGGAAGACGGGAAAGTGGCGGGAATTCTTTTCATCATTTCGGCGCCTTCGGGTTCTGGGAAAAGCACGCTGGTGAGCGAACTGCGCAAGCAGGTGAGCGGCGTGGACTTTTCCATTTCGTGGACGACGCGTCCGCCACGGGGCTCAGAGGAGAACGGCCGCGAGTACTACTTTGCATCCCGCGAGGAGTTTGAACGCATGCGCGATGCGGGCCAATTTCTGGAGCATGCCGAGGTGTTTGGCAACTACTACGGCACGTCGAGGCAATCGCTCGATGATGCGCGTCGCGAGGGGCACGACCTGCTGCTCGACATCGATGTGCAGGGCGCAGCCCAAGTGCGCAAGGCGATGCCGGAGGCGGTAAGCATGTTTGTGCTGCCTCCCACGCCAAAGGTGTTGCGCACGCGTCTCCGCAACCGAAGTCGCGCGGAAGGTGTTGTAAATGAAGCAGAACTCTATCGGCGGCTCAGCGAAGCCAGCAAGGAAATTGAGAATTATCGCGAATACGGATATATTTTGGTCAACGACATCCTGGACAGGGCGGTAGCGCAACTGGAAGCCATCGTATTAGCGGAACGTTTCTACCGCAATGGCGAGCCGATTACGTACCGTTCAAGCAGAGTGTTAGAGGTCGCCGCGGCCTGCCGTTTGCAGAACGCGCGGGAGCGGCTCAAGCCTGTACTGGATGCCTTCGGAATTGATGGCGATTCCGGCCAACAACAACTTCCTTTTGGAGATGATCCCGATGACGATTGAGACCCAGTTCGATTCGAACTACCGCAAGGTTCTGGTGGCGGCGCGCCGTGCGCGTCAGATCCAAAACGGTTCTACGGCGCTGGTCCCGAGCCACTCCACCAAGGCGTGCAAGATTGCGCAGGATGAAATCGAAGCGGGCAAGATCTCCTACGTCAAAAAGGAAGTGCCGGTGGTGAAACCGCTGGTTGAAGATCGCGGCATTCCGATTTTGTAGTCATTCAGTGAAGTAGCACCTCTCTTTCGGATTCTTCACTTCCCACTGCACGGCTTGAGAAGCGGGAGATTCCTGTGCTGGTGCTCCGGCGGGCATGGAGCGGTTGAGACTACAATTTCAATATGCGTGTGACGGTTGGCGTCTCCGGCGGCATTGCAGCCTATAAAGCGGCAGAACTGGTGCGTGCCCTGCAGCGGCAGGCGCTGGAAGTGCACGTGGTGATGACCGAGGCTGCGACGAGGTTTATTCAGCCCCTGACATTTGCCGCGCTGAGTGGGCACAAGGTGATCACCAGCCTGTGGGATGAGACCGCCAACTCCGACGGGACCGACGATACGTCGATTGAGCACATTGGCGAAGCGCAGTGGACCGATGCGCTCGTGGTGGCTCCGGCAACGGCAAATACGCTGGCGAAATTTGCGCACGGGATCGCCGACGATTTTCTGACCACGATGTACCTGGCCACGCAGGCGCCGGTGCTGGTTGCTCCGGCAATGAACGTGAACATGTGGGACCATCCAGCGACACAGGCAAATCTTGAAATTCTGCGACAGCGCGGCGTGCGCGTGATTGAGCCGGGCACGGGCGACCTGGCGTGCGGCATGGTGGGAGTGGGGCGCATGGCCGAACCGGAGGCCATTGCCGATGCCGTGTTGAACGCGCTTGGCCGACGGCACGATATGGCTGGAGAAATTGTGCTGGTGACGGCGGGTGGAACGCGCGAGGCGTTGGATCCGGTGCGGTATCTCGGCAACCGCTCAAGCGGCAAGATGGGTTATGCGCTGGCGGATGCTGCGCAGAGCCGCGGTGCCAAGGTGATTCTGATTTCGGGTCCGACATCGCTGTATCCTCCTTCGCATTGCGAAGTAGTGAAAGTGACGACTGCCGAAGAGATGCGGACGGCAGTTCTGGAGAAAATGAGCAGTGCCACGATGGTGGTGAAAGCTGCGGCGGTTGCCGATTACCGACCGGTCAATCGCAGCGACCAGAAGCTGAAACGCACGGGTCCCTTGATGCTGGAGCTGGCGCCCACGGAAGACATTCTGGCGGAAGTGGTGCGGCGGCGGCGGCCGGGGCAAATCATCGTGGGCTTTGCAGCCGAGACCGAAAACAGGATGGAAAATGGACGCGCGAAGTTACTGCGCAAGGGCGCGGACGCGATCGTGGTGAACGATGTTTCGGGCGATGGCGTGGGCATTGATGCGGACAACAATGCGGCTACTTTTCTGACGAGCTCGACTGCGATTGAACTGCACGAGATGCCGAAGCGGAAGCTGGCGGATCGGATTCTCGACGAAATTCTTGGGTTGCGGCGGCCACGGCCCCTGGTGGTGGAGACCGATGGGCCGACACGGCAAGAGCAGGTGTTGAACCAATCGGAACCTGCGCCGGCAGCGCGCCGCCAATTGATCGTGGAGTAGCGCAAGTGACGCGTGTGCTGGACAGGGCAACACAAGAGGCACTTGCAGCGCGGCTGCGGTTCTATCGCGAACTGGGGCTGACGGAGCTGTATCGGCGGCCGGTCGACGTTTCAAAGTTTGCAGAGATTGAGGGCGAGGCGAGCGCAGCTGCATCCCCACAGTTTCACAGTTCCACAGTTCCACAGGAGAATGAACAAATTAGCGCTCGGAAAACTGTGTATCCTGCGCCGGAGATAGGCGCCGAAGTTCCTGCCGCGGGGCGCGAAACTGCGCTGCGGCTGATTCGCGAAGACATTGGCGACTGCACCCGTTGCGCGCTGCACAAAGGGCGGAACAAGATTGTGTTTGCCGACGGTGATGCCCATGCGCGGCTGATGTTTGTGGGCGAAGGGCCGGGCGCGGATGAAGATGCGCAGGGCCTGCCGTTTGTGGGGCGAGCCGGACAACTGTTGAACAACATGATTGGGGCGATGGGCCTGAAGCGCGAAGAGGTCTACATCGCCAATATTGTGAAGTGCCGGCCGCCGGGAAACAGGACGCCGGAACCGGACGAAGCGAACACGTGCTCGCAGTTTCTGTTTCGGCAGATCGACGTGGTGCGGCCGGAAGTGCTGGTGGCGCTGGGCGCGACGGCAGCGACGTACTTGCTGGGGCAGCGGCAACCGCTGGCCGGATTACGCGGACGGGTGCATTCGGTGCGCGGCTGCCGGTTGATCGTGACCTATCACCCGGCGTATTTGCTGCGCGATCCGCGGCAGAAGAAGGAAGCGTGGGCGGATCTGCAGATTGCGATGCGGGAGCTGGGGCTGAAGACAGGGAACAAGGGCCCAAGAGAACAAGGGAACGAAGCGGCCGAGTGACAGGCGACTGCGTGGAACGGGTCCGGTCTGGCCCAGCTTCCCAGGTGCGGAAGAGCGGGGTTAGCGGAGTTGGCGGAGTGGGCGGGATCGGGCGGGACGTTGATCTGGTCAAATTTTCCCGGGCCGAAATTGCGATTTGATGAAGCGGTATACCCCCGGGGGGTAGGGGGGAGGGGGGGTACCCCATTTTGGCCCTTATCCCGAAGATTCTCAGTGGGTTAACGCTGAGAAAAACAGTTCTATACCGGGGTTATGCGCGCATTTGCTGCATTGGCTCCAACGGAGATTTGCCGCAAAGGGAAGCGGCGACCCGGAGTGGGGATCGCCGCTTTTCTTTTCTAGAGTCTGATACCAGTTTACGCGTTTGAGGGGTATTGGACTGCAAGGGTGCGCGGGGAATTCGAATCGTCGGTCACGTGCGAGTTCCGATTTGGGAACGAGGACAGCAAGTCAGCGGGTCAGCAAGTCAGCGAGTCAGCGGAAGGGCGGCAGAGATAGGTTTGTGCTCTCGCACCCTTCCGCACAGAACGCGGAAGGATGCGGCGCCCACATTCGTGAACTGGTTGAGTTCGAAAAAACATAGGGTGCGCCAGCCGCCTCCTGTTCTTCGCAGCTTCACCCGGAATACAAGCTCAGCGGTCGCGCGTTGCGTTGATCTGGTCAAATTTTCGAGGCCCGACATTGCGATTTGGTGAAGGGGGTATACCCCCGGGGGGTAGGGGGGAGGGGGGTTACCCCATTTTTGCCCCTATTGTGAACATTTCAAGTGGGTTAGCGCCGAGAAAAACGGTTCTATACCGGGTCCAAAGTCACATTTTCTGCAAAAGGAAGCGGCGACCCGGGTTGGGATCGCCGCGTTTCCTTTTCTACGTCTGATATCAGTTTACGCGTTGGAGGGGTATTGGACTGCAAGGGTGCGGGAAGGATTCGAATCGTTGGTCACGTGCGAGTTCCGTTTTGGGAAAGTGGTTCAATCGGGGATCTATTCTGACGGAGAGATTGCAAAACCGGTGGCGGGTTGAGGTCTGTGCTCTCCCACCCTTCGCTGGAAAGAAGCGAAGGATGGGGCACCCCCACAGGTGTGAACATGTCGAGTTTGAAAAAACATAGGGTGCGCCACCCGCCCGGAAGCGTCATAGCTGCAGACCGGAGCATCGTACGTGTAATCCGGGTCCAGGTGCTGCTCATTTCAAAGACTTCAATGACTCAGAAAATGCATCGGCCAGAGTTCTTGCGTCGACTTTCGAAATGCAGACTGACATCCCGCCGAAATCTGATTCCAATGGTCCATCTGAATTCTCCAGACCACTCGCCAGAGTCAGGTTGATTCCGCCTAGCTCTTCTCGAACCCTAAGAACGGCATTCTCATCTCCGTCAAGATTCTTGAATCGATGGGTTGCACAGCCGTCATGAACCGTGCTGAGCTCCTCCTGTTCGAAACCCAACCTCTTCTGCAGAAGAGCTTGGATCGCTCGACCGTCTTCCGGAGTAAACGAGACTTCGACATCGTCATCAGCCTCCGAGAAGGCTAGATATACCGCGCTGAAGTAGATACCAATCTCCTTCATGCGTTTCAGGTCATTGAATCTGAACCCATCCATAAACGCAGCCCTCACTTGAATTACGGTATTGGATCACCCGGCATCCACTTTCCTATGTTCTTGCCGTTGACCCTTATCTGCCAGTGTGGCTCCGTTTCGCAGGCTGGCGCACCGGGTCCAAAGTAGTTGTGGTTTTCAAAACGCATCTGCACGCCTTTGGCGAGATTCCAAATCCATTTGTTACGTCCAGGCGTGCCGAATTCCGGAAACCCAGGTAACCCAGGCACATCAGGAACCTGCGTGCCCTCAAAGCCCAACATGTCATTCATGTCGAACGGATTGTCCGGCCAGCACCCGCAATTCTGGTTGTGAACGAGGAAGCCGGTTTCGCCGACGAAGTAGTCGTGATCATTGGCGAGAGACTACGGTCGGCTCGATCACAATTGAACGCCAATTGATCGCAACTGTTCGATTGGATTCCAAGCGTCAGGTGGTTTCCTCCCTTTGCTGTTCCACTTCATCCCTTCTGCAATCCAGCGCTTCCTCCATTCCGCATAAATCTGGGCGCGCTCATCCTCATCCTGCACGTCAGCATCATCGTACCCAAATTGGATGTAACAGCACGGACATATCTCATCCGAGGCCGACCTACCGTTCCAGGGAGAAAAGCCCAATCGATACCCGCACGCAGGACAGAGATCTGATTCTACGGGATACATGGCGGACCTCCGGGCTGGTTGCCCCAATAATTGGGCGACGTCGGTTTGAAGAAAGTTTTTGTTGTGCCGTTGGGGTTGAAGGAACCAAACGTATTCGAGGCTGGATCGAATACCCGAATTACGCCCCCCGGACCGATTAGTGTTGGCAGACCATTTGCCTGAGAATCCTGGAAAAATTGGGCTGCCTGATTGGCGTAATCTTCCGGGGATGTCGATCCGAAGTCTGGACCGTGCCGCAGGAAGTGATCTTCAAGCGTATTCGGATTTCCCCAACTGCAAGGGCAGTTGCCTGCATTATGAACCAGGAACCCGGTCTCTCCGACGAAGTAGTCATGGTCCTTGGCGACGGTGAAATTGTAAACCGGTTCTTCACCCGAATCGTGTGTAACCGACTCGATTTTACGCCAGTTGCCGTCGATGGTTTCAACGAGTTCGCCGGGACGCAGGTTGGCAGCCGTGATCCAGTGGCCGCTGTCTGAGTCGTTGAACCTGGTCCAGAATGGATGCGCCACCGATGGGCGCAGGACTCTGGGCTCGCCCTCGATCCGCAGCTCAACAAGGGTGCCTTGATGTTTCGGGATCAGGTCTGTTACCGGTTTGAGCTCAGACTTTCCTGTTCGCTGATCGCGAGCGATGACTTCGTCGCCGACCTTGATCTGTTCGATCGGCACGTCGCCGTGATCCGTATGCACGGGTGTTCCAGCGGCAAAGCAGAGCGGACAGATATTTGCTTCCGCGACCCCTCTCGGGAATTCCGCTTTGGATTCGGTTCCGGAGCTTCGGGCTCTTCCGGAGCTAACGGCTCTTCCGGTTCCCAAAGCGGACCTTCCGGCGCTCTGCCGAACGCGGTGCATGCGGCAACATCGAGCACGACGCTGCCGACTCCAATGGCGTCGCGAATGCCGCTCTCGCCCCAATGACTCACAACGGCGACGCCGGCAGCTTCGGCATTGTAGACACAAGCAACCTCGAGACCGAAGCGAATGACTCCGTCTGCGATGGCGACGGCTCTCATCCCGAGACTGAGTTGTTGTTCAACTACTGCATCCTCCGTTTTCTGTTCATGGGAACGGTCATTCCGGGGCTAAAGCCCGAGGAGTTGAGGTCGTCGATTCGGGCGCCTGAAGGCGCCCGCTCCCTCCGGGAAGGCGGGGCGGGTTCGTTGCTTTCCCGCATCTCCAAAACCGGGAGATACGGAGCACCGGGCCACACATTTTCGTCGAGGGTGGCGCGCAAAGAACAACCGCAGATCTCTCGGCCACGCTGCGCTTCGCTCGAGATGACAGGGTCAGAGTGGGCACGTTGCTTTCACCCATCTCCGAAAGAAGGAAATCTGGGACACTCGGTGCGGAAGTCAGCCGTGGTTTTATCGTCGATTTGACATGTTCATAATACCTATTTACTCTATGCTTGTTTGGTAAAGGCTTTATGGAAAACAAGCAAAATTCATCGCGGGATTTGTTTCCGGGCGCGCTGGAGATCATGATTCTGGAGTCTCTGCGGCGGCAGCCGGCGCATGGGTATGCGCTGGTGCAGCACATCCAGCAGCGCTCCAACAACCTGCTGCAGGTGGAAGAGGGCTCGTTGTACCCGGCGCTGCAACGGTTGTTGAAGGCGAGGCTGGTGCGTGCGGAGTGGACGGTTTCGACTGCGACGAATCGGCGGGTGCGGGTGTACGAGATTACGAAGGCGGGGTTGCGCCACCTGGAGCGGGAGATCTCGCGATTTGATCGCATGCTGGATGGGATCCAGATGGTGCTGGGGCCGGACAGGCGCGAGGCCTAATTCCCAGGAGGCTGCAAACGATGGGCTGGATCGATCGAATTTTTCGGCGTGAGCATCTTCGCGAAGAACTGGACGAAGAACTGCGCCAGCACATTGAAGAGAAGACCGAGCAGCTGATGCGGCTGGAGAGTCTTTCGCGCGGTGAGGCGCGGCAGGCGGCGCTGCGCGCCTTTGGAAATCCGACGCTGGTGGAGACGCGAAGCCGTGAAGTGTGGCAATGGCAGGCGCTCGAGTTCGTGCTGACCGATTTCAAAATGGCGTTTCGCCGGTTGAGAAAGTCGCCGGGATTTGCGGTGACGGTTCTTCTGACGCTGGCGATCGGCATTGGCGCCAACACGGCTGTGTTCAGCGTGGTGAGCTCTGTGCTGTTGAAACCGCTGCCGTATCCGAATGCCGACCGGCTGGTATCGCTGTGGCTGAACGCACCGGGGGCGGCAGGGCTGGCGAATTTTCAGAAGGGTCTGCCGCTGTCAGCGTCGATGTATTTCACTTTCAGTGAAAGCAACCAGACGTTCCAGGCGCTGGGAACGTGGACGACGGAGAAGTCGAATGCGACCGGACTGGCGCAACCGGAGCAGGTGAATGTGGTGCGGGTGACGGACGGCGTACTGGAAGCGCTGGATGTTCCGCCGCTGGCCGGCCGGGAGTTGACGAGGGCGGACCAGGCGCCGAACGGGCCGAAGAGCGTGATGCTCAGTTACGGATACTGGCAGCGCCGCTTTGGAGGCGATCGAACGGTTGTCGGCCGGAGCATCGTTATCGATTCGCAGACGCGCACGATTGTGGGAGTGATGCCGCGCGGTTTCCGCATTGTCGACCACGATTTTGATGTGCTGGTGCCTTTCGCGTTCGAACGCAATAAGGAGACGCTGGCAGGATTTGGGCTGCAGGGAATTGGGCGGCTGAAACCCGGAGTCACGATTGCACAGGCGAACGCGGACATCGCGCACCTGTTGCCGCTATGGATGGATTCATTTTCGAACGGTCCGGGAACCGACCCGCACTGGTACGTGAAGTGGAGGATCACGCCGGATTTTCATTCCCTGAAGGACGAGGTGGTGGGGAATGCGGGCAGTGTTCTATGGGTGGTGATGGGCACGATTGGGATCGTGTTGTTGATTGCGTGTGTGAACGTGGCGAATCTGATGCTGGTGCGCGCAGAAGGGCGGCAACTGGAACTCTCGATCCGCGCAGCACTGGGCGCAGGCCGAAAGAGGATTGCGCGGGAATTGCTGTTTGAAAGCACGCTGCTGGGATTGCTGGGCGGAGCATTGGGTATCGGAGTGGCTTCGTCGGCGCTGCGTTATTTGGTTTCAACCGGTCCGGCGAGTCTGCCGCGCCTGAGCGAGATCAATCTCGACAGGCAGTCGGTGCTGTTTACGTTTGTTCTCTCGGTGCTGTCGGGGCTGGTGTTTGGCTCGATTCCTGCGTGGAAGTATTCGATGGGCCGGGCGATTGGGAGTCTTGGCGCAACGCGTACGATGAGCGCGAGCCGCGAGCGGCACAAGTCGCGAAATGTATTGATCATCGCGCAGGTGGCGATGGCTGTTGTGCTGCTGGTGTGCGCGGTGCTGATGATTCGGACGTTCGAGCAACTGCGCGCGGTCGATCCTGGATTTACGGATGCGGCCAGTTTGCAGACGGTGCACATTGCGATTCCGGAGACATCGATTCCCGATGCGCGGATGGTGACGCGCGTGGAAAGCAACATTGTGGACAAGCTGGCTGCGATTCCCGGCGTAAGCACCGCGGCTTTTGGCCTGCTGGTTCCCATGGAAGATGCTCAACATGGATGGAATGCCATCAATGCGGAGGGAAAGACCTATGCAGGGGATCCGCCGCTTCGCTTCTACACCTACGTCTCACCGGGATTTCTTCAGGCCCTCGGCACGCATCTGATTGCGGGGCACGATTTCAATTGGAAGGAAACCTACGACATTGCGCCGCGGGCGATCGTTTCAAACAATCTCGCCAAAGAAGAATGGGGCAGCGCGGCCAATGCCATTGGGAAGCGCTTTCGGGAGGCGCCGTCGGAGCCGTGGACTGAGGTGATCGGGGTTGCCGAGGATGTGCGCTACAACGGCGTGAATGAAATTGCTCCAGCAATCGTGTACTGGCCGGCGATCATCCGCAACCCCTGGCTGGGAACCTTCACGCCACGCTCGGTCACTTTTATTGTGCGGAGCAAGCAGGCGGGAACGCAGGCCCTGGTCAACGAGGTTGAGCAGGGGGTGTGGAGCGTGAATGCGGATCTGCCGGTGGCAGCACCGCGCACCATGGAGGAGATTTATGCGAAGTCACTGGCGCGGACTTCGTTCACGCTGGTGATGCTGGGGATTGCGGCGGCGATGGCGCTGGCGCTGGGCATCATCGGGATTTACGGAGTGATTTCGTACTCGGTGTCTCAGCGGACGCGGGAGATTGGAATTCGCATGGCGCTGGGCGCCCAGAAACGGAAACTGCGGTTCATGTTTGTGCGCTCGGCATTGGGGCTGACGGGGATTGGCATTGTGATCGGGCTGGGGGTTGCAGCCGGCGTTTCGCAGTTGATGCGGACGCTGCTGTATGGAGTGAGCCCGCTGGATCCCTTGAGCTTTGCCGCAGTGCCACTGATATTGGCGGCTGCGGCGATGGTGGCGAGCTTTTTGCCGGCTTGCAGGGCGGCAGCGATCAATCCGGTGGATGCGCTGAAGGCGGAGTGATTGCTACCAGCTATAGGTGTAGCCGACGCTGGTGGTGGTATACCAGGGCACGGTGACAACCTTGCTGTAGCTCTCCTGTATCCAGATCGAGCTGTGAAAGCTTAGATGAACGATGGCGCCGAGCGAAAGTCCGGTATCGAGGCGATTCAGCACGTGGCTGTAGCCCGTGAAGCTGGTGATGCCCGATTGGACCCATGTATAGCCGCTGAGGATTTTGGTCTTCGGAAGCGAGAAGTTTTTCATCACTCCGATTTGCTCGGAGTGTTCTCCGTTGGCGGTGTGGAAGAAGCCATGCGTTCCAGCGTTTTCGTAGGTGTAGCCGAAAGTGAGCTCATCGCCGATGGGATCTCTCTTGAGGAAGGCGAAGGTGTGTCCGATGCCGATGTTGTAGTTGGCACGCGGCACGAGACCGGGGCGGTCGAAGTCGGAACCGGCCATTACGAATAGATCTGTGCTGGTGCTGGGAGATTGTTCTGATGCGGAGTTTGGGGCGGGAGCTGTGGAAGGCGCGGCGGGAGTCTGCCCCTGTGCGGGATATGCCTTGAGCGTGAGACACGCCAAGGCCACCAGGGGTAAGACGCGCAACCTCTTAGGAGTGGGCATTGTGGAACCTCCGATGCGGTCTTCTATTGAAAACAACAGAGCGGATGTAAAAGAGGCATGAAGAGCCGCTTCAATTTCCCGCAGGATGAAACCGGGCGGCTACGCAAAGGTTGCGGTGTTGGCGGTAAGCTGGACGCGATGCGTGGAGGGGTCGAGTGCAAATCCTGGCTGGAATTCTGCTGCTGGTTTCTGTGGCGATGAATGCGTCGTTGATGCTGTTTTTCGCGGGTGTGCTGCGCAAGGTGATGAATGAGATGGATGAGGCGGTATTCAAGCATTTTCTGGATGCGCTGGTGCATCACTCGACGAAGTCGCCGTTCCTGCTGACGATTTTCAATCTCCCATTTCTTGGGGCGATCCCGTATTTCTACATTTATGGCCGGCGCAATGGGTGGATGCTTGCCGGCATTGTGGTGTGGCTGGGAGTTGGACTGGTGGCGAAGGCGATCAAGTATCCGCTGTACAAGAGGGTGAAGGCGCTGCGGGACGAGGATGTGCCGCAGATCAGAATGGAGCGGGCAACGATGAACCGCTGGAACGTGTTGCAGGCGGCGCTGAATGTGGTAGCGGCAGCGTTGATGGTGGTGCCGTTTGTGGGGTAGGGGATTGGCGGTGAGACGGGGTCGGACAGAAAGCGCGAGGTTTCGAAGCTGTGCATTTGTGGGGGGATCGGGTATTCTGCATGGCTATGAAGACCAATTCGAAGATTTCGGCAATGGTGCTGGGAGTTGCGCTGGCGAGCTGGGCTATTCCTGGATGGAGTCAATCGACGGCATCGCCGCAGCAGGACAGCGGCGTGAAGCACGACGTGAAGAAGGCGGGAACGAAGACGGCGGACGCGACCAAGGATGCGGCGCACGATACGGCGCATGGCACCAAGGTGGCGGCAAAGGATACCGCGCATGGAACGAAGAAAGTGGCGCACACGACGGCCAAGGACACGAAGACCGTAGGCAAAGACACGGCAACAGATTCGAAGAAGGCGGCGCACGCCACCGCGAGCGGGACGAAGAAGGTGTTCCACAAGACGGCTTCGACGACCAAGGGCGCTGTGGATGGGGCGAAGGACGGATCGCACCAGTAGAAACGAAAACCGGCGCTAGGGCGTAGTGGAGGACGTTTTGTGTTCGCTGGCCTTGGTGTTGTTATAGGCGAAGATGCCGTGCGCGGTAGCGACGCCGACGGGTATGGCGCGCTCGATCCAGTGGTGACCGATGCGGTGAAGGCCGTACATGCCCAGGGTTTCCGCGCCGAACTCGATGGCCATGAGGCTGATCTGGCCGCTCCAGCCATATTTCACAAGAGGGCGTGCGATCGGGTCGCCCTCTTTGAAACCGCGGGAGATGAAGCGCTGGGTGGTGATGGAGTCGGCGGTGATGGCGAGGAGGCTTCCGGCGAGCAGGACGTCGTTGGACGGGCCGAAGAAGGCATGCGTTGCGCGGGTGTTGTAGACGGGCGGCTTGAAGTCGATGGGCTTGCCGAAGCCGTAATAGACGCCGATGGTGGGCTGGAGGTTGTTGGTCCAGTTCTGTGATGAATAGCGCATGATGAGGTCGGCGACCTCGCCGCGCACCTGGATGTGCGCGCTCGGACTGTACTCGAAACCCGCACCGACGTTGCTGACGAAGCGGGTGATGCCGCCGAACTGGAAGGTGAAGCTGTTGGGCGTGGTGAAGACGGTGCCGGTGATGGCGTGACTCCAGTGGAAGATGCCGGGCTGGGCCTCGACGAAGTAGCCGTAGTGGCGGCCGCGGATCTCGGCGCGCGGGCCGATCAGATATTCGGCGATATGGCCGCCGTACTGGTTGGACTGGCCGTTCGATTGGCTGGGCGTGACGTTGAGATTGAAATCGACAGATAGATTACGCGTGAGATTGGCAGTGGCGCCGCCGCCGAGTCCGAACGACGGAATTGGGCACTGGGGCGAGCCGATGCAGAATGTGCGGATGTCGGAAAGATTGAGGCCGACTTCATAGCGCGGCATGCTAGCCCGGGGTTCAGGCGCGGAGGGCAACGAGGCCGGAGACTGCTGGGCAGGAAGCAGCGCAGCGCAAGCGCTGAGGGCACATGCAGCAAACCAGAGGCCCCGGAGAGTGAACACGAACCAAGAATAACCGAGACGCAGCCAGTTCAGGGTTGAACGGGGCGCGCCTGGGCGACGTTTTGTGCGCGAGCCATGAGAACTGCTTTGCGAAGCGACGCCACGAAGGCATGGGCCGAAGCCTGATCAGTGAAGGTGAGGCCGAAAGCCATGACTTCGTCGGGCGCTTGTGCGTAGGCTGTGCTGCTGTGCGGTCCGGGGCCTAGTTGCGTGAGCTTATCGCGGTCGTAGGTGAGGCTATGAAACTGTTTGCCGGGCTTGCCGACGACAACGACCAAGGTGGCGTCTCCTGCGTCTCCGGGCCTGTAGGCTTTGGCGGCCTCAGGATTGGTGAAGACACGATCTTCGCCGATGAGGGTTTCGTCGATTTCCGCCAGAGGAACGGTGATGGATGCCAGCGGGAATGCGTAGTAGGACCACGTGGTTTGCCCGTTTTCAAACTTGGGCATGGCCAGCATGGGCGCGGGCATGTTGGGCTCGATGACGAGCGTGTGATCGTCGGTGGAGACGATGCTGCCGGAGGCGGCGTAGGAAGTTTTCAGGCTTTGAACCTGAGAGTGCAGGTCCTGCGCAACGCAACCAAGTGAGAACACTGATAGGCAACCGAAGACAAATAAACAAAGTGACTTCATGTACGGGGCCCTCAATTTTTTTATATGGAGGTATTTTGGGCCGTTTTTCTGCCGGCGGAAGTGATTTGTCGCACGACAGGGATTACCGAAGGCACTGAAAGTTACAGGGGGTGATATTGCATTCGGGATCAGGTTGTTGGGGGCAGTTCGTGAAGCGACGAGATTCTAGCGGATTTGGCGGGCAGTGGGTGTCGCAGGTGGATCTGGCTGGCCTGCGCCCATGAGAACCAGGGAGCGTTGGGCGAAGGGTGAGTAGACGAGGAGGGCCGTGCATGCGACGGCCAAGCCGAAGTTGATGTGGTGCAGGAGGAGGAAAGGCGCGAGGGCCCAAAGGATGTCGAAGAGGAGCACGGCGGGCCAGAGGCGGAGATACTTTTCACGAAACGCGGGCGGCCGGAACAGCACGGCGCAGGAAGCGAAGGCGCGGACGGGAATGAGGATGGCAGCGGAGACAGTGAGGACGTTGAGGGTAAGCGTCGGCCAGGGCAGAACGGAAAACAGGTCTTCGATTTCCGGGAGGTTGGCGAGAGCGCCGATGTAAAACGCCATATACATCATCTGGAACAGAAGGAAAAGCAGCGCGACCATGGGAGGCGCAATGCGCGGCAGCTCTTCAGGCTGGGAGAGAAAGCCCCCGCCAAGCATGGTGCGGTATTCGTTGGGACCTGGTGGAAACAGGAGGTTGGAAGCGGCTTCTTCCGCGGAGGGCGCGCGCCCATCGGACTCCATGGGCGGAAGAAATGGCAAGGGGAGCGCACTGGGGGGCGAGCTGGGCGGAGGAGAGAACGTGGGACTGGCCGGCGAAGCTGGGAGGGATGGATCGAGAGATTCCAAGGCCTCGACGGGGGCAACAAAGCGGTAGCCGCGGCGGGCGAGAGTCTGGACGAAGAGCGGATTGCCGGCGCTGTCGCCGAGAGCTTCGCGGATACGGTTGATGGCGGAGTTGACGCCGTGGTCGAAGTCGACAAAGGTGCCGTCGGGCCAGAGCTGGCGGCGGATTTCATCGCGGGTGAGGACCTGACCCGGGCTATCGAGCAGAAGCAGGAGCAGCTGAAAGGGCTGGGCATTGATTTTGATTCGGATGCCCTGCCGGCGCAGTTCGCCTGTTGCCGCATCCGCCTCGAAGGTTCCGAAGCGATAACGACGAACTGGACGAATCTCCGCCATACCTGATGACAAGTGTAGCGGATGACGAGCGTCGGCGGCGGGTTGCCTGCATGGGAGAACTTTGCGGAAGTGCCAGAATCGGCAACAGTTGTACGGTGAGGATCAAATACGGACCGGTGAGACGCTGTGCATTGAGCGATTTGAGGGAAAGGTGCAGGGTTAGAGCATGTTTAAGGTGGGCGGGGCGAGATTTGGAGGTTTCGGGCTGAGTTTGGCAGTCGCGGCGGTGCTCGGGGCGGCGGGATCCGGCCGGGCGATCGCGGAGCCGACGAAGGCGGCGGTAGCGGGGTTCGAAGCGTATGCCTCGGGGGTGGACGCGCGGTTGAGAGAGCAGCATGCGTCTTCGGAATTCATGGTGCTGCCGCCGGCAGAAAGCGATGAGGCGACGCGCCTGCGACGGGGCGAAGTTGTCGTGGAGCGGTTGACGCAGGAGAGGAATCGCGATCTCCCGGGGGCGATGCTGCACGATTGGCGCGGGACGGCGTATCTACGCGGCGGGAAGGCTGCGGATTTCGAACGGGTGCTTCGGGATTTTGGTGAGTATCCGAAGCGGTTTGCGCCGCAGGTGCTGGCGGCGCGCGTGGTGGCGGGACAGGGCGATCAAGTGCAGACCTGGATGCGGGTGCAGCAGCGGCATGGGATCACGGTGACGTTGGATACGACGTACGACGTGCGGTTCGGGCGGCTCAATGCGGAGCGTGGATACAGCCTTTCGCGAAGCACGAAGATCGAGGAGATCGAGCGGCCCGGGATGCGCGACGAAGATGCGCTGACAGCGGGAGAAGAGCATGGATTTTTATGGAGGCTGAACACCTATTGGAGCTGGGAGGAACGGGACGGCGGGCTGTATGTGCAGATCGAGAGCATTTCGCTGACGCGTTCGATCCCGGTGGGGCTTGGTTGGGCAATAGGGCCATTCGTTGAAAGAGTGCCGCGCGAGTCGCTGGAGTTCACGTTGCGTGCGGCGTGCGCGGCGATGCGATAGATGCAGTGAGGCGGGAGTAAAGCCGGCGAGACAGGAAGGGAGTTTGAGATGACAGTTCAAGCGATGACGGTGAAGAGCGGGGACGGATTTGCACCGGCGCGGCGAGTGAATCAATCGCTGACGGCAGCCGCGGAGAAGCGGGTGCTGGAATGGATGGCGCGCCGCGCGCCGGGATGGGTGACTTCAGATCAATTGACAGTACTGGGACTCTGCGCGCAGATTGCAGCGGGCGCGAGTTACGCGCTGGCGCGATGGAACCGGTATGCGCTGCTGCTGGTGATTGTGTTTCTGGCGCTGAACTGGCTGGGGGACAGCCTGGATGGAACGCTGGCGCGCGTGCGGAGGATGCAGAGGCCACGGTACGGGTTCTATGTCGATCACGTGGTGGACATGGTGGGCGCGACGGCATTGATGACGGGGTTGGGCGCATCGGGGTTCCTGCATTGGGAGATTGCGGCAGCGATGCTGGTGGGATTCTTGTTGCTGGCAGGCGAAAGTTACCTGGCGACTTACACGCTGGGGCGTTTCGAACTCTCGCAGGGTATCTTCGGGCCGACGGAGATTCGGATTCTGCTGGCGGCGGGAAACCTGGCGTTGCTGGGGAGCGCGTATGTGACTGTTTTCGGGCAACGCGTGCTGCTGTTTGACGTGGGAGGGGCAATCGCGAGCGCGGGCATGCTGACGATGGTCCTGGTGGTTGCGGCAAGACACACGGCGCAGCTTTACCGCGAGGAACCGTTGCCGTGAGTGCGCTGGGGCGATGGGGGCGATTCAACATGGTGGGCCTGGTCGGCGTCGCGGTGCAGATGTGCGTGCTGGCGATGTTGAACCGGATTGCGCGACTCCACTACCTGGCGAACACGGCGTTGGCGGTGGAACTGACACTGCTTCACAATTTTGCCTGGCACGTGGCTTACACATGGCGCGAGCGAGCGAGTCATGCGGCATTGTGGAGTGCCCTGCTGCGTTTTCAATTTTCGAATGGGCTGGTTTCGCTGGTGGGGAACGTGACATTGATGCGGGTGTTGGTGCGGGAGACGCATCTGCCGGTGCTGGCGGCGAATGGAATCGCGATCGTGTGCTGTTCGCTGGCGAATTTCTGCCTGGGTGAGAAGTGGGTTTTTGCGACGGCGCGGTTGGCGGATTGAGAGACGCGGCGTTTAGACGGTTGGCGCAGAACGGACCTGCTCGAGGGTATAGAAATCCTTGACGGGGCCGAGGTGGCCATTGCAGCGCGCGAAAAGCTCGAGTCCGACGGAACTGGGAGTGATGAAGACTTCGCGACTGGGAATTGCTGAGGGCGCGCCGGGAGTTTTCTTCTCAATGAGTCCGAGCTCGGTGAGGCGCTGCAGTTCACGTTCGATCTGGGCGCCGCGGGAACCTGCGGCAGCCATGATTTCTTCGAGCTTGCAGGCGAGCGGGCGGGCAGTGACGACACCCTTGTCGGAGACGAATTTGCTGGCGATGGCGCTGACGACGGTGAAGATGCGGGTGGGCACCGGGGTGAGTTGCGCAAACAGCTCGATGAAGTGGAGGTTCGACTCATCTTTGCCGTCGGGCGAGCAGGAGGAAACGATGAGTCCGGCCCAGAGTTGATGGAGCCAGTCTTCGTCGTTGACGGTTCCGGTAGCGAGAACACGGTGGACCAAAGCTGGAGGGACCTTCATTGCGCCAATCTCTGCGATGGTGGCGATCTGGCTTTGGGCATAGAGAACGATCCGGGCAGCGACACCCACTTTATGGCTGCTCAATCCTCCGCGCAGGAGATCGGCGAGCTCTTTGGCGCCATTGGGACAGACGATGCTGAGGAAAGCGAGAGCTTCGGCGAGGCGAACTAGGCTTTCCATATCCTGATGCGGTGTTTCTCTTACCAGTCGATCGAGAAGATTCTTCCACTCGAGGGCATCAGGATCCTTGGGCGTAACAAAGGCGAGCCCCATGCCCTGGGAGCCGTGGCGGGCAACGCGGGCATGCGCAGTGATGCGGCGCTCGGGGATGACTTCGAGGTGACCATCGCGCTGCAGGGTGACCGAGACGAGCGAATCAATGGGCCAGCGTTCTTCAGTGAGGATGTAGACGCCTGTGGTGCTGATGTCGCGGACGGGGTCCTGGGTCATGGCGGAGTTGGCCCAGCGGAAGGCAGCAAACTTATCGGGAGAACGGCGTTCGGCTCTGTCGGGGTCTGGCGTAAGGAATCGTTCCAGCCAGTTTTTCTTTGCCATCAGAGAGCCTCCATAAATAAGGGGAACTGCTTTTCAAAAAAATAAGGGGATGCGGCTCCCGGGCGGTGCTTCGACAGAAACGAGTTTATATGACTTGGCAAGCCGACTCATATATTCCTTTAGTGCTGTTGCGCAGTCAGGAGCGTTCGATTCCGAGCCGTGGGTCGCGACGACGGGCGAGGAGGACGAGATCTTGAGCGACGGTCTCGAATTCGGGATGAGTCTGCGAGAGATAGAGCCATTTCCCGAGGACGGCGTGGGGCTTGAGCTGGGGGAATTGGGACTGCAGTGCGGCATGGTGATTGTGGGACGTGCAGGCAAGTATGCCATTCCACGGTTCCTTGCCGTCTTTGACGGCGAGGACGAGGCGGCCGTCAAGGTAGGCAGCATCGAGATTGAAGAAGCGCTGCCGCAGGAAGCGAGGATCATCCTGCAGCGGCTCAAAGAGCCAGAGGAGGGTATTGGGGCGCCTCGGCTTGAGCTTCATGGCGACGGAGTGTGAAGAGTTTGAGCTATTTCCACTCGCGCCAGAGGGCGACGCCGCCGAAGAGGCCGGTTTCGTTGGAGACGATGGTGACGTTTTTGGGCAGCTTGAAATCGATCTTCTTAGTGTTGCCGCCGCCGAGGTAGAGGTGGTCCCAGTTGAAGAGGCGCGCGGTTTGATCGATGGCTTCGAACAGGAACCGGTTCCAGCGTTTCTTGCCGTATTTGTCGAGACCGCGGCGGCCGAGGTAGTCCTCGTATTCGCGATCGTGCTTCCAGGGATGATGACCAAGCTCAAGGCCGGGGCAGAGATGTCCATTGGTGAAGAGCGATGAGCCGAGGCCCGTGCCGAGGGTAAGAGCGAGTTCGACGCCTTTGCCCTGGATGGCGCCGTAGCCCTGGACGGCTGCGTCGTTAGCGACACGCACGGGCTTCTTCCAGCGTTTCTCGAGAGCGGCCTGAAGAGGGAAGCCAATCCATGCAGGATGGAGATTGGCTGCGGTGTATGTGATGCCATTCTTGATCACGCCGGGAAATCCAACAGAGACACGGTCGCAGTTCGAGAGGCGCTTGTGCAGTTCGTCGAGGCGACGCAGGACGAGTGCGGGCGTCGGCACCACGGGAGTCTCGACGCGTTCCCGTTCGCTGACGGGCTTGCCGGTGGGCGAGAGCAGCATGGCCTTGAGGCCGGAGCCGCCGATGTCGACGGCGAGGGTGATGGGACCTTTGGTGGTGCGTGCTTTGGAACGCGAGGGCGGAGTGGGTTTTTGCTTCCTGACGGTCATCAGCAGGAATTGTACTGAATGACAGGGAGGTAGGGAATAGTCACTCTATCAGCGAAGACCGGTCGAGGAGGAATTCGAACAGAAAGGCAGGGAACAGAAGACGGGGAACAGGGTTAGCGAGCGGGGAGCGGCATTGTTCGAAGTCACGTCGCCTACACTGAGAGTTGCTCTCATGCCTGCCTACTGCGAAGTCGCACTGCCGGTGCCGCTGGACCGCACATTTACCTATTCAGTGCCGGAGAATCTGTTTGCGCAGCGGGGCGCGCGCGTGGTGGCGCCCTTCAGAAAAGAAAAATTGATTGGCGTGGTGACCGGGGTGAGCGATCAGGCTCCGGCGGAGTTTGAGGCGCGGCCCATTGAGGCGGTGCTGGATGATGAGCCACTGCTGGACGAGCACCTGCTGGCGCTGGCGGAGTGGATCGCGCAGTACTACATTGCACCGCTGGGCGAAGTGCTGCGCGGAATGCTGCCGTTGATGGCCGAAGTGCGACGCACAGTGTACTACAGGATTACGGACCAGGGGCGGGATGTGCTGGCAGGCAGTCTCGATGGTGAAACAGCACCCCATCGACGAAGATCCGTCGGCGGGGACCGCGGTGAACCACCCGACGGGCGTACGCCGTCGCGAGCCGAGAAGTCGAGCGAAGCGTGGAATGTGGAACGGCGTGTACTCGAGCGACTGGCTGCCGGCGATTCGGTAAAGGTATCGACACTGAGGACCTCGACCGGTGCTTCGCTGCAGGCGCTGAATGCGATGCTGCGCAGAAAGTGGATTGCGCGCGAGACTTCTGCAGTGGAACGCGATGCGCGGCGGATGGAGCGTTTTGCGGTGGTGATTCCCGAGGCGAGGCTGCCCTCGCTTACAGAGAAGCAGCAGGCGATTTTGGCGGAGTTGTCCGCTGCGGGCGGCGAGCTTGCGCTGTCTGAGTTGCGCAGGAAGGAGTTGCCGACATCGACGCTGCAGACCCTGGTGCGGCGCGGGCTGGTGCGGATCGAGGAGCGCGCGGCGGCGTTTCGAATGGGCGGCATTGATCCGGGAACGGAGCCCTTGCGGCTGAACGAGTCGCAGACGGAGGCGCTGGCTTCGATTGCGTCCGCATTGGGGGCATTCCACACCTTTTTACTGCATGGCGTGACGGGTTCGGGAAAGACGGCAGTGTACCTGGCGGCGATGCAACGGGCATTGGAGCAGGGAAGGTCGTCGATTTTGCTGGTGCCGGAGATTGGTTTGACCCCGCAGACGGTGGGGTTGCTGGATGCGGCGTTTGGCGCGCAAGTAGCGCTGTTGCACTCGGCGTTGACGCCGGAAGAGCGCAGCGAACAGTGGAGACGGATCTATCGCGGAGAAGCGCAGATTGTGGTGGGAACGCGATCGGCGATTTTTGCGCCGGTGCCCAAGCTGGGACTGATCCTAGTGGATGAAGAGCACGATCAGAGTTACAAGCAGGAAGAGACGCCGCGGTATAACGCGCGGGATGTCGCAGTGATGCGCGGAAAACTGGCGGGCGCGGTGGTGGTGCTGGGATCGGCAACGCCATCGCTGGAGAGCTGGCAGAACACGGTGCAGGGGAAATACAAGCGCGTGGGCATGCAGGACCGCGTGAAGAATCGGCCGCTGCCGGAAGTTGAACTGATCGACATGCGGCGGGAGTTTCAGGAAACGGGGCAGGAACAGCTTTTTTCGCGCGCACTGGTGAAGGAGACCCAGGCGGCACTGGATCGCGGGGAGCAGGCGCTGATTTTGCTGAACCGGCGCGGGTATTCGTTCGCGGTGTTGTGCAGGGCATGCGGCGCGAAGCTGGAGTGCGAGAACTGCGCGATCGCGTTGACGCATCACAAGCCGACGCTGGATGAATCGGGCCTGGCGCGGGCGGGACAGCGGCTGGAGTGTCACTATTGCGGCTACAAACGGACGGTGCCGTCGAAGTGTCCGAAGTGCGGGAGCGAGCACCTCTACTACCTCGGCGCGGGATCGCAACAAGGCGAGGAGCGGCTGGGCGAGATTTTTCCAACGGCGCGGATCGGGCGCATGGACCGCGACACGGTGCGGGGCAGGCACGATCTGGAGCGACTGCTGGCGCGTCTGCACTCGGGAGAGATCAACCTGCTGGTGGGCACGCAGATGATCGCGAAAGGACACGATATTCACGGGGTGACGCTGGTGGGGGTGGTGGGGTGCGATCATGCGTTGGCGATGCCGGATTTTCGAGCAGCAGAGCGGGTCTTCCAGTTAATGACACAGGTGAGCGGGCGGGCGGGGCGCGGAGAATTGCCCGGCCGTGTTGTGGTGCAGACCTACTATCCCGATCACTACGCGATTGTGGCAGCGAGCACGCACGACTACGCGAGTTTTGTGGAACGCGAGCTGAAATATCGGCGCTGGATGCACTATCCGCCGTTTGGCGCGCTGGCGAACGTGCTGGTGCAGTCGGAAAAACTGGAGGATGCGGCGCGGTGGTCGGCGGAACTCGCGAAGTTTTTCGAAAAGACGCCCAGTCCGAATCTGCGCGTGCTGGGGCCATGCACGGCTCCGATTGCGAGGATCAAGGGCGTGTACCGCTTTCACCTTGTGCTCAAGGCGAGTTCGCGCAAGACGCTCAACGAAGCACTGCGCTGGGCGCTGGCGTATGCGGATACTGCAGGTGTGCCGCGGCGGAATCTTGTGGTGGATGTGGATGCGCAGCGGCTGATGTAGAAGCAAGGAACAGGGAGGCCGCGATGAGCGCGGCCTGCGGTTGTTCCACAGGGCAGGGATCTACCAGGCACGTTGCAAAGCGGCGCGTGCGAGTTAGAAGTTATTCGTCCGAAGAGTCGCTGTCTTCTTTGGGCGCTGTGCCGTTGGTGGCCAGCGTGTGGAGCTCTTTGCCTGGCTTGAAGCGCACGGCTTTGCCCGGGGTGATGCTGACCTCGGTGCCGGTGCGGGGATTGCGGCCGATGCCGGTTTTGCGGGCGCGGACGCTGAAAACGCCAAACCCGCGCAGTTCGATACGCTCACCGGCAGCCAAGGCCTCTTTGAGGCCTTCGAAGACCGTATCCACCGCAGCCTCAGCCTTGGTGCGGGGCAGCCCTGTGCGCTCGATCACGTGATGCACAATGTCCTGCTTAATCAAAGCGGATACCTCGCTGGCGCAACTCGAAATCGAATGTACCACGACCTGCGCGTTCGATGGTACAGATTTTACTCGGTTTGTGGAACATTGGCTTCTTTTCCGTACGGCTATTGGATGTCGAAAAGGGCCGAGTGGCTGCATGGGGCGGGACGGGGAGGAGTTTCGCCCCAGCTTTCCACCGCTGTCGATTGTTTTTGGGGGGTATGTTTCGTAAGATGAAGCCGTTCCAGCGGCCCTGAGGCACTGGAAAATTGCCGGAACCGGGGTGCGGGTCCGGAACAGGAGAGGCATGCCGATTCAGAGTGACCGTTGGATCAGGGAACAGGCGATCAAGCACAAAATGATCGAACCCTTCAGCGAGAAGCAGGTGCGCGAAGGTGTGATTTCGTACGGATTGTCTTCCTACGGTTACGACTTGAGGGTCTCGGACGAGTTCAAGATTTTTACCAATGTGAACAGCGCGGTGATTGATCCCAAGGCGTTCGACGAGCGGTCGTTTGTGTCGGTGCAGGCGAATTCAGTGATTGTGCCGCCGAATTCCTTTGCCCTGGCGAAGTCAGTTGAGTACTTTCGAATCCCGCGGGACATCCTAACTATTTGTGTAGGCAAGTCAACCTACGCGCGATGTGGAATCATCGTAAATGTAACGCCGTTTGAGCCGGAATGGGAAGGGTTCGTCACGCTGGAGATCTCCAACACGACGCCCCTGCCGGCCAAAGTTTACGCAAATGAAGGGCTATGCCAGATTCTGTTCTTCCACGGGAACGAACCGTGTGAGGTCAGTTATGCTGACCGCAAGGGGAAGTATCAGAAGCAGCAGGGAATTGTTCTGCCCAAGTTATAGGGGTCCGTTCGCAATATTGGGGTGAAGCCGCGGAGTGCGGGTATTTGCACTGATGCGCGTGCTTTAAAAACTGCACGACCACGCACTGACAGCCATACGGGGAAACGACTGGAGAATTGAGATGTCGTTGTTAATGCAGACGAACCCGATCCAGGTGGGTGTATTGGCGGGGGAACCGATCCGCCTGGAAGGTCTGGCGACTGTCTTCGAGCGCAAGCCGGAGTTTGGGCAGTCGGACCTGTCTCCGATCGTGGGGACCATCGAAGAACTGCTGGGGAACAAGGCACTCGATTACATGGTCATCGACCTGAATGCGTCGAGCGGCGGTATGAAGATGCTGAAGGAGATTCGGCGCCAGCGTCCAGCGTTGCGGCTGATTGTGATTGGGCCTGCGAATAACGACGAACTGGTGATGGAGTCGATCATTGGCGGAGCGCGCGCTTATCTGGATGTGACGGCGGGTCCGCGCGTGGTGCGGGAAGCGATCGAGGTGGTGGTATCGGGATCGATCTGGGCGCAGCGGCGCTTGCTGTCGAAGCTGATCGACCGGCTGCTGAACTCTCCGGAAGGCGGTTTGAACAGCTCCGCTCCGCGCATGACCGCGCGCGAACGGCAGGTGCTCGACCTGATTTTGCAGGCACGCTCAAACCGCGAGATCGCGACGGAACTGGGGATTGAAGAGCGGACGGTAAAGGCTCATGTGGGCCGGCTGATGCGCAAAACCGGGGCGGAAAACCGCATCGACCTTTCGATGCGGGCGCTGAACGGGGCTCTGGGCCCGAAAGCAGCGCGGCGCGGGGCAAAACCGCCGCGGACAGCCGGTACCTTTGAGACCGTCGACTAGGTTACTAATAACCCCATAACCTTCGTACTCTTGTACCCATCCGGTAACTTGTCGCACACTCACAATCAAGAAACAACGCAGATCTGGGGAAAGGAGTTCCCAGGCGCCATGTTTCGCATGAAGCCTGGGAACTCCTCTTTTTTGTTGCGTGTAGGCGAACACGAGCCCGATTTGCATCCTTTCTGCCCAACCCCTCCTTTCATTTCCGCATCTCACTGATAGAAGAATATTTAACTGTGTGCGTTTGTCCTTTCGCTCCGCGCGCTCATTGCGGAGCCTAGCCGGCTTGCTTACACTGCGGACAGGACTCCGGGCTGACACAGTCACTTCTATGGCTCATTTTTGGAAGATTTCTGGTACGTGGGAAGAGTTCTCGCGTCACAGACATGGAACAAACAACAGCGCCACGATGAGCGCGAAACCTGAAAGGATATATCCCCTATGAAAAAGACAATTGCATCGGTCTGCATGAGTTTCCTGCTTTGCGCTTCAGCATTTGCCGCCAGCACAAAGGAAGATTTGAACGGGCGGCTCGACTCCGCCAAGACGGTGATGGACCAGATTATGGCGGCCCAGGATAACAGCATCCCGATGAACATTCTGCAGCAGGCAACCTGCGTGGCGGTGGTTCCCGGCATGCTGAAGGGGGCTTTCGTGTTTGGCGGCCAGTACGGGCAAGGCGTGGTGACATGCCGCACGGGACATGGCTGGAGCGCTCCGGTATTCATTCGCATGGCGGGCGGTTCGTTCGGTTTCCAGATCGGAGGCCAGTCGACTGATCTGATTCTGGTGGCGGTGAATGACAAGGGGCTTCAGGATTTGCTGAAGAACAAGTTCAAGATTGGCGCGGACGCTTCAGCGGCAGCAGGCCCGGTGGGCCGCGCCGGCCAGGCCTCCACTGACTGGAAGATGAACGCGGAACTGTTGAGCTATTCGCGGAACAAAGGATTGTTTGCGGGCATCGATCTGGATGGCACGAGCGTGAGCCAGAACAAAGAAGACACCGAGCTCTACTATGGCGCGCCCGAGGATTTTCAAACCGTGCTGCGCGGCGACGTACCGGTGCCGGATGGCGCTGTTGCATTTGTGAGAACGGTTGCGCAGTATTTTGTGCAGTCAAAAAATAACAAGTAAGAATCGATTCCTTCAGTAAGAAAAGAGGCGGCCCTGCAACGGGCCGCTTTTTTGCGCCTGCGAGGCCATGTGGCGAGATAGCGAACCGGAAGGGTGTGTGCCGATGATTCTGGAAGTGGCGATCTTGAATGTTCGGCCTCGAAAGGAAGCGGCGTTTGAGGCCGCCTGGACCGAGGCGTTGCCCTTGATTGAAGCGACAGAAGGCTTTTGCGGAATCGAGTTGCGGCGGTGCCTGGAAGTGAAGAATCGTTACCTGCTACAGGTGAAGTGGCGCAAGCTGGAGGATCACACGGAGGGCTTTCGGAGATCGGACCGCTATGCGCGCTGGCGGGAATTGCTTCATCATTTCTACGAGCCGTTCCCGGTGGTCGAGCATTACGGGGAGCCTGTGCTTCCTGGCCGATCCGAAGAGCGCAGGAGTGCGGAGCGCTGAACCGTACGGGGGCGACTACACTGATGTTTGTCTATCCGCATGCAGGAGCTTATTGAATATTGGCTGCTGGTCGCCGTGGCCCGTGCCCTGGGGTGGATGCCGCGCGGAGTGGCGCGTCTCCTGGCCGGAGGGTTGGCGTGGCTGGTCTATACGCTGATGGGCCGATTGCGCCGGGTTGGACTGCGAAACCTGGAACTTGCCTTGCCGGAAGTGAAATCCGCGGAAGAGAGAGCGGAGATTCTTCGCGGTGTATATCGTCACCTGGGTTGGCAACTGGTGGAGTTTTGCCGCATGCCGAGCTACACGGAAGAGAACACCAAGGGGTGGATACGGACCGAGGGGTTGGAGAACTATTTTGCTGCGCGCGACCGGGGCAAAGGGGTGCTGGTGCTGACAGGGCACCTGGGCGCGTGGGAGTTATCGAGCTTTTATCACTCGCTGATGGGTTATCCCATGGGCATGGTGATTCGGCGGCTCGATAACCGGCGGCTGGATGAGTTTGTGAACGGGATCCGCTGCATGCATGGCAACCGCGTGCTGCATAAAGATGATTTTGCGCGTGGACTGCTGACAGCGATGCGCGCAGGCGATACCGTCGGGATCTTGATGGACACCAACATGACCCCGCCACAGGGCGTGTTTGTGAAGTTTTTTGGACTCATGGCGTGCACGGCGTCGGGCCTGGCACGGGTGGCGTTGAAGACAGGTGCGGCGGTGCTGCCGGGATTTCTGTTGTGGGAGCCCAAGGAGCAACAATATGTGCTGCATTTTGGCGAGGCGCTGGAGTTTTCGCGAAGTGGCGATGCCGAAGCGGATGTGCTGGCAGCGACGCAGCAGTGCAATGATGTTCTGGAAGCCTGGATTCGCCGTTATCCGGATCAGTGGTTGTGGATTCACCGACGCTGGAAGACGCGGCCGCAAGGCGAGGCCGGGATTTACTGAGTGGAGAAAACTGGATGACGCTCGCTGAATTGATCGAACACCTGGGCGGCACACTTGTATCCGGCGATCCGGAGTGGGCAGTGGACGGCGTGAATGCCTGCGAGCATGCGGGACCGTTTGAGCTGGTCTTTGCCGAGACTGCGGGCGCGGCGGATGAGGCGATGCACAGCAGCGCGGGCGTGGTGGTGACGCCGCCTGGTCTGGCAATCGCGAATCCACATGGCAAGTGCGTAGTGACGGCCGATGAACCGAGGTTGTGGTTTTCGCGTGCGGCCAAGCTGCTGAGACCGGCGACGCTGGTGATCGGTGTTCATCCAAAGGCGGTTGCGGCCACAGATGCAGTGCTGGGGCTGGGAACGGTGGTAGGGGCGGGAGCGGTGATCGACCTTGGCGCGCATGTGGGACAGGGGACACGCGTTGAGGCGGGAGCGGTGATTGGGAAAGGCGTGCAGATCGGCGAGGAGTGCCACATTCACGCACGGGCTGTGCTGTATCCCGGGACGACGCTGGGGAATCGCGTGGTGGTGCATGCCGGAGCAGTGCTGGGCGCGGACGGATTTGGGTATGTGCGGGATAACGCGACAGGCGCGTACACGCAGTTTCCGCAACAAGGCACCCTGGTGATTGAAGACGACGTGGAGATTGGCGCGAATACGACGATTGACCGGGGAGCGCTGGAAGAGACGCGGATTCGCCGGGGAACGAAGATCGACAACCTGGTGCATATTGGGCACAACTGCGATATCGGCGAAGACGTGATCCTGGTAGCGCTGACGGGAATTTCGGGATCGTGCACGGTAGGGAACGGGGCGGTGATTGCGGGGCAGGTCGGCCTTGGCGACCATGCGCACGTGGGGCCGGGCGTGATTCTGGGCGGGCAGGCAGGCGTGTTGAGCGGCAAGACGGTGACGAATGATGGCCTGAAGCCGGGGACGGTTTTGTGGGGCACACCGGCGCGACCACTGATGCAAGTGCTGCGGGAACAGGCGACGCTGGCGCGGCTGACGAAGCTGACGCGCAAGGTGACTTCGAAGCCGGACGACGAAGCGAAATCGTAGTCCGTTGATTCGCCAAAACATCGAAATGGAATCACGCGATGGCGGTACTCGTTGTGGCCGGGAGCGCGAAGGATGTGGGGAAGACTTCGCTGATCTGCGGAATGATTCCGGTGTTGTCGGAGTTTCCCTGGGTGGCAGTGAAAATCACGAGCCACGCGCATGGAAAACCGGAGCCCCTGTGGGAAGAGACGAGATTCGGGCAGGAAACGGACACAGCGCGGTTTCTCGCAGCGGGAGCGCGGCGCGCGTTTCTGGTTTCGGCAGAGCCGGATGAATTGCCGGTGAGGCTGCGGGCGTTGCGGACGATGGTTGAGCCGGATACGCATTGGATCTTCGAGTCGAACCAGTCGCTTTTTCCCTTTGAACCGGACATATGCATCGCGGTCGTGGGTGCGAACGCGGAAGCGAAGGCATCGTTTGAATCAATGCGGGAGCGCGCGGATGCGGTGGTGACGAGCCGCGGCGCGGCAGCGAGTCAGGTGATTCGGAAAGCGGGGCAACGGGTCTTTCGGCTGGCTGCCTTCGATCGCATTCCATCGGAAATGATCGCGTGGATGCGCGAGACGCTTCATGTCGCCGAAGAGCGATGACGTGGCGGGGAATTATTTGGCGGGCGGGAAGGGTTCGGTTTTGAGTGAGCCATCGCGCTGTTTGACGAGCATCTGCACTTTGCCTTCGGCTTCTTCGAGCTCTTTTTTGCAGACAGCCGAGAGGCCGACGCCTTCTTCAAAGAGCTTGATCGAGTCTTCGAGGCTCAGGTCGCCCTTCTCGAGTTTGTCGACAATGGCTTCGAGCTTCTTGAGCGAATCTTCGAATGAGGGCATGGCTTACTCCGTGGGGATGGGCGCCTGGGGCAGGACGCTTGCGATGACTTCAGCGGCGGCGGTGTAACGTCCGAAAGGTGCGCTGACCTGGACACCCTGCACGAGGGGGCGCACAGCTTCGAGCATTTCCTGAGCGATTTTGATGCCTTCGCGGCGGGCAGAATCGGGCGTGTCGGCCTGTGCCATGCGGAGCATGATTCCTTCGGGCATGGAAACGCGCAGGTCGTTCTTCATGAACTCGGCGTTGCGCAGGCTGGTGAGGGGCCAGATGCCGGCAATGACGGGAATGCGGAAGCTGTCAATGCGACGAAGGAATTCTTCGAGCAAACTGAGGTCGAAGACGGGCTGGGTGATGGCGTATTCGCCGCCTGCCTCGACCTTGTAGGCAAAGCGGCGGAGTTCATTTTCGATGTCGGGAACGCCGGGGTTGGCGGCAACGCCGATGGTGAAGTTGGTGGATGCGCCAATGGAGTTGGAGCCGATGTCGAGACCATGGTTGAGACGGCGCACGAGGTTGACGAGGCCGATGGCATCGACATCGAAGACGGCGGTGGCGTCGGGATAGTTGCCCAGCTTGGGCGGATCGCCGGTGAGGCAGAGGATGTTGTGCAGGCCGATGGACGATGCGCCGAGCAGGTCGGACTGGATGCTGAGGATATTGCGATCGCGGCAGGTGTAGTGAAGGATGGTTTCGATGCCGGTCTGTTGCTGAATCTGAATGCAGAGGCTTTGGGCGCTCATGCGAGCCGAGGCCCGAGGCGAATCGGGAACATTGATGGCGTGGACGCCAAGTTGGGCAAGGAGGCGCGCGCCTTCGACCTCTTTGGAGCAGTTGATGCCACGGGGAGGAACAATCTCAACCATCGTGATGAATTCGCCCTGCTCGACGAGGGAGCCGATTTTGGAGCGTTGGCCGAGGGGAGCCGGCGGTGTTTCGCTGGAGAGCTCGACGACGGCTTCGCCTTCGCCCTTGCGGGCTTGCGCGTCAAGAGCACGCATGGCCGAGCGCATGGCTCGAATGTGATTGGGCGTCGTGCCGCAGCAACCACCCACGATTTGCGCACCGGCAGCGACAGCCTTGCGCGCGAAGCTGGCCATGTATTCGGGCGAGCAGAGATAGATGTTGCGGCCTTCGACCGCGCGGGGCATACCGGCATTGGGCATGGCAGCGAGGGGAAGGGTGGTAGCGGCGCGCATGGCCTCGATGGCGGTCAATACAGTGGTGGGTCCCGTGGAGCAATTGACGCCGATGGCATCGGCTCCCCAGGAGGCCAGTTCGGCGGCGGCGAGCGCCGGCGAGGAACCGTCGAGGCAGTTGCTGTCGTCATCGACGGTGACCATGACGAGGACGGGCAGGTCGGGCGCGGTTTCCTTGGCGGCGAGCAGGGCTTCGCGGGCCTCATTGAGAGCGGGCATGGTTTCGATGACGAGCATGTCTACGCCGGCAGCGGCCAGTGCGTGAATTTGCTCGGCGAAGGCAGCGCGGGCCTCGTCGAGGCCGGTTTTGCCGAGCGGTTCGAGGCGGACGCCGAGCGGACCCATGGAGCCCGCGACAAACGCTTCCCCTGCCTGCTTGTCCTTGAGGTGTCGTACAGCCTTACGGGCAAGCTCGACGCCGGCGGAATTGATCTCAGCAACCTTGGCGCTGAGACCATGGCGGGAGAGCCTGAAGCTATTGGCGCCGAAGGTATTGGTCTCGATGATTTCGGCCCCGGCCTGGAGATATTCCTCGTGGATGGAGAGGATCAGGTTGGGATCAGTGAGGTTGAGCTCGTCGTAGCAACGGTTGATGAAGACGCCGCGCGCGTAGAGGACCGTACCCATGGCCCCGTCGGCAAGGACTGGCCTACCGGCAAAGATGTCGGCGATCGTAGACATTCTTTAGCCATGCTAAGGCACGCTGGTGGCAGGCGCCAGCAACGTGGGTTGCTTTGTTATACTTCGGGAGTCAAATGCATTAGATGAACCGCTGCGCGAGCAGGCTGTGGAGGCGGCTGGCGTTGTGGAAAACGCCATCCATTCGTTCAGTTTACGGCTGCGGCACGCTCCGCTTATTCCGTCGAGGTATGGGATTTTGAAGAAGAGAAGTTTTTGGTTGAGCGCCGCAGCGGCACTCCTGATTGCCGCCGCGCTGGCGGGTTGTGGGAAAACAGAGTATTTTGCGGGTCGTGTATTGCCGCCCAGCGGTCTGACCCGGCGCGTGTTGATCGCCATCCAGAATCCGGGAGTCTTTGCCAAGGGGGCTTTGCAGATTGTGGACGCGTTCTACGATACGCGGTACGCGTTCAATAACATCAACAAGACCTTCTCCATTTCCGGGTACTCCGGCGCGCTGCCCGTTTCGATCCAGAATTTGCCGGAGCAGCAGGTGGGCGCCGTGTACGGTTCGGGCGACGCAAGCTACAACCTTGTGAGCTATTCCAAGGAAAACACCACGGGCGCAGTGAGCGGCCTGAACGGCACCTCTTCGAGCATTTTTGTGACGCGCAGCCTTGGTTATGTTTTTGCCGCAAGCCAGCCCTCGCATGTGCTGACGATTGTGAATCGCAACACTGGGGCTTCGATACCGCTGGGTCTGCCGGGGATCTACCGGGTCAGCGTGAATCCAGGGGGCACAGTGGCCCTGGCTTTTGTGCAGAACTCGAACTACATCTACTATCCCAAAGAATTAACGGATGCGCAGACCATCGCTTATTCCGGCGGTTCGAGCACATGGCCCAGAGCGGCAGTGGATTGCGAGCCGCAAAACGCGCCCTTGTGGTGCCTGTTTCAGGTGCAAAGCCCGGATCATGTGGATTCCACCGGCTCGTCTTACGGTGCGCCGCTGGTGTTTGATCGGCCGGTGAAGGCGATCTTTTCTGCCGACGGCGGGACGGCATACGTTCTGAATTGCGGGGCGGAGTGCGGTGGTTCGAATTCTTCGATTTCTCTGCTGCCGGTGGGTCCCATGATCTTCACGACGGGGCAGGCTTCGGGAAATCTGCCGACTTCGGGCGGTATTACGAAGATTTCAGTTCCCGGCGGAGCGAGTAACGCGTTGATTGACTCTTCGACGATGTTTGTCGTGGGGCAACAATTGCAGTCGGACGGGCTTTTCGCAGGAAATTTGACGGTTGTGAATCTGACCAACAACACGGCGGGCAGTGCAACACCGATCAGCGACGGTGAGCCGGGCGCGGTGAGCCGCATGATTCTTGCGGACGACAATACGCTGTGGATTGCCATGACCAAGTGCAACAACGGCGAACGCTTTGCCAAGGGACTGCCTTACGGATGCCTGACGATGTACAACACATCGAGCAATACCGTAACGCTGTTGGAGCCCTACCTGGGGGATGCGACAGGCATTGCCGATGTGGAGGGCCTGCACAAAATCTACGCGGCGCAGGGGGGCCAGGTGTACATCTTCAACACCACGGATGGCTCCTCCATCAACAACCAGTACGTGACGGTGACGGGCACGGCCTGGGACGTTGCGTATATGGATGCGGCTTCTGACGGCAACAATACTGTTTACTGAGCGCAAACCATGACAGGCGCGACTGCGGTGCCCACGGCCGATGTACTGGCTATCGCCGCGCACCGCGACGATGTGGAACAGACGTGCGGCGGGACATTGCTGCGCATGGCTTCGCGCGGGCTGCGCACTGCGATTCTCGACCTGACCCAGGGCGAAGCGGGAACGCGGGGAACCGCGGAAGAGCGCGGACGCGAAGCGGCAACTGCGGCAGAATTGCTGGGCGTGCGTTGGCGCAAGGCGCTGGACATGCCGGACGGCGCAATCGAAAACACGCTGGAGAATCGAATCAAGATTGCGCGCGTGGTTCGCGAGCTGCGGCCGCGTGTTGTCATCCTGCCTTACTGGCAGGCTCGGCATCCCGATCATGCGATTGTTGCATCGCTGGGGTACGAAGCGTGCTTTGTCGCAGGACTGAAAAAGGTGGAAACGGGGGGCGAACCGTTCAGGCCCTTCAAGATTGTCTATGCGAGCCTGTATGCCGATGTGCGGCCCAGTTTCGTGGTGGACATTACGACCTTCATCGAACAAAGGCACGCGGCGCTGATGGCGTACCAATCGCAATATGCCAACCAGGCGGCGGGCGGAGGATTGTTTGTCCCGGAGGAAGAGATCCGGGAGCGGACGTTCGCCGAAGCGCGCCACTACGGGCTGCTCGCCGGTGTGAAATATGGCGAGCCATTTGTACAGAAGGAAGTGGGCCTGGTGGACGATTTGACCCTGGTGCCCGTGCAATCGATCTAAGAGGCCGCCGATCCACCCGGCGCATGCCGCTCGATTTCATCCCCTGTGCCACTTGTGAAACTGTCCCATCTTTCAATCTGCGAAAGGCTCGCGCGCCGCACACTCATGAGTGTTTCGAGGAGAGTGTGCCGTGCAACGTTGGATTTTTCCTGTTGTCGTGCTTTTGCTGGTTTGCAGTGGGGCATTGAACGCACAGAATGAAAGCCAGAGTGCGCTGACTGGCGGCTTTTTTGGCGGCTGGGGAAAAACAGGTTCGAGTGGCGCTTATCTGACGGGCGAAGGAGCAGGGTTCCTACCCCAGTTTGGCACGGGCCTATCGGTTGAACTAGGAGCAATCGGTCCTACGCCGCGTCGGCCATTGGATGGATTGCTTTCGATCAATGCCCAACCCACGTTCTTTGCGACAAAGAGGGGAAACCGCGCGAACCATGGGAAACTGCTTGTCTTCTTGAATGGCGGCTACTCGCGCTTCTTTGCGAACGGGAATGGCTTGGACTATGGAGGCGGACTGATCTGGCGCTATCGCCGCAATGGAGCGGGCTTCTCAGCGATGCGATTCGAATACAGGGAATACTACCTGGGCGGCTGGGGCAGGCAGCCGGAGGTACGCATTTCGTGGGAGCGCGGCGTGTACGACTAATGGCGAAGTCGATGGAAATCCGCAATAACTAAAACTAATCGAAATTCAAAATAGAATCACTTTGCCTTATGGGTGGTCTGCGTCGAGACTGGAGAGGGTGGAGGTCGAGATGACGCAAAACTGGAATCCGCAAGCTTACGCGCAGAACGGCGCCTTTGTTCCGGCGCTGGCCGGCGGGGTGCTGGAGTGGTTGGATGCGAAGGAAGGGGAGCGCATTCTCGACCTGGGATGCGGGGACGGACAGTTGACAGAGAAGCTGGCGGCTGCGGGTGTGCAGGTGCAGGGTGTGGATGCATCGGCGGCCATGGTGAGCGCGGCACGGGCGCGGGGAGTGGCTGCGGACGAAGCGAAGGCAGAGGAACTGCCGTATGAGGACGGAGCTTTCGATGCGGTGTTCTCGAACGCGGTGCTGCACTGGGTGCGCGACCAGGACGCGATGATGAAGGAAGTGTTTCGAGTGTTGCGGCCCGGCGGACGATTTGTGGCGGAGATGGGTGGTCACGGGAACATCGCGGCGATCCAAGTGGCGCTGGTGGCAGCACTGGGCAAACACGGATATGCGCATCTCGAAAACGACGTGAATTATTATCCGACGGCGGAACGGTACAAGGAACGCCTGGAGCAGCATGGTTTTCAAGTTGAGCGGATTGCGCTGATTCCGCGGCCCACGTCGCTGGGAGAAGGCGGGATGACAGCATGGTTTCGGACATTTCGAAACGGCGTGATCGAACAATTGCCGCAAGCGTTGCAGGAGGCCGTGGTGCACGAGGCGGTTGAGCTGCTGGGCCGCGCGTTGAAGGACGAGGAAGGGCACTGGGTTGCGGATTATGTGAGGTTACGTTTTGTGGCGCGGAAGGTTGCGTAAAGTAAGTCGCGGTGTAAGTGGTTCATAAGTTGCAAAACAAGTATTGCCGAAAATATCTAAGGAAGGTCTTGCTTTTTTGGCTCGACCTATGGCAGAGTAGACACTGCGTAGGAGAACGCCCGATGAATCACAGAACGCAAATCTCGATGCGTAGATCAGGATGGCTCGATAAGAGCCTGACCGGTCGCCGGGCGTATTTCGTCACATTCCAATAACGCCTTTGGCGTCCTGATCCTGCGCGCTCAACAATCAAAAGGCAATGAATGCAAGGCAGGCTGCGATTGCAGCATGCGAACTGAACTGCATTTGCGGCGAACTGACTTTGTCCCGGGTGGCGAAGAAGCCAGGTACTTCGATTGACACGCGAAACACGCCTGTCTTCGTGTATTCCCTCGGGTTGATTCAGGTCTTTGGATGGAATTGGTCGCTGCGAGAAGTAAGTCGCAGCGGACAGGGTAAGTGTGTCTCTAAGTGAAGAGACATGAGTTAGTGACGCCGGTGGTGAAAGAAGAGAGTTACTTCTTCTGCCAAGAAGGGCGTGCAGGGTCAGCAGGCCCTGCCGGTTGTGCTCACTTTGCGGGGCGGGGGCGTAGTCCCGATGTGCAAGGTTCCGTAAGGCAGAGGCGCCGAGTCCATCTCTTTTCGATGGTTCCCCGGCTGCAATTCTGCGGTGTGCCGAAGTTGGTGCGCTGCGCGACGACAAATTTGACCGGTGGTGTAGGCAACGGGTACTTCGCCTTAGGAGCCGGGGACACGGGTTCGACTCCCGTCCGGAAAGAGATTTCCGGTAGCTCAAGGGAAGAGCACCGAAAAAGTCCGTAGCCGATTGTTCCCCGGTTAAGGAATTCACGACGTGTTCGTAGAGGACGCGTTCATCGCTTCCACCTTGGCCGGTGGCGTTGGCAACGGATCCATCGAAGGGCTGCAGGTTCGAGTCCTGTCGTGTGTGGCGACATGCACGTAGCTCAACGGCAGAGCAATTCCGTAGCTGTTTGTTCCCCGGCCATTCACTTCCGGCGCAGCCGGATTAGAAGGCACTGTTATGGGCAAGCTGAATATCAAGAACGGAACGCCGGTGGGCAGCGCGCACCTGTGCAAGAGCTGCACCTGGGGCCAGTTCATCACGGGATACCGCGAGTCGGACCTGCTGGTGATTTGCATGCGTAACGATCCGAGTATTCCGGTTCCATTTGTGGTCTTTGAGTGCACGGAGTTCAATGACAAACACAAGCCGACGTTTGCACAGATGACGAAGCTCGCGATTCATCTGAAGCCAGTTCGCATTTCGGCAAAAACAGCGGGCTTTGGAACGCCGGGTGAAGTTGTACCGATCGCGGCTCCGGCGTCTGAAGACGAAGGTGAAGAGGACGGCGGAGGGGAAGCGGCGGAGTCGTAGAGTCCCATAAAAAGTGCCTGCCGGTGGCGCAGGGTACGGATACTTCAATGGTAGAGCGCCGCGAGAGCGGAGGTGCAGGTTCGATTCCTGTCGCCGGGTTTCGGCTCGGCGTAGCTCCATACGTGCCGCCCCGATTTTTCCCCGGCAGAGTATTCTTTTGTCGCACGAAAGGAGGCGCCGCAATGCGCCTGAATATTTTGAAGTTGAACGATGCCGCACGTCCCCGTGCGCACGAGGGAGCGCCGGCTGCACGCATCAAACCGGAGCAGGCGCTGCGCCGCTCTGTCCTCTCCTGCATGTTGTGGGAGGGAGAGTTCTATGAGGACGGCGTGCAGATTGCCGGCCGCATGCAGGAACTGGTGCCGCAGGTTGCGGCCGAGAAGGTTGCTGCACTGGCAATCGAGGCCCGCGAGCGGATGAAGCTGCGCCATGCGCCGCTATTGCTGGTGCGCGAAATGGCGCGTCATGCGACGCATCGCGGCCTGGTGGCGGAGACGTTGGCGCGGGTGATTCAGCGTGCCGATGAGCTGTCGGAGTTCGTTGCTATTTACTGGGCAAGCGGACGCCAGCCCTTGTCGGCGCAGGTGAAGAAGGGCCTAGCCACGGCATTCTGCAAGTTCGATGAGTATGCACTAGCCAAGTACGACCGTGCCGGGGTGGTGCGGTTGCGCGACGTTTTGTTCTTGTCGCATGCCAGGCCGAACGACGAAACGCAGGCTGCGCTGTGGAAGCGGCTGGCAGAAAACGAACTGGTCACGCCCGACACGTGGGAGGTGGCTCTGTCGGCAGTGGGACGCGGCGGGGATGCCGAAGCGCATGTTATGAACAAGCGCCAGGCATGGGAGCGTCTGCTGGCCGAGCGCAAGCTGGGCGCGCTGGCACTGTTGCGAAATTTGCGCAACATGCTGCACGCAGGCGTCGACGAGAACATGATCCGCGCGGCTCTTGGTTCGATGAAGACCGAGCGGGTGCTGCCGTTCCGTTTTCTTTCGGCGGCAAAGCATGCGCCGGCGTTGGAACAGGAGCTGGAGCAGGCGATGTTTCGTTCGTTGGAGGGGCGTTCGGCGCGGCTGCCGGGGCACACGGTGTTCCTGGTGGACGTATCCGGATCGATGGACGTGGCGTTGTCGCATCGTTCGGAGTTGCGCCGTACGGATGCGGCGTTTGGACTCGCCATTCTTCTGCGGGAGATTGCAGAGAAGGTGACGTTCTACTCGTTCTCGAGCGAAGTGAAGCTGGTTCCGTCGCGCCGCGGAATGGCGCTGCGCGATGCGCTGGACCAGAGCCAGCCGCATGGGGCAACTTATCTGGGCGCTGCGCTGGAAAAGGTGGAGCAAGCCGGCCGGTACGATCGTCTGGTGGTGATCACCGACGAGCAGTCGCATGACCGGGTGCCGAACCCGCGAGGGAAGGGCTACATGATCAACGTGGCATCGAACCGCAATGGCGTAGGGTACGGGGCCTGGACGCACGTCGACGGATGGAGCGAGGCGGTGGTCGAGTACATTACAGAACTCGAGACGGCTGAGGGCAAGTCTGGAAGGTGAAGGTGCGAACCGAGAGCAACGAGGGGGAGTTGCGTGCAGCTTGCGCAGCTCCCCCATTTTTCATCCAAATCTGCCGCAGTCACTCTGCTTCAAGCAGCCCAGTGCGGAAGAGGATGCCGGCGAGGAGGCCGGCGATGCTGGGAAAAACAAGGAAGAGCCAGACCTGATGGAGGGCCTGACCGCCGACGAGGAGCGCTGGCCCGAAGCTGCGCGCGGGGTTGACGCTGGTACCAGTAATGCTGATGCCGAAGAGGTGAATGGCGACGAGGGTAATACCGATGACGAGTCCTCCGAATCCGGGAGCGGCCGCCTTTTGCGTTGCGCCGAGAATGACGATGACGAAGATGAGGGTTGCCACGAATTCAAAGGTAATGGCGGCTTCAAGGTTGTATCCGCCCTGGTAGCCGGGGCCCCAGCCGTTTTGTCCGAGGCCGCTGGAGGCAACGCTGTAGCCGCCCTGCACCCCGCCAACGATGTAGAACGAGAGCGCCCAGGCGGCAAGGATTGCGCCGAGGAACTGGCCGATCCAGTAGCCGATGAGGTCCTTGACTGACAAGCGGCCGGCAGCCCAGAAGCCGAGGCTGACGGCGGGATTGATGTGACAGCCCGAGATGGCGCCGATGCCGTAAGCGGCGGCAATCAGAGCGAAGCCAAATGCGAAGGCAATGCCGACGATGCCCACTTTATCGCCTGCAACGACGGCTGTTCCGCAGCCGAACAGCACCAGAATGAAGGTGCCCACAAGTTCTGCAAGGTATTTCTTCATAAATCCTCCCAGGGTTATGCGGGCCGGCCGGAATGCTGTCGGCCCGGTATGCGATCGTCGTGCCGTGGGGGAACTGACTTCCGGATCACGAAGGTGTTCGAGGCGCGAAGCGTTGCCGGATGCAATGAGGAGACTTCGCTCTTTGTGCTGAATGTGCGGAGGGAGTGTTGCAGAGGGCGGAGCAAAAGTCAAGAGGATCCATTGGCTGGGTGGGGGATGTAACCACAAGATTCCCTTGAAAAGACGACGGCGCGGCGGACCCAGAATGCGTCTAACGTTGCAAGACCTCGCAGGGCGACTGCCTGGGCGGACGCCACGGAAAAGAAGAATGCTTCCCAAGCTCGAACGCCGACCTGAACTCGATGCGTTGCGCGGATTGTTTCTGGTGTGGATGACGCTGACTCATCTGCCCACGCGGTTCAGCGACTTTGTGAACCAGACGATTGGGTTTGTGTCGTCGGCAGAAGGATTTGTCTTCATTTCGGCATTGCTGGTAGGCCGCCTCTATATTCGCGAATCGGTGCGCGATGCCTCGAGCGTGCGGTCGCGGTTGTGGAAGCGTTCGTTGAAGATCTATGGCTATCACCTGCTGATGTTGACGTTTGCTTTCACGGTGCTGGCGGCATTCGCGGTGCACACGCACAAAGCAGCGCTGATGAACCTGCTGGACTTTTACCTGGCACACCCCTTGACGGCAATTCTCGGGTCGGTGCTGATGCTGTATTGCCCGCCGCTGCTCGATATTTTGCCGATGTATGCGACGTTTTTGTTTCTGACGCCATTGCTGCTTTCGGCAGCTCTCAAATTCGGTTGGAGAAATGTCCTGGGCTTGAGCGGGCTGATCTGGCTGCTGGCGCAATTCGGGCTGCGCGATGTGGTGCACGGATGGATTGTGCATGTGACGCACCTGCACATTCCGCTGCAGGAGTCGGGAGCCTTCAATTTGTTTGCGTGGCAGGCGGTGTGGGCGGTGGGCGTGTGGATCGGCGCAAAGACGGCGACGGAGGCTGAGGCGTTTAAAGAAGTGCCGGGATGGCTGGCAGCGGTTTCTGCAGCGGTGTGCATCGCCTTCATCGGAATCCGCTATGGGTGGTTGGGGCCGCATTTGACGACACAGGCTCTGGGATTGCAACTGGACAAGTGGCAGATTGGACCACTGCGCGTGCTGAACCTGATTGCATTCACGGTCGTTTTCTACTGGATGCGCAAGTACATTTTGAAGATTGTGGCGATCGAGCCATTTCTTACGCTGGGCAAGGCGTCGTTACGGGTGTTCTGCGCACATATCTTTTTCGTCTTTGTTGGTTTGGCGTTGCTTTACGGCGATTTCAACGCAGAAGGGCTGGACCAGCTGCACGGGATGCCTGCGATCCTGCTGATTGCCGTGACGCTCGTCGCATTGATTCTGATGGCCGCAGATGAAGTTCGAAAGAAGCGTCAAAAGCGCGCGGAAAAGGCAGAAGCGGCGGCAACGATCGAGACTCGGTCTCCGGAGGTCCAGGGCCAGGAGAGTTTCAGGTTTGAAGTGGCGCAGGAAGTGGACAGTTCGACGGAATGCCCGTCGGAACTCGATGGAGCAGCGTGACTTGCCTTGCACCTTGGGCAGTGTGATTGAGATGCTGCCGGCAGGGACGGGGCTGGGCCAAATTCACACAACGTTTGCAATTTGTTTGCCTGATTGCAGTAGTCTGTTAACGGTTTCGTGCGGCCCAAGGTTTTTGGAGTTCAAACGGCTGCCGAACGAGGGACAGACCGGTTGAGCCAAACCGTATTCGTACTGGAAGACGACACCGATATTTCGCGGCTCGTGCAACATCATCTGGAAGCAGCGGGCTTTGCGACCCGGCTTTTCCATAATCCAACCAACTTGATTCCGGATGCAGAGCGGCAGCCGCCCGCACTTTTTCTGCTGGACATCATGGTGCCCGGCGGGGATGGGCTGGATGTATGCCGGCGGCTTCGCAACCACAATGGGCTGTCGACAATTCCCATCATTTTTCTGACCGCGCGCGCTGGGGAAAATGACCGCGTGCTCGGACTGGAGCTGGGCGCGGACGACTACATTACGAAGCCGTTTGCGACGCGCGAACTGGTGGCGCGCGTGAAAGCCGTGTTGCGGCGATTCGAGCGACCGACGACGCCTTCGGTGATCAGCTTTGAAGAAGTGATCATTGATGCGAATGCGATGCAGTTGAAGGTACGCGGCGAACTGACGACGACGACGGCGACGGAGTTCCGGCTGCTGGACTATCTGGCCCGGCATCCGGGACGGGTGTTCAGCCGCGATCATCTTTTGGACGCGGTGTGGGGCGATGCGCGTTTTGTGACGCCGCGGTCCGTGGACGTTTATGTAAGGCGCATCCGTGAGAAAATCGAAGTTGACCCGGAGAATCCGCGCTATTTGAAGACAGTGCGTGGCGCGGGCTACCGCTTCGAAATTCCCAAGGCCGACTAAGGCCGCAACCGGACAAGACAACCACCAGGCCGCGCAATGACCCGCAAAGTCTTTACAAAATTGCTGGGACTCTTTGTCCTTCTGCTTGTGTTTCAAGCGGCGGTGATGGAGATTATCCTGCGCCGCTTTGTGGAGCACACGGCAGGAGAGACGCTGCCTGTCCTGGTGAGGGAAGCGCTGTGGTCGGGAGCGATCGCTCTGGCGATTGCGCTGCTCCTGGCTGCCTGGGCTGCGAGCGGAGTAACGGCGCGATTGCAGCGGGTGGTGGCATTTGCGCGGCGCATCGCGCAGGGTGACATGGCGGCTCGGCTGGAGTTATCGGGCGGCGACGAACTCTCGGCCATGGAAGCGGCGCTGAACCAGACAGCGGAACGGCTGGACCAGAGCTTTGCCGAGATCGAGAGCCGGCGGCACGAATTGGCGACGATGCTCGACTCGATGCAGGAGGCGGTGGTGGCCGTGACCGCTGAGGGCACGGTGCGCTGGTCGAATGCGGTGATGCAGCAGATTGCCGGGACGCAAATTCATCCAGGGCGGCCGCTTGTGCACTCGGTGCGCGACCCGGATTTGCTGGCTTGTGTGCGCTGCGCATTAGAAAAGGGCGAAGTGCGATCGGGCCGCGCGAATTCACTGGCGCCCGGGCGCGTATTCGAGATCAACGCAGCGCCGCTGCCGAGCGGAGGCGCGCTGGCCGTGTTGCACGACGTAACGCGGATCGAAGCGGCAGAAAAATCGCGTCGCGATTTTATCGCCAACGTAAGCCACGAACTGCGCACGCCGTTGACTTCCATTCAGGGATACGTGGAAACGCTGGTAGAGGAGTCGAAGCCAAATCCGGAGACGACGCGCGAGTTTCTGGGGATCATCCAGAAAAATGCGAGCCGCATGAATCGACTGACTGAAGATCTATTGGCGTTGGCCAGCGTGGAAAGCCCGGACTACAAGCTGGCGAAGCAGTTGATCCGAGCGAATGCGCTTGTGCAGGATGCAATTGAATCCCTTGGCGGCATCGTGGTGGACTCGGCGGTCGAGCTCGAGTCGGCCGGGGCGCCGGACGTGCCGGTGATGGCGGATCCCGATGCCATGAACCAGGTGTTCGGCAACCTGATTGAGAATGCGTTGAAATACGGCAAAGCGGGGAAGCGGATTCTGGTGGGCGCTCGACCGGTCGAAAACGAAGTTGAGTTTTTTGTGCGGGACTTTGGACCGGGCATTGCTTCAGAGCATCTGGATCGGATCTTCGAGCGCTTTTATCGCGTGGACAAGGCGCGTTCAAGAGAGTCTGGCGGGACGGGGCTCGGCCTGGCGATTGTGAAGCACATTGTGCAGGCTCACGGAGGCCGGATCCGGGCGGAGAGCGAACTGGGTTCGGGAGTGACGTTCTTCTTCACGTTGCCGGCGACGACCCAGCCGCAACGCGCTGAAGAGCCGAAGGTTACGACCGCGGATGCGCAGAGTGCGGCAAATGCGGTCTGAAATCCACCCCGGATTCAAATGCCCGTAACATTGGCCGTAGAGAATCGGATGCGGCACTAATTCTGCAAGGGAGAATTCCGTGAAGAGGAATCTGATTGTCTTTGGGTTGATTGCAACAGCTATGGGCGTGGCACAGGCGCAGCATCTGACCGGCGCCGGCGCGACCTTTCCTTACCCCATGTATTCGAAGTGGTTCGCAGAGTACAGCTCTGCGCACCCTGGCGTTGAAGTGAATTACCAGGCAATTGGATCGGGCGGCGGAATCAAACAGGTGACGTCGGGCCTGGTGGATTTTGGCGCATCGGATATGCCGATGACCGACGACATGCTGGCTACGTCGAAGGTGAAGCTTCTGCACATTCCGACAGTGATGGGCGCAGTGGTTCCCGTGTTCAACGTGCCTGGCGTGCAGGATCTTCGGTTCAGCGGGCAGGTGCTGGCCGATATCTATCTTGGCAAAGTGAGCAACTGGAATGATGCTGCGATCGCCAAGGACAATCCGGGAGCGAAGTTGCCGGATCAGAAGATCATTGTGGTTCATCGGTCGGATGGCTCAGGTACGAGCTTCATCTTTACCGATTTTCTGAGCAAGGTGAGCAAGGAGTGGGCGGATGGCCCGGGCAAGGGCACTTCTCCCAGTTGGCCGGTGGGCGTGGGCGGCAAGGGGAATCCTGGTGTCGCCGGTTTGGTTCGCCAGCTACCGGGCGCGATTGGCTATGTGGATCTGATCGATGCGTTGAAGAACAACATCACTTTTGGCGAAGTAAAGAATGCGGCAGGCAACTGGGTGAAGGCATCCATTCCGGGTGTGACAGAAGCGGCTGCGGGATTGAAGTTCAAGACGAACGACTTCCGTGTGTCGATTACGAACGCGCCGGGTGCGAGTGCTTATCCGATCTCGAGCTTTACGTATTTGCTGGTTCCCGCCGAGGGCAGCAATGCAGAGAATCGCAAAGTGCTGAAGGACATGCTGAGCTGGATTGTGAAGTCGGGTGAAGGCGAAGCGCAGGGCCTCTCGTATGCTCCGCTACCGGCGGAGCTGGCGGAAAAGGAATTGACCGTGGTGTACGGGCTCAAGTAGGGTTCGAGCACAAACAAGGCGGGTCCGGCGCGATGCCGGGTCCGCCTTTTTCATTGTTTGAAAATGAGGCGCGTCGCGCGGGGCGGCTTAGTTCAGGCGATTTTCGTCGATGAGTCGATCAACGAGGGGCGTGAGTTGTTCATTGGTTTTGGGCAAGACGAAGGTAGAAGCTTTTGCGTCCCAGTCGAGCTTGAAGCTGGTGGAAAGGGCGGAGATCCAAATCTGCCGGACCGGCGTGTTGGGGGTGATGACGAACTTGCCCGGAGGCTGTTCGAAGAGCACATTCAGAACGCCGTTCTGTTCCTCGACTTCAAAGCCGGCCTCGTCGTCTTCTTCGCGGGCGATCAGGTGCTTTTTCAGCGCATCCAAGGCGCTCTCACACACCCTGCGGAACTCCAATTCATCCTGCATGGCCCCAGTGTAGCAAGCGGGTGCTGTTGCGCCCTGTTGCAGATTATGGTTCGAGTTTTATGGGGAAGATTTCGGGAGTTATGGCGGTTTTCTTCGCAAATTCATCGACGGGTCGCAACTTCTTCATAGGTAGGCGGCCATACTGCCCGCAGGCTGTCTCAGTCGAAAAAGGGAGGAACAACGGCATGCGTGTGGGTTGGGTGATGCCTGGGCTTCTCATCTGTGCGCTTGCGCAGGGATTCTCTATGGCCGAACCGACGGAGCCGGCCGGTACGCTGGTGCGGGAGGTCGTTTACAACGAACTTCACGACCATCAGAAACACGGCTACTGGCGCTATTGGATTGCACAGCATGTTCAGCAACAGGCGCGGCTGGAAGAACAAGTGGAAACGGCCGATGGACCGTTGACGCGATTGGTGGAGACTGGAGGACGTCCGCTGGACGCGGCAGCGGAGCAGCAAGAAGAGAACCGGCTACAGAAACTGCTGACCTCTCCGCAAGAACAGGCGCGGCTAAGGCAGGCTTATGCCGACGACGAAAAGCGCATTGGACGGATTGTGACGCTGCTGCCGGATGCGTTTCTTTATGACTACGACGGTGAAGAGAACGGCTGCTACAAGCTGCGGTTTCGGCCGAACCCGGCGTATCCGCCGCATTCAGTGGAGGCACGGATCTTTCATGCGATGACAGGCGAGTTGTGGATTGACATGCGATGGAAGCGCATGGCGCGGCTGGAGGGGACGCTCCAGGAGAATGTCGATTTTGGATTCGGCATTCTGGGGCGACTCTATAAAGGCGGGTGGTTTCGATTGGAGCGCACACAGGTGAGCGCGACCGACTGGAAGACGGAGCGCTTGGAGATGCACATGAGCGGCCGCGCGCTTTTGTTCAAGACCATTGCGCGGGAAACGAGCCAGGTGCGCGGCGGATTTGCCGCAGTCACTCCGGGCATGAGCCTGGCGCAGGGGATAGGCCTGCTGGAGCCGCATGCAGCGGCCACGGCGGCTTTAGTGCCGGCGAAGTTTCCACCGGCACGCTGAGCCGATTTCATGCCGCGGGTTCGTAAGGCTCAGCCATGCGCGCGGTGCGGAGGGCGATGGACCACCAGCGCAGATGACGCAGCATGGTTGCCATGGTGCGCTCGGCGCGCTGCGGCTGAAGAAGATTGCCACCCTCATCGAATTGTTCCCAGGCCGCGGCGAAGCTGACACTGTCGCGCATGGTGACGGCATGCAACTCTGCAAAGACCTGGCGGAGTTGTTCGACCGCGCGAATGCCCCCGGAAATGCCGCCATAAGAAACAAAGCCGACAGGCTTGGCCTGCCACTCAGGGCCGATGGAATCGATGAGGGACTTGAGTGGCGCCGGATAGCCGTGGTTGTACTCGGGCGTGACGATGATGAAGGCATCGCAGGCGCCAATGCGGGTGCGCAGATCGGACAAGTCGGCGTTAGTAGCGGGGTCGACGAGCTCGACGATGAAGTCGCCGGTGCCGGCGAGCTGGAAGGCGGTCCAGCGGGCAACTTTGTCGCAAAAGCGGCCTGGCCTCGTGGAACCGTAGATCAAGCCAACCCGAATATGTTCAGCCATTCTTGATGCTCCTTTTCTCAACCTCTCTGTGATAAGGTTAAAACCTCAAGTAAACTTGAGGTCAAGGCGCAACATGCAACGAATCCCTAAACAGCCTGGATTGAAGGCAATGACGGTGGGCGAAGTGGCGACGCGGAGCGGGGTAGCGGTGTCGACTCTGCACTTTTATGAAGCGCAGGGGTTGATCCACAGCGAGAGAAATCGCGGGAACCAGAGGCGTTACGCGCGCGAAGTGTTGCGGCGTGTTGCGGTGATCAAGGTAGCCCAGCGGACGGGAATTCCCTTGGCCTTGATACGGGAGGCGTTGGCGACGCTTCCAGACAAGCGCACGCCGACGGCGGAAGACTGGAAGCGGTTGTCGACGCGCTGGAGGAAGGATCTGGACAATCGTATTTCCCGGCTGGAAAGATTGCGGGATCAGCTGAACGGGTGCATTGGCTGCGGATGTCTTTCGTTGGAAGTGTGCCCGTTGAGAAATCCGTGGGACAAGCTGGGGGTGGAGGGTCCGGGGCCGCGATTGCTGGACCCGGAGGGATGCGATGGTTGCGAGAAGCCAGGGAAAGTAACCCAGGCGGCGGAGGGTTGAACTTTTTTCCATCGATGCCGATGGTTTGTGCAGGGAGCCAGCAGGCGAGGATGGCAGGCCATGGAAATCGCTCCGATTGCAGGAATCCGTGCGGTCGCTCTTGCTTCGCCACAACGAGTGGCGGGAGGCGAACGGTTGCCGTTTGAGATCGAAGATGCGGCGCGAGCGGACGATGAGGGGCGGTCGGCTCAGGAAGAAGAGGGCGATCGCGGCCTGGACGAAGAAGCCGTTCTCGCGTTGGAGCCGGAGGGAGACGAAGACAATTGGATTGAGCGGATAGAACGCAGGTCGCAGATCGATCTGACAGCATGAAGCGAGCGCGCGGCGTCAGCGCGGCTTTTAGCCGACGATGGAGGTCAGCCGGAGAACGCGTTCGCCGAGTCCGCGGTCGCCTTCGATGGTGGTCTGCGCCAGGACGGTGTCGCGATCGATGCCCTTGGTGAAGACGCGCCACGCAATTTCCTGAGGAATGGTGACTCGCGCAGCGGGCGGGTGGTCGCCGGGTACAACGAAAATCCACGCGCCCTGGTGTTTTTGAATGGCCCACCTGCCACCGCAGTCGCCGGCTATCTCGACAGCGATTGTTGTTTCTTCAGCAGTGCTGACATCGCGAAACAAGAAGGGCAGTCCCCGGAGAAAGCAGTCGAGGACGGGGTGATAGAGATCGGGAGTCTGGATGCCGGGTCGATGGGCTGCGAGACGGACCTGCTGCTGATGGTGCCAGCGCTCGGTGAGCTCGCGCGCAGTGTCGAACCAGTTGAGTGAACGTTCTTCACCAGCCCAACTCACATTGAAGACGGCAGGAGCGAAAGGATCGAGGGATTCGTGAAACGATGCGCTGGCTTCGCAGGCAATCTGCATCATGTCGATCAAAACCTGCGGACTGAGGCGCCGGTAGACGACAACGCCTTCGCGGTTGAGGCGATTGACGAAGCCGACGATGTCGTGCGGCGAGCGAAGTTCGACCTTCTCTACGAAGCATTGGTCACGGACCAGCGAAAGCTTGCGCAAAGGCGTGTCGAGTAAATGGGCCGCGACATCGCGAACGCGCCAGGAGCCCGCGACTGTGGGCAGGTCCCACTCTTCGGGCGTGAGCGAGGCCAAAAGCTCGAGGAGTTTGGCGTCGACTCCGCGAAGCAAGGCGGCGCAGAGGATGGGTTCGGTACCGGCGGGCTTGAGGTCCATAGTCTCCCACAGGGTACAGCCTGGGGAGAGGGAAAGGGGAGCCGAGAGCGCATTCCGGCGAGGAATGGTGAAATTGCAACTATAAGATTCAAAGAACGTTAATGAAATTGTGCATCGATTTGCTTGCGAAAGCGTCGAAAAGTCTATAGGTTTACTAACCAGTTAGTTAATCGATGACGCCGACCACCACCACCGCCCCTTCCGACCGCGCCGCCGAATCGCGCAGCAAGATTCTGGATGCCGCCCTGAGCGAGTTCAGCGCCCATGGATTAGCCGGGGCGCGCACGGACCGGATTGCGCAGGCTGCGGGCGTGAACAAGGCGCTGCTGTACTACTACTTCGAAAGCAAAGAAAACCTCTATATCGCAGCGCTTGAGATGATCTCGGCGAAGATGCGCGATCGGACGCTGGCGGTGTTTCTGCGCGAGTGCACACCGGGGGAGAGAGTGCTGCGTTCTGCGCTGGAGCACTTTGATCGAATCCTGACGCAGCATGAGTTTCAAGGGCTGATGCAGCAAGAGATGATCCGCATGCACAAGGGCGAGGAGGGTGCGCTGCCGATTTTGGTGAAGCGTGTGTTTGCCCCGGTGATGACTGTGTATCAGTCGATGGTGCGAGAAGGAATTGCATCGGGCGAGTTGATTCAGGCGGAGTGGATGCAGATCCAGCTGGCATCTCTCGGAGCCAACGTCTTCTATTTTTTGAGCGCGCCGGTATGGCGCATTCTGCTGCCTTATGAGCCGTTCGCGCCAGAGGCTTTGGCGGAGCGGCGCAGGTCGCTGGTTGAGTTTTTGGGGCAGGCTATTTTTACTGACCGGGAGCATGGCCGGGAACTTGCCGCACGCGTGCTGGCTGACACGCCCATGCCTGAAGTGAATATCGATCGGCTGATGCACGGGAGGAAGAATGAACGCGCGTAATCGAGTTTTCCTGATTCTTGGATTGCTGACGGTGGGATCACTGATCTGGTATCTGCTGACGTCTCGCACGCAGAGCGATCTGAAATTGATCGGGACGGTAGATGCAAATGAGGTGCTGGTAAGCGCCAAGATTCCGGGACGGGTGCAGACGCTGAGCATCGACGAAGGCCAGCCGGTAGAAGCCGGCCAACTGATCGCAACGATCGAAAGCGATGACCTGGCGGAGGCGCGGAAAGCGGCCGAGGCTACGGTCTCGAGCAACCGGTACAAGCTCGACGAAACGATGGAGACCGAGCGGCAAAATGCGGGAGAGACGTCGAGCGCTTCAGTGAATGCGGCTGCGCAGGTACGCGTGGCGCAGGCTTCTCTGGCGCAGGCTCAGGCGAATCTGGATCACCAGACCGCGGACACAACGCGTATTGTTGCGCTGGCCAAGCAGGGCATCATGAGCGAACAGGCCAAGGACGATGCAGCGACCAGTCTGCAGGCCGATCAAGCGGCGGTGGAAACGGCAAAGCAGAATGTTTCCGCGGCGGAAGCGGCACTGGAGCAGGCGAAGGCTCACGAGCTGCTGACAAAGGTTTCGGCACAGACCGTGGCATCGACGCGCGGGCAGGTGCTGAACTCGCAGGCACTGGCCGATCAAGCGAGGGTGGAGCAGGGTTACGCGCAGGTTTTCGCGCCGGTGACGGGCAAAGTGAATGTGCTTGCGGCGCGGCAGGGCGAAGTGTTGCAGGCAGGTGGAACGATTGCGACGGTGATGGACCTAACGCAGACCTGGGTTTATGCGCCGTTGCCGGAGACGCAAGCGGATGCCGTGCAACTGGGCGATGCGCTGAAGGTGGCGATGCCAAGCGGCGCCGAGGTGCAGGGCAAGGTGATTGCGAAGTCGTCGCTGGCGGATTTTGCGACACAGCGCGACATTAATGGCGGCCGGAAGCGCGATATTCGCACGGTTCAGATCAAGCTGCTGATCCCAAATCCCGATGAACGCTTTGTGCCGGGCATGACAGCCGAGGTGTACATCCCGAAGAGCAAGCTCAAACCGCAATAAATGGGCTCGCGGGGTAGGACAGGCGAGCGCACGGAGGCGGCGGGGAATTGACGGGTGAAGCGATGAGCACGAATGTACAAAACGGCAATGCGATCCACGAGAACGGGAAGCCTGCGGGTCCTACGGCGATCTCAGTGGAGAAGATTGTCAAGCGCTATGGCAGCTTCGAGGCTGTGAAAGGCGTGAGTTTTGCAGTGGCCGAAGGCGAGATTTTTGGGCTGCTGGGACCCAATGGCGCGGGCAAGAGCACACTGATTCGCATGATGACGACGCTGATTCCTGTGACTGCGGGCAAAGCGATTGTTGGCGGATTCGATGTAGCGAAAAACTCGGACGATGTGCGGCGGATGATTGGCGTGATTCCGCAGGCGCTCACCAGCGATCCCGATCTTACGGTTGAGGAGAACTTAAGCATCTACGCCAAGCTCTACTCTGTGCCGCGGGCACAACGCGAGAAGAACATCACGGAAGTGCTCGAAGCGGTGGACCTGTTGAAGTGGCGCGACGCGCAGACCAAAACGCTCTCTGGCGGCATGCGGAGGCGGCTGGAGATTGCGCGCGGGCTGGTTCACAATCCAAGGATCTTCTTTCTGGATGAGCCGACGACGGGGCTTGATCCTGTCTCGCGCATTGCGGTGTGGGAGATGCTGAACAACCTGAAGAAGACGCGCAACCTGACGATGCTGCTGACCACGCATTACATGGAAGAGGCGGACAGGTTGTGCGATCGCATAGCGATTGTGGATCACGGAAACCTGGTGGCACTGGGGACGCCCGTGGAACTGAAGCAGAGCGTGCCAGGATCGAACGTGGTTGAGGTTCAGTTTAACCGCGAGGACAAGGAGTGGCAGGCGCGGCTGGAAGCGCTGCCGAATGTGACCGAAGTGCAATCGCAATCGGCGGGCGTTTACAGGGTGCTTACATCGAATGGATCGCAGACGACCACGCAATTAGTGGAGATGGCTGCAGGGCTTGGCGAGCAGTTGACGTCGCTCAGCGTGCAGAATACGTCGCTGGACGATGTTTTTGTTCACTACACGGGGAGGCAGTTGCGCGATGAGCAGGTGAAAGCCGTGTTTTCGATGCCGCCCAGGCCGGGAGCTCAGCCATGAACCGAATGTTTGCCATTGTTGAGCGCGAGATGCGGAAGTTTTTTCGTTCGCCCGTGCTCATGATCATGTCGATGATGTTGCCGCTGGTGCAACTCGTAATTCTGGGGAACGCGTTTGGCGGAAAGATTCGCGGCGCGAAGGTAGCGGTTGTTGATTACGACAAGGGGCCGCAAGCGGTGAAGGTGCACGAGGCGTTCGATGCCATCGCCGTGAACATTGCGACATTTGTGACTGTGCCCTACGACGATGAGACAACGGCCAGGGAAGATGTGCGGACAGGCAAGGTGGATGCAGCGGTTATTATTCCTGCGCAGTATTCGCGGCGCGTCTACGCGCAGGACGCACCCGGCATCGGACTGGTGGTCGACAACTCCGACCAGTTCAAGAGCTCATCGATTGAAGCGGAGATGCAATCGCTGGTGGACGCGCTGAATCAACCGGTGATTCAGCCGCGGGTGGTGAACAGCATTGCGCTGAAGATTGTGGAGCTTTATCCCTACATCGAGTACATGAAGTTTTTGCTTTCGGGGTCGATTGCGCTGGCTATGTATATCAGCGTGATGATCGGCGGCGGGATGTTGTACATCGACGACAAGGCGCGCGGCGTGCATGAGGGTTACCTGGTGACGCCGATCAGCAAGCTCGAGCTCGTAATGGGTTTGAACATTGCGGGAGCAATCAAGGCGGTGCTTGCGGGCATCTCGCTCACGGTGATCGGGTCGCTGATGGCAGGACTGGGAATTATTTTCAACCCTGCGGCCGATGCAGAGCTCTTGCTTCTGATTCTGGGAACATCGATTGCGTTCAACGGGATGATGTTTTTGATGATGGTGCGCGTGGACGATCCGCTGGTGCCGCGAGCGATGTTTGGCGTGTTGAATACGCTGCTGTTTTTCCCATCAGGTGCGATTTATCCGATTGCTGCGTTTCCCCGATGGCTGCGAGCGATTGCGGTGGTGGATCCATTCACGTATGCGATCCATGGGTTCCAGGCAATTTTGCTGAAGGATGGCGGCATGACGGCGATCCGTTATGACCTGCTTTTCCTGTTCGTGTTCGGAATCGGGACGCTGCTGATTGCGACGCCGCTGTTCAAAAGGACTTTGTAAGTTTTCGCAACAGGCGAAACAAGATTCCGGCGGGTATGCAGTGCGAGTCCGGAAAGCAGTGAGGCGGTCCATTCCTTGTGGGAGGATGGGCCGCCTCGCTGCGTTGAGGGAACAGTGAACAGGATCCAGGCTTTGGTGCATCCGTGGGAACTTGAGGATCATTTTGCCGGCGTGGCGGCAGCGGCAGCAGCTACTTTGGCGGCGTCGAGGGTTAGCGGTTGCTGCAAGGTCATCTGAAATTGCCAGCCACTTTCAAAGAGCGTGTAGTCCATATTGGCGTGGTGGTGTCCCAATGCGATGGCAAGCACCACAAGGACCGCTGCGCCGCCACCAACGGC